>Ga0209181_10012146_pt1 | contig 10933 bp, 6 predicted proteins | sample MAT05_FD_187208 | JGI IMG/M metagenome (GOLD analysis project Ga0209181, IMG submission 187208) | Freshwater microbial communities from Lake Fryxell liftoff mats and glacier meltwater in Antarctica - MAT-05 (SPAdes) (version 2) | ecosystem: Environmental > Aquatic > Freshwater > Ice > Liftoff...
ACCGATGCTCTTGCCGTCGTAGGCGAAGAAGAAGTGCACCTGGTCCTGCACGATGGGGCCGCCCAGGCTGAGGCCGAATTCGGTCTTGCTGGAATCGGGCAGCTTGACGCCGGCGGCTTCGCGTTCCTTTTCAAACTCCGACTTCGTGCGCCAGCTGGTGCCGGTGCGGTCGACATAGGCCTCACCCTGCAGCTTGTTGGTGCCCGACTTGGTGATGGCGGTGATGGCCGCGCTGCTGACCTGCTCGAGCTCGGCCTTGTAGTTTTGCGTCAGCACGCGGTATTCGGATACCGCGCTTTGCGGGAAGGGGTTGCCGCGCGAGGTGTCCTGCCCGGTCAGGCCGCCGCGCAGGATGTTGTTCTTCTGCCCCACGCCATCGATGAAGACGTTGACGTGGTCGAAGTTCTGCGCGCCGGACTGGATCTTGGTGTAGCCGCTGTTGTCCTGCGAAAACGCCACGCCCGGGGCCAGATCGGCCGAACTGAGGAAGTTGCGCGTGCTCTGCGGCAACGTTTCGATGAGCCGGCGCGAAACGTTGGTGCCGACCTCGGAGCTTTTCACGCCCTTGCGCAGCGCGTTGCCCACGATCGTGATCTGCTGCGTGCCGGTCAGCGCCAGGTTCAGCGCGGCGGTTTCACCCACCGCCAGCGTGATGCTTTCGGTCTTGCTGGTGCCGCCGGGGCCGGCGACGCGGATCTCGTAGCTGCCCGGCGCCAGGCCGGTGAAGACATAGCTGCCGTCGGCCAGCGTGGTGGTGCGGTAGCTGGTGCCGTTGGCCTGGTTGACGGCCGTCACGGCCAGGCCTTGGGTGGCGGCTGGGCCGCTGATCTGGCCCTTGATGGTGGCGGTGCTGAGCTGCGCGTGGGCGGTGCCGGCAAGGGCCAGCACCACCGCGCTGGCCAGCGCGTGGTGGCGGAAAGTGCGTGGGAACATGTGCGTCTATCTCCGGGGTTGCGGGCCTGCTTGGGGCCCGGGTTTGCTGGGGGTCTGCCTGGGGACTGCTTGCCTTTTTCGGGAAACGTCGGTGCTGTCGTCGAACGGGGAAACTCAAGGATTCAGGGCTCGAGGGCCCGGACGCTTGATGGTCTCGGGGCCTGGATACGAAATCGCTTCGGCTGCGAAGGGGTGATTGCCCGGCTGCGGCGGGCCGGCCCCGCAGGAGCGGCGCACCACCAGTTCCACCGGCATCGCGGTGGTGTGGGTCGGGGCGGTAGCGGGGGACTCCAGCGTCTGCACCAGCAGCTCGAGCGCTGCCGCGCCCAGCGCGGCAATCGGCACGCGGATGGTGGTCAGCGCGGGGGCCACATAGCGGCTGATGGGGATGTCGTCGAAACCGCCCAGCGCCACGTCTTCGGGCACGCGCAGACCGGCCTCACCCAGCGCGGCCAGGCAGCCGATGGCCATCATGTCGTTGGCGGCAAACACCGCATCGGGGCGCGGCTGGGTGCTGGCAATGCGCCGGCCGGCGGCCCAGCCGGACTCCTGCGTGAAGTCGCCGTCGAATACCAGCGCCGGCTGGCCTGCAGCGGGCCCGGCGCGCAGGCCGTCGCGGTACCCGCGCTCGCGCTCCTGCGCCTCGTGGTTGCCAGCGGGGCCGCCGATGAAGGCGATGCGCTGGCGGCCGGCGGCAACCAGGTGGCGCGTCATGGCCAGCGCCCCGGCGTGGTTGTCGATCACGAAGCGGGCGTGGCCGGGCAACTCGACGCCGGTGTTGATCAGCACCGCGGGCAGCCGGACCGGCAGGTTGTGGTGCAGGAACTGCGCATCGGCATGCGGCGACATCACCAGCAGGCCGTCGACCCGGCCATTCATCGCGCGCATCGCAGCAGCGGCTTCGTCGGCGTCGCCATGGCTGCTGCTGACCAGCAGATGCAAGCCGCGTGCGCGCGCGGCCTGGTCGATGCCGCGGATCAGCTCGGAAAAGTACTCGCCGAAGAGGTCGGGCAACAAGGCACCGATGGTGTCGGTGCGCCGCGTGATCAGGCTGCGCGCAGCGCCGGACGGCGTGAAACGCAGCGCCTGGGCGGCATCCAGGATGCGTTGACGGGTTTGCGGCAAGACCTTCTGCGCGCCGTTCAGCGCCCGCGACACCGTGGCCACCGATACGCCGGCAGCGCGTGCGACATCCTTGATGGTGGGCGGCATGGTCAACGGCTTGGTAGCTCGGTGTAAAGGTTTACATGATTTTTGATCCCTGTCCACAGAAGCCGTGTAATCGTTTCCACTGAGATTCAAAAGAGCCACGCTGCAGGTCGGTGTCAGACGCCGCGCCAGAATTGCGGCCGGTGTTGCCGATGGGGGTTGCGAGTTCGGCCAACAGGGTGTTGAAGCTGTGCCGTCGCTCAAGACGACCAACCGATGTGCGCCGGCTCCCGCTACCAGTGGCTGCAATCCGGTGACAGGCTCAGCACCTGACATGCACGCGGCGTCTCGGCAGACATGACGCCGGTTCACCGCATTTCACCTGACCCGTCTAATCTGTTGCCGATTGGTGCTCGCCGCTACAAACTAGCCGAAATGCAGTACCGCCACCGATTCCCCGCCCCGTCGCCGCTGTGGTCGAGCGGTCACACACCATGACCTTGTCCGATGCAGGCAGCCTCTCAGGTGCAGACTGGGCCGGTTTTGTTCAGTCCACCTCAAGGGAGCAGATGCTCGGCCGCTGGTTGGCCATCTTGTGCCAGCAAGTCGGCGAGGTGCAAAACGGACTGCTGCTGTTGGCCTCGCTTGAAGCCGATACCTTTACACCCGCAGCGGTCTGGCCCAATGCGGGGCAGGACTTGTCCCGGCTCGGAGCAGCCGCGCAGCAAGCCTTGCAAGAACGTCGTGGACTGGTGTTGGCGGCGGACGGATCGGCCGACGGCACGGCAGACAGCACGGCGGCCGGCGCCTGCATCGCCTATCCCGTGGAGATCGACGGCGCGCTGAAGGGCGCCGTGGTGTTGCTCGTGCGGGCACGGGCACCGGCGCAGCTCAAGCAGGCGCTGCGCCAGGTGCACTGGGCCAGTGCCTGGTTGGTTGACCTGTTTCGTCAACAAACACTGCAGGCGACCGACCGCCGCTTGTCTCATGTCACGCTGGCCAATACGGCGATGGCAGCGGTGCTGCAAGAAACCGATTCCCGCCGCGCAGCGATGGCCTTGGTCACCTTTCTTGCGCAGCGCCTGGTCTGCGACCGTGTCAGCCTGGGTTTCGAGACGCACGGCGAGATCGCGCTGGCCGCGGTGTCGAACAGCGCGACCTTCGATGCGCGTGCCGACATCCACCGCCATACCGTCGAAGCCATGAACGAGACGTTGGACCTGGGCTTGGCCGTGCAGCACCCGGGCGTCGGAGACGAGAACCTGCTCAACGCAGCCCATGCCCAGCTTGCGCGCGCTGCAGCCGATGGCGCATCGGGTGATGCTTCAGTGGCGTGGTCCGTGCCGCTGATGGCCCAGGGCCGTGCAACCGGCGTGCTGTGTTTCGAGCGCCATCAGGGTCCGCGGGCCGACGCCGATGAGCTGCAGGCTTGCCGCGTCATCGGTGAACTGCTGGGTGCGCTGCTGGCACTGCGTCGCAGCGACGAGCGGGGTTTGTGGCGCCGCGGTGCTGACCGTGTGCGCGAAGGTGCAGCGGCTTTGCTCGGACCGCATCACCCGGGCGCGAAATTGCTGGGTGCCGTGGGCTTGGTGCTGCTGGCCGTGCTTGTCTTTGCGCGCGTCGACTACCGCGTCTCGGCCAAGACCGTGGTTGAAGGGGCTGCGCTGCGTGCCACGGTCGCTCCTTTTGAAGGCTTTGTCGCCGAGAGCCTGGTGCGTGCTGGCGACACCGTTCGCCAAGGCCAGTTGCTGGCACGGCTGGACGACCGCGACCTGGCCCTGGAGCAGGCGCGCTGGCGCTCCGAGCGGGAACAGATGCTGCGCAAGCTCCGTCAAGCCCAGGCGCAACACGACCGCGCTGCGGCCAGCGTGCTGGCCGCGCAGGTCGAACAGGCTGCAGCACAGGAGGCCCTGGCCGGTGAACGGTTGCAGCGTGCGCAGTTGGTTGCAGCGGTGGATGGTGTGGTCGTGTCGGGCGACTTGCGCCAGCTCATCGGCTCTCCCGTGGAGCAGGGCAAAGTGTTGTTCGAAGTGGCGCCGCTGGACGCCTTTCGTGTCGTGCTGCAAGTCGATGAGCGCGACATCGGCCCGCTGGCAGTGGGGCAGGCCGGCGAACTGGTGCTCGCGGGTTTGCCCGGTGAACGCCTGCCTTTCACGGTGCAACGCATCACGCCCGTTGCAGTGGCCGAAGACGGGCGCAATTTCTTCCGCGTCGAAGCGCAGCTGGCCAGCAGCGCCCAGCATTTGCGGCCTGGCATGGAAGGGGTGGGCAAAGTCGAGGTCGGGACGCGCCCGATGTGGTGGGTAGCCTTGCGTCCGCTGATCGACTGGCTGCGCGTCGCGCTGTGGACCTGGCTGCCATGAAGCCGCGGAGCCACTGAGATGGCGGGCGCTCTGCTCAGCGCGTCCTGGTACCGCGTGGCGGCGCTAAAGCCGCGCCTGCGTTCGCACGTGCGCTTGTCGCGCCATCGCTACCGGGGTGAACGCTGGTTTGTGATGCACGACCCGGCATCCGGCCGCACGCACCGCTATAACCCGGCGGCGCGGCTGGTCTTGAACGGCATGGACGGCACGCGCAGCGTCGAAGAGCTGTGGGCCATGGCCGACCGGCTGCTGGGCGAAACGGCGCCGACGCAAGACGAACTGATCCAGCTGCTGGCGCAGTTGCACGCCGCCGACGTGATGGTCTGCGACGTGACGCCCGATGTCGCCGAACTCTTCGACCGCGGCCAGCGCCAGGAACGCGCCCGGGTGCGCCAGCGTTTTGCCAACCCGTTGGCCATCAAGCTGCCGCTGCTGGACCCGGACCGGTTGCTGAACCACCTGTGGCCCTGGCTGAAACCGTTGTGGAACCGCTGGGGATTGCTGCTGTGGCTGGCGTTGGTGCTGCCGGCTGCGCTGCTGGCGGTGTTGAATGGGCGTGAGCTGACGTCCAACATGGCCGACCGCGTGTTTGCCGCGCACAACCTGTTCATGCTGTGGCTGCTGTTCCCGGTGATCAAGGTGTTGCACGAACTCGGCCACGGCCTGGCCACCAAGGCGCGCGGTGGCGAAGTGCACGAGATGGGCTTGATGCTGCTGGTGCTGATGCCCGTGCCTTACGTCGATGCGACGGCCGCGAATGCGTTTCCGAACAAGCGTGACCGCGCCTTGGTCGCAGCAGCCGGTATGGGTGTTGAACTGGCACTCGCCGCCGTGGCGATGTTTGTCTGGTTGCTGGCCGAGCCCGGCCTGGTGCGGGCCATCGCTTTCAACACGGTGCTCGTGGCGGGTGTGTCGACCCTGGTCTTCAACGGCAACCCGCTGCTGCGCTTTGACGCTTACTACATCCTGTGCGACCTGATCGAAATGCCCAACCTGGGCCAGCGCGCCAACCGCTGTCTGGGCGCGCTGTTGCAGCATGCCGTGCTGGGGGTGCCCGACCCCGAGAAGATGCCGCCCAGCCGGGGCCAGCGCGTCTGGCTGGTGGTCTATGCCGTGGTGTCCTTCATCTACCGCACGTGGGTCAGTGTGGTGATCATTCTCTTCATCGCTGGGCAGATGTTCATCGTCGGCGTGTTGCTGGCCTTGTGGGCACTGGTCAACCTGCTGGTGATGCCGCTGGTGCGGTTGGGGCGCCATTTGAGCGGCAGCGCCGCCCTGCAGCCGGTGCGGGGCCGTGTGCGCGCCACGGTGCTGGCCAGCGTGATGCTGGTGCTGGCCTTTGTCGCGCTGTTGCCGATGCCCTTTCGCAGCCAGACGCAAGGCGTGGTCTGGATGCCCGACGGCGCCTTGGTGCGCGCGGGCAGTGCCGGCTTTCACAGCCGGCTGGTGGTTCAGCCGGGCAGCCTGGTGAGTGCCGGCGACAGCCTGATCGAGAGTGACGACCCGGCGCTGCGCATGCAGCTGCGCGCCAGCCAGGCGCGGCTGGCGCAGTTGCAGGCACAGCTGGTGGCCAACTGGGTTGTCCAGCCTGTGGAAACGGCGCTGCTGCGCGAAGCACTGCAGCGCGAAGAGACCCAGGTAGCCCGCTTGCAAGCCCGGGTTGCCGACCTGGTCAGCCGCAGCGCGGGCGCCGGTGTGTTTCTGGTGCCGCAGCCCGAAGATCTGCCCGGGCGCTTCCACGCCCAGGGCGCGGTGTTGGCTTACGTCGTCGGCGCTCACGCCGATGATGTGCGAGCGGTGGTTCGGGTGGTGGTGGCCCAGGGCGATGTCGATCTGGTGCGCAACGCCACCCGCACCGTGCAGCTGCGCCTGGCCAGCCGGCTGGATCTGGTGCTGCAAGGGCAGGTGGTGCGTGAAGTGCCGGCGGGCATCGACCAATTGCCCAGTCGCGCCTTCACCACCCAGGGCGGTGGCGCCGTGGCCACCGACCCGCGCGACCGCGACGGCCTGCGCGGCCTGCAGCGTAGCTTCCAGCTCGACATCGCTTTGCCGGCCGACATCACCCCGCTGTACGGCACCCGGGTGCATGTGCGCTTCGATCACCCGGCAACACCGCTGGCCTGGCAGTGGTACCGCAGCCTGCGCCAGGTTTTCCTGAGCCGCTTTCATGCGTAATTCCGATGATTGAGTCCCATGCCTAAGTTTTCTGCACCGGGCCTGTCTTTGGACGCTGCAAGGCTGGCGCCCACCAGCGCCTATGCCGAGCGGCGCGACGCGCTGCCGGCCTGGCACGATCGCTTGGCCATGAACCTGCAAGGTTGGCTGCGAGGCACGCGTTCGTCACAGCGCAGCCCGCGGCGCGGCGCTGAAGCACAGATGCTGGCCCAAGCCCGGCAGGATGAAGCGGCATGCCGGGCCGCGAGCGACGCCGGGCTGCAGGCCTTGGCCCAGCAGCTGCGAACCCGCTTGTGCGCTGAAGGCTCGACACCTGCCGCGGTGGGCAGCAGCCTGGCGGTGTGGCGCGAAGTGGCGCGTCGGGTGATCGGGCAACGGGCGCACGACGTGCAGCTGCAAGCGGCCTGGGTGCTGCTGCAAGGTCAGCTGGCCGAGATGGCCACGGGCGAGGGCAAAACCCTGGCGGCCATGCTGGCGGCCGGCACGGCGGCGCTGTCCGGCGTGCCGGTGCACATCATCACCGTCAACGACTACCTGGCGCAGCGTGATGCCCAGACCATGGGCGCCGTGTTCGCCTTCTGCGGGCTGCGCACCGGCTGCGTGGTGCAAGGCCTGTCGCCCGGCAAGCGGCGTTTGGCCTATGCCAACGAGATCTGCTACTGCAGCAACAAGGAACTGGCCTTCGACTACCTGAAAGACCGAGTCGCGCTGGGCGGCAGCGGTGGGCGCTTGCAATTGGCCGTGGATCAACTGGCCCAGCCACCGCAAAAAGAAGGGGGTCTGTTGCTGCGTGGCCTGCACTTTGCCATCGTCGATGAAGCCGACAGCGTCTTGATCGACGAAGCGCGCACGCCGTTGATCTTGTCAGCCAGCGCCGCTGTGGGCGATGACACGGCGGTGGCACGCGCCGCGCTGGACGCTGCAGCAGCACTGCAGGCCGATCAACATTACCAGCTGCAAACGCGTGAGCGGCGCGTGCAGCTCAACGAAAGTGGCGTTGCGCGCCTGACCGAGATCGCGGCCAGCCAGCCGGCGCTGCCCACCTCGCCGCGCGTGCGCAAAGAACGGGTTGAACAGGCACTCGCCGCGCTGCTGTTGTATCAGCTGGACCGGCATTACGTGGTGCAAGATGGCAAGGTGCAGATCGTCGATGAATTCACCGGCCGCTTGATGCCTGATCGTTCCTGGCAAGCCGGCCTGCACCAGATGATCGAAGCCAAGGAAGGCTGCGCGCCGACGCCACCGCGCCTGACGCTGGCACGCATGACGCACCAGCGCCTGTTCCGCCGTTACCTGCGCCTGGCTGGCACCACCGGAACGGCCAGCGAAGTGGCCGGCGAGTTGTGGTCGGTGTACGCGCTGCGCACAGTACGCATGGCCTTGCACCGGCCCGCGCAGCGCCGCCATCTGCCGACCCGGGTCTTCAAGACCACCGATGCCAAATGGCAGGCCGTGGCGCAGCGGGTGCGTGAGCTTGCGGAAGATTCAGGCCCAGGCCCAGGCCCGGGCCGGCCGGTGCTGCTGGGCACCCGCTCGGTGCAGGCCTCTGAACAGCTGAGCGCGGTGCTGCACGCGGCCGGGTGGGCCCACGCCTTGCTCAACGCCAGACAAGACGCCGACGAAGCGCAGGTGATAGCGCAAGCGGGCCTTGCCGGCCGCGTCACGGTGGCCACCAACATGGCCGGGCGCGGCACCGACATCGTGCTGGGCCCCGGCGTGGTCGAGCGCGGTGGCTTGCACGTCATCCTGACCGAACTGCATGCCTCGGCGCGGGTGGACCGCCAGCTGTTTGGCCGCTGCGCGCGCCAGGGCGACCCGGGCAGTTGTGAACTGATGGTCAGCCTGGATGACGAACTGCTGCGGCTGTATGGCGCGCCCTGGTTGGGTTGGGTGGCCCGCTTCATCAACCATCGCGGGCCGCTGGCCGGTTGGTGGTGGCGGCCCCTGCGCGCCTGGGTGCAGATGCGCGCCCAGGCCAGCGATTCGCGCCAGCGTCGCGAAACGCTTCAACAAGATGCCCGGCTCGACAAAGCCCTGGCCTTCACAGGAAAACGCGAATGATTCCGTACCTTTCGTCCCGTTCGTCCCTTTCGTCTCCTCTTTATCGACCCGTGCTGACGCCGAAAAAGAGTGTCGCAGTCATCGCCATGATGCTGACGCTGGCAGCGTCCTCGTCGTCTGCTCTGGCTGCGGGCCCGACGACATCGGCCAGGGGCTTTGATTGCCTGATCGAGCCGCGCCAGGTGGTGGAAGTGCGCAGCCCGGTTGAAGGCGTCATCGAGCAGGTCTTCGTCGAGCGCGGCGGTTTTGTGCGCAAAGGCGAGGTGCTGGTGGCGCTGGAAGCTTCTGTGGAACGCTCCAACCTCGCCGTGGCGCGTCACCGCTCAGAGATGAAAGGCCGCGTCGAATCCGCGCGTTACCGGGTCGAATTTGCGAGCAAGAAGCTGGAGCGTGCGCAAGAGCTTCTGAAGGAGGGCCATGTCTCGGTGCAGGTGCGCGACGAAGCCCAGACTGAAAGGCGGCTGGCTGAATCGGAGTTGCAAGATGCGCTGGAGAGCCAGGAACAGGCGCGGCTGGAATTCCGGCGCTCCCAGGACGTGTTGAACCAGCGCCAGATCCGCAGCCCGTTCGATGCGTACGTTGCAGAGCGCCTGCTGCAACCCGGTGACCTGGCCGAAGCCGGCACCGGCCGCAAGCCGATCCTGAAGCTGGCGCAGATCGATGTGCTGCGCGTCGAGGTGGTGATGCCGCAGGACGTGCACGGGCTCTTGCGCGTCGGCGCACGTGCACTCGTGCGGCCTGAAGGGTCTGGAAGCAGCCTGCCCGCCACCGTGACCATCGTCGACCGCATCATCGATGCCGCCAGCGCGACCTTCGGTGTGCGGCTGGAACTGAGCAATGCCAACCGCAGCGTGCCGGCGGGCACGCGGTGCAATGTCGAGTTTCCCGGGCTCGTCTTGCCGGTTGCAGTCTCCGCCCCCGCCGCCGCCCCCACCCCCGCCGCGGCGCGCCCTGTCAGCCGGTGAACGCCGGCCGGCGGCGCAGCACGGCCATGCCGGTCAAGCCCAACAGCACCAGGGCCAGGCTGTTGACGGTTGACAAAGACACGCTGGGCAGCACAGCGACAGGGGCGCTGAGTGGCTCGAACCGGTAGCCCGCCGGGTCGGCGAAATCCGGCAATGAAACGGCGAGCGTTGAACCCGAGATCGCTTGATCGTCGATGTCGAGCAGCAGTTCCAGTATCGAACCGCTGCCGCTGATCGGCGCGCCACCGGTGATCAGGCTGATGAAAACATCGACCAACCCGTCTGCGCGAGCCATCGGCGGCTGGCTGAAGTTGATGAAAAACCCGCTCGTCATGCTGCCGCTCAACACGTTGCTCAGCGTCAACACCATCGGGTCATAGGTCAGCTGGATGTCGGCGGCCTCGAAGTTCACCAGGTCGGCATCGGTCAACGAGACGCTGATGCTGTCGCCTTGACGGCCGGAGACCGCGCCGTCGATGAGCAACACGCTGGCCCGCGCCGGCAAGGCGACCATGCACAGCATCAGCAATGAGGTCAGCCATGAGGTCACGCGTAGCGTGACCCGTGGACGAAAAGATGGCCTGAAGTTCATGTCGTGTACTCCGTTCAGTGGGTGTGCAGGGCTTGAGCCGACAGTCGGGCAGGTTACGCGACAGTGCGCCGGGGCAGTGTAATTTTCATGGCGGGCAAGACGGGCGGTGCCAGTTCGTCGGCACCCAGCAGATCACTCAGCCAGTCTTTGCGTGTCGCTGCCAGCGGCAGCTGGCCGAACAGACGGGCGGCGTCTGTAACGTCCAGGTTGATGACTGGCGCAGGCCCTCTGTTCGGCCGCGTGAATTGCACATCCACCCACGAGGTGCCCAGCGGCGCGTCATCGCGCAGGCGAAGCTGCACGTCCAGCAGCGAGCCGTCGCCTGCCGACATGCGATTCAGACCGTTCAACTGCAAAGCCAGTTCACCGGGCCTGTCGAGGTGGACGGCCCAGGCAAAGTCGCCCGCGAGCGTGCCGCGTTTGACCTGCTGAAACTCGAAGCGTTCGGCGTCGTAGCTCAGATTCAGTTGCGCGTTGCCATCACTGCTTTGGCCTTGCAGGGGCACTGCGATGTGCACCAGTTCGCCGGCGCGCGCGGCCAGTTGCGCTGAGGGTGGCGCGGCTGGTTCCACTGCGGTTTGCGCCGATCTCGCCATCGCGCCGGCGTTCACCGCCAGCGGCAGACCGAAGCCGGGCGGGATCGGCGGGATCTCGCGGCGGTCGGCGCTGCCGGCCACGCCGCCCAGGAAGTTCAG
>Ga0209181_10012150_pt1 | contig 10930 bp, 9 predicted proteins | sample MAT05_FD_187208 | JGI IMG/M metagenome (GOLD analysis project Ga0209181, IMG submission 187208) | Freshwater microbial communities from Lake Fryxell liftoff mats and glacier meltwater in Antarctica - MAT-05 (SPAdes) (version 2) | ecosystem: Environmental > Aquatic > Freshwater > Ice > Liftoff...
GCGTGATGATCACGGGATCACGATCTAGGCAGACACGATCCATCGTCGCGGCAAGGTTCTCACGAGCGGCGGTGTAGGTCATTACGGTCATATGGACATTATCATGCACAGCTGCGAAAACAGTGTCATTTCTTCTTTTTCGAACGTCCCGAATTGATCCAGGCCATCCGGCGGCGAACCACCTTTCTGTCCCTGATATTTCACGGAACACCAATAGGACTTGGTCGAGGGATCAGAAATTTCATGGCCGAAGATTCGCCCAGAATCCGGCGTCAGCAAGCGAGCCAATCAGCGCGCCGGGCGGAAGTATTTCTTCACGTAGAGCAAATAACCCAGCATGGGCAGCGTCCAGATGAGCGCGCTCCAAGCCATCACGCCGTTCTTGAGAAAACTGTATTTCGCGATCTGTTCCCTTTGTTGCGGGGTATAACCCATCAGGCCATAGACCTCCGTTATGTCGTGGAACGAATACGTGATCATGTGGGAGATTGCGAAAAGGCAAATCACCGCGAAGACCACCAACCAGCCGCGCGGATCGAGCCGGAACAGAGCCCTCGCGCACCAGGCCCACACCGCCACCATCACGATCATGGCCGCCGAGGCCGACGGACCGGAAAGCAGCAGGCCGAAAAAAGGGAATACGCTGCGGGAGGTCAGGGCCATCCCGATCATCGAAACCGCCCCGATGCCCAACATCAGACTCAAGGCCAGAACCGGCAGCGGACAGCGGTCGGTCCAGCATGGTGTGGGATCAAGACGTTCAAAAGTCGCCTTCACATGCGGGCTGCGGTAAAAAAACACCAAGATGCCGGGCACGATCAGAAAAATGATGCCCATGAAAATGAGCGGAACCAGCACGAGGATCCATTTCGCCCCGGCGGGCATTTGCCCCTGTGCGGAAGCGCCGGCGGCAATCTGCGGCAGCAAAAACGCCAGGGTCGCCATCACCAGCACGCCCATCACCAACCAAATCCACGCGCCGATAAGCAGCAAGGCGCGGGCCCAGCGGCGTTTCCTGATCGAACCGATCCCGAGCCAGACCAGCGCCACGGCCAGAACGCCGTAAACTGCCACAGCAGGAATGATCGCCTGATAGTTTCCCGGCACACCGGTGGACTTCTCCGCCATGGCCTGGCTCGCGAGCATCAACGGAATGAGCATCGCGCAAAGAGCGCCCAACAGGATCGTGAGAATTCCAAAAATCACCAACCCCGCGCTCCGATCTTTGCTTAGGGGGGCGGCATCATCTGCAAGGGATTCGTTCATGCGCGGAGGTGGCTTCGCTTGCTTCAACCACAGGACACCGCGCCCCGCAATCGCCTTTCCCAAAATTCGCGGACTGGAACAAAAGACCCCGCACCGGTGTTTTCCTATTGAATTCCCTCCGCGCGGCTGATGCCGTGCTCCCGCATGAAACGTCTCTGGCCCTGGTTTGCCGCGCTGCTCAGCGGACTGCTGCTGGCGTTGTGTTACGCCCCGGCGGGTTTGGGCGGCCTCTCCTGGCTGGCTCTCACGCCGCTCATCAGCGCGCTGTGGTTTTCCGAACCGTGGACCCGGCGCGAAGGCGGCCGGCTCTTCCTTCTCGGCTACGTCACGGGCCTCGGCTATTTCATCGGCTGCTTTCACTGGCTCATCACCGTCACGATCCCCGGCTGGATCGCCCTCTGCCTCTATCTCGCGATCTATCCCGCGCTCTGGGCGGTGTTTGTCGGAGTCGTGGTCAAACCGCGGCAGTCGCCCTTTGAGGCCAAACCCGTCTGGATGAAATCCTGGCACAATTTGCTTATCGCCGCGCTGGCCGCCGCCGCCTGGACCGGACTGGAATGGATCCGTGGCACACTCTTCTCCGGTTTCGGCTGGAATAATCTTGGCGTGACCCTGCACGATAACATCGCCCTCATCCAGATCTGCGACATCACCGGCGTGGGCGGCCTCTCGTTTCTCCTCGTCATGGTCAACATGATGGCCGTCATCACCGTCAAACGCCTGAAGATGGAACTCGGCCGCCACAAACTGCGGCCCCATTACGATTTCAATCTCACCGTCGCCCTCATCGCACTGGTTTTCACCTACGGCGTGCGGGAACTCTACGCCCCGCCCCAAGCCCACGAGCCGCTCAGTGTGGCCATCGTCCAGGCCAACGTGCCCCTCCTGCTCAAGCGCGATCCCGGGCATGAGCAAAACATTCTCGACCAGCACGTCCGGCTCACCGAAACCGCCATGGCCGTGAAACCCGACCTCATTATCTGGCCCGAGGCCGCCACGCCGCGCCCGCTATTCAGCGATCAGCACACCTGGGATGTCGTGCACGGACTGGCCGAAAAACATGAGGGCGATTTTCTCCTCGGCACCGTGAATCTCGACAAAACCGGCGACTATAACTCCATCGTTCTGCTGACGGACAAGGGCGCGACCGCGCAGATTTACAACAAAATCCACCTCGTGCCTTACGGCGAATACCTGCCCCTGCGCGATTGGATCACCTGGCCGGAATGGATCACCGTGCAGATCCCCGACGACTTTGATTTCGGACGCGAACCCGTCGTGCTGGAAATGGCCCGCAAGCCTGTCAAAATCGCCCCGCTGATTTGTTTCGAGGATACCCTCGGCGATCTCGCCCGGCAGTTTGTCCTCCGCGGCGCGCAGCTTTTCGTCAACGTGACCAACGACGGATGGTTTCTCCACAGCGCCGGAGCCCGTCAACATCTGGTCAATGCCGTTTTCCGTTGCGTCGAAACCAAAATCCCCATGGCCCGCGCCGCCAACACGGGCGTGAGCTGCATCATAGACGGCCACGGTCGCATCCGTCAGCAACTGCAAAACGAAAACGGCAACACCTTTATCGAAGGGGTGCTTTTCGCCCACGTGGACGTCCCGAAATCGCCGGAAAAAACCTTCTACACGTTGAACGGCGAGGTTTTCTCGCTCGCCTGTCTGGTCCTTTCCGTCCTGTCCTGCGGGTGGGCCTTCTTGCGCCGGAATTCATAATCCTCTTGTCCGCCGCGCACGGACAGGAAATCCTCCCTGCTGTGAAAGCCATTGTCACCGTAATGCCCAAACCTTCCGTGCTCGACCCTCAGGGCGCGGCCACCGCCGAAGCCATGAAACACCTCGGCCTCGAAAACGTCGGACGCGTCCGCGTCGGCAAATCCATCGAGATCGAACTTTCCGGCAACCCCGACGAAACCAAACTCCACGAGATCGCGCGCGACCTCCTCTCCAATCCCGTCATCGAGGATTACACGATTCAGATAAACCACTAATTTTCACTAATGGACACTAATGAGGGAGGCGGCGGAGATTCGCTTTTCAAGCAGGAGGGGTACGACCTCATGGCCGCCGCCTTTGAGGTTTACAACGAAAAGGGCCATGGCTTCCTCGAAGACGTCCATCAAGAGTGCCTGGAGAAAGAATTGACCCTGCGTAAAATCCCCTTCCAGTCCAAACCGTGGCTGCAGATTTTCTACAAGGGCGACCCTTTGCGTCAGGGCTATCAACCGGATCTCCTTGTCTCGAAAGGAATCGTCACGGAACTCAAAGCCGTCCAAAAACTGGCTCCCGAACACGAAGCCCAACTCATCAATTACCTGAAGGCCCTCCAAAAACGGGTAGGCTACCTCATCAATTTTGGCCACCATCCCCAACTGGAATGGAAACGCATGGTCCTCTGATTTTTAGTGATAATTAGTGCTTATTAGTGGTTTCTCTTCTTCTCCTATGAAATTCGCCGTCATCCGTTTCCCTGGTTCCAATTGTGATCAGGACTGCATCCATGTCCTTAATGCCCTTCCCGGCGCCTCCGCCGATTACGTCTGGCACAAGGATTCCTCGCTGGCCGGTTTCGACACCGTTGTCATACCCGGCGGCTTTTCCTACGGCGACTACCTGCGCTGCGGGGCCATCGCCCGCTTCTCACCCATCATGCAGGCGGTGAAAAATTTCGCAGCCGGCGGCGGCACCGTTATCGGCATCTGCAACGGCTTCCAGATCCTTTGCGAATCCGGCCTGCTCCCCGGCGCGCTTGTGCGCAATCGCGGACTCCATTTTGTCTGCGAGCACATCAAAGTGCGCGTCGAATACCACAACACCGCCTTCACCAACGCCACCTGGACCGGCACCCTCCTCAACATCCCCATCGCCCACGGCGAAGGCTGCTATTTCGCGGACGACGAAACCCTTCATCGCCTGCAAAAAAACGGTCAGATCCTTCTCCGCTACGCCGACGCCCAAGGCCGCATCACCGACGCCGCCAACCCCAATGGGTCACGCGGCAACATCGCCGGCATCCGTAACGAGGCCGGCAACGTCTTCGGCCTCATGCCCCACCCCGAACGCGCCTGCGACCCGCTCCTCGGCAGCACCGACGGCCAGGTTATTTTCCAAAGCATTCTCAACTGGCCCGCCTCGCCGCTGCGCAAAGCCGCCTGAAAATTTCTCATGTCCGATCCCGCCATCACACCTGAACTCATCGCCAAGCACGGCCTCACGCCCGAGGAATACGAGCGCATCCAGTCCATTCTCGGACGCGATCCGAACTACACCGAACTCGGCGTCTTCTCCGTCATGTGGAGCGAGCATTGCTCCTACAAAAACTCGCGGCCCGAACTGAAAAAATTCCCCACCACCGGCGACAAGGTTCTGGTCAAAGCCGGCGAGGAAAATGCCGGAGTCATTGACATCGGGGACGGCTGGGCGGTCGCCTTCAAGATGGAGAGCCACAACCATCCCAGCGCCGTCGAACCCTTCCAGGGCGCGGCCACCGGCGTGGGCGGCATCATCCGCGACATCTTCACCATGGGCGCACGCCCCGTCTTCAGCCTGAACTCCCTCCGCTTCGGAAAAATCGAAGGCGATTCCCAGGAAGCAAAAACCAGCCGAAGGCTTTTTGCCGGCGTCGTCAGCGGCATTGCCCACTACGGCAATTGCATCGGCATCCCCACCATTGGCGGCGAGATCTATTTCGACGAATCCTATGCCGGCAATCCGCTGGTCAATGTCTTCTGCCTCGGCATCCTCCGCCACGAGCAGATTGCCCGCGGTGGCGCCGTCGGCGTCGGCAATCCTGTCTTTTACGTCGGTGCCGAAACCGGCCGCGACGGCCTGGCCGGAGCCGCCTTCGCCTCCCGCGACCTCACCGAGGAATCCAAGGAAGACCGCCCCGCCGTCCAGGTCGGCGACCCCTTCCGCGAAAAACTTCTCCTCGAAGCCTGCCTCGAACTCCTCGCCAGCGGCTGCGTCGCCGGCATCCAGGACATGGGTGCGGCCGGCCTCACCTGCTCCACCTGCGAAACCGCCAGCCGCGGCGGCACCGGCGTCGAGATTGATCTCGCCCTCGTGCCCAAGCGCGAGACCGGCATGACTCCCTACGAAACCCTCCTGAGCGAATCGCAGGAGCGCATGCTCGTCATCGTCAAAAAAGGCGAGGAAGCCAAGGTGAAGGAAATTTTTGAAAAATGGGATCTCCCCTACGCCCAGGTCGGGGAAGTGAAGGATGACGGGTTCATGCGCGTGAAGGAAAACGGTGTGACCGTCGTGGAAATCCCCGCCCGCGCCCTGGCCGACGAAGCCCCTGTTTACCATCGTGAGGCGGCGGAAAAAACCATCCCGGCCGAACTGAACTTTAAATTTGACGGCGACGTCAACGACACCCTGCTCAACCTGCTGGCCCACCCCAGTATCGCCAGCAAACGCTGGGTCTGGCGTCAATACGATCACATGGTCCGCCTCGGTGCCGCCGTGCTTCCCGGCTCGGACGCCGCCGTTTTCCTCGTGCGCGAAGCCAACAAAATCCTCGCCGCCACCTCCGATTGCAACGCCATTTATTGCAAGCAGGATGCCCGCGCAGGAGCCCGCATCGCCGTGGCCGAAGCCGCCCGCAATCTCGCCTGCTCCGGCGCGGTTCCCATCGCCGTCACCGACAACCTGAATTTCGGCAACCCGCACAAGCCCGAAAACTTTCTCCAACTCCGCGAAGCCGTCGAGGGATTGGCCGAAGCCTGCCGCGAATTTGACACGCCTGTCACCGGCGGCAACGTGAGCCTCTATAACGAAAGCCCGGCCGGCGCGATTGACCCCACCCCGACCGTCGGCATGGTCGGACTCATCGCGGAGGCGAAACATATCACCACCCAGTGTTTCAAACAGGAGGGCGACGTCATCCTCCTCCTCGGTGAATTGGGCCACGAACTCGGCGCCTCCCACCTCCTGCTCCTCGCCGGACTCAAGGAAGGCCAGCCGCCGCAACTTGACTACGCCAAAGAAAAAGCCGTGCAAAACGCCGTGCGCGCCCTCATTCGCATGGGCCTCGTGCAAAGCGCCCACGACTGCGCCGAAGGCGGCCTCGCCGTGACCCTCGCCGAATCCTGCCTGAGCGGTCCCAAACACCTTGGCGCCACCATCACTTTCGGTGACACCGGCCTCACCGCCATCACGCTCCTCTTCAACGAATCTCAATCCCGCATCGTCATTTCGGTAAAAAAGCAAAACGCCACCGCCGCCCTCGCCCTCCTCGAATGGCGCGGCGTGCCCGTGCAAAAACTCGGCACCGTCAGCAAAAACCCCGAACTGAAAATCACCGCCGACAGCGGCGAGTGGAGCTGGGCCCTCGGCGACCTTGAGGAGGCCTGGGGCCAGACGATTGAAAAGTTGATGGAAGGTTCATCTCGTTGATGTCTTCCCCTCAACGATCAACCCTCAACAATCAACGCACCCCTGTATGGTCCGCATGATCGCCTGCCCCACCTGTCAGAAAAAAGGCTCCTGGCTGGAGGGTCCGCACGGGATGTTTTGCTCCGACCGCTGCCAGATGGTGGATCTGGGAAAATGGCTGGGCGAGGAACACCGCATCGCCAGCCCGCTTACGGTGGAAGATCTGGAGGAACTCGCCGACATTGGCGAGCCGGATAAAGAAGAGGGTTAGCCCGACGGGAAAAGCTCACCTTACTCTTGTCATCACAGCAGACTTCCGCGACTCTTCCGCCGTGCTCGAATTACGGGACGTTACCCTTTTTATTGGCAAAGGCGAGGAAGTCCGCCCCTTGCTTTCGGATGTCTCAGCGAAGTTTCCCCGCGGCCATTTCGGCGCCATCATCGGTCCGTCGGGCTGCGGCAAGAGCACGCTCCTGAAAGTCATCACCGGCATCGCCCATGGCGAGGAGGAAGGTGAGGTCCACTGGGACGGACGCAACCTCATGGAGGAGGATTTTTCGCCTTCCGAAATCGGCTATGTGCCTCAGTTCAGCATCGCGCATGATGAACTGACCGTACGGGAATGCGTGGCCTATTCGATGAAGCTGCGGGTGCGCGGTATGCAGGGCGATCCCCTCGACGAGGCGGTGGCACGCATCCTCGACGAAGTGAACATGACGGAGTTTTCCGACCGCCGCGTTCATGTGCTCTCGGGCGGCCAGCGACGGCGTCTTGCCCTTGCGATGGAACTGGCCAGCAAGCCGGTAATGCTGCTGGCGGATGAAGTGACCAGCGGACTCGACCCGCAATCCGAGGACGAAATCGTCACCCTCCTGCACGGCCTTTCCCGCTCCGACGGACGCGTGGTGCTCTCGGTCACGCACAGCCTGCGTCATCTGAGTTTTTACGATTCCGTGCTCGTTCTCTATCAGGGTGTGGTGGCCTATCATGGTCCGCCGGAATTTCTCACCCATTACTTCCGCTGCGAGGACCCGCAGGAACTCTACGGTCAGCTCTCGCTCCGCGATGGCCGCGAGTGGTCGCAATCATGGAAGAAACACCGTCGCGCCTTCATTGAAGCGATGACCGGAAAAGCCTCCCCGGATCTGGAGGACGTGAATTTCGATAGCGTCGCGGAAGAGGGCGAAGTCCCGGTCGAAAACACGGTCGCGACCACGCCGTCCGAAACCCTCCCCCAGCCCGGCATCCTCAGTCAGTTCTTCACCCTGACCGCCCGCCGGTTCCGGATTTTTTCGCGCAACAAGGCACAGATTTTTCTCCAGCTTGGCCTCATTTTCGGGTTTCCCGTTTTGGTGGCCATCTTCGCCTGGAACGGCCTGCCCGCCGTGCAGAATCTCTCGATGGGAATGGATCTCAACGTGATGGATCAGCTTCAGGAAAACATGAAGTTCCTCGTTCAGGGCAGCAAGATTGGCAGCCTCGTTTCCGGCATCGTGATGTTCCAGGTGATCCTGCTGACGTTGATGGGCGCAAACAATTCCGGCCGCGAAATCGCCGCCGAACGTCTCATTTTTGAGAAGGAAAAACTCTCGGGCCTGAATCCGCTCAGCTACATCGGCAGCAAGGCCGTTTTCCTCGCCGCGCTGGTGGTGGGCCAGTCGCTCTGGATGGGACTCTTCGTCCATTTTGTCTGCGGTTTTCCCGGCGAGCTTCCCGCGCAGCTTCTTTTTCTCATCCTGGTGAATGCCGCCATGACGTCCGTCTGCCTCGCCATCTCCAGTCTCATGGGTTCGGCCGAGCAGGCTTCGCTGATGTCCATTTATCTGGTCGGTTTCCAGCTCCCCCTCTCCGGTGCGGTCCTGGCGCTGCCCGATTGGGTTGGTTCGATCACGCGTCCGTTCATCGCCGCGTATTGGAGCTGGTCGGGCGTGCTGCAAACCCTCAAAGGCGAACGCTACTACGATATCGTGAATACGGTCATCCAAACCGCCCTCTCGCCTGTATCACTCTGCCTGTGGGTACTTTGCTCGCATGTGATCATCGGACTTTTCATCGCCTGGCTCGGTTGCCAGCGGCAGCGACTGGATTGATTTTCCTGCCGAAAAAATAAAAGGCGTTGACAACACCGCCGGGATGGATTCTTCTATCCCCATCATTCGACCCGATGCGCTTCCCGCACGAGGTGCTCTTCAAGTCGAACCCATCACGTAAAGTCAGGATTTTTTAACCAACCCGAAGCCGGTTGAGCGCAGCCCGAAAAGGCTCAGTCAGGCACTAGGATTCCCATAACCATATACCCTCATGGCCGGCCACGACAAATGGTCGAAAATCACGCGCCGGAAGGGAGCCTCGTTTCAAACGCGGGAAGCTCTCTTTATGGCTCACCAGGCAAATCGTCGGCGCCCCCAAGGCCCGGCGGAGGACATGCCAACTGACATGATCGATTGCACCAATTTTTTGAAATCTCCCCGCCCGTGCGGGGAAAATAAATTACAGCCATGACTGAAGAAAACACGAACGCTTCCGCGACTGCGGAATCCACCGGGCTCGCCCCGGCGAAAAAAACCCGCCGCACCACCAATCCGGACGCTCCGAAACGCCGCCCCCGCAAGCCTGTGGTCGGGAGGGCCGAAAATGGCGCGGAATCCGCCCCAAGCGCCCAGACTCCGTCCCCGGAAATCGAAATCCTCAAGGAGGCCGTAAAGCAGGTGGAAAATATCGCGGCAGTCACGCCGGTGAGCGCTCCGGAACCCGCCGCCGGGGCTCCCGAAAACACCCTCTCCCAGCCCGCGGCCGTTCCAGTTCCCGCCACCGCCGCCGCCACCGCTCCCGAGCCCCCAGCTCGGGAAGCCCAGCGTCCTCCCGCCGAACCTCCGGTTTTTGCCGAGGGCATCGTCGAGGTTTCCGGCAAAGGCTTCGGCTTCCTGCGCGAACTCCGCCGCAATTTCTCGCAATCGAACAACGACGTCTTCGTCACTCCCGAAGTCGTCCGCAAGCACGGCCTGCGTGACGGCATGTGGATCAAAGGCGAGACCCGCCGCGGCGGCCGCGGGCCGCAGCTTTACAAGCTCCTCGAAATCGAAGGCGAGAATCCCGACAATTTCCAAAACCTGCCCATCTTCGAGGAACTGACCACCATCAGCCCGAACAAACGCATCACCCTCGAGACTGTCACCGAGCGTTATACGACGCGCGTGATGGACCTCATGACGCCCATCGGCAAAGGCCAGCGCGGCCTCATCGTCGCCCCGCCGCGCACCGGCAAAACCACCCTCCTCCAACACATCGCCGACGCCGTGGTGAAAAACCACCCGGAGATGAAACTCATCATCCTGCTGGTGGACGAACGCCCCGAGGAAGTCACCGAAATCCGCCGCACTGTTCCGAGCGCGGAACTCATGGCCAGCTCGAACGATTCCGACATCAAGACCCACACCCGCATCGCCATGCTCGCTTCCGAACGCGCCAAGCGCCTGGTCGAAATGGGCAAGGATGTTTTCGTCCTGATGGATTCCCTCACCCGCATCGGCCGCGCCTTCAACAACGCCCAGGGCGCAGGCGGACGCACCATGTCCGGCGGCGTGGATTCCCGCGCTTTGGAAATCCCCCGCAAAATCTTTGCCGCAGCCCGCAACACCGAGGAAGCCGGCTCACTCACCATCATGGCCACCGCTCTGATCGAGACGAACAGCCGCATGGACGATCTGATTTTCCAGGAGTTCAAGGGCACCGGCAACATGGAGCTCGTTCTGGCCCGCAACATCAGCGACCAGCGCATCTATCCGGCCGTGGATATTTTCCTCTCCGGCACCCGCCGCGAGGAACTCCTGCTCTCCGAGGAAGCCCTGCACAAGATTAGCGTCATCCGTCGCGGCCTCGCCGGCCACAAACCCATCGAGGCCATCGAACGCCTGCTCTTCTTCATCCGCAAATATCCGACCAACGCGGAGTTGCTGAAAAACCTGCCGGGTTAAAACCCGAAAATGGCGTTTGCCCGCAGCGGCTGAAACGCAAGGCGCGAAGCGTCCGGGGCCAGGCTTTCAAATCGTTAGATTTCCGACGAAAGCGTGTCAGGCACTTTGTGCTGTAGTCGCCCCAGTCGGGCGTGATTAAAAGTGGATGAATTGGGAGTAAGAAAAGCATGCAGTGCGGACGGGACGGGAGCGCGGGCATCTTGCCCGCTTCTCATGCGGGCGAGACGCCCACGCTCCTGTGGCCGACCTCATCCACTTTTAATCACACCCGCCCCAGGCTCTTAGGGCGGGCGAGGGGATTCCCTCGC
>Ga0209181_10012152_pt1 | contig 10929 bp, 10 predicted proteins | sample MAT05_FD_187208 | JGI IMG/M metagenome (GOLD analysis project Ga0209181, IMG submission 187208) | Freshwater microbial communities from Lake Fryxell liftoff mats and glacier meltwater in Antarctica - MAT-05 (SPAdes) (version 2) | ecosystem: Environmental > Aquatic > Freshwater > Ice > Liftoff...
TTCACTGGTGCCAATGACTTCGTTGTTGGCCGCGGCCAGCACAAAGTACGCCGAGCCGTCCTTGGCGGTTTTTCGTTCGAACTTATCGTCGTGTGGTGAATTGGTTTGAACCGACGCAATACCAGTGTTGGCACCGTCCTTCGCGGCGTAGATCTCGCTCGTCAGTATCGTTGCGTGATTCGCAGCCCTCAGATTGAACATATAACCAGACTCGCCGGAGCGCTTTAACTCGTAATAGCCCGTCATAGTGGGTCCGTTCGATAGGGGGATATTGGCAACCTGCAAGACACGATGTCAGCGGATCGAGGACTTCAAGTCGCTCTTCGCGTCGCCATAGTTCGCCTGAACTTTGCCGACGGTGTTCTTAACTTTGCCTTTCAGTTCCATCTTCTTGTCACCCATGATCTTGCCGGCGACTTCCTTGACCTTGCCTGCAACTTCTTTTTTACGACCTTCGACTTGATCTTTGTTCATGTTTTTTCCATTCATTGAGTAACGAGAATAAATTTGGCGGCCTCGCGACACCTCTGTCGCGACACGAACATCATGGCACCCGCCGCACCCTCGTGTCGGTGCGACAGCGTACGAACGCGACACCGGGAGTTTGCGGGCGCCTTTAGCTAAAGTGGCAGGTGCATTAGCGGTGGCGGCTTTGGGGCTTTAGCGCACCGACTGCAAAAAACTATCGGCGTATGCTCCTCCACATGAAACTACCTAAATTGCAAAAACCCTTCTCGATGATTCGGGAGTTCCACCTTGCCGACTGGTTTACGCTGGCGAACGCCGCCTGTGGCATGGGTGCGCTGTTTGCGATGATGACGTACCTTCAGACTACCGAAATTCGGCATATTTACTATGCATGCGGTATGGTCGTTGCCGCCGGCATATTCGACGTGCTGGACGGTCGCATCGCGCGCTGGCGGCAAAAAACCTCGGCAATGGGGCGCGAGCTCGATTCGCTTGCCGATGTGATTTCCTTTGGCGTCGCGCCGGCCGTCATCGCATACGGTTGTGGCATGCAGGGCTTGTATGACCGCATTGTGCTCGCGGCATTCGTTGCCTGTGGTGTCTCGAGGCTGGCGCGCTACAACATCACCGCCGAGACACTGTCCGACGGCGGCGACAAAGTGAAATACTTTGAGGGAACACCGATCCCGTCGTCATTGCTGCTGGTGGCCTTGCTGTTCGTTGCGGCGTTGCAGGGCGCGGTCGGTGATTCGCTTTGGTTTGGGCAAGTCACGATTGTCGGCTTCGTGCTTCATCCATTGGTGCTGTTGTTTGGTTTGTCGGGCGCGCTCATGGTGAGCCGGATACACTTTCCAAAGTTCTGAATTTCGCTGGAGGGCTACTCGATTGGCAGTGTGGCTTAAGCAACCGCATTCACGGCGACTCAAAAACGGTCATCCCGACGAAGGTCGGGACCGAAGTTTGTTTCGTTCAATGAAACAACCGACTTGGATCCCGACCTTCGTCGGGATGACATGCTTAGTGGAGTGCCGCCGCGCGCACGGAGATTATTTCGCTGAAGCGCGACTCACTCGATAGTGTGGCTTAAGCAACCGCATTCACCACCACCCCAAAACTGTCATCCCGGCCTTCGGCGGGCTAAGGGTAGACCGGGCAGTTGCTTAGACCGGGCCCCAAGTTCCGTTCATTCAATGAAACACCCAACCTGGGTTCCGTTCGAAGCCTGCCGTCGAATAACTGAGTCTGTGGCCGGGATGACATGCTTAACGGAGTGCCACTGCGCGCAGGGCAGTCATTTCGCTAAAGGCTACGCAGTCGATAGTGCGGCTCAAATGACCGTAGCTACGACCACCCTAAAACTGTCATCCCGACGAAGGTCGGGATCCAAGTTTTGTGCATACAAGAAAACAACCGACTCGGATGCCGGCTTCGACCAAAGGAATTCCCCCATGGGACGCCGGAATGACAGCGGTTTTCAGCGTTGCCCGTTAAATAAAACGCGCCATTCTGCGGGATCTTTTAGAAACTACGTCTCAACTAGCGCTGCCACCGCTTGTGTTTCTATTTGCGGGCAGTCTCCGTAACCACGTTGGCTTCAGGCCCCGCTTTGGGTGGCGCTTTTGTTCCTTTTGTTGCCTCTTCCATCGTCCTCGTCGGAATGACGTCGCCTGCCGGAATTACCTTCGCGGCCACGATGCCAAAATCGCGCAGTGATCCGAACGTGTGCGCGTAGACCCAGGTGAACTCGGCACCGATGAGGAAAATCTGCGCAGAATAGTAGACCCATATCAGAATAATCACGAGTGAGCCCGCGGCGCCGAAGGCCGAGGCGACGCCGCTCCTGCCGATGTAGAGGCCGATCAAGAACTTGCCAATGGCGAAGAGCATGGCGGTGACCAGAGCACCAGGCCAGACGTCGTCCCAACGCAGGCGAACACGCGGCATGAACTTGTAGATCATCGCGAAGACCACGGTGGTGAGGATGAAGTCGACAATCACGCTAACGCTCTGGGCCAGGATTTCCCAGCCACCAAACAAGCCGCCCCACCATTTGCCCAGTGCCGCCATCACCGCACCGAGGACTAGCGAGACCATCAGCAGGAAGGCGATTCCCAGAATCATGCCGAATGAAAGTAAGCGCGAGCGGACAAATGCCCAAGGACCGCTAGATTTGTCTCGTAGAGGCGCACGCCAGATGCGGTCGAGCGCATCCTGCAGTTCGCCGAACACCGCGGTGGCACCAATCAACAGCACCACGACACCCGTGACCGTCGCGGCGATGCTTTCAGCGGGCTCGCTGACGCTGGCCAAAACACCCTCGACCGCTTTGGCGGCATCGTCACCCATCATGCCGCGCAGTTGGCCGAATATCTCACCGCGGACGGCATCGGGGCCGAAAAAAAGACCCGCGATGGAAATCACGATCAACAACAAGGGTGCGAGCGAGAAGATCGTGTAATACGATAGTGCGGCGCCCATGCTCGGCGCGTAATCGTCAACCCAAGCCGCAGCAGCGCGCTTGATGAGTGACCACCACGTTTTGAATGAGTGGACAGGCAGAGCCGTCGTCAAATCGAGACCTCGGATGAAGGGTGTGTGTGGTTTGTCGAGCATCGTAGAGCGTTCAAAAAAATCGAGCGGGAGCTCATGGCAGTTTGTTGAAAAACACAATGCCCGATACGCAAAGCGGGCGCGTTAATTACGGGCTATTTCCCCTTTGCAAAAGAGCCTGCCTTGAGCTTGCGGAGGAGGAACCAATGGGGATTTTCGATCGTTGTTGATACGCAACCGCTGCCAATCCACCCCGGTCCCCTGTTCAAAGGGGGAAGCCGAGTGCCGAGCTCTGCTCGCATGCGAGGATTGTGCGTTTCAAAAAACCGCTGGATGGAGGCCGCAACCGAGAATCTCAATCAGAGGGGGAGCTCGGAAACGATATTGACGACTAGACCGCTTTTTTCGCGAAGGCGCTGCACCAGCCTTCAACAGTGACTTGGTTGCCGGGGAATATGCTGCAAGGTCCCTTTGTCGAGTTGGGTTGACCTTGAAACAGCGAGCAGCCGCCGCAGCGCTGTCCATCAGCATAGCTTTTGAACCGTACTTTATCCGCTTGGCTAGCCTGCTCAACATACCCCAAGCCCTTGGCGGCCGGACTTGTTGGATCGAGCATTGGTAGCGTTGAGGGTGCGCCTCCAGCTACCGCTGGCGGCGGTGGCGGCGCGGGCGTGGTGTCCGGCATCGGCGCGGCCGGTGTCGTGATTGATGCGCTCACCGGTACGGTGGATTTGTCGGAACAACCAATGACCAGCGCAACGCCACCGAGTGGCACGAGACTGACGAACTTGCGGCGGGTAAACATAGGGCACCTCGACGATTGGCAAATCTACTATCCCGACTATACGGGTTGTCAGCGGGGCATCTGTTCGCGTGCGCACGTACGAGGCTGAAAGGTGGGCAAGTGATGGGTCGGGGCCTAAATTAATTGTTTGTTCGAATCCAGCAAACTTTGACCCCGGCGCGGGTAGTAACCCGGCGTATCCTGAGCCCGTCGACGGGCTGGGAAGACATGCTTAGGTTAGTGGCAATTGGTGCGGCCAAGCTTGCCGCGCAACGTAAGATCGATTGCAGGGATTTGCTATTAAAACCGCCAATCCGCGCGCATTTTTGCTCTAAAAGTCGTCAAAACACCCGCCTAGGCCAGGGTTTTGGTTTTGGGCTGTTCGTGATCAAACGGGCGCGCAGCGCACCGTAAGCTGCGTCGCTTGTGTACCCGTGCGCGTTCGTGTCTTGAAGCGTCATAATAGTGGGTCGCTCTTTGGGGGGCGCACAGTCTGCCGGGCTTTAAAAAACCAAATCGAAGTAATCCTTGGCTCTTCATGAGTTGGTCCTGACGAATTGTTGGGCAAACACACCTCTCGTTAGGATGTACGCTTAATGCAATATCAAAACGTTTCAATTCTGAGTCTCGCGCACGTCGACGCGCCGCACCGTGTCACCTCTGCCGACATGATGGCGCAACTCGCCGAAACTGCAGCGCGCTTTGAAATGCGCCCCGATCAATTGGAAAGTGCGTCTGGCATTGTCGCGCGCCGCTACTGGGACGAAGGTTTCCAGCCCAGCCAGGCTGCTGCGCTTGCCGGTGAAAAGGCCCTTGTCCAAGCGGGCATTGATCGTTCGCGTATCGGCATCATCATCAATACCTCCGTCTGCCGCGATTACATTGAGCCTTCCACGGCCTGTATCGTGCATGACCGTCTTGGGCTCTCCAAGGATTGCCTGAACTTTGACTTAGGCAACGCCTGTCTCGCGTTTTTAAGTGGCATGCAGATGGTCGGCAACATGATCGATCGCGGGCAGATCGACTACGGCCTGATTGTCAACGGTGAAAGCGCGCGCTTCGTGCAGGACGCCACTATCGCGCGCCTCAAGAGCGGCGAGACCACATTGCAAGAATTCCGCGATCAATTCGCCACCCTCACGTTGGGCTCGGGTGCTGTCGCGATGGTCATGTCGCGCTCCGCCTTGGCACCGGATGGTCACGTTTTCAGAGGCGTGGTAAACCAAGCCGCCACGCAGCATAGCGGCCTGTGCCGTGGTCAGGTTGACCGGATGTACACCGATGCCAAGCCGTTGCTCACGGCAGGATTGGAACTGGCGACTGAAACGTTCAAGCGCGCCCAGCAGGAGTTTGGCTGGACTACCGGCCCGAATGCGAACGTTGATGAATACATCCTGCATCAGGTGAGCGGCGCGCATACGTCAGGGCTGTGCAAGACGTTGGACCTCGATCTGAAAAAAGTAATGGCGATTTTCCCCGAGTTCGGCAACATCGGACCGGCGGCAGTTCCAATCACGCTGTCGAAAGCGGCTGAAAGCGGTCGTCTGAAAAAAGGCAGCCGCGTGGCACTGATGGGTATCGGCTCGGGCTTGAATTGCAGCATGGGCGAGGTCGTGTGGTGACACCGGTCGATCCGGCGCCGTTCTACCCAAACTACCCGTTCCACTCGCATTACTTTGACCGTGGTTCTGGTCTGAGGATGCATTACGTGGATGAAGCGGTTGAACGCGCAGGCCCGCCGGTATTAATGGTGCACGGCAATCCTTCCTGGTCGTTCTACTATCGCGATCTCATCAAGGCTCTGTCGGGCACGCACCGCTGCATCGCACCGGATCACATCGGCATGGGGTTATCGGACAAGCCTGACGACGCAGCATATGCTTACACGCTCAAGCAGCGCATCGACGATCTCGACGCCTTCATCGCTTCGCTGAAGCTCACACAACCTCTGACGTTGGTGATGCACGATTGGGGCGGCATGATCGGCATGGGCTGGGCGGTGCGTCATCCCGAGCAAGTTGCGCGACTGGTGATTCTGAACACGGGCGCGTTTCCACTGCCGGCGGAAAAAACATTCCCGTGGCTGCTAAAGCTCACCCGCACATGGCTGGGTACGCTGCTGGTGCGCGGCTTCAACGCGTTCGCCTATGGCACCACGGTGATCGGCTGCCGTCGCAACCGCATGCCGGCCAACATCGCACGTGCTTATTGCGCGCCATACAATTCGTGGGCGAATCGTATCGCCACGCTGCGATTTGTGCAGGACATTCCGTTGAGTCCGGCTGACGCTGGTTATGTGATCGTCAAGCACGCGGAAGCAAACCTGCATATCTTCAAGGACACGCCCGCCATGATTGGCTGGGGCGGCAAGGATTTTGTGTTCGACGCGGCATTCTTGCGGCAGTGGCAAAAGCATTTGCCCAACGCGAAGGTGCACTTGATGCCAGACGCCGGCCACTACGTGCTCGAAGACGCCGCTGACGAACTGATTCCGATCATCACGCATTTCGTGCGGTCCGATCTTGGCACCAGCGTCGGTCCCAACCCCAACTAAGTCGCACCATGAGCAACGCTGGAGACGCTCAGATTTGTAACATCGCGGCGCACTTGCCGAGGATGGCGCGCCTGCGGCCCGATGCACTTGCAGTAGTGCTCCCGACCGGACTCAACGCGCAAGGAAAACGCAGTTACGCGCGGCAGACCTATGCCGAGCTTGATCAGCAGAGTGATGTCATCGCCGCAGGTCTATACAAAGCGGGACTCAAGCGCGGGATGCGCACGGTGCTGATGGTCAAACCCGGCCCTGATTTCTTTGCGCTGACCTTCGCGCTATTCAAAGCGGGCATCGTGCCGGTGCTGATCGATCCGGGCCTCGGTATCGCGCAGCTCAAGACCTGCCTTGCCCAAGCCGAACCCGAGGCCTTCATCGGCATCCCCGCTGCCCACGCGGCGCGCGTGGTGCTCGGTCTGGGTCGCAAGACGGTCAAGATCTGCATCACGGTCGGCTCGCGATGGTATGGCTGGTTGTGGGGCGGCACCACGCTTGCGAATGTAGTTGCGTTGGGGGAGGGCACAGGTCCGGTTCTTGAAGAAACCAAAGCTGATGAGACCGCCGCGATTCTGTTCACCAGCGGCAGCACCGGTATCGCCAAGGGCGTTCGCTACAGCCACGGCAACTTCGCGGCACAGGTGGAATTGATTCGTGAGACCTACAATATTGAGCCGGGTGAAATCGATCTGCCGACGTTTCCGTTGTTCGCATTGTTTGATCCCGCGCTCGGTATGACCACCGTGGTACCTGATATGGACTTCACGAAGCCGGCCAAGGTTGACCCGATGAAGATCAAACACGCGATTGACGACTGGGGCGTGACTAATGTGTTCGCGTCGCCAGCACTGCTGGCGACGGTCAGTCGCCACGGTGTTGCCAACGCTATCCAATGGCCGACCGTGCGGCGCATTCTCACAGCAGGCGCACCGGTGCCATCAGCGACACTCGAACGTATGCATCAAATGCTGTCGCCCGATGCCCAGATCTTTACGCCTTACGGTGCCACCGAAGCGCTGCCGGTGGCGAGTATCGGCAGCCGCGAAATCCTTGCTGACACGCGGACTCTCACCGATGCTGGTGCCGGCGTTTGCGTTGGTCGTGTGGTGGTGCCGAACGATGTCCGCATCATTGCCATTACTGATGAGCCAATTGCGGACTGGACGCACGCTCACGAACTGCCGGTCGGTGAGGTCGGTGAAATCACAGTTGCCGGACCGACGGTGACGTCGATGTATATCGGTCGTCCCGAGGCAACAATTTCGGCGAAGATCGACCGCGACGGCGTGATCGTGCATCGGATGGGGGATGTTGGTTACTTTGACGCGAAGGGTCGGCTGTGGTTTTGCGGGCGCAAATCACATCGCGTGCAATTGAGCGAGGTGACGTTGCATTCCGCGCCGGTTGAGGAAGTTTTTAACACGCACGCAGCGGTGTTTCGCACGGCGCTGGTCGGTGCCACGGTTGACAGCAAACGCGTTCCGGTACTTTGCGTCGAGCTTGACCCGCAGGCGCTGGTTGGCAGCCCGCCGTCGGAGCGTGACTTGTTTGATCAACTGAAAATGATCGGCGCGAAGCACGAGCACACTAAAGGCATCAAGTATTTTCTAATCCACCCGGGCTTCCCGGTAGATATCCGTCACAACGCCAAGATCGGCCGTGAAGAGTTGGCGGTCTGGGCACAGGCGAGGCTGTCATGATTCTGGTGACTGGCGGTGGCGGATTTTTGGGCGGCGCGGTGGTGCGGCAACTGGTCGCGCGCGGTGACAAGGTGCGCAGCCTGCAGCGAAGTGACGCGCCGCAACTGCGTGCGCTCGGTGTGGACGTGGTTCGCGCCGATCTGGCTGATTCGCGCGCGGTGCTGGAAGCCGCCAGCGGTTGCGAGGCGGTCATGCACATCGGCGCCAAGGCGGGTGTCTGGGGGCCGTACGACGACTATTACCAAGCTAATGTGGTCGGCACGCGAAATGTCATCGAGGCGTGTCGCGCGCACGGCATTCAACGATTGGTCTACACCAGCACACCGTCCGTGATTCACGCCGGTGGCGACGTCGAGGGGGTGGATGAAAGCGCGCCATTGGCGACGCACTTTGATACCGCCTACCCGGCCACCAAAGCAGAAGCCGAATCGATGGTGCTGGCGGCCAATCGCCCGACGCTCGCGACCGTCGCGCTACGGCCACATCTGATCTGGGGGCCGAACGATCCGCAACTCACTGCCCGCATCCTCGCGCGTGGTCGCGCCGGACGGTTGCGTCTGGTTGGCGGCGGCGTCAAGAAAATCGACTCGGTGTATATCGACAACGCGGCCAACGCGCATCTGCTTGCGCTCGATCATCTCGCGCCCGGCGCGCAATGTGCGGGACGGGCGTATTTCATTTCGCAAGACGAGCCGATGCGCCAATGCGATCTGGTCAACGGCATTCTGGCCGCAGGCGGACTGCCACCATGCGAAAAATTCATTTCGCCTGACGCGGCGTATGTTGTCGGCGCGGTGTTGGAGTTTGTCTGGCGCGTGATGGGCCGCAAGGATGAACCGATGATGACGCGCTTTCTTGCCAAGCAACTCGGCACGGCGCATTGGTATGACATCTCCGCAGCAAAGCGCGATCTCGGCTATGTGCCCTCAGTTTCGATCGCGGAAGGTTTGACGCGGCTGAAGGTATCACTTCGGGCATCGCTTCACGGACAGTGACTTCGGGAAAGCAGAGCAACTCATGTATCAAGACGTGTACAAGTTCTGGTTTGAAGAGATCGACCAAAAATCTTGGTGGAGTGCAGAGCCCGCGTTTGACGAACTGATCCGCCAGCGCTTTGGAGATGTACTGCGTCGCGCGACGCTCGGTGAGTTATTCGGTTGGCGCAACACACCTCACGGACGATTGGCGGAAATCATTGTGCTCGATCAGTTTTCACGCAACGTGTACCGCGGTACAAAACAGGCGTTTGCTCAAGACCCGATGGCGTTGGTGCTCTCGCAAGAGGCCGTGGCGCGCGACGTTCACCTCGAGTTGACACCGGTCGAACGCGGCTTTCTGTTTCTGCCATATATGCACAGCGAATCAAAGAGCGTACATGAACTTGCTGAGACTATTTACCGGGAACACGCGTTGGCGAACAACTACAATTTTGAGTTGAAGCACAAAGCCGTTGTTGATCGCTTTGGTCGCTATCCGCATCGGAACAACGTCCTTGGACGTGAGTCGACCGCTGAAGAGGCGGAGTTTCTGACGCAACCGGGGTCTGGCTTCTAGTCCAGTGCTGCACACGCGTGTCTGAAGCTGGAGGGCAGTTCATAATTGGGGGCGGTTTCAGACCGTTTGGGAACACAAAAACCTGTCATACCGGCGCAGGCCGGTATCCAAGTTTCTAAGCTATTGTGAAGACGGCCAACTTGGACCCCGGCCTGCGCCGGGGAGACATGCCTGGAGTGGTGACATGACGGACGGGTTTCGATCGCTAGACAGAGTCGCCATTCCACGGCCGTTTCCAAGCAAAAATGCCCGAAAACGCCCGCCAATGCTGGTGTTTTGTCTCGTAATCCAGCACATTCACAGCCACGAAGCACCCACCGGACACCACCATGAATTGGCAAACCGTCTTCCAGTGTGTTAAAAAAATCGCCGGGATGAAGTCCGACGCGCAACATGCGATGGTGCAACTTCGTGGTGAGGTGGTTGCCTCGACGCAGTTGTCGCCTGACGAGAAGACTGAGCTTCATGATCTGCTCGATGGCCTGCAAACGGCCAACCTGTATGGCAAGATTGCCTTCGTCGGCAAGCTCAAGGAAGTGTTTTCGAGGCATCCGGAGTTCAAAGCGATGTACGTAGACCAAGTCGGGCGTGGTGTTTGAGCGCGGCGGCGTTTTCCGCATCGCGGGCGGGCGCTGCACCCATCAGCCTGTTCAAATCTTTCTAGGAGTTCAGCATGTTGCATAGAACCGTCCGTGGTCGTATCGCTTACACCTCGAAGAAGCCGGAGCGCATGGGTCAGCTGCGCGGCGACGAGCGCTTCACATTTACCCACCACACCGACGGCAAGATTGTGCTGCGGGCGTACTGCGAAATTGAAGACCCCGCGCCTGCGGTGCTTCGTGACGTGGTGTTTGCCATCGATGAGCATCGGCAACCGATGGACTGCACGGTACGGTTGGTGGTTGGCGATAAGTTCAACGGTTCGGGCTGGTTTCGCTTTAGCAAGACCGCCATCGAGTGCGAATCATACGGGCCTTCCATTGGACGCGTTTCACAACGCGTGGAACTTGCCGCGCCGATTGATGGCTTTGGCACCCATCCAGTGGTCGCCGACGCATTTTTTCTGAGCGGGTTTGATTGGTCAACCGTCAAACGTCGCACCATGTCGATGTACCTGCCATCGCCGGACTTGCGCGGTGCGACACCGCCCATTCTCGCGCCAATAAAAATTGACGTCGAATACGTGGGTGAGGAAACGGTGACCGTCAAGGCGGGTACCTTCGCCACCAAGCACTTTCGTTATCTGGATGTCGGCGACAGTGGCTTCTCGTCGCAACATCCACCGTACGACGTTTGGGTGACCGCCGATGTTGATGCAGTGATGG
>Ga0209181_10012153_pt1 | contig 10929 bp, 3 predicted proteins | sample MAT05_FD_187208 | JGI IMG/M metagenome (GOLD analysis project Ga0209181, IMG submission 187208) | Freshwater microbial communities from Lake Fryxell liftoff mats and glacier meltwater in Antarctica - MAT-05 (SPAdes) (version 2) | ecosystem: Environmental > Aquatic > Freshwater > Ice > Liftoff...
TGCTGCTGCGGGTAACCCTGCTGATCGTATCCAGCCTGACCCGGCTGAGCTTGTTGCCCAGGATGTCCGGGCTGTCCCTGATGACCGGGATACTGCGGGCCGGGCCGCTGCATCGCGCGCGGCTTTTGAATCGCCACACCGACGTCAGTCAGATATCGGTTTAGATCGGCGTAAACGTTGTTAAAACCAATGCCCCCGATCGTCGCTAGCGCACGCAGCCACTGCAAACGAATTTCGGCGGTGGTATCCGGCAGTGACTGCATCGACTCCAGCAACGCGCTGACCACCGACTGCGGTGAGAATGGGTCTTCGTCAAGCTTGAGTGTCGGCGACTGCTTCAAGTATGCGATCTTCTGGTGAAAGATCGGCAATTCGTTCAGGCAGGTGCTCTCGATGGAGCGCGCAACAGCGCGCGCCGCCACGTATTCGTCAAGCACCTCTTCGGCTTGCAACGAAAGCTCTTGCGACGCTTTACTCGGCGCAGTGGGAATCAGGCAAGGCTTGCGATTGTTGAGCCGCAGCGTGAGTTCGCTGGTGAATGTCTCGGCGATTTGTGCACGCAGGCGAAGCAGGTTGGAGCGAGCGTCGAGCACGACACCCACTTCGCGAGGCGAGTAAATTTTGGACGCGTTATCGAGCAGAATGTCCGCGAGTCGATCAAACGCGGCTGCCATCTGCAAGTTGCAGCGATGCAGCATCAGATCGCGGCACGCGTTGAATATTGTGACCGCCGACAGGGTGGGAGTAGCAGTTTCTGACGACATCAAACGGGCATTTTGGGTGGGCAGCGCAGACAGAATTGGCGGGGGCAGGTGACAAAAATCGGCACCTCTCCACAATCTAGCACATCGTCATACTTTTCGGGGTCAAGTAGTACCAGTAATTTCCTAGCCGCGTGGTGCCGATACGACGGTTTCCGTCCATATCTTGTCCAGGCGTTTGGTGGACACAGGAAACGGCGTCTTCAATTCCTGTGCAAACAACGAGACGTGCAATTCTTCGATGAGCCAGCGGAACTGCAACAGAGCTTCGCTCGCGGTCGCTGCGGTTCGCTCCTTTTCCGCCAGCCAGCGCGCCCAATAGCTCGCCACTACCGGACCGTGACGCGCCTCGCGTTCGGGCATGGACATGAATTTATCCAGTCGCTTACCGAGCGCTCGTAAAAATCGAGGCAGATGTTGATGTTGCGCCCACGGCGTGGCGGCGAGAAACCCGGTGTAGACCAAACGGTCACGCCCTTGAGCTAGTGCGGACGACACGGAATTAGCACGCGGTCCGGCAGCTCGCATGCTCACTTGCAAGGCGGCGTAGGCTTCCGCAACCTGCGCAAGGGTACGGCCCAGCGCCTCTGCCACGACCGGGATACGTTGCTTGGCGCGGGTAATCTGATCACGATAGGCGCGCTCGTCACGCGGCAATGGATCGTCGCCGATAATCGCGCGATCAGCCAGCGTCTCCAGAAAATCGGCAAGCAGTTTGTCAGCGGGAATCACCGTTTTCAGCTGGAGCGCGGTCTGGTTGAATCCGCTCGGGCCTTTTTCGAAATTGCGCAGTTGCGTTTTGAGTTCCAGCGAGATGAGTCGAACAACGCCGTGTCGATGCGCGATCTCGGCTTCGCGAGCCGTCTCAAACAAACGCACGGCCACGCTCTTGCCTTCGTCGACACACGCCGGATAAGCGGTAACAGTGCGGCCCGCCCGTTTGACTGGAATGCCGTCGGGCAGCGTGCCGATAGTCCAGGCGATGAGGCCGGTCTTTTCGATGTCGGTCGGCGCAGTCAAATTGCCTTCGCCCCCCTGAAATGCCATGCGTGCGATCTGGCCCAGTTCCTCCTGCAACTTGCCCAGATCGCGGCCCATCGCAAGCTCGTTGCCTTCACCGTCCATGACCCGGAAATTCACCAGCAAATGCGCAGGTACTTCAATGCGATCCCAGGTACTCGCGGGCAGCTTGAGGTTCAGATAATCGCCAAGAAAATCGAGCATCGCGTTGGCGAGCGGCTTCTCTCGCGGTGTGGCGAGTTCGAGGAAGGCGGTAACGGTGTCTGGCACCGGCTGCACACGACCCCGCTCGGCCTTCGGCAAGGCCTTGAGATAGATTGCGATCTTCTCGCGCCAGAGGCCCGGAATGAGCCAGCTCGCGTAACGATCCTCGACGGCATTCAATAGCGCCAGAGGCAAGCGTACCGTTACGCCATCCATCACATGACCCGGTTCGAAGCGGTAGCTCACCGGCACCTCAAAATCGCCGAGCTTGAGTGTTTTCGGAAACTGCTCTTCAGTGATCGCCTCGGCCCCGTGGCGCATCAACTGCTCGCGCGACATGCGAAGTGATTGATCGCGACCCGCGCGCAGCTCGGCGCGTTCAGTTGGCGCAAGATTCAACTCGGTCTCAGCCCCCGCCTTGAGCCACTTTTCCAGATCGGAACGCGTGGATACTTCGACTGGGATTCGCGCCTTGTAGAAGGCAGCAACGGTTTCCTCAGACACCAGCACGTCGTTGCGCCGCGCTTTGTCCTCAAGCGCCTGCACATCCTTGACCAGTTTCAGGTTAAACGCATAGAACGCTGAGGTCGTTTCCACTTCGCCGATCGCCAGCGCAATGGCGAAAATTTCATGGGCTTCAACGGGGGCGATGCGGCTGTAGCTGATGCGCCGTCGCGCCACGATGGTCAGGCCGTACAGCGACACCCGTTCGAACGCGATCACCTGTCCGCTGGCACGGTCCCATTTCGGCTCGAAGTAATTCTTCTGCAGCACGTCGCCCGCCGCCGCTTCGATCCAGTCGGGATCGATTCTGGCGAGCGTTCGCGCGTACAGTCGCGTCGTCTCGGCAAGCTCGGCAGCGACTAGCCACTTGAGGCCTTTCTTGTCGACACCGCTACCGGGAAACGGATAGAACTTGATGCCGCGCGCGCCGAGATAAAAGTCACCCTCGTCGCTCTTGACGCCGATGTTGCCGAGCAGGCCCGGCAGCAGGGCGCGGTGCAGCAACGCGAACGGTGGCTCCTTTGACAGCGGACTTTCCACGTTCCAGTTCAGGTCGCGCAATGAATCACGCAACTGCCCATGCAAATCGCGCCACTCACGCAACCGCAACCAGTTCAAAAACTTTTCGCGACAAGCCTGAACCTGCTTTTTATGCCCGCCGTCTTCACGCAGCTCAACTGCAAATTTCCATACATTGAGCAGCGACAAAAAATCACTTTTCTCATCCTTGAACCACGCATGTGCACGATCCGCCGCGTCGCGCGCTTCGAACGGACGCTCGCGGGGATCGGGCACCGACAACGCCGCAGCAATCACTAAAACTTCCGGCAACACGCCCAGTGTTTTCGCCTCGATCAACATGCGACCGATACGCGGATCGAGCGGGATCCGCGACAGCTCGCGACCAATGTTCGTCAGTTCTGCCGCCTCGTTCAGCGCGCCGAGTTCCTGCAGTAGAGCCGTGCCATCAGCAATCGCACGATTGCTAGGCGGCTCGATGAACGGGAACTCCTGCACGCGCCCGAATCCGAGCGACGACAGCCGCAGGATCACGCCCGCAAGCGACGAACGAAGAATCTCCGGGTCGGTAAATTCAGAGCGCGCCTTGAAATCATCCTCGCTGTAGAGCCGGATACAAACGCCCGGCCCGACGCGACCGCAGCGCCCTGCGCGCTGGTTGGCGCTCGCCTGCGAAATCTTCTCGATTTGCAGCATCTGCACTTTGTTTTTGACGCTGTAGCGATTAAGCCGTGCGAGACCGCAATCGACGACGTAACGAATGCCCGGCACCGTTAGCGAAGTCTCGGCAACGTTGGTCGAGAGCACGACACGACGCCCGCTGCCACTAGAAAAAATTCGCTGCTGATCCTGCACAGACAGCCGCGAAAACAGCGGCAGAATTTCCGTGCCCGGTTTCAGCCGTTGCCGCAAAATATCCTGCGTCTCACGAATTTCGCGTTCACCGGGCAGAAAAACGAGCACGTCACCGGGGCCGTTCAGCCATAACTCGTCCACCGCGTCCGCAATCGCTTCTTCGAGCTTTTCTTCGTCGTCGTCTTCGGTCGTCGTCGAGCGATAAACGACATCGACGGGATAAGTCCGACCCGACACCGCAACCATCGGCGCAGGCCTGCCGTGCCGATCCTGAAAGTGCAGCGCGAAGCGCTCGGCGTCAATCGTCGCCGAGGTGATGATGACTTTGAGGTCGGGCCGTTTTGGCAGCAATTGCCGCAGATAGCCGAGCAAAAAATCAATGTTCAACGAGCGCTCATGCGCCTCGTCGATGATGATGGTGTCGTAGGCATTGAGGAATTTATCGCCCTGCGTTTCCGCCAGCAAAATCCCGTCGGTCATCAGTTTGATGAAGCCGTCCTGCGTCGCCTTTTCCGTGAAGCGCACTTTGTAGCCAACGCTCGCGCCCACCTCTTCACCCAGCTCCTTGGCGATGCGCTCAGCCACACTGCGCGCGGCGATGCGGCGCGGCTGCGTGTGCCCGATCAAACCGTAGCGGCCCCTCCCCGCCGCCAGCGCAATCTTCGGCAATTGCGTGGTTTTTCCTGAGCCCGTCTCGCCGGTCAAAACAACGACCTGATGATTACGAATGAGCGATCCGATTTCGTCAGCACGCTCCGAAACCGGCAATCCTTCGGCATAAATAATGCCCGGCGAGCGGGCGAGGCGCGAGCGAAAACGATCCTCAGCGCGCGCAATGTCTGCTTTGATCTGATCGGGTTTGAGTAGTATGGCCTTGCGGCTGATGCGCCAGTAGTCTGCGAGCAGCATTGACTGGCGATCAGGCAAGAGCGGAGAAACGGGTGCGGTCATGCGAGATAGGAATTCTACGGTAGGCAATATAGCTTTGTCGTGCGAGCGCCTTCGCATTGGGGCTAGATGCACAAATAGCTAAATATCGACTTTAAGGCAAATATCGCTTCAGCCCCAACATAGTGGTGCTTTCATGAAAAAGCTGATCATCGCGTGAAACATGTGGGCACACTGGTTTGCCCCAAAAACACCCGGCACGAAAATCGCTAAACTGGTTTCTCCTAATTTCCCCGTGATAGGCAACTCGATGACCTCTATGAATCGCTTTTTCGCACTGACCGCTTGCGCCGTCGCGCTGGTTGCCAGCGGTGCCATAGCCAACCCGCTGCGCTGGGCGGGTGCCGGTGACCCGCAAACGATGGATCCGCATTCGCAGAACGAAGGGCTGACCAATTCGGTGAATTCGCAGGTCTACGAATTCCTGATGATTCGTGACAAAAAATTGAAGCTCGGGCCAGGCCTCGCGACCGAGTGGAAGCAGATTGATGATCTCACCTGGCAATTCAAATTGCGTCAGGGCGTGAAGTTTCACGATGGCACGCCGTTTACGGCGGATGATGTAGTGTTCTCGATGGAGCGCGCCAAGGCACCGACGTCGCAAATCCGCGTCTATGCCAACCAGGCGGGCACTGCTCGAAAAATTGATGCGAATACGGTTGAGTTCAAGCTCCCGCAAGTCAATCCGATTTTTCTCGATCATGTCAATTCAATCATGATCATGAGCAAATCGTGGAGCGAGAAAAACAATTGCACCACGCCGCTCGACTACAAGAATAAAGAAGAGAAATTCACCTCGCTGAACGCCAATGGCACCGGGCCATTCCGTCTCGTCAGCCGTCAGCCCGATGTGAAAACCATCTGGAAAAAGAACGACACCTGGTGGGGCAAACATGAGGGCAATCTGACCTCGGTCACCTATTCCTCGATCAAGAACGACTCGACACGCCTCGCTGCACTGATCTCCGGCGAGGTTGATTTCGTGCTCGACCCGTCGCCGCAGGATCTGGAGCGACTGGAAAAAACGCCTGGCGTCAAAGTCATCAAAGGCGTCGAAAATCGCGTTGTGTTCATCGGCATGGATCAGGCGCGCGACGAATTGCTGTACTCGAACGTCAAGGGCAAGAACCCGTTCAAGGACAAGCGTGTTCGTCAGGCGATGTATCAATCCATCGACATCGATGCGATCAAGACGAAGCTGATGCGCGGACAGGCGTTCCCCACGGGCGGCATCACGCCATCACCACTCGGCGCCTACAACGATCCGGCCATTGAAAAGCGTCGCCCGTTTGATGTCGCAGCGGCAAACAAACTTCTCGCCGAGGCCGGGTATCCGCAAGGCTTCGAGGTCACGCTGCATTGTCCCAACAATCGCTATATCAATGATGAGAAAATCTGTCAGGCACTAGCGGCCATGTGGGCAAAAATCAATGTTAAAGTACGCCTCGATGCGCAGCCACGCGCGGTGTACTTCCCCCGCCTCGACAAGCTCGATACCTCGCTCTACATGCTGGGTTGGGGCGGGGCAATTACCGATGCCGAAACAACATTGTCACCGGTGCTCAGAAATCGTGGCGCAAGCGGAATCGGCGACTACAACTATGGCAACTACAAGAACGCAAAACTGGATGAAGCCGCAGCCGCATCAAGCAAAGAGCCTGACGTGAAAAAGCGTGAAGCGTTGATCAAACAGGCGCTCCTCGCGCACAACGACGAGATCAATCATTTGCCGCTGCACCGCCAGGTCATCCCGTGGGCAGCGCGCAGCAATGTCAACGTCGTTCACCGCGCGGACAACTTTGTGCAATACGACTGGATCACGGTGAAATAGCGACCTTGACGGCGTTGTGCGCCTTACTGGGCGACCGCCGTTTTACCCTCGGTCTTCCCTAGTCGTCGACAGTCAGGCAGATTCGTTCGCCGATCCGACATGAGGTGGCAGTATTCCAAGACGTTGTCATAATAGGAGCGAATATGTTTGACTCATTGACAGAAGAATTTATGAACTTGCGCACTTTGAAACGACTTCGTGGTGGTGCTTGCGCGGCGGCGGTATTCACGCTCTTTTGCGGGCCGTCCGCGTTTGCGCAAACACCGGTTACGGTTGTTGAGTACTACAACAAAATTACGGCGTCGTACTTTTTGACGGGACGGGCTGAGGAGCAAGCGGTGCTCGATGTCGCGGCCGATTTTCGGCGTACTGGAACAACGTTCGCGGCAGTGGCAGCAACCGGTGCGAGCTCACCGTTTGATCCGGTGTGCCGCTACCGAATTACGCTGGCCCCCACAGGGTATTCATCGCACTTTTATGGCACGACCGCGGATTGCGCCGTTGTCGCGAATGCAGCGCCGCAAAACTTTACCTCTGAAAATTTCGATTTTGCGGTGCTCAAACCGACCGCTGGTGTGTGTCCAAGCTCGGCACCCATCCCGGTTTTTCGGACACTGCGAAAGAGCACACCGGTCGATATCCCCAACCACCGGTACACGGTGAGCAACGCCGCCTACCAGACGATGCTTAGGCGTGGCTGGACAGGCGAGGGCGCGGTGTTCTGCACGACCGCCTTCACCGAGGAGCCAGCACGCCCGTTCTATACCAGTGCCGCATCACAGAAAAATCTATGTGCTGCGCCGCGCGTCGGGGTAAGCCCAATCACGAACCAAGCCTACCCAGACAGGCCTGGCACCGCCCTTACTGAGAAACAGTTTTTGCGCTCGTTTGTCGATGAGACCTACCTCTGGTACCGGGAAGTTGAGCCGCGCGATCCTGCATCGATTGCCGCACCAATCGACTATTTCTATGTAACGAAAACCTTCACGAGGACCAACAGTCTGTCGCCCGATGGCTCAGTGCGTCTAAAGGACGAGTTCCATTTCACGCAGGCGACGGAGAGCGCCGAGGCGACTCAAGCAGGAATCGAGCAGTCCTACGGCATCGACTGGAGCGCGATTCGAAGCTCTCCCCCGAGAAACTGGGCGGTCTCGGTGGTAACGCCTGGCTCCCCTGCCGATTTGGCAGGAGTGAAACGAGGAGACAAGTTAGTAAGGATCGGCGGTATTGATTTTGTGAATGGCCCCTCAGCCAGCCTTAACGCGGCACTGTTTCCAGTCGCACCGGCGGCACCCGTCGCATTTGAGTTCACTCCAGCGATCGGTGGCGCAAGCAGAGCGGTGACGTTGACTGCCATTCAACTCGCGATTAACGCAGTACCTAAAACGGCTGTACTCAATACGCCTAACGGCAAGGTTGGCTACCTCGCGCTTACGACGTTCAACACCTTCACTACGGAGGATCAACTGGTGAACGCAGTGAGCGGGCTTGCAAACGCCGGTATCAACGATTTGGTGCTTGATCTGCGCTACAACGGCGGCGGTTACGTGTACATCTCATCCCAGCTTGCCTACATGGTGGCAGGTGCTGCGCGAACCGCAGATAAGCCTTATTCAGTGCGAATTGTGAACGACAAAACCGCAACGCAGCCACCCTTTCCGTTCTACAACATCACTGCGGGCTACGGCGGGCTTGCAGCAAACCAGGCGCTTCCCAGCCTTAACCTGGGGCGTGTCTTTGTGCTCACCACTGCCGCATCCGCATCGGCGAGCGAATCATTCATCAACGGGCTGCGTGGCATCGATGTCGAGGTCATTCTCATTGGTGGAACAACGCGCGGCAAGCCGTACGGCTTTGTACGCGAAGATAATTGTGGCACGAGTTATTTTTCAGTTCAGCAGGCCGCTGCAAACGCCAAAGGCGAGACCGATTACATCACTGGCTTTGCACCAAAGTGCACCATCGCAGACGATCTCACCAAAGATTTGGGTGCGACTGACGAGAACATGCTAGCCACCGCATTGCAGCTTCGCGACAGCGGCGTTTGTCCGGCGGGCACCGTTGCAAGCTCATTAAAGCGATTCGCACCGACCGAACCTTATCCTGAAGCCTTCGGTCTGCAAAGTCGCGGTCGCAGCTTCGACATCGCTCAGGAAAGTGTGCCTGAGGGGGTTGTAGCCTCCGGCACCCGGCTAATCACGCCCGTGCAGCCTGAGCAGATCGAAGTGCGTTGACGCTTGCTTCTGGCAGCGGTCATCAACAGGTTGCGGTGCGCAGCCTTGACCCTACGGTCATCACTGAGACGACCTGCGGCACCCCGTTTGGCGGCGAATTCACCGATAACTGTGGCAACACGTATGATGCACTTCAAATGTCTCAGTCGAGGTAGAGGCGGGTGTGTTCGTGCGTTCGACAGTGCGATACATGATGCCGGTCAATTGATAGCCATCTTTCGTCATGAAACTTGCGTTTCCATTCCCCAGGATCGGTAAATCAAGATAGAGTCGTGGCTTCAAACACCGAGAGTCAGCAGAAAAAATCTGGCTGGTACCTGTCTGGATTACCCCTTTGAAGGAGGATTATTTTGAAAATAAGATTTGCACTACCCCTGGTCGGCATCGCGGGCGCTGTCGCCGTCGCGGGCTGTGGCTCGGACAATGCGTTGGTGTTGAACACGCCACCCGCGTTCGTTAGCGTTACCGTCCAGAGAATGAGCCTTGATGGCACGAGCAATGATTTGTTGACAGCAGGTCTCGGCAAATCAGGTTTGCAAAGCCCAGTGTCACCGACCCTTACCGACAGCGCAAACCCAAGTGCAGTCGATCTGCGCCGCCTCGCGATCTACAACAATTACCGTGCACTGATCGACAGCACGACCAATGGCGGCTTCGGTGTGTTGTACGGGCCAAACGTGGATGCCAACGGCGTTGTCGGCACGGGCGAGGGCAAGATCGCAGGTGTCGAATACATCGCTTACTCTGATGACGGAACGGGCAAACAGAACGTTACCATGATGGTCCAGATTCCATCAACGTTCAAGGCAGATGCACCTTGTATCGTGACGGCGGCGTCCTCCGGTTCGCGCGGCGTTTACGGGGCGATTGCGACCGCCGGTGAATGGGGTCTCAAGAAGGGCTGTGCCGTGGCGTATACCGACAAAGGCACAGGCAATGGTGGGCATGATCTGGCGACCAATACGGTTTTCGATATCAATGGTCGCCCGATCCTGAGCAACGTTGCAGGCGCACAATTCGCAGCGACAACGCCTGCGGGCACGGCGGCGAACAATCGCATCGCTGTCAAGCATGCACATTCGCAACAAAATCCCGAAAAAGACTGGGGCAAATTCACGTTGCAGGCCGTCAAGTTTGCGCTGTTTGCATTAAATGAAGAGCTCGCCCCAAAAATTAACAACGCAAGCACCGTCAAATTCACGGCAGCCAACACGCTTGTCATCGCTTCCAGCGTTTCCAACGGTGGCGGCGCGGCGTTGATGGCGGCCGAGCAAGATACAGAAAATCTGATCGATGGCGTGGCGGTGGCCGAGCCACAAATTCAGCCCGACGGCACGGGCGGTGCGACGGTCAAATTCGGCGCAACAACGGTGACCAACGGCGGCAAGAGCCTCATGGACTACACCGCGCAGGCGATGCTGTATCAACCGTGCGCCGCGCTTGCGGCCTCGGTCGCGACAGCCCCGGCTATCGCGTTCGTCAACGCCGCAGCAGGAGCCAATCGCTGTTCGTCGCTCGCGGCCAAAGGCCTGCTCAGCGCAACGACCACGGCCACACAAGCCGAAGAAGCGCTCGCCAAGATTCGTGCAGCCGGCTGGCTGCCTGAATCGGATTTGTTGCTGGCGTCGCATTTCGTGTTTGCTGTTCCGGCAATTGCTGTGACGTATGTCAACACCTACGCGCAAGCCAATGTGGCGGACAACCTTTGCGGCTATGGCTTCGCGGCGACCGGCGCTGACTTCAAACCAACGGCGATCAGCGCCGCCACATTCGCGCGCCTTTTCGGCACTGGCAATGGCATCCCACCCACCAGCGGCATCAACCTGGTCAACTTCAACAATCCGGGCGGCGCGATTATCGAAGGTGCGGGCTCTGCATCGACCGGAAGCAAGCTCGATTACAACCTCGACGGCGCTCAGTGCATCGCGGCGAAAGTGACCGATGCAACCGTCGCGGCAAACATCAAAGCGGTGCAACGCAGCGGCAAGCTGCAAGGCAAACCGACGATCATCGTGCATGGCCGCAACGACGCGCTGGTGCCGGTCAATCACGC
>Ga0209181_10012154_pt1 | contig 10928 bp, 10 predicted proteins | sample MAT05_FD_187208 | JGI IMG/M metagenome (GOLD analysis project Ga0209181, IMG submission 187208) | Freshwater microbial communities from Lake Fryxell liftoff mats and glacier meltwater in Antarctica - MAT-05 (SPAdes) (version 2) | ecosystem: Environmental > Aquatic > Freshwater > Ice > Liftoff...
GTCATGACGCATCTCCTTGGTTTAGAGGCGTCCATTATTACCCCACAAGTAGCTCACTACGTGAGCCTGTGCCACTGTCAGAATAAATATAGCTGAGGGATGTAACTAATCAGGTAACCTTTTGCGACTGATGCGAACCCTTCCGCGTGATGGCCTCCAGTCCTTCTCTCTCATCCTGTAGTAGATTCACCTTGTACCGACTCATCTGAAAACCTCCCCATTTTAGACAAGTGATGGGGAGTAATTTAACACATAATTGTACGACATATCATGCGTGACGATACACTAGGGATAAAACAAAAACAAGCGATATCCAGTTGGTTTAAGGTCGGCAGTATCAAGATGTAGTTTGATGCCAATCTCATGGTTGGGTAGAAGCCCTTGTTTTTCCTCCTCGCCGGGTTTGAGATACTCCGCTGGAGAGAAGATGCGACGCGCCAGTGCCTCATCCATCGAGTTGGTTAGTGTAAGTTCGAGATTGGGATAGGTTTGCGCGTAAGGAGCACGGTTTCGCAAGATGGCATTGAGAGCAATGACGCTCGCTTGTTTCGGATCGGATTCCAGGTCAGAAGATTCGATGCTCAGCTGCTCAATTTTTTGAGGTAGCGGGATATTGCAGTTGAGCAGTTTGCAATAGGACATGAGTGCTAACTTGGTGCCCGGAAAATACGCGGCGAGTTCAACACGAAAAAAATACGTGGCCTGTGCCAGTAACACTATGAATAACAATAAAGTGAACACCACCCACGACCAGTGAACCTTCTTTTTGACGATTGAGGAGCCGGTTTCCAGTATTTTTTCTATATTTGCTGTAGCGAGGTGGCTGAAATCAAATTTGTCGTGGGTTGCGGGGACATTCTCAACCGGGCTTTCGACACGCGCTTGCTGCATGTCTTCGTGAACCAGGGTTAGGGTAAGTTGCGGGCTAAATTCGTTATCATGCAATTTTTTTGTTGCGTTGAATATTGCCTGGCAACATCCGCACCGCACCATACCCTGATGCATATCCAGTTGAATTTGGCTAACCTTAAATCGGGTGCCACACTCCGGGCATTGGGTGACGGCGTTCATCGCTTCACTCCAGACAAACATGCCCAACCTTCTTCCACAACCGGTAGCCTGAAGTCAAACCATTGGCCATAGATTTTCATGACGTCTTCGGCCTGTTCGCTGAGTACGCCGGATAATACAATCCGACCGCCTTGCCGCGTTGATCCTGCCAACAATGGCGCGAGTACTTTGAGAGGATTGGTAAGAATATTGGCTGCTACAATGTCAGTTTGTTGTTTCGGTGCGGCATTAGGCAGGTAGAACTGCGCGTCAACTTGATTAACCATTGCATTGTCGCGGCTGGCCTGCACGGCTTGTGCATCCACGTCCACGCCAGTGGCGCTGGCAGCGCCAAGTTTGAGCGCAGCGATGGTCAGAATACCCGAGCCGCAGCCATAATCCAGAACGGACTCACCCCCTTGCAAATGACTGTCCAACCAGCGCAAACACAAACGGGTAGTGGGGTGGCTCCCGGTACCAAAAGCCAAACCGGGATCGAGCGTTATGTTAATGGCACTAGGATCGAACGGGGCGTGCCAGGTAGGCACGATCCAGAGGCGCTGCGAAATACGGATGGGGTTAAATTGCAATTGAGTCAGGCGCACCCAGTCGTTGTCCGCCAAGGTCGCGATGACATAGCTTGGCGGCTGTTGCAGCCCGATGGCGTGTGCTGCTTCCAGCATGATTGCGTCTATCGGCGTATCTTCGACAAACAGAGCTGTAACGCGATTGTGTGACCAAAGATGGGAGACGGGTTCGCCCGGTTCGCCAAATATAGCTTGCTCATTCGAGGTATCGGCATCTGCATCGTGAATGTCCACCGATAGTGCGCCGAGGGCCAACAGGGCCTCACTCAGCATCTCCGCCTGGGATGCAGATGCAGTGATCGTCAGCGTAAGCCAAGCCATGTTATTTTACCTTGATGCGTTCGGCTAGCTTGTGTTCCAGATAGTGAATGCTGGTGCCACCTCGTAGAAAAGCAGCATCTAACATCAATTCCTGATGCAGAGGAATGTTAGTCTCTATACCTTCTACCACCATTTCAGATAGGGCGGTACGCATGCGGGCAATTGCCTGTTGGCGATTGTCCCCATATGCGATGATCTTGCCGATCATGGAATCGTAGTGAGGCGGCACGAAATAATTGGCGTACACATGCGAATCCACGCGAATGCCCGGGCCACCAGGAGTATGCCAAGTAGTAATGCGACCAGCCGAGGGCGTGAACTTGTAGGGATGTTCCGCATTGATGCGACATTCAATGGCATGACCTTTGAGTGTAATATCATTTTGTTTGAAACTGAGTTTTTCACCGGCAGCAATATGAATCTGCTGTTGCACGATATCTATGCCCGTAATCATTTCGCTGACCGGATGCTCCACCTGTATGCGAGTGTTCATTTCAATGAAAAAAAACTCATCGTTTTCATACAGAAACTCAAAAGTCCCCGCGCCGCGATAGCCAATCTTGCGGCAAGCTGCCGCACAACGCTCACCAATTTTATTACGAAGGCGAGTATTAAGCAGAGGTGCTGGCGCTTCCTCAAGAATTTTCTGATGGCGGCGTTGCATTGAGCAGTCGCGCTCACCTAAATATACCGCATTGCCATAAGAATCAGCCAATACTTGAAATTCAATGTGGCGTGGGTTCTGCAAAAACTTTTCCATATATACCACAGGATTATTAAACGCCGCCTGCGCCTCGCCACGCGTCATGACCACGGCATTGAGCAACGCGGCTTCGGTATGCACTACGCGCATGCCGCGTCCGCCACCGCCCCCGGCGGCCTTGATAATGACCGGATAACCGATACTGCGTGCAATCTTGGTAATTTCGGCTGGATTTTCCGGCAGTGCTCCATGCACGCCTGGAACACAAGGAATACCCGCTTTTTTCATTGCGTTTTTGGCGGACACTTTGTCGCCCATTAAACGAATGGTCTCCGGCCGTGGACCAATGAATACAAACCCACTCTTTTCCACACGCTCGGCGAAGTCAGCATTCTCAGACAAAAAACCATAGCCTGGGTGGATGGCCTGTGCATCTGTAACTTCCGCTGCGCTAATGATAGATGGGATGTGCAAATAGCTATTTAGTGAGGAAGCCGGGCCAATGCATACCGATTCATCAGCCAGTTTGACATACTTGGCATCTGCATCAGCTTCGGAATGCACTGCAACGGATTTAATGCCCATTTCACGACAGGCGCGCTGAATTCTTAAGGCAATCTCGCCTCGATTTGCGATGAGAATTTTTTCAAACATTATTTAACCGATGATAAAAAGAGGTTGACCATATTCCACCGGCTGGCCACTCTCGACCAGAACCGCACTAATGACACCGCTTTGGTCAGCTTCGATTTCGTTGAGCAGCTTCATTGCTTCGATAATACAAAGGGTGTCGCCCACGTTTACGCTCTGGCCCACTTCCACAAAGGGTTTGGCACCAGGGGAGGGGCTGCGGTAAAAACTACCAACCATCGGCGATTTCACTACATGACCATCTGGGACTGCGGGTTCGGCGGGCGCATCGGGCAGCTGTGGGGCAAGTGTGGTCATCATATGCTGCTGCGGTGCAGCATAAACATGCTGCACCGCAGCACCGGAACGTACAATGCGCACGCGTTCTTCGCCTTCGCTGATTTCCAGCTCGGCAATACCGGAGCTTTCAACAAGTTCAATCAAGCTCTTGAGTTTACGTAAATCCATGATTAGCTCCTAACAGAATATTGCAGCGCGTATTGCACTGCGAGTTCATAACCGGTTGCACTCAGGCCGCTGATAACGCCGATAGCGAGATCAGAAAAGTATGATTCTTTGCGGAACGGTTCCCGTGCAAACACATTGGAAAGATGGACTTCAATAAATGGGATGGCCACCGCCGCTAGTGCATCGCGTAAAGCCACACTGGTATGCGTAAACGCAGCGGGGTTAATAACAATAAAATCGGTAGCATCCTGGCGCGCCAAATGTACACGATCCACTAAAGCAGATTCAGAGTTACTTTGAAAATACAACAGATTGGCGCCTTGCATGCGTGCTAAATGCTGTAATTTGTTGTTAATTTCGTCTAATGTAATATGGCCATACACGCTTGGCTCGCGGCTGCCGAGCAAGTTCAGATTGGGGCCATGTAGAACCAGAATGGTTTTCATGAACGCAGTTTGCCGCAAATTAGGACAAGTTGTCTATCATTTAGCAGAAATTGAGTGAAGTAATTATGCGATACGTTCTTCTTGCAAACGTTTACGCAATTCCTCAACGGTAAAAATGGAGGGGGTAAAACTTCCTCGCAATGCGAGTAAATCTTTTTCAACGCTTACCAGTGCATCTACCTTGGCTTTGTGTGCCACGGCCAAAAATACTTGGCTAAATATGCCGTGCGATGGCATCCAGTTGGATATGGAAGCTGTTTCACAGTATGGAAAAAAATCTTCCAGCAACAGATCCTGCTCAGCGATTGACAGATTAAATTTAGGGTAATCCAATGAATCGAATAAATCTTCCTTAGTTGCGTTACTAATCACCGGACGGATAGATTTCGCCTGCCAAGCCTTTCTCAACCACGCCAAATTTCCGTTGTCGAACAATAATGCAGAGAGTATTACATTGGTATCAAGAACAACGCGCATGTTATCCTTTGGGTCGACGCGCCCAAGCACAGGCGTCAGCTACATCTTTTTCGGAAATCCCCGATGCAATCAATTTGTCACGAACGGCTTCGACACTTTGAGCTAAAACTGGTGTCAGAACGATAGCAGTACTATCAACTTCAACATCGGTATATCCGACAGCCTCCACTTGGGAAGCGATTTGATCTGGTGACGTAATCTGGTTGTTTGGAGTTATCTTGACGTGCATGGTGGCTACCTCAGTGGCAAACGAAAGTAATTTAAGGTAAACAGCATAAAATTGTACTTGAGAATACGGACGTGCGCAACCGTAGACCAGTGCCCAATCCTAAGGAGCAGATAGGGTTTGCCGACCTTAACTATCATGAAGCAAGGTGGGCAGCTTTGCCCCCAAAAAGTGTGCTGCATTTATCTGGGCGCCAAATAATCGTTAAAAAATTCGTGCGCGTGATGCGCACGCCGACACGTGCGGATAGTAAGCTTCAAACGGCTGCCCGGACTAAGGCCGCTCAAATGAGGAGCGAATGACTTGATGGAGAATACGATTCCCGCTATTGCAAACTATATACAAGCAATTGAATTAAGTTGATTAAATTGATAATTATTTTTCTCCTGTTGCCCTAAACAGGGCAGTGCGGCATAATTACTAATTAGTTTGTTACAAAAAATAATTTATTTATACTCTATTTATAATTTAGAGATGTTCAGGAGGTTAGTGAAAGATGGCTGCGGCGCGCAAGGTACACCCCCCCAAGTTTAATGACACAACTGGAGCGATCCGCGCTTTGGCAATGGATGCAGTTCAGAAAGCAAACTCTGGACATCCTGGCGCCCCCATGGGCATGGCAGAAATTGCCGAAGTGTTGTGGATTCACCATCTGCGCCACAATCCGGCTAATCCTAAGTGGGCCGATCGTGATCGTTTCGTGTTTTCCAACGGCCATGGCTCGATGCTGATTTATGCCCTGTTGCATTTGACTGGCTATGACTTGCCGATTGATGAGTTGAAACGCTTCCGCCAGCTACACTCCCAGACTCCAGGCCACCCCGAATATGGCTACACCGCTGGCGTAGAAACCACTACTGGCCCGCTGGGCCAAGGCATTTCCAATGCGGTTGGTTTTGCCCTGGCGGAAAAAATGCTGGCAAATGAATTTAATCGGCCCGGTCACGAAATCGTTAACCACCATACTTATGTTTTCCTCGGCGATGGCTGCATGATGGAAGGCATTTCGCACGAATCCTGCGCACTGGCCGGCACTTGGGGATTAGGCAAACTGATTGCTTTCTGGGACGACAACGGTATTTCCATTGATGGACATGTTGAAGCCTGGTTTACCGATGATACGGCCAAACGCTTTGAGTCTTATGGTTGGCATGTAATCGCCAATGTGGAAGGCCATGATCCCGAAGCAATAGATGACGCCATCAATGCCGCCAAGGAAGTTACTGACAAGCCTACACTGATTTGCTGCAAGACCATCATCGGCGCGGGCTCCCCGAATAAGGCCGGCACGCATGACGTGCATGGCGCTGCATTGGGTGATGCGGAAATCGCTGCTACGCGCGAATACATAGGCTGGAAATACCCGCCGTTCGAAATCCCAGCGCACGTTTATCAAGCGTGGAATGCGCGTACCAAGGGTGAGGGTTTAGAAAAATTGTGGGACAATAAATTTGCAGAATACCGCAAAGCTTTCCCCCAAGAAGCGGCTGAGTTTGAGCGGCGCATGAAGGGAGATTTGCCAGCTGACTGGGCACAACATGCTGCGGACATGATCGCCAAGACCAATGAAAAAGCAGAAACCATTGCCTCGCGCAAGGCCTCGCAGAATGCGATTAACGGTCTGGTGCCGGCATTACCTGAATTTCTTGGCGGCTCGGCGGATCTAACCGGTTCAAACTTAACCAATTGGACGGGTGCCAAACACGTTCATGGAAAAACGACAGGTAACTATATTAGTTACGGAGTACGCGAATTTGGCATGTCAGCCATTATGAATGGCGTGGCGCTGCATGGCGGTTTGCTACCATTTGGCGGCACTTTCCTGATGTTCTCTGAATATGCACGCAATGCACTGCGCATGGCTGCGCTGATGAAACAACGCGTGATTTTCGTGTACACGCATGACTCCATCGGCCTGGGCGAAGACGGTCCAACTCACCAGCCAGTGGAACAAACCACTACGCTTCGTTATATTCCAAATATGGATGTTTGGCGTCCTTGTGATACGGTGGAATCTGCCGTGTCATGGGTTGCAGCGGTTGAGCGCAAAACTGGCCCGAGCAGCCTTATCTTCAGCCGCCAGAATTTGGCATTCCAAAAGCGCGATGAGGCTCAAATCGCCAACATCCGCAAGGGTGGTTATGTGTTGTCGGAAGCCGCCAATGGTAAGCCACAGGCGCTCATTATCGCGACGGGTTCCGAGGTGGGCCTGGCCATCGATGCACAAAAAGCCCTGGCTCAAGACGGCATTAATGTACGAGTGGTTTCCATGCCTTCAACCAATGTATTTGATCGTCAAGATCAAGAATACAGGGACAGCGTGTTGCCCAAGGGTAGCAGGCGCGTAGCTGTCGAAGCTGGTGTGACGGGGTTTTGGTACAAATATGTTGGTTTGGACGGTGCGGTAATTGGCATGGATACCTTTGGCGAATCTGCTCCGGCAGGTGAATTGTTCAAACACTTCGGCTTTACCATTGAAAATGTGGTGAAAGCCGTGAAAAGCATACTTTAAACTTCTGGAAACGATACAGCCGACTCCATAAGCTTTGCTTACAGGGGCAGAAGGTATCCATCACAACCTTGCTGTGATGATCATCGTAAGGCCATATCAAGTCAGTCTCAGTGTTGCGATTGTATGTAGCTAGTGCAAACATCGGGACTCAAATACTGCTCCCTTCCGTCGAAGTGGGCACTTAGCGTTGCAGCGGTAGGATTGGCGGCACGCTTCAAGGTTATCCGCCGTCCGGTTATTTGTGGCAGAGCATGTAAAGATGCTGGAAGTTTAAATATTTGATTAGCTTAGTTACAACATCAGAACAGTCTTAAGGAATTTGTCTGAATAGTTACAATTTTAGTTATAAAACCAGGAGAGAAACATGACAATCAAAGTTGGTATCAATGGGTTTGGTAGAATTGGCCGTATGGTGTTCCGCGCAGCGGTGAAAAATTTCCAGGACATCGAGATCGTAGGCATTAACGACCTGCTTGAACCCGACTACTTAGCCTACATGCTGAGCTTCGACTCTGTGCATGGCCGCTTTGACGGCAGCGTCTCCATTGAAGGCAATACCTTGGTCGTCAACGGTAAAAAGATCCGCCTGACTGCCATCAAAGATCCTGCCGAACTGAAGTGGAATGAAGTGGGCGCTGATATAGTTATCGAGTCCACTGGTCTTTTTCTCACCAAGGAAACCTGTGAAAAACACATCGCCGCTGGCGCCAAAAAAGTCATCATGTCTGCGCCGTCCAAGGATGACACGCCGATGTTTGTGTACGGCGTGAATGACAAGACTTATGCTAACCAAACAATCATCTCCAACGCTTCCTGCACTACAAATTGCCTCGCCCCTGTGGCCAAGGTGCTAAACGACACCTGGGGCATCAAGCGCGGACTCATGACCACCATACACGCCGCCACCGCTACCCAGAAGACCGTGGATAGCCCTTCTAACAAAGATTGGCGTGGTGGTCGCGGCATCCTCGAAAACATCATTCCGTCTTCGACTGGTGCGGCCAAGGCCGTGGGCGTGGTTATTCCCGAGCTGAATAAAAAACTCACCGGCATGGCTTTCCGTGTACCCACCTCTGACGTATCCGTGGTCGACCTCACCGTGGAGCTAAATAAGGCTGCGACCTACGCCGAAATCTGCGCCGCCATGAAGACCGCATCCGAGGGCTCAATGAAGGGCATACTTGGCTATACCGGCGAAAAAGTGGTTTCTACCGACTTCCGGGGCGAGAGTTGTACTTCTGTTTTCGATGCAGAGGCTGGTATGTCTCTGGACGGCACCTTCGTTAAGGTCGTCTCTTGGTACGATAACGAGTGGGGCTACTCCAGCAAGGTTCTGGAGATGGTTCGCGTCATCGCTAAATAAACATGCACGCAAGGTGAGGAGCTACCTCACCTTTTTGCATTTCTTCTTACGTTTTACCTCGAATGCTTAATTGGAGAAAGAATTGTCCGTAATCAAAATGACTGATTTGGATCTCAAGGGCAAACGTGTCCTGATCCGCGAAGACTTGAATGTCCCCCAAGCCGATGATGGCACCATCACCGATGACACCCGCATCCGGGCAAGCATGCCTACCATCCAGTATGCCGCGAAGGCAGGCGCCAAAGTAATGTTAATGTCCCACCTCGGTCGTCCTGAAGAAGGTATATATTCCGAAGCCGATTCTCTAAAGCCTGTAGCCAAGCGTTTGTCCGAATTGTTGGGTAAAGAGATACGGGTAATTAACGATTGGCTGGACGGCGGCTTCACCATCGCCGATGGCGAAGTCGTACTATTTGAGAACGTGCGCTTCAATAAAGGTGAAGGCAAAAACAACGACGAGCTATCCCAAAAAATGGCTAAGCTGTGCGACATCTATGCGATGGATGCATTCGGTACCGCGCATCGCGCGCAGGCTTCCACGCACGGTGTGGCGAAGTATGCACCAGTGGCATGCGCGGGCCCACTACTGGCAGCAGAACTGGAAGCATTGGGCAAAGCATTGAAAAGCCCAGCTCACCCGCTGATCGCCATCGTCGGCGGTTCTAAGGTTTCATCCAAGTTGACCGTATTGGAATCGTTGTCTCACATCGTGGATCAATTGATCGTCGGTGGCGGCATTGCCAATACTTTCATTAAAGCGGCTGGTTATAACGTCGGTAAATCGCTATATGAACCCGATCTTGTAGCCGAAGCCCAGCGTTTAATGCAAGCCGCCAAGACCAAGGGCGGATCGATTCCGGTACCTACCGATGTGGTCGTGGGCAAGAAGTTCGATGCCAATGAGCCTGCCGTGGTTAAGAAAGTGGCTGATATCACCGACGATGATATGATTTTTGATATTGGCCCCGAAACTGCCCAGACTTATGCAGCCTATCTGAAAAACGCCGCAACCATCGTGTGGAATGGCCCGGTAGGCGTATTTGAATTTGATCAGTTTGGCGCCGGCACCAAAACGTTAGGCATGGCGATTGCGGAAAGTCCGGCATTTTCTATCGCTGGCGGTGGGGATACGCTGGCGGCGATTGCCAAATACAAGATCAGCGATCAAGTAAGCTATATTTCCACGGGCGGCGGTGCATTTCTAGAATTCCTCGAAGGCAAAAAATTGCCAGCGGTGGAAATTCTTGAGCAACGTGCCGCGAAGTAAATAAGACGAGAAATTTATGTTACGCAGAACCAAGATTGTTGCCACCCTGGGACCAGCCTCCAGCGACCAGAAAGTACTGGAGAAAATGATACTTGCTGGCGTGGATGTAGTGCGTATGAACTTTTCCCATGGCACAGCGCAAGATCACGTGGCGCGTGTTGAAAAAGTGCGCGCTGCAGCGGCTGCATGTGGCCGTATTATCGGGATTCTTGCCGACCTGCAAGGCCCAAAAATTCGTGTAGGAAAACTTGAAAATGACAAGATCATTCTCAAGCAAGGGGATACTTTTATCCTGGATGCGGAATGGACAGGCCTCGGCAATCAAGAACGAGTTGGTCTTGACTACAAAAACTTACCTAAGGATGTCAGTAAAGGTTCGGTACTGTTGCTGAATGATGGAATGCTGGAATTCGATGTCACCGAAGTCAAAGGCGCGCAAATTATCTGCAAAGTAGTATGCGGTGGTGTGCTGTCCAACAACAAGGGCATCAATCGCAAGGGTGGCGGTTTGACTGCGCCTGCGCTTACCGACAAGGACAAGGAGGACATTAAGACCGCAGCATTGATTAAAGCGGACTATCTGGCGATTTCCTTCCCGCGCTCGGCGAATGACATGAAATTGGCGCGCAAATTGATGCATGCGGCTGGCGGCAAAAGCTTATTAATGGCTAAAATTGAGCGTGCTGAAGCCATTGCCGTACTGGACGAAATTATTGATGCATCCGACGCTATTATGGTGGCTCGAGGCGACCTTTCCGTGGAAGTGGGTGATGCAGCCGTGCCAGGTTTGCAAAAACGCATGATCCGTATGGCGCGCGCCAAAAACAAGTTGGTGATCACTGCCACACAGATGATGGAATCCATGATCACTAACCCGA
>Ga0209181_10012157_pt1 | contig 10928 bp, 7 predicted proteins | sample MAT05_FD_187208 | JGI IMG/M metagenome (GOLD analysis project Ga0209181, IMG submission 187208) | Freshwater microbial communities from Lake Fryxell liftoff mats and glacier meltwater in Antarctica - MAT-05 (SPAdes) (version 2) | ecosystem: Environmental > Aquatic > Freshwater > Ice > Liftoff...
ACGATGGCAGCACTTGGAACGGCAGCGCTTGGAACGGCAGCACTTGGAATGGCAGCGCTGGCCATCTCCTTACTGTTTTCGTGTGCGCAGCCAGTCAACAGCGCGATCAAAAATGCAAGTTTTGCCAAATTTTTAAGAGTTTTCATGGGGTAGGTATACTCGTTGCCGTGGCGCTGACCATATCGGCCGGCGCGCTTTTGCCGTTATTAGTCCAGGCGTCAAACATAAATTCGCCGCGCGTTTTCTCCGCAGGGCCAACCGTCCAGGTTCGGTTACACATTTCATTCTCGCTTTGGAAGCTGCTGTTTATGGCTTCCGCTTTTAAGAATTCCGCGTATTCTTTGCTCATCACTTGGTGGCGCAAGCTGGCCTGCACTTGAATTGGGCGCACGGCATTTGCCGGAATAGGAATACTGTAGGTGGTGACGTCGAAATTGACTAGTTTGCCCGACCCAGGCGCGGTTTCAGGGTAGCTGTAATTCACCGGCTGCGTATCCACCGCACTACCGCCAGTAAAGCCAAGCGGCGGAATGCGATTGTCTTTCGCGATACAGTTGTTAAGTACCATATTAAATAGCTTGCGATTGGTAGTGTTTTCTTGCAGCACGCAAATGCCGGTGTTGCCGAAACGCTCCCAGACGCCTTGCAAGGTTTCATAAACTTTCAGCTGATTGCCAGTGCTCAAAGTCGCACTGATCGGCTCATAAGCCCCTGATTCGAAAACAATTGCATTGTTCGCATCACGTGCAACTAGATTGATCCACATGCGCCGGCCTTCGCCGTAGCCAGCGGGCAACTTGTGACCGGTCAAATTAGTAATTTTGACGCTAGCGTTGAGGCTTGTAGCACTTGGCGCGAGTGCATTTAACGTCACCGCGATTCGCGCTGATCGATTAGTCAAGTTGTCGTGAATAAAGCCTAAAGTTCGATCAAACGCTGCGGCTCGATCTAACTGGGTGCCATAAAGTGATTTCAAAACACTTACCATAAAGCCGTTTGCGCCCGCGAACTCATGCACGGCTAAATTATTAGTGCGAGTGCCCGGAGTAGTCTGCGAGCACGCACGGGCCGTCGTTTGTGTCGAGCTTCGCATATGGCAGCTTTGGCAGGTCTCGCCGAACGCGCTGCCGCTAGAGGGGCCAGAATTCTCGACGCCATCGCGGAACAGCGTATCGCTGTAGTCGCTTTTCAGCCATTCGCTGTAAGTACGATCAAGTGGAAATGGCACGCCCGTGTCGGTGCCGTTATTCAATATAAGCGTTTTCAGTGGCCCGTTGCTGGTGTCGGGTGTGCTGACGTTATGACAAGTGCCGCAAAAAGCACTGCCTTCATATGAACTATCTTGTTTCCAACCGTGCGGTGCGGTCACGGAGCCTGTAGGGGTGATGTCCGGATAGCGATAGGGGCCGCGTCGACACGGGCCTGCGGTATTTTGTCCGTTTTCGGTGCAGGTTACGGTGTCATCAAACCAGATATTGGCATTGAAGGTCATTGTCGGCTCGCCAGCCGGGCCCGTGGGTGAAATGCGATGACAAAACTGGCAGCCGATGCCGGAGTAGTCGTTACCCTTGCCGTCAAAATTGTCGTGATCACCCTCGAGCAAGCAACCGTTGGCACCATTGACAAATCCGCCATTGCCGTCTTTCCGCACCCGCCCGCCTAACCATGCGTTTGGCGCATGGCAGCGAATACAGTAATCGCCCACGCCGGGAACATCGCGATTAGCAACGTCGACCGCAGCCCAAAACATCGGATCACGCGCCGCGTTTGCCATCATCGAGCCCGACCAAGTTGGGTACGCCATTTGATTTGCGTCGTTCGCATCGCCGGTGTGGCAATTGCTGCAGGCCTCATTGCCTTCAATGGCTGACAGCAAGCCCGGCTGAGTACCAGCCGGCGTGAAATCTAGCGCGCCTTTTGCAATCAGCGCCAAATTTGAATTTGAAGTTAAATTCAGCGGGTCTGAGCCTTGTGCTGCTATTTTCTCTTGACCTGTCGGCAACGGATTTGATCCCATCGCGTCTGCGTGTATTGGCGTGAATACCGACGTAGTCAATTGCTTTCGGTGTGCACTATGATCGAATGCGAGCGCTGAAAAGCTAATAAGGCTTAATCCACAGGCAACGAGCATTAAACATGCTTTTAATACGCAAGAGCGGTTTTTAATCATCCTTCAAGGATACTTGCAGTTTGAGCAAATACTCAATATGCCAATAGTGTGAGCAAATTGTTAAGTGCGATTCTTTTGTGCGGTCGGGAACTTTATAAGTTTCGTAGGCTCAGGGTTTGTTCAAAAAATTATCTTAAACAGGGCTAGCTCGAATAATTTGTCACCTCTAAAACTGAGCCGAAAAAAAATTTATCAATGTTAAAGTTAGAAAATATCGAACGCTTCTACGGGGTTGGCGGCCAAGTTGTGCGCGCACTTGCAGGCGTTAGTTTTGCGATTAAAACGGGCGAATTTGCCGCAATCATGGGGCCGTCGGGCTCGGGCAAGTCAACCTTATTGAATGTGCTTGGGCTTTTGGATAAGCCCAGCAGCGGCAGCTATTTTTTAGACGGTGTCAACGTCGCAAGCTTGGACGATGACATGGCCTCAAAAGTGCGAAACAGTCAGATTGGCTTTGTATTTCAGTCCTTTCACCTGCTCGCACGCCTAAGCGTGTTGGAAAATACGCTCTTGCCGCTGCGCTATTGCCCCGAGCCCAAACTTAAAGCCCCAGAACGCGCGCGCCAGTTGCTCAGTCGTATGGGCCTGGAAGATCGCTTAAATCATCGCCCGGGCGAGCTGTCCGGTGGTCAGCAACAGCGCGTTGCAATTTGTCGTGCGCTATTGATGGCGCCAAAATTGCTGCTAGCGGACGAGCCGACCGGTAATTTGGATTCTAAAAGCGCACGCGATGTGCTTTCTTTGTTTGACGAACTCAATCGCGAAGGCCAAACGATCGTGTTAGTGACGCACGACAGCGATGTTGCGGCGCGCGCGCACCGGGTCGTGCATTTGCGCGACGGCCGCGTGGAATCGGATCAAATTAGGCTTTCAGAAGTGCGCACGTCAAAAAACCAGGCGTTGGGAATGCGGCTGTGAGTGGCCTACTAGGTTTGCAAACGCGCCTTTGTTTGATTGCATTTGCACTGTTCATAAGTACGCCGTTGTCGGCGCAAGATCATACTGCGCGCCCCTGGATTCTAACCGGTGATGTGCAGGCCAGTGGTGCGGTACCGATTGTGATGCCACCGTCGAATAGCTCGCCGACTCTGATTCGCTATTTTGTCGCTGAAGGGCAAACGGTCAAAATCGGCGAGGCGGTATTGCGCATTGATGCGGGTGCGCTCGCGTCACTCAGCGACTTGCAGGCGCAAATTGATCTGACGCAGGCGCGCGTTGACAAGGATCTTGCCACTTTGCGCGTAGTGGCGGTAAATGCAGAAATTGCCGAGCTTGATGCGAAAGCCGCCAACGCGCGTGCGAAATTAGACGCTGCAGTGCCAAAAACCTATTTAAGCCCGCTGGATTTTGATCGATTTGCCGCCGAAGCGGCGCGCAGCGCGCAGGATTTTCTGCAAAAAAGCAAAGTGTTGAGCTCAGCGCGCGCGGCGGTTCAACGCAAAGCCGAGGATGCCCAATTAGAATTGAACAAGGCGAAAGTCGAACTGGCTTTTGCTTTGGCCACGGCTGAGCGCAGTGAAGTCAAAGCTACGGTAAGCGGCATGGTGACGCATGGTTTTAGCGAAGGTCGCGGTGGCGGACGACGCTATGATGAAGGCGAAATTGCGCAAAGTGGCGTGGTGGTCGGGCAGGTCTTAAATGGTGATCGTACGTTTGTGCGTGCCTACGCTTTGGAGGCGGACCGACTGTATCTGACGGAAACGCAAGCCGTTTCGCTCAGTGTCGACGCGCTGCCAAATTTGGTCATAACCGCGGATATTCGATCAATCTCGAATGCCCCCGAGGCACGCGCCGCGTGGGGTGATGGCCGTTATTTTCGCGTGGACATTGAGCTACCCGCAGAATTTCAAGGCAAGCTAGTCCCCGGAATGAGTGTGCGCATAACCGATGCCGCGTTGACTCTACATCCGCAATTGGCGCACCGAAAATCAGCGCCATCGAATTCGCCCATTGCCCTAGATAACGCAAAATCGCGAGCGATACCGCTGGAAATTGAAGGTGAGCTCAGCGCTGGACGAACTTCGATTATTGCCCCGCCGACGGTGAAAGACCTATGGCAACTGACCCTGCAAACACTCATTCCGGAAGGCACCATGGTTTCACCAGATCAGGCCATTGCTATTTTTGACGGCCAGACTCTGGTGCGTCAGACCGAAGAAAATAAAGGCAGATTGGCAGAAGTAGCGCGCGCGTTGGAAAAACTCGAATTAGATCAAGCGCAGGCGGAGCGTACCGACGTGTTGGCGCAGGCCTTGCTGGTTTCCGAAGCCGAAAAGGCAGCGCGTAAAGCGGCGCAACCGCAAGCGTTGGTCGGCGGCATTGCGTATAAAAAGTTACTCATCGACAAAGCGTCGGCGCGCGAAAAGCAAATGTTGAGTGCGGCGCTTTTGCAATCCCAGCGGAGTGCGCGTGCGGCTGAATTGCGTGATTTGCAGCTACAAAGATCGCAGCTAGAAGGCAAAATTGCGGACCTCAACGCGGCATTGGCAAAAATGTCAGTCAAGCCGACAATTGCGGGCATGGTGATTCACAACGTCGGCTTTAACGGCGACAAATTTACCTCGGGTTCGCAGATTTATATGGGTCAAGCCGTGGCGCAGGTGGCAGATTTAAATAGTTTGCGGGTAAATGCATGGGTGCCGGAGGCGCTTTCTAGCCAAGTTGAAGTTGGCATGCAGGCGCAAGTGTTGCTTGGTAGCGGTGCGCGCACCCTGCGTGGGCGTGTCAGCCGATTAGGGCTGGCATTTCGCTCAAAATCCCGCGCTCAACCGGTGATTGTCCGCGATGTAACGGTAGAATTGACTGATTTAGCTCAATTTGGCGCTGAGCAACAAAGGGCGCTGAAGCCGGGGACTGCGGTTCGGGTCAGCATTATGCCGGGGGCGAAATGAAGCGCTTTTTATTTATAGGCTTTACGCTGCTGGTGCTTGTGGCTGCCTTCGCCGCGTGTTCTAAATCTGAACCCGCAGCCGCACTTTATGTGGTTGAGGCGAAGCCCTGGCGCGAGATCGTGCGCGCCCGCGGTGAAGTCGTCAGCGCGAAAGTAACCTCGCTCAATGTGCCCGGTCAGGGTTTTGAGCAGCGCCAGGTGCTGCAATTACTAAGCGATGGCGCGCGGGTCAAGAAGGGCGAACTGATCGCCACGTTCGAGGCGCGCAGCACCGCCAAGGAGTTGAGCGTGGCCGAACTTGAGCTGCTGCGCAACGCACTTATACGTGCTGGCGTTTCGGATGCGGGTGCGGTCAATGCTGCCCAACTGGGTACGGAAATCGCGCAAACGACGGGCGAGCTTGAATTGAGCGAGCGCTATGCTAACGCCGTAAATGCCGGCATTAGCAAAAACGAGTTGCTCGATAAATTGGTGGACTTGGGCTACTTGAAAGATAAGCGCGGCGCGCTCAACTGGCGCGAGGCGCAGCTCGATAAAAAGGCTGCCGTCGAGCTGGCCGTTACCGACGCGCAGCGTGCCACGATTGCGGCGGCCGTCAATTCAAGACGCGCCAGTTTGGCCGAGATGGAGCTGCGTGCGCCGCATGAGGGCGTGTTGCGCTTAAATACCAATTGGGACGGCTCAAGGGCGCAGGTCGGCAGCTCAGTTTGGGCGGGTGATGACTTTGCGGCATTGCCTGACTTGAGTTCGCTGATTGCGCGGTTTTCACTGCCGCAATCGCAGGCAGATGGATTGAAAAAGGATCAGAAGGTGCATTTGCGCGTGGCCGGCAGCGGCGCCCAGTTTGAAAGTCGAGTGGTGCGCGTGGGCGCTAGTGCAGGCGTTAAAAGCCGGGAATCGCCGGTCAAATATATTGATTTCGACGCCGAAATTACCTCAGAAATGCTGGCAGTAGCGCTACTTACGCCTGGACAAGCGCTGAGTGCGCAAGTGGTGTTGATTGATCGGCAAAGTGTTTTGGTGGTGCCGAATGCGGCGCTGGTCATGCAAGCGGTAAACGCCGGCGCGCCAGCACGACCGGATAAATCAAACGCGTCCAGCGCGCTACAATCGGCAAGCCCGCCCAGCACCGACTATAAAGTTGAAACGGCCGATGGCAGTTGGTTGGTCGTGCAATTGGGCGAACAGGGCGGGGTTATGAGTGAAATAAAATCCGGCGTTACAGCGGGCACGGCAATTAAATTAACGCCAGACAAAGGCAATACGTCAAAGCCCGCCGCTGCGAGGAAGCCGGGGCAGCGCGATCGCAGGAGCCGTGAATGAGCGCAAGGAAAATCGGCACGCGTTTGCCGTTCGCGTTGCTTGCTGAAGCCATAGACGAGCTAGCGCGCCGTAAATTGCGCACGCTGCTGACGCTGCTGGGCATGATTTTTGGTGTCGGCGCCATCGTTGCGATGTTGGCAGTAGGCGAGGGCTCGCGCCGGGAAGCACTGGCCTTGGTGGCGAAGCTAGGCTTAAACAACGTCATTTTGGAAAGCAAAGCGCTGCCCGATGATCAGCTAAAAGAATTGCGCACGCGTTCTTTGGGGCTTTCACAAAGCGATGCCGATGCCGCGCTGAGCGTGGTGCCAGGCGCGCAGTCGGTTGCAGTTTCCAAGGCGATCAAAGTCAGCGCGATCAGTAGTGCTGGCGTTAGCCTGCAGGCGCAGGCGTTTGCGGTCAGCTTGTCGCACGCCGAACACGCGTCGCTGGAACTTGCGCAAGGCCGCTGGTTTAACGACGCCGACAACGCAACGCTCGCACCCGTTTGCGTGCTGGGTGCGCGACTGAAACAAAAGCTGTTGGGCGACGCGCCTGCTATGGGTGCCATGGTCAAGCTCAATCACGCTTGGTTTTCAGTGATTGGCGTGTTAGCAGAGCGCGAATTAAGTTCTACTGAGTTTGAAGGCGTATCGCTCGGCGTTGACGATGAACGCATGTTCGTACCCTGGGAAAGCGCCCGCGCGCGTTTGAAGTTTGGGCCGCTGGAAGACGAAATTGATCGCATCAGCGTGCGTTTAAGCGCCACTGCCGTGCCTGCAGCCGCCGCAAGCGCGCTAACTGCGCTAATCCGCCAGCGCCATGGTGGTGCGGACGACACCACGCTGATTGTGCCGGCCGGGCTGTACCAACAAAATCAGCAAACCCAACGCATATTTACCCTGGTGATGTCCTCGATTGCCGGCGTTAGCCTGCTAGTCGGCGGCATCGGCATTATGAATATCATGCTCGCCGGCGTGTTGGAGCGTAAACGCGAGATCGGCCTCAAGCGCGCGCTGGGTGCGACCAAGCGCAATTTAATCGAGCAGTTTTTAGCCGAAGCGTTAGTGATTTCCTTAGTCGGCGCGCTGATGGGCTTGGTATTTGGCGCGATTTTGGCCTATGCAATCGCGTGGCTCGCCAGCTGGCAAGTCGCCTGGTCGCTCTGGTGGCTGTTTTTCGCACTACTGAGCTGCGTGGTTATTGGTGTGGGATTCGGTGTGTATCCAGCCAAGCAGGCGGCGGCACTGGATCCGATAGCGGCTTTGCGCAGTGAGATTTGAAGGGCCTTGATGCCGGGCCCCGTTTTAGGCGTTAAGACCAAGCTAAACAATTCGCTTGAGAAATGAGGCTGTAGAGAAATTCTAGGCGTTTTGACCCCAAACTTTTGTAGTTGCCAACGTCGTGCAAAAAAATGTGGCCCGCGATGTCCATAAAGTACGTAATCCCCAGGACACGTTGTCTTGCTAAGGAGAATTACCATGTCATTTGCACCCGCCGCCCGCCCATCGCCGATCAATAGCGCATTCCGTTGGCTGAGCTTGATCGCAGCCCTTGCTTTCGCACCCGCAACCCTCGCTTTCAACTATTGCGTGGACACCAATAGTGAGCTGAATAGTGCCTTGATTTCCGCCAGCGCCAGTGTAGCTGACGACGAAATTCGGCTCGTAACAGGGAGCTACTCCTTGGGCGAAATCGATCTGGCGGTGCACGGCGCGCTCACTATTCGTGGCGGCTATCCCAACAATTGTTCTGGCTTTGGCACGTTGACCAGCAATTCTACGATCAGCACCACCTCCAATTTGGATTTTGAACTGAACCCGCGTTTTGGTGATCAAGTGCTGGATCGGATCGTTTTTTCAGGCTGGCGTCAAGTTCGTCTGGATGACGCTTTTAGTAGCGCAGGTGCTGTCGGTGAATTTCGCATTTCTCGCAGTCGCTTTAACAATCAGACCCGGGGCTTGGTCATTTCTACCCGCCGTTTCGACGTGCGTGTAGAAAACTCCATTTTCGACGGCTATTTCGCCGAAGGACTGCGTATCCAAAGTAGTACCGTGGGTGAGACGGATATGGATGTTTTGGTGCAGTTCAACACCATTGTCAACCCGATTGGAGCGATGGCTTCCACTGCGGGGCTGCTGCTCGATGGCCGCAGCACGCCCTTTGCTAGCCTGGGCGTATTCAACAATGTGATCAACGGCAATCCGATTGATTTGCGCGTTTTTGGGCAACTCGCTTCGGTCAGTCGCAACTTTTGGAACACCCAAGAATTTCAATTTGGCGGTGGCTTAGCCATTACTTCGGTGAATAATCTTTTCGGCGATCCAGGATTGACCGCAAGCCCAGGCTTTCGCCCGATTGTGCCGACGTCCCAGCTGATCAACAACGGCTCAACGGCGTACGGAGATATTCCGACATTTGACTTCGGTGGCGGCACGCGACTCATCGGCACACGCCCGGATATCGGTGCTTTTGAAAGCCTGTTGGATAACAGCGCCACACTGACCGTTACCAATAGCAACAATAGCGGTACGGGTTCGTTGCGCACGGCAATTACCAGCGCAAATAGCAACGCTAACTTTAAGAAAATCGTCTTTGACATCCCAGGCAGCTGCCCGCACCAAATTAGTCTGACATCGGCTTTGCCTGCGCTAACGCAACCGGTCGGCATTGAGGGCTACACCCAGCCGGGCAGTGTGTTGAATCAGCAAAATCTAGAGTTCGACGGCACTATTTGCGTGTTTTTAACCGGCAACAATGCGCTAAGTACCGGCCTACATCTACAAACACAAGCTGCGGACGATGAAATGACGGTGCGCGGCCTAGGCTTCTATGGCTTTAGCAGCGAAGCACTGCGCATTAGTGGGCCGGGCAAAGGCATTGTGCGTGGCAATATATTTGGCACCGGGCTACCGATCTTTGGGCAAAATTTTGCTGACGCCGTGATTCGGGTGCTGGATGCGCCGGGCACCACGATCGGCACAAGTAGCGCTGCGGATAAAAACGTGATTGGCGGTGGTGCCGTAGTCGGTATTGATTTACAGGCCAGCACGCTCGGGAGGCGTCGGGTCAACAAAAACTTGATTGGCATCAATCGCAATGGCACGACCGGTTTGCCAAACGGTATTGGCGTGCGCGTCACCGACAGTTTTCGTGACGACATTCGCAGCAATATCATCAGTTTCAATACTTCCCATGCGATCACGATTGGCGGGACGGCGCAGCGCACATTGGTGTTTTCAAACTTCATTGGCAATAGCTTAGGCAACTCAAACGACAGCGGCAACGGCGGCAATGCGGTGCGCATCCTAAGCGGCAGCAGCAATCGAATTCGACTAAACAAAATTTTTAGAAGCGCAAGCGACGGCATCGTTGTGCTCAACACATCTAGGCTCAATCAACTCGATCTCAATACTTTCGATGGCAATCAGCGCCAAGCGATTGATCTAGCCCCGGATGGCGTCAACCCAATTGATTTGGATGTTGGGCAAACCGGCGCGAACGATCAGCAAAACTATCCATTGATTACTGACGCACTGGGCTCCAACACGCAGGGTGAAGTGTTGCTTGATTTCAGTAGCGATAATGGCAACTACACCATTGATCTGTATGCCAATTCCGAGTGTTTTCCGAGCGTTGGCGGTTTTAGTCAAGGCAAACGAATTGTGGGTAGTGCCGCGGCAATAGTACTCAGCTGTGCCACGGCGGTCGCCAATTGCACGCGGCAATTGCGTATCCCCATCACGAATGCGTTGATTGATGGCGATGCGCTGATTGGCTCCGGTATCACCGCAATGGCCACTGATGGAGTGGGGAACTCGAGCGAAATCTCCGCTTGCAGGCTTTATAGATTAGGCGACAAGTTATTTAGCAACGGCTTCGAATAACGCGCTAGCAAAATGTCAGCGAAGCGTGGGGTGCAAGTCCCTACGCTTAGGCATGAATTTGTGTGCGCGGTTGATCTCATTTTCCAAGCATAGGCTTACAGCGCGCCGTGATTTCCTTAGTCGGCGCGCTGATGGGCTTGGTCTTTAGTGCGGTTTTGGCCGATGCGATTGTGTGGCTCGCCAGCTGGCAAGCCGCTTGGCCGCTGTTGTGGCAATTTTTCGCTTTGCTGAGCTGCGTGGTTATTGGAGTGGGGTTTGGTATGTGCCGAGCCGAGCAGGCGGCGGCACTGGCTCCGATTGCGGCCTCGCGCAGCGAGATTTGCGGGCCTAGCTTTAGCAAGATCAGCTAGTCCTCATATGCAATCGCCAGATCCTGAGCCGCTAAGTTACGCTGAGCACTAAGTTACGCTGAGCACATTGGCAAATGCATTCGATTGATTCGATTCAAATATGAAATTTGGCTTTGGCGCGTTACCCGGCATTTCCATCATAAACAGGTCGGCTATTTCTGATTCGTATCCAACTACAAACATCGCACTGAGTGCGACCTCAGTCAGGTTACCGCTGGCGCAAAAGCAACCCGTTTTTGACGGCTTGTTTTTTCGATGTACGTGCAGATTAATACGCAATCGTGACGCTTTTCGCTTCGGTAAAAAAACGCATCGCATCCATTCCGCCCTCA
>Ga0209181_10012158_pt1 | contig 10928 bp, 6 predicted proteins | sample MAT05_FD_187208 | JGI IMG/M metagenome (GOLD analysis project Ga0209181, IMG submission 187208) | Freshwater microbial communities from Lake Fryxell liftoff mats and glacier meltwater in Antarctica - MAT-05 (SPAdes) (version 2) | ecosystem: Environmental > Aquatic > Freshwater > Ice > Liftoff...
AAATCCCTCCCCATTTCATAGTGAGGGACTTCAAAAAACACTTTACTCCCCTCAGCATGGAATGGGGAGGGGCTGGGAGTGGGGATTATAATCGCTTGATCAGTACCCAAATTTGTCCTCTTTCGACTTTGCAACAGCCCTGACATGCCACCCCATAATGTAAATGCCGAACCAGTCGCGTTATAATAATCATTCAATAGACAAATGAGGGGGACAGCGCCATGCCCATTACCATGCCAAACCGAGTCGAATACGAAATCGTCAACGGGCGAGTCGGCATCGTGAGTGACGACGGCAACACCATTCCCGCGTATTGGTCTCATCCCAAACTGGGTGGGCGGTTCCCCGCCATTTGCATCATCCATGACTGGTGGGGCATCACGACCGTAGAGCGACGTTTGGCGCATTTGTTTGCCCAATGGGGCTGTTATGCCGTCGTGCCTGATCTGTTCGGTGGGGCGACCGCCACCACCCCCCACGAGGCGATGGCACTGGTGCGTCAGTATAGCGATCATGCCTTCCCCCTCATCGACCGCGCGCTCAAAGCGTTGGAGATGCACAACAAAACCAATGCTCATGTCGGCGTGATCGGCATCGGCATGGGCGGCAGTTTCGCCTATGAAGCCGCGATCAACCGCCCCACGCTTGAAGCCGTCGTCTCGATTTTCGGATTGCCGGGGCGCTATCTGGGCAAGTTCAAGACGGCAACGGTGCCCATCCTCGCCCTCTATGGTCAACCTGAACCGATCATTAAGCCCGACGACATGGCGCGGCTACAGGCGGAATTCTCAGAGTCAGCACAGCCGCATACCCTCGCTCTTGTGCCGGGACTCACCCGCGAAATGTTTGCCCAAGCGGGATCGACGACCGAAACCACCCCCAGCGATATCGCATGGGGGAAAATTATCACTTTTCTCGATGATGCCGTTTTAAGCCATTCAGAAGCCAAGCCTGACCGCCCTGCCAAGAAGAAAAAACCGTGACCCCGTGCCTTGTCTCCCGTTTGGGGTGTGTGCCCTATGAGGCGGCTTGGGCGCTGATGCGTCAATTGGCGACGGTCGAGCAACCGGATCGCCTGTTGTTGCTCAGCCATCCGCACACCTTCACGCTGGGCACAGGTGGCGATGACACCAACTTGTTGTGGGATGCGGATGAGCGCGCGCGGCGGGGTGTCGCGTACTATCGCGTAGATCGCGGTGGGGATGTGACCTATCATGGCAAAGGGCAGTTGGTCGGCTATCCCATTTTACGCTTGCTCCCCCCTATGCCCGATCAAGCGCCGCGCCCCGGCAGTTTGCGGCTGGGGGTGGTCGATTATCTACGCAAGCTAGAGCGTGTCCTCATCGCGGCACTCGCCGATGAGGGCATCCCCGCCAAGACCATCAGCGGACTTACGGGCGTCTGGGTGGATACCCCCAAGGGCGAAGCGAAAATCGCTGCTATGGGCGTAAAAGTGACCGTCAAGGCGATCACACAGCATGGGTTTGCCATCAACCTCAATACCGATCTCAGCTATTTTGAGGGCATCATCCCGTGTGGCATCCGTGATAAAGCCGTCACCAGTGTGGCGGCGCTGACCGGACAACCCGTCGATGAGGCGGCATTCGCGACGCGCTTGGTGCAGCATTTTGGGGAGGGGTTCGGCGTGGAGATGGTGGCGGCACCGGCACCGAGCGCGATCAACGCCTGTTGAAAAACGCCATCCCTACTGATTTGGGACGCTTTCGGTCCATTGGGTGGGCAGCATGATCATCAGACAATACTTATGTTCGGTTTTGAATTCGGGCGGGTTGGGGGTAAATTGCCCGCCCAACAGTTGCACGACATCGTTGAGCATTTTAAGATTGGAGTTCTGTTCTACTTGGAGCGAATCGTCATAAAACAGCTCGTGCATAGTCACGTCGCGCTCGTCGTCAGCAGATGACTCGTCTAGGAACGTCCGCGTACACACCATAACGCCGCCATTGTTTTGTTGTAGATAAAAATCGACATGGGCATTACTACTTGCCCGCATTATAGTATCCATCAGCGCGTGCCGTAACACAAATTGCATGAACCGTTTATCGCTGACCACATGAAAATCACCCGCTTCAGGATTGGCGACAAACGTGAACGTGGCATTCCCCCCGACAGCAGCACTCATCAACCCCATCACTTCTTCACACAGAGCTTTGAGGTCGAAACGTTCGAGGTCAATCTGATCGATATGCAGTTGACCCTCCAGCATCAAGCCCAACTCTTCGAGGATGACCACCAAATAATCAACCTGTGCGATAATTTGCTGGGTGCGTTTTTGCATCCCGACATCATCCAAGCGATCCCGATAACGGGTGATGATCTCGGCAGACGTTTGAATGATCGCCAGCGGGTTGCGGAATTCGTGCGAGATGCGCCGCATCAGGGCATCTTTTGTTTTCTGCATCAGGCTTTCGGCATGAAACGCCGCTTCCAACTGGGCGGTTTCTTGGCGCAAGCGCTCGGCATTTTTACGGGCGCTGATATCAGTGACCACCGAGACAAAAATTGGATTATCGGGATGAAGGCGCGCGATGCGTACCTCTACCGTCAGGGTGCTGTCATCCATACGCAGCATGTCCGTCTCCACAATCAGCGGTGTTGTCGAATTAGGGTGGGCGGCAAATTTTTGTAAATGCTCAAGATCATGGGGCGTCGCGAAGCGCGTCAAAGGTAATGCCACCAATTGCACCGACGACGGCACCCCCAGCAGATCGGCGGCAGCTTGATTACAATATTCAATTTGGATGTTATTATGAATAATTATCCCTACGGGTATCGCCTTAATTAATGTTTCCCAACGGCTTTCGAGATCGCGAATGAGTTTGAGATGGTTTGACAATTCTTCATTAAAGGCATGGTAATGCGCTTGCCACTGATCATGGGCGCTGGCGGCACTCAACTCAAACGCTTCTACCAACCGCTCAAAAGAGGCATTATCCTTGCTATTTTGACGTAAGGTGTCTAAAAGTTCTGATGAGAGGGTGGGCGAATTCGTCATGCTGCAACCATTCTGCGTGCCTAGGAGCCAAAAAATCCAATCGGTATTTCAGTTTATTACCATCATAACCGCAACAACGGGCATTTTAAGGTTATAGTATTGAAACTTTTCAAAGAAGTATTGAGATTTTGTGAATTCTTAATTAAGTGCAAAAAAATTGCCTCTGCCAATGGTGTACAAATTGCAATCTACCCATATCACGAGCGCTAATGGTATGATACCTTATAATCTTTAGGTGCAATATGGAAAAATTATCCAAAAACCATGGAGAAAATCCTCATATTTCGCCAACAGGATGCCCCTGCCACACAGAAAAAATTGCGTTTGCGCCCTTCAGGCATTAGTTTAGCAATTTTTCTGTTAGGCGTCACCTTTTTGACCTATATCCCGACATCAGAATCCATTGATGGCAGTGCTTTGTTGGCAACTGCCAGTTCCGTCGCACGACGCGGATCGCTCGACATCAATGTGATCGCCCATAGTGATTGGCTTCTACCGCCCATATCTGGCATGGGTATCCTTGGCAATGATGGTAATGTCTACAGCAAAAAAGGGCTAACTCCGTCGTTGCTGATGGCACCGCTGGTGATGGTTGCAGACGCACTGCCCGCGCTTACCCCCCAAGCCACTGCCATGCTTTTCAATCCAGTAGTGACCATACTGACGGCAATTTTATTATATATCCTTGCCCAGAATATAGGGCTAAAGGCGGATGCAGCTTGGCTCACAGCACTCATGTATGGCTGCGCGACGATGGCGCTGGTCTATGCCGGCACCTTGTTTGGCGAACCTTTGGCGGCACTGTTGCTGACGCTGGTTGTGCTGGCGTATGCCCGCTGGCGCACCGCTCGCGGCAAGCGTGCCCTATTGTTGGCTGGGGTGATGGGGACAAGCTTCGGGCTGTTGATCGGCGTCAACCTTGTCTATGCGGCGCTCATCCCGCTGGCAGCGATGTTTTTGGGGTCGCACACGCTCATCAGACGCCCGGACGATGACGACCCTACAGAGAAGGGCACATTCACTCAACGCGCATGGACAGGGATACAAACGGGGGTGATCTTCGCGCTCCCGATTGCCTTTGCGCTGATCGGCATCGGCGCGCTCAATGCTGCCCGCTTTGGCGATCCCTTCACCAGTGGCTATCGTTTTGCCGAGGGCGAAGGTTTCATTCATCCCCTGTGGAGCGGACTCTTCGGGTTAGTGTTCAGCCCCTATCGCGGCGTATTTTGGTATAACCCCCTCTTATGGGCGGCGCTCCCCGGCGTTTGGTTCCTCTTGCGTCAGCGGTCAACACGGGCGGTGATGCTGTTGGCACTGGCATTGGCGGCGGGCGTGGCGCTACTGTTCGCTAGTTGGTGGAGTTGGCATGGCGGCATCGTATGGGGTCCGCGCTTCTTGATCCCCGCTCTGCCGTTGCTGATGTTGCCATTGGCACCGGTGATCGAGCGCTTGGGCGATCCGGTAGGGCGCGCCCGGGCGCGCCGCCCGTTGCGCCTTGTGCTGATCGGCGGCTTCGCGGGGCTGGTGCTGCTGTCGATTGGCATCCAAGTCATCGGCGCACTGATCTCGTATGTGCCGTACTATGCGGAACTAAAAGCCGCTCACTTCACAGGCGATATGACCGCCATCGTCACCGAACTAGACGATACTGTGCTGACCGATCCGGCGCTCAGCCCGATCTTGGGGCAAGCGCGCTTGTTGGGGGCAGGCACCCCGCCACAGGTGGCATGGCTGGCGCAAGGCGTGGATGGGGGGATTTTGCTGGCGGCGCTGAGCCTGCTGGCGCTTGGCGTAGCGATAGCTTACCTTCCTCCAAGCCGAAGCTGGCGCTGGGGCATATTGCTGATCGCGCTTGGGGCGGCGGGGATCGTCGCGTGGCGTGGGGGGGCACCCACCCAGCCCCGCATCGATAGGCTGGCGACGGCAGTCGAGGGTGCTGACTCGGTGGTGGTCGCCAGCACCGCTTACGGCGCGGCATTGATCGACCTCGAAACGCGGGCGCGGGTCGTCAGCATCAATGCCCCCGTGTCAGAAACCGATAATCGGGCACAACAGTTGTGGGCACACGCCCGCCTTGGGAGCGCTCATTTCGCCTATTTGACATGGATCCCCCCCGCTGATCCGCTCGATTGGATGGGGCGCGCTTTGTTCGAGTCGGCGGCATTTTTAGGAGAGCAACCGCTTGATGGGCATCGGCTGTTGCGCTTTGAAACCAGTGCCCCCCCGTTAGCGCACGATGGCGGTTGGCTGTTTGGGGAGATCCGGCTCAACCGATGGGGTGCCCAGCTTCGGCAAGGATTTTTAGACGTGGCGGTGGAATGGCAAATCACAAGCCCGATCAACACGTCTTGGTTCATCCATGTGGTCGATGCGGACGGGCATATCCTCGCGCAGCAGGATCGCGCCCCAATGGGTGGCTATGCCCTTAACAGCAGCGGGCAACAAGGGGGTATTTTACAAGATCGCCTCGCCTTCGCCCTCGATCCGCTGCCATCGGGGGCATCCTTGCGCATCGGCTGGATCGATCCCGTCACGGGGGAACGCTTGCCCGTGACCGCCGCGGACGGCACCGCGGTGTCCGATGGTTTTATCGTGTTGCCGCTGGAATCCCTAGCCCCTAACCCACCCTAGCCCGATCCGTCCCCGTTCGCGCTCAACGGTGACGATCTCGACTTCGAGGATGTCGCCCACATTCAAGACCGTGCCGCGCGGCATCTGGCTGCGGTGCAACAGCCCATCCTGTTTCACGCCAATATCGATGAACGCGCCAAAGTCCACGACATTGCGCACCGTGCCCGTCAGAATCATGCCGCTTTGCAAGGCATCCATCGAGAGGACATCCTTGCGTAACAAGGGGGCGGGCAGGTCAGCGCGCGGGTCGCGACCGGGGCGCGCCAATTGCTCTAAAATGTCGAGTAACGTCGGCACCCCCGTGCCCAGTTCCGCTGCCAATTGTTCGACCGGCTCTGCCGTTCGCAACCTCGCGAGGGCATCGCCGACCTGTTCCGGCGGTTGGGTCATGGTGACGCCCGCGCGGTTGAGGACTTGGCTGGCGATGGCATAACTTTCGGGGTGGATGGCGCTGGCATCCAACGGGTTGCGCCCGCCCCGAATGCGCAAAAAGCCCGCCGCTTGCTCGAAGGCTTTCGGTCCCAACCCGGCGATCTGCTTAAAGTCGGCGCGGCTGGAGAAAACACCCTGCGCATCCCGATACTCGACCATGCGTTCCGCTAGTTTTGTGCCAATGCCCGCGACATGCGTCAGCAGCGCCACCGATGCGGTGTTGGCATCCACCCCCACGCGATTGACGGTGGTCTCGACGACAGCATCCAGTTTTTCGGCAAGCTGCTTTTGGTTCACGTCATGTTGGTACAAGCCCACCCCAATGGACTTGGGGTCGATCTTGACCAGCTCTGCCAGCGGGTCAAGGACGCGCCGCGCGATGGAGACCGCCCCCCGCAATGTCACATCCAGATCGGGCAGTTCGGCACGTGCCAGCGGGCTGGCGCTGTAGACGCTGGCTCCCGCCTCGTTGACCATCACATAATGGAGATCGTCGCGGTCAGTGGTCAACTGCGCCACCAATTGTTCACTTTCGCGCGAGGCGGTGCCGTTGCCGATGGCGATCAAGGTGACACCATGCCGCGCCACCAACGCCCGCAAGGTCGCCAACGCCTCATCCCAACGGCGCTGGGGTTCATGCGGGAAGATCGCCTCGGTCGCCAAGACCTTGCCCGTCGGCGCGATCACGGCGATCTTACAGCCGGTGCGATAGGCGGGGTCTAGCCCCAAGACGACCTGCCCGGTCAGCGGGGGCTGGTTGAGCAAGCCGCGCAAATTGACGGCAAACACATCAATGGCATGGGTTTCGGCATGAGCCGTCAACGCTGCGCGGACATCGCGCTCAATGGCGGGGATCAGCAACCGTTTGGCAGAATCGCTGATCGCCAGTTCGAGTTGTTCCGCTAGTGGCGAACGGCGATCCGGTCGGTAATGGTCATGGAGGGCGGGCAACCATTCGCGCTCGGTCAGGTCGATACTGACGCGCAAAATCTTCTCGGTCTCGCCGCGATTGATCGCCAACACTTGATACGGCAACAGCCGATCCACCCGCGTGCTGAACTGGTGATAGGTGGCATAGACCCCTTTGTCATCGGCAGCGGCAGCGATCTTCGCACAGGTCAACATGCCCCATTTCAATGCCTTAGCGCGCACGGCACCACGAATGGCGGCATGATCGCTGATCGTCTCGGCGACGATATCGCGCGCGCCCTCCAGCGCCTCAAGGACGGTCGGCACCACGCCCTGCACATAGGGCGTGGCGATCTCGTCGGCGCTCTTGGGGGAACGGGCTTGCGTCAAGATCAAGTCCGCCAAGCCGCTCAAGCCTTTTTCGCGGGCGATGCCGGCGCGGGTACGCCGTTTGGGGCGATAGGGCAGATACAAATCCTCCAGCGCGGTCAAGGTGGGTGCCGTCTCGATCTGTGTTTGCAGGTCGGGCGTCAGCTTGCCCTGTTCGGCAATGACGGACAAAATCGTGCTACGGCGTTCGTCCACTGCCCGCAATTGGTGCAGCAGTTCGGTCAAGCGGAGTAGTTGCTCGTCGTCCAGCGCCCCCGTCATCTCTTTGCGATACCGGGCGATGAACGGCAAGGTATTGCCGGCATCCAAGAGGTCAACAGCCGCGCTCACTTGGGCGGGGCGCAGATTTAAGGTGTGGGCGATTTCGGCGACGATGGCGTGGGTGGGAGCCATAGGCTTAGGATATCCTTTTCGGTAGAGGGTCGGTGTTATCGCTTGATTCAGCAAATGGCATTGGTTGTATACTGGTTCCTATAGACGACTTAAAAATCAAAATCTGAAGGCATACTTCCCATGAAAGCGATCATCAAGCGCGCGAAAATCAAAGCCCCCGTCGAAGAAGTTTGGGCGGCATTGACCGACACGAAAGCCATCCGCGCGTGGATGGGCGATCCCGCTCCCAAAATTAACCTTTCGGTGGGCGGGCGCTATGCCTTGTTTTCGGGCGAAACCACTGGCACCTTCACCAGTATTTTGCCCAATACCGTCCTAGAGTATACATGGCGGCAGCATTCGTGGGATGCCGAATGGGCGGATTCGTTGGTGCGTTGGGAGTTGGAAGAAGAGGGCAGCCGGACGCACATCCTGCTGGTGCATTCGCAATTGCCCAATGAGGAAGAACGCGCCAGCCACCTCGAAGGCTGGGACGATTATTGGCTGGAGCCGATGATCGATTATTTGAAGAATCTGGATTGAACGGGCACGAAGTCAATAAACTCAAGGGAGCAGGGTATGGCGCAAACTATAAGCAAGGTGCCAACAAGCATAAACACCATTTTCCTGACATCAGGAAAATGGTGTTTACTTCAGTGTGTCGATTGATAAGAGTGGTTGTAACTGCTCAGCCCTCACCCAAAGCGAAGCGGCAATCCCTCTCCATAAGCGAAGCGGCGGGGCGAGGGACTTTCTACTGCGTTTCTCCCCTTCTCCAAAAGCGAAGCGGCTGGGAGCAGGGGTCGGGGGATGAGGGGTAGCTGTGTAGTTACAAGTAGTTACGGACGACTATTCACCTAATCTCAGATCACGGGGTGCCCCTAATGAATGAAGCCCATGAAACCTATGATGTGTTCTTGAGTTATGGCACCAAAGATGGCTTGGACGCGGCGAGCGCATTGGTGGACGGGTTGACCCAGCGCGGCTGGCGCGTGTGGTGGGATAAACGTGATATTCGGCTGGGGGAGGTGTGGACGCACGAGATCGAGGACGGCATCGACCAAGCGCGCAAATTCATCTTCTTGATCTCGCCTCATGCCGTCCGCCGGGGGGGCATCTGCCATAATGAAATCGACCGGGCGCTGACTCGCCATAAGCCTTTGCTGCCGATCAAGATCGCCGAAGCGGAACTGCCGTTCCTCATCAGCACGCGCCAGTATTTGGATTTGCGCGAAGGCACGAACCGCGCCCTCGACCAGATCGATGCGTGGCTGCGAGACCAACCCATCCCCGATGCGGCATTACGACGACATGGCGAAGCGCCCTATACGCCGCCCGTCGTCAATGTGCCGCGCACAGAATGGCGCGATCAACACTTCGCCACCGTCTTGCGCGATGCGGGTTCCACCCCGCGCGTCCATCTGATCGCCGCGCCGCCGGGCATTGGCAAAACCCATACCTTGCGGATGCTGCAAGACCGCGCCCGTGCCGACAAATATTACGCCGTGCTGTGGGTGAGCGCCGCGGGCGCGGCGAATGCCAACCGCACGCCTTACGAAAGCATCCCCGCCTTGTGCGAAGACTTGCGGGCACAATTGCGCGCCTTCCCCGTCACCGAAGAATATCTTAAGGATGTGCCCCAACCGAGCGGCGCGCCCACGCCCGTCGCCCAAGCCACGCTGTGGGGACGGCTGAAAGGCGCGTTGCAAACGCTGGCGCGCCAACAACCGGTGCTGCTGCTGATCGACGATCTCCATCTGGCGAACGATCCGCAGTGGTATCGTTGGTTGATGGCGTGCGGGCAAGGCGTGCCGTTGCAAATCATCGCGACCTATCGACAAGACGAATTGACGCCCTTGCCCGACGCGGCACAGTTGACCTATAAATTACACCCCTTGCCCGCGCTCCAAGTGCGCGATGTGGGCAGCTTGCTGCAACCGCGCGATTTCGAGTTTGGGGGACAGGTGATGGCGTTGAGCCGCGGACAAACCCGCCTCATCCATGCCCTCTTAGAAGCGTGGGCGCGCGATGGCACGCTCATCGCCGATCACGAGTACTGGAAGTTGGGGCGTCCCGCACAAGCACTGCCCTTCCGGTGGCAGAATGACCTAGAGACGGCGCTGGCAGAGGCGGCAGCCTTGTTGACCCTGCCCCCGTCCAGTGACGCGGATGCTGTCGAATTTACAGACGAGGACATCCTTGACGTGTTGACGGGCGCGGCGGTGATCGGGGATCACTTCAGCCTCGATGCCCTGCTCGGCATGTTCGCCGTGGACGGGTGGACGGAGGACGCGCTGGCACAGGTGCTGGATCATCTCACTATCGGCGACGACGCCCTGCTGGTGGCGGGGGCTGAACAACCCGATTACAACACCCCCACCCGCTGGTGGATGTGGGCAAATTTCGCCTATCCTTGGTGGTTGCTCGCCCGCCCCACCGCCCATCCCAGTGATTTGGCGTATTATGGCGAAATGCTGGTGGATCATCTCCAGCAACAACATCGCATCCCCGCCTTGCGCTGGCGGCTCCTGCACGATTGGGCGCGCTTCAGCGTCGCCCAACGGTGGCGCGCCCTGACCGATCCGCGCTGGCTGGCAGAAGGAGCCGCCCCCACGCCCGAACTGCTGCTCAGCACGCGCGCCTATGCCCAAATGCAGACCTACGCGGGGTTCGTCAGCCGTGAAGAACAAATCGCCCTGCTGCGGCAGCAATTGGCGTGGCTGGCGGAGGAAAACGCCTCGGCAGGGCAAACTTACCCCTTGTGGCGCAGCTTGGGGAATGTGATGCTCGGCTATCTCAGCTGGGATGAGACGGCGGCGGCGTACCGCACCGCGCGCCAACAGGCGGATCAGGTCCACGCCGATAGCATCGAGATCGCCGACCTTTATCGTCTTGAAGCGTGGGTCGCACCCACCCCGCCGCAAGCATTGGCGTTGCTCCAAGCCGGATGGGGACGCCTTCCCCACGTCGGCGCATATCCGCCGGACAGCCCCGCCGCGCACGCATGGCTGGCGGAACAGCGCCGCGTGATCAGTCACGAAAGCGTGCGCAGTGGTCGCCCCCTATACCAGACGCTGGGGGTGGCGGCGGCATTTCTCACACAGATCGGCGTGAAGTGGCGGGACTTGGGGGAGCCGCGCACGGCATTGGCATTCCATGATGAGGCGCTGCCCTTGCG
>Ga0209181_10012159_pt1 | contig 10927 bp, 9 predicted proteins | sample MAT05_FD_187208 | JGI IMG/M metagenome (GOLD analysis project Ga0209181, IMG submission 187208) | Freshwater microbial communities from Lake Fryxell liftoff mats and glacier meltwater in Antarctica - MAT-05 (SPAdes) (version 2) | ecosystem: Environmental > Aquatic > Freshwater > Ice > Liftoff...
CTTGCGCTCAGAAAAAGTCTTAACCCGTGGCAAAATGACACCCTGTCCCGCGGTGAAAAGCACCGCATTCTCCGAGCAACAGATCCTCCCGTTGTTCGCTCCGAAGCCTTAAACGCCCTGTTCCTGCACCTACTGTGCCGCCCGCGTATACAAATCTGCCGCATTCCGAAGCTGCATTTTTCCCCGGATGCGACCCCGTAGCTCGACTGTGCTACTACTCCTCGGCTGGCTTGCGACGTAGCTCAGCTGGGGCTTGGAGAGCGAGGCGCCGCTGCTCTTCACCGATGACCGCAGCCGCGAGATCGCGATCGATCTCCAGACCTGCAACGGCGACGCGTTGCCGGGCATCACGCTCTCGAGTGCCGAGGCCAGCTTCGCCGTATATCGCGATCCTGGCTCGCACGACCTGCACGCCAAGCTAAAGTTGCCCGGCAGCCACCGCTACCATCACCTCTTCCCGTCCGGCCCCGAGACGATCGTGGATCTGCTCGCCGAGGAAATGAGCCGCGCCAGCACGGGTCGCATCTACCTGCGGGCTGTGAGGATCATCGAGCCGCTGTTTTAATTACTGGCGGCTCATCAGTTTCGCGGTTTCGGACAGATCGGAATCCACCGTCCGGCACTGACTTCGCGGCTCACGCCGCCGAATCCGCGCCTAGTCTGGAGCGAGCGACGGTTTCAGTGCCGTCCGCGGAAACCGCGTAGCGCATGTAAGTAGCTGGCTCGTCCAGAACGAACCTGTCCGGAAACCCAACCGGGAAACGATACTTAGGCGTAGCATGTACCCAGAGGTGGTATTCATTCCCAGCGTCCACTAGGCGGCTCTCGGCGGGAAAGAGTTCGACAGCCTCGTGCTCCGTTCCGATGAGTTCGTTTTTGATCTGCTGAAAGTGCCTCCAGTTCTTGCAAGTGCCGCCGTCTCGGCGCGCGATATCCAAGTGAATGAATGGCTGCCCTTCCTTGACCTCCACATGATAGAGATTGTTCTCGTAGATGTGCATGTAGGTCATGCATTGCACCATCTGCTCCACGCACATGATCTTCTCGTCGATCGAGGGCAGGCGCCCCTGAAAGAACTTCCGGAAAAAATCGTCGGGCTGCTGAAGCAGCGCCATTCGCGGCTCCATACTCATCGTTGCAACCCGCTCGATCCTGACAAACGGTGTCATCGCGTCATCAGAAACCGGTGGCCCTGATGAATGATCAGCGACGGACTCTTGGGAACGCCGCCATGCTGGCCATTCCGGGAATGGTGATGCCGAACAATGATTCGTGACAGGGGCTGTGGAGGGAGTCATGGCGTGTGATGACCATTCAATCCCGAGCTCTATTTTCAGGCAAAAGACTTGCCTTGTAGCGGAAACCACGACCGACTGAGAAGTAGCACATTCGTGCCACCCCGATCCTCTCACGCCCCTTGCTCCTGCACCCACTGCGCTGCCCGCGTATACAAATCTGCCGCATTCCGAAGCTGCAGCTTTTCCCGGATGCGAGCCCGATAGGTTTCGATCGTTGTTTCGCCCAGGTGCAGTTGCGAGGCGATCTCGCGGGAGTTATAGCCCTTCCCCACCAACTGGAAGACTTCCAGTTCCCGATCGGCGAGTGATTCCATTCCACTCCCCCCAGTGCGATTGCCCTGCAAAGCCACCTTGGCCAGCATCGCCGCCGTCATCCGTTCGCTCAAATATACCTCACCCTTGAGGACATGACGGATCGCCTTGAGCAGCGTCGAGGATGCCTCGTGTTTGCTGATGTAACCACGGGCGCCGGCCCGCAGAACCCGCTCTGCATAGAGCGCTTCATCATGCATCGACAGAACAAGAACAGGAACCGCCAGACCTTGAGCCTTCAAGTTTTTGATCAACTCCAACCCGCTAGACCCTCGTAAACTAATATCTATGAGAGCGATGTCGGGGCTTTTCTCACGTATCACCTCGAGGGCTTCGAGAATATTGTCGCATTCGCCACAGACGGTAAAGCCGCGATCCTTCGCGATCATCTGGGATAGCCATTCGCGGAACATTTGATGATCCTCCACTAGGACTACCTTGACGGGCTTTTGGCTAGGAGTGGGTGGCATAGGATAGTGGGAAGCTACAAGAGATCGTCGTACCGCGACCGAGTAAAGTATCTACCGCTAATTCACCGTGAATCAAGCGCGCGCGATATTGCATGGTCCGCAATCCCATTCCTTGCGATGACGCACTTTGACCAGAGAAGCCTCGACCATCGTCAACGATTGACAAATCGCCCCTTCCATCGGCACAGCACAGTGCGATCGTAACGAGGCTTGGCTGGGCATGCTGGATGGCATTGTTGAGGGCCTGCTGGGCGATTCGATATAGGTGCATTGCCGTTTCGGGGTCATCGACCTCGACATCGCTTTCCACATCCAAGGCAACCGTCACCTGGCGCAGACGATTGGTCATTGTGACCAATTCGTGCAACGCGGCAGGCAATCCGTGAGCGTCCATTTGAACCGGGAAGATGCCCCGAGCAAGACTGCGGGCCTCAAGTAAGGCTTCCTTCAGCATCCGCTGAATGACATCGACCGCTTCAGCCTCGGGTAGTTTTTTATTCTCGAGGTCGAACCGCAAACAAGCCGCCGCACAATCAATCGCCGCAAGATTCTGGCAGAGGCCATCGTGTAGATCCTGCCCGATGCGCATCTGTTCGTGCTCACTCACACGCACGATCTCCTGTTCCAATTCGCGCGCCCGCAGCATCGCTTCCATACGGGCGCCCATTTCCTCCCGTTGCGCTTTCATGGCAGCCCCGCCTATCGCGACAAAAAGAAAGTATGCCAGGCGATTAAAGGTTGCCCAAGCATACGCTTCGACGGTCCCGTAAGGGTGCGAGGTTTTTTTGGCAAAGAACCAAACAATGCCGCACGTGATCGCGCACACGATCGCCCATCGCCGATCAGAAAACCAAACCACCAGAAGAATCGGGAACGCGTAAAATAGAAACATGCTAACATCCCAACCCCCCAGTGAATCAAGGGCTCCAATAACGAGAACGATCAGCAGCGCTTCAAAAAAGACGAGCACTTTGGGCTGACTGCGTAGGGCATCTGCAATACTCATTGCACGAACCTAAGCAGGCTTCCGTGCGGCAGGCAAACTCGACGCGGCCATCGCCATTGACCGCGGCAGACCTCGCCAGTCGCTCGATCCAGACAGCAAATTTTTTCCGAGTCGACGCAGTGCTCCGCGCAGGCTGAGGATCTGGCGGAGATCGCGCCTCACGGTTCTGGTTGCTCAATCCGCAGTCCGAGATCGTCAGGTGCATTGAGGTTGTGGAAAAGTGATCGCTCGGCTTCCTGCGGCGAGAAGCATGTAAAAATACCGTGCGTCACTGCTGCAGCGAGGAACCCTTGAAGCGAACGATCGGCTCCGCTGGACAATATTTCTTCGACAACGGACAGGCACTTCTGTGGATACACTGCGGCGAGCGGTTCAAAGCGATCATCGACGCACGGCACAAGGCCCGCATCCTGTCGGATCGCGGTCTCGACCATGCCACGAAGAAAACCAGACGTCATCGCCGGCAGGTCGACCGCGAGGACGAGCAGATATGGATGCTGCGCCTGGCGCAAAGCGGCGGCTAAGCCGCCGATCGGACCGAGGCCGGGCTCGGCATCGAAGACGATCGGCACATCGGCCCCCATATAGGGACCATCCGGTCGCCCGGAGATGAACAACTCCCGCGGCTCCAACGCGCGCAGTGTCGCCAACTGCCGCTGCCACAGCGGTTGCCCTTCGATGACGAGGCCGGCTTTATCAAAGCCCATGCGCGCGGATTTTCCGCCCGCGAGTAGGACGGCGGAAAAGGGCAGCGAGACGGTGGTCACGCGCGAAGCAAAAGGTGAATCGGCGCGGCTGGCGAGTCCGGGATGCGGCGCGTTTCGCCTCTTTCGCGATTTCCGCGGATCGTTAATGTACTAGCGTGACTTCCGCACCAGCCATCACGATCGAGCGCCTCTATATCTCGCCCGGACACAATTTCTTCGGCCGCCATGGTCAGCCAGCGGGCGAATATGCTTCGCTCGAAATGCCGGAGATCACCTGCCTCGCGGAACGAGGTATCGAGGGTGATCGTTTCCTCGATTTCAAAACCGACTACAAGGGCCAGATCACGTTCTTCGCAGCAGAAATCTACGATGAACTCTGCGCACGGCTCGGGGTGTGGGACCGGCCGCCGTCGGCCTTCCGGCGCAATGTGATCACCCGAGGCGTCGATCTCAATTCGCTGATCGGTCGCGAGTTCACAATCCAAGGTGTGCGCTTTCACGGCATGGCAGAGTGCTCGCCGTGCGCGTGGCAGGACGGAGCCTTTGCGCCGGGCACCGAAGCCGCGCTGCAAGGGCGTGGGGGATTGCGGGCGAAAATCCTGACCGACGGCGTCCTGCGCATCGGATAAGCAGGCGTGGAATCGCATGGACGACTCGAGGACGATGGGGCAAAGAATCCACGCACACCTCCATGAAACGATTCCTATTTTCCCTCCTCGCACTCACCGTCAGCGCGTCGGCCATCGAACTGAAAGGCGACTTCAAAGGCCCGCTCGGGCTGCAACTCTACAGCCTCCGCGAGACTTTCAAGCAGAACCCCACAGCGGCTCTGGACACGACCAAAAACCTCGGTTTCCAATTCGCTGAGCTCTACAGCGGTCTGCCGCTGGAGACGGAAAAATTGAAGATCGAACTCTCCGCCCGTGGCATCACGCCGGTGAGTGGCCACTTCAGCTACGACGCGCTCAAGAAGGACCCGGCGCCTTCCGTGGCGGCGGCCAAGGCGCTCGGCCTCAAGTATGCCGGGGTCGCTTGGATCCCGCACGAGATCGCAAACTTTGGCGAAGCGGATGTGCAGCGGGCCGCCGCGGATTTCAAGGTGTTCGGCGAGGCGTTCAAGGCCGCGGGTATCCAGTTTTTCTACCACGTGCATGGTTATGAATTCCGCCCGGTGAAAGAAGGCGCTACCGAGACGTTTTTCGACCTGCTCGCCAAGGCTTCGGATCCCGAGCTCGTGAAGTTTGAGATGGATGTCTTCTGGGTGGTGCAGCCCGGCGCCGATCCGGTGAAGTTGCTCGAAAAATATCCGGGCCGTTGGGCACTGATGCATCTCAAGGACATCCGCAAAGGCGCGCAAGTCGGCGTCTTCACGGGCAAGGCTCCGCTGACCGATGATGTGGCGCTCGGCACGGGGCAGGTGAATTGGCCCGCGGTGCTTCGCGCGGCGGAGAAATCGGGTGTGAAGTATTACTTCATCGAGGACGAATCGCCGACCGTGCTGGATCAACTGCCGGTGAGCCTTCGCTACCTGCAGACGGTGAAGTAGATCAGCGCGTTCCGCGCTCGAACTGCGGCACCTCGGCGCCACTATCGAGCGGATCGGCGATGGGCTCAGGAGGCGCGTCCAAAACAGGCGCCGGCCCCGTCGTCATGGGCGCTCCGCCGCGTATCCAGCCATCGCGCTTGGCGAGATATTCCGCCAACTCGATCGGCCACTCGGGATTGGAGAAGAACTCCTTGCGCCCGCTCTGCTTGATCTGCTGGTAGGTCGAGAGAAAGGCGACGTTTTCGATCGAGTCGCGGATACCCAGCGCCGGGTAAAGGCGGATCGCTTCACGCTGCGCGCTGGCGGTGATGGCGGCGAGATCCTCCGGCGTAGGCTCAGCCGTCGGCGGAGCAGCGGGCGGGTTGGTGGCGACTTCCGGCTCGGGTCGCCCGCCGGAGACGCCCTTGGCGACAGCATTCGGATCGGTCACCTCAACAGCGCTCAGCGGCAGCGAAAGGCGCAGATCGCGGACTGCGAAAGTCGCCTCGTCGCTCTTGGTTTCGATCCATGAAAAAACGTCGCCCGTTTTGATCAAAAACGAACGATCACCAATGACGACCTTGGAATCCTTGAGCACGCGAACCTGCTTCCCATCACCCTCGGGTTTCGTGAGGGCAAAGGCTTGCGTGAGGAGCGGTGGCGAAGCGTCGGCGGCCGTCGATGGAGCGTCGGCCTTGGTCGGCGAATGCCCGGTCATCGCGTTTTTCAGCGCGAGAAAACCGCTCTCGACGAGGGGCACGGCTGCGCCAAGCAGACAGACGACCGCGAGAGCGAAAAAGCCACCGTTGCGCTGCCGGAAGACGTGCAGCCGCGCGAGCACGAAGAGCGCGGTCAAAGTGAGGAGCGCGGTCGCCAGGGAAAGCATCACTTTCGGCCCGGCGAGGAAGAGCGCCACGGTGAGGATGACCAGCGCGAGGAAGATGGTCGCGACGCCCCAGAAGAGATTGCGCGGGCCGAAGCCATGCTCCCGCAGCGCGGGCACCTCGACATAGCGCGGGATGATTTTCTCCTTTTCCTCCGGGGCCGGAAGCTCGGTGAGCTTCGGGAGATAGGAGCGGGGGGACTCGGGATTTTTCACGGGGCGGAAGAATGCCACAGCTTTTCTCTCTGAAAAGGGAAAGTGTGCTCCGTCGGCATGTTCGCCAGCCTAGAAGAACTCGGTCATCCCATCGTAGCCGTGGCAGACCTGGATCTCGTGCCCGAGCCGCGCGAGGATCTGCCGGGTGACGTGGAGTTTGTTCTCGAGAAAGGCGTCGTCGTGCAGCGGATCGTGATGCGTGACCACCCAGCGTTTGACGCCGGCGAGCTTCATCAGCGCGCAGGCATTCGAGACCGAACTGTGGCCCCAGCGGATCTTTTTCGGGTATTCCTCGCAGGTGTATTGCGCCTCGTGGATCACGATGTCGGCATCGGCCACGAAGTCGATCATGCGACCATACGGGACGACGAGCGGGTGATCGCGCGTCAGCTCTTCCGGCGGACCGGTATAGCCCTGGAGAAATTCGTTGTCGGGAATCCAGACGATCTTTTTGTCCCCGGTCTCGATCTTGTAGCCGACGGTCGCGCCGGGGTGCTGCGCAAATTCCCACGAGATCAGGGCCGAGCCGACGGGCACGGGATTTTCCGCCAGGTGTCGGAACTGGAGGTGCGACTCCATGTCCTCCATCTGCACGGGGAAATACTCGCGATCGAGCTGCCCGCGGAAGACCGACTTCAGGTCCTTGCCAAAGCCTTCCGCGCCGTAAATCGTGATCTCGAAACCCGGTAAATAGGCCGGCGTGAAAAAGGGGAAACCCTGGATGTGATCCCAGTGCGTGTGCGTGACGAAGAGGTGCAGCTTGCGCCGCGCACTATTGATCACGTCGAAGCCGAGATCGCGAATGCCGGAGCCCGCGTCGAAGATGAACTGCTCATCGCCGAGCACCACGGACATGCAGGAGGTATTGCCGCCGTGCCGCAGGAAACGCGCGCCCGGCGTGGGCGTGGAACCGCGCGTGCCCCACAGGCTGAAACGGGCGTGCGAAGTATCCAGAGCGGGCGCGTAATAGTCCGACGGCACGGGGACACCCGCCGTCGGCGAGGGAAATTCCGGTACGCCTTTGTAGCTGCTGCCCCGGGCAAACCAGGCGTTCACTATTGCCACCAACTGCGCGGGCTCGAAGGGTTTCGTGAGGAAGGCGAAGACGCCCAGGCGCGCCGCCTCGTCGTGTTCCGTTTTGAAATCCTTGGCGCTGCACACGATGACGCCGGTCCGGGCCGTGCGGTGCTCGTCGCGCAAGGCCTTGAGCACTTCGATGCCGTGCATTTTCGGCATCATGATATCGAGCACCACGAGGTCGGGCAGCGTCTTGCGGGCCTTGTCCAGACACTCCTCACCGTCGCTCGCAGTTTCCACTTCGTAACCCGCGCCTTGCAGGGTCTGGGCCATTTTGAAGGCAATGACGCGGACATCTTCAGCGATCAGGATGCGGCCTTTGGCGGATGTCGGGTTGCTCATACCGGGAGCGGATTGAAGCAGGAAATGGCGCGGAGAAAAGCGCTAACCCGCGGTCATCTTGCGCAACGCCGTGGCCAGCCGCTCGAACTCGCGGTGGAGCGACTCCGCCTGTCGTTCGAGCGCTTCCCGGCATTGCCCGTGCCCGGATTCCTCGAGCCGCTTCGCTGCCGCGTAGACCTCCGGCGCGTGAAACTCCCCGACCAATCCCTTGAGCCCATGAGCCGCCTGCTCGACTCCGGCACAGTCCTGCTTCTCCACCGCCGCGCGCAGATTCCCGAGCAACCGGGGCGCATCGACTTCCAGGCACAGCCGCACCATTTCCGCGAGCAGTTCGCGATTGCCGCCCATGCTTTCGAGCAAAACCGCGGGGTCAAACGGCGCGTCGTCTGAGCGCATGCCTGGGTCGGGGTCCGATGATGCCGCGGCGAAGCGAGGCACGATGGGCGCACCTTCGAGAATGAAATCCGGCAGCACTGCGGCGATCTCGTTGATCAATTCGTGGCGCCTCATCGGCTTGGCGACGTAGCCATCCATGCCCGCCGCGAGACACTCTTCGCGATACCCTTTCATGACATTCGCCGTCATCGCGATGATCGGCACGCGCCCGCTGCCGCCGCGCTCGCGTTTCCGAATCTCCATCGCCGCTTCGAGGCCGCTCAGGCGCGGCATTTGCGAATCCATGAGGATCACATCGAAGGACTGCGCGGCCGATTGCTCGACGGCTTCCACGCCATCCTGCGCGACGACCACGGTGTGCCCCCAAGATTCGAGATTTACCAAGGCGAGGCGCTGGTTCACGGCGTTGTCCTCCGCGAGCAGGATGCGCAGCGGGCGCTGCGGCGGCACCTCGGCGCTGGAAATCGTCACGCGGCGCCGCGAGCCAGAGCCGACCACATTCACGATCGTGTCCATGAGGGTGGATTGTTTGATCGGCTTGGCGAGATGCGCGGCAATGCCCATGCGGTCGCAGCGCGCGATGTCTTCCGCGCGGTTCGACGACGTGAGCATGATCACGCGCAAGTCGCGCAGCGCGGGATTGGCCCGCAGGCGCTCGACCAAGGCGAAGCCGTCCATCTCCGGCATCATCATGTCGGTTACGACGAGCGTGATCGGCTTTCCCTCCCGCTCCGCCAATTCCAACGCATCGAGCGCCTCGGGGGCGGATTCCGCGAGCACGACCTCCATCCGCCAGCTCGTGAAAAGCTCACGCAGGATGTGGCGGTTCGTGGCGTTGTCATCCACGGCCAGCACCCGCAGATGGTCCAGCTCCGGCGCGTGCTCCGCCGGCCGCTCGGGTTGCCAGCCGAAGTGCGCCGTGAAACTAAACGCGCTCCCCTTCCCCTGCTCGCTGTCCACCGAGATCTCGCCGCCCATCAGCGTCACGATCTGGCTGGTGATGGCGAGGCCGAGGCCGGTGCCGCCGAAGCGCCGTGTCGTCGAGCTATCCGCCTGCGAGAAGGCGCTGAAAATCCTCGCCTGTGCCTCCGGCGGAATGCCGATGCCGGAGTCGCGCACCACGAATCGCAACGCCGCATTTTCGCCGGGCAGCTCGGCATTTTCCACGAGCACCGTGACCTCACCGCGCTCGGTGAATTTGAGCGCATTGCCGACCAGATTCACGAGCACCTGCCGCAGCCGGTGCGGGTCGCCGGTGAGGGCGTCGGGGACATCGGGCCGGATCTGCAAAGCGAGCTCCAGCCCCTTGCCGTGAGCGCGCACGGCGAGCGCCTGCATGGTGTCGCCGAGCAGATCGCGCAGGTCGAAGTCCGTCCGCTCCAACTCCAGTCGACCCGCTTCGATCTTTGAAAAATCGAGGATGTCGTTGAGCAACTCGAGAAGCGTCTCGGCGGAGTTTTTCACCATGTCGAGATACTCGCGCTGGGTGTGCGTGAGCCCGGTGTTCAGCGCGAGGTCGGTCATGCCGATGATGCCATTCATCGGCGTGCGGATTTCGTGGCTCATCACCGCGAGGAAGTCGCGTTTGGCGCGATTGGCGGCGTCGGCGTCCACCGCGAGCTGCTGCGCCTCGGCGGTTTTCATCGTCAGCTTTTCGTTGGAGGCCAGCATCGCGATGTTGCTCTCCACGAGCCGCTCACGGCTGTGCTGCTGCGCGGCGATCATGCGGCGCAAGGCCTCGGCGAGCTTCCCGATTTCGTCGCGCCGCGGCTCGACGGTCACGGGCGCGTCGAGTTCGCCGCCCTCGATGGCCTGCGCCGTGGTCGCCAGCTCGCCAAGCGGGCGGGTGATGTCGCGGATCAAATACCAGCCGAGCACCGAGACGAGCAACAGCCCGAGCGCGCCGAGGCCGAGCGACGTGCGCACCTTCCGCTCCAGCCCCCCGATGCGCTGCTCGAGCAACTGCTGCAACACCACGCTGACCTGCTCCGCGAGCCGGTAGTTCACCTCGAGGCGCGTCGTCATTTTTTCGGCAAGATCGACCGGCGACATCGCGAGCGTGCCGAGGGAGAGCGCCTGGTTCACTGGATCTTCGGCGGCGGTGCTCATGAGTTCGGAAAACTGGAGATGACGACCGACGCCAGGCGCGCCGTCCCACGCTTTGGCGAGCGCGTCCTCGGACTGCGCTCGCTGGAAATCGATGAGGCCGGAAATGCGGATGAGATCATCGCGCGTGGCGGTCGCGATCGGCTGCCCGGGCCCGTTCGCGGCCAGTTTGGCCCAGGCGAGCGCGGTGTGCTCGGCGTGCTGGGGCAGCTTCCAGAGGAAAAGATCCACGAAGTAGTAGCTGCCGATTTCGGGATCGAGAGTCAGCGCGGAATCGTCGCCGATCTGCTTCAGCAGCTCGAAGCCCTGGTGGATCACGACCGTGGTGTCATCGACGGAAGAGGGACCCGGTTCCGCCGCGAGGAGCGCGCGCACGCGGTCGGCGAGCATGGGCCACTCGCCCTTGAGTTTCAGCCGCGAGCGCAGCCGCAGATCCGAGGCATCGAGCGCCGTGACATCGCGCTCGAGGTCACCCCGGACTTTCCCGCGCTCTGCTTCCAACCCCGAGGCGCTGAACCCGCGAAAACGCTGCAGATCGTGGAGCAGCGTGAGCAATGGGCGGCTGTATTCCACGCCGAGCAGTTCGTGG
>Ga0209181_10012160_pt1 | contig 10927 bp, 8 predicted proteins | sample MAT05_FD_187208 | JGI IMG/M metagenome (GOLD analysis project Ga0209181, IMG submission 187208) | Freshwater microbial communities from Lake Fryxell liftoff mats and glacier meltwater in Antarctica - MAT-05 (SPAdes) (version 2) | ecosystem: Environmental > Aquatic > Freshwater > Ice > Liftoff...
TTTGACAAAGAGGGTAAGAATATGGATAATCGTGGGTTCGGTTTGGAGGGATTCCCGAGCGGTTAAAGGGATCAGACTGTAAATCTGACGGCTCTGCCTTCGAAGGTTCGAATCCTTCTCCCTCCACCAGGTTTTTGTTTTTAAAGTTTATTTTAAGTTTGGCAATTAAATTTGACTAGGCTGGGTGGTGCGATTTTTCTTAATTGCATGTCATTTTGGCGGTAAAGCGTGCGGGTGTAGCTCAATGGTAGAGCAGAAGTTTTCCAAACTTACGACGAGGGTTCGATTCCCTTCACCCGCTCCAGTTTAAGTTAGCCCATGTGGCTCAGTGGCAGAGCACTCCCTTGGTAAGGGAGAGGTCGCGGGTCCGATTCCCGCCATGGGCACCAATAGTTTTGTTGAGATTCTTTTGTTAATTCGGTGTTGATGAGGAAAAATCATGGCAAAGAGTAAATTTGAGCGTACCAAGCCGCACATCAATGTAGGCACAATTGGTCACGTTGATCATGGCAAAACCACCCTGACTGCAGCGATTACCACAGTGCTGTCCAAGAAATTTGGCGGCGAGGCTAAGGCCTATGACCAGATTGACGCAGCGCCGGAAGAAAAGGCGCGCGGCATCACCATTAACACCGCTCACGTTGAATATGAAACGGCTGGCCGCCACTACGCCCACGTAGACTGTCCTGGTCATGCGGATTACATTAAAAACATGATCACCGGTGCAGCGCAGATGGACGGCGCTATCCTGGTAGTGTCTGCCGCCGACGGCCCTATGCCGCAAACGCGGGAACATATCCTGTTGGCGCGTCAAGTAGGCGTACCCTACATCATCGTCTACATGAATAAGGCCGACATGGTGGATGACCCCGAGCTGCTCGAGTTGGTCGAAATGGAAGTGCGTGAACTCCTTACCAAATACGACTTCCCTGGTGACGATACCCCGATCATTATCGGCAGTGCACTCAAAGCCTTGCAGGGTGATCAGTCTGAAATTGGCGAGCCCTCCATCTTTCGTTTGGCCGAAGCGCTGGATGCCTACATACCTCAGCCTATGCGCGTCATGGACGGCGCCTTCCTGATGCCCGTCGAAGATGTCTTCTCCATTTCTGGCCGAGGCACCGTGGTAACGGGCCGGGTGGAGCGTGGCGTCGTCAAAGTGGGTGAAGAAATTGAAATTATCGGCCTTAAGCCCACTATTAAAACCATCTGCACCGGCGTGGAAATGTTCCGCAAGCTGCTCGACCAAGGTCAGGCTGGCGATAACGTTGGGATACTGTTGCGTGGCACCAAACGTGAGGAAGTCGAACGTGGTCAAGTTCTGGCCAAGCCTGGTTCCATCACCCCGCATACCAAATTTTCAGCCGAAATTTACGTTCTCAGCAAAGACGAAGGGGGTCGTCACACCCCATTTTTCCAAGGTTACCGTCCGCAATTCTACTTCCGAACTACCGACGTAACGGGCGCGGTTGAGCTGCCGGCTGGCACTGAAATGGTGATGCCGGGAGACAACGTGTCGGTGACGGTGAACTTGATAGCCCCGATCGCGATGGAAGAAGGTCTGCGTTTCGCGATACGTGAAGGTGGTCGCACCGTCGGTGCCGGTGTGGTTGCTAAGGTGATCGAGTAGCCTTGGCAAAGAGGGCTTCAGATGGCGGGCGTTATCTTGTTGGTTTGCTTCCCATTTAAAAAATTAGGCCAGTAGCTCAATTGGTAGAGTATCGGTCTCCAAAACCGAGGGTTGGGGGTTCGAAACCCTCCTGGCCTGCCAGTTAAATCATCAGAAAAAACGGACAGATTGCGCATGGCGGATAAAATTAAATTGGTTGTCGCGTTTATGTTCGTTGCGGCGGGCATTGCGGGGTTTTATGCTTTGCACGAAAGCGCTGCGGTGGTGAAGCTTGCAGCAATATTGTTTGGGTTTTTGTTGGCTGCTGCTGTAGTTTGGACGACCGAACCGGGTAAGCGTCTATTTGCGTTTGGTGCAGAATCTGTGGCGGAAGCCAAGCGCGTGGTATGGCCGTCACGCAAAGAAACAGTGCAGACTACAGGAGTTGTGCTCCTTTTTGCGGTTGTAATGGCGCTATTTTTGTGGGCAGTTGATACCAGCTTGTTGTTGGTGGTTAATAAATTAATGGGGCGTGATTAATGTCCAAGCGTTGGTATGTGGTTCATACGTACTCTCAGTTTGAGAAATTCGTGCAGCGCGCATTGCCAGAGCGCATTCAACGTGCGGGCTTGGAGGATCAGTTCGGTCAGATTCTGGTTCCGGTGGAAGAAGTCGTGGAGCTGAAGTTGGGTCAGAAGAGTATCAGCGAGCGTAAATTTTTCCCGGGCTATGTGCTGGTTGAGATGGAAATGACCGACGAAAGCTGGCATCTTGTTAAAAGTACACCTAAAGTTACTGGATTTTTGGGTGGTTCGGCAATGAAGCCTACTCCAATTAGCGAGAAAGAAGTGCAAAATATAATGCACCAGATGCAGGTCGGGGTGGAAAAGCCGAGACCCAAGGTGCTATTTGAAGTGGGTGAAGCGGTGCGTGTCAAGGATGGTCCATTCACTGATTTTCACGGTATGGTGGAAAACGTCAATTATGATAAGAATAAGTTGCGGGTGGCAGTGACCATTTTTGGTCGCTCAACACCTGTGGAGCTGGATTTCGGTCAAGTCGAGAAAGCTTAGAGCGGAGGGCTAAGGATGAATGGAGAAGAGAAAGCCGATTACGGACACCCTTCTCCTGTTCTTCTTTCTCCTTTCTGTATTAATCGGGGAGAACGCAGTAGCGTTCGCTTGAACCCATAAGGAGAGTGTTATGGCAAAGAAAATTATAGGTTTTATCAAGTTACAAGTTCCTGCCGGCAAGGCAAACCCTAGTCCACCTATCGGCCCAGCGCTGGGCCAGCGTGGGCTGAATATCATGGAGTTCTGCAAAGCTTTTAATGCACAGACTCAGGGCGTGGAACCGGGTTTGCCAATCCCGGTGGTAATTACAGCTTTTGCAGACAAGAGCTTCACTTTCATTATGAAAACTCCACCTGCGACCATTCTGATTAAGAAGGCAGCTGGTTTGCAGAAGGGTAGTCCCAGGCCGCTCACAGAAAAGGTTGGTAAGTTGACCCGTAAACAGGCAGAAGAAATTGCAACAACCAAGATGCCCGATCTGACCGCTACCGACATGGATGCGGCGGTGCGCACTATTGCTGGTAGCGCGCGCAGTATGGGTATTGTTGTGGAGGGCGTATAACATGGCATATATTTCTAAGCGTTATAAGGCATTGGTTGCCAAAGTTGATCGTAATAAGCTGTATTCTATGAATGAGGCACTGAATTTGGCAAAAGAAACTGCTAAGGCCAAGTTCGATGAGTCTATCGACATCGCAATCAATTTGGGTATTGATGCACGCAAGTCCGATCAATTAGTGCGTGGCGCGGTGGTGTTACCCAAGGGAACTGGAAAAACTGTGCGCATCGCTGTGTTCGCTCAAGGTGCCAAGGCTGAGGAAGCCAAATCGGCTGGTGCGGATGTAGTAGGCTTCGAGGACTTGGCGGAAAGTATCAAGGCTGGCAACATGGATTTTGATGTGGTGATAGCTTCTCCTGATGCTATGCGTATTGTTGGCCAATTAGGCCAAATTCTTGGTCCCCGTGGTTTGATGCCTAACCCTAAAGTGGGTACGGTTTCCGTTGATGTGGCGGGTGCCGTTAGAAATGCTAAGGCTGGTCAAGTGCAGTACCGCACCGATAAGAATGGCGTTGTGCAATGCACCATTGGACGTGCCTCGTTTGCGCCGGAAGCGCTGCGTGAAAATTTATTGGCGCTGGTTGATGCCTTGAACAAGGCCAGACCCGCTGCCGCCAAAGGCGTGTACCTAAAGAAGGTCTCTGTTTCAAGTACCATGGGTGTGGGTATTCGCATTGAACAGGCCAGTTTGGCAGGATAATTCTTTTTCCTTTCTACCAAAAGTTATAAAAATGTCGTGGTTGTCTTCTATGACAATCGAAATTTGGGAGTGGTGCAATTAAAATTGTGCGGCATGATTGGTTAGTTTGTCATGCCGTCTACAGGCTTTGAACTGCTGGTTTATTGGCAGATTGTCAAAGACCGTAGGTTCCCATTAGGGTTTAATGAAGGGGCGTTGTATGGCGGCAGTAAGATCAAAGCTTCCGCTCTCTGTGCTCTGACGCCTACGTAGATGGTGTGCCCGCGAGCAGGAGTAATATTATTCCCCGGCTTAAGGACGCAGTTGTTAACGGTGGATCGCTGAGCTTCGGTTTGGTGTTCCAATTGAAGATGGAGAATGATTTGGGTCTTAATCTGCAAGAAAAACAAGCAATAGTGGCTGAAGTTAACGAGCAAGTGACGCAGGCTCAGACTATAGTCTTGGCAGAATACCGTGGCATTGCAGTTAGCGACATTACCAGGTTGCGTGCTACTGCGCGCAAGTCTGGAGTGTACTTTCGCGTGTTAAAAAACACATTGGCGCGCCGTGCTGTACAGGGCACTCCGTTTGAGGTTTTGGCGGAAAAAATGGTTGGCCCACTAATCTACAGTATTAGTGCCGATCCTGTCGCGGCAGCGAAAATAGTGCATGAATTTGCCAAGACAAACGGCAAGTTGGTAATCAAGGCAGGCGCAATGGTTGGTTCTTTGATGTCTGCGGAGCAGGTCGCTGTGCTGGCTGCTATCCCGAGCCGGAATGAGTTGATCGCACGTTTGATGGCAACCATGAATGCCGCAACCAGCACTTTCGTGCGTGGCTTGGCTGCTATCCGCGATAAGAAGGAAGCCGAAACGGCTGCCGCTTAACGCTCTTATCAAATTTTTTGAATTAACATTTAGGAGAGCAATATGGCTGTTAATAAGGCTGACATTCTGGACGCAATCGCACAAATGACCGTGTTGGAGTTGTCTGCATTGATCAAGGAAATGGAAGAAAAGTTTGGCGTGTCCGCTGCTGCTGTGGCAGTTGCTGCGCCGGCTGCCGCTGATGCTGCTGCCGCGGTTGAGCAAACTGAATTTAGTGTGATATTAAGTTCTGCGGGTGCCAGTAAGGTGAACGTAATTAAAGTGGTTCGCACGATTACCGGTCTTGGGCTGAAAGAAGCTAAGGATTTGGTGGACGGCGCACCGAAGGCAGTTAAAGAAGGCGTGAACAAGGCCGACGCTGACACTATCCTGAAGCAATTGATCGAGGCTGGTGCAACTGCTGAAATCAAGTAATTATTGTACGCGTCGAAAGGCTGACGGATGCCCGCCAGCCTTTTGCCGTTTTAAGAAGATAACGGACAGCAAGCTACAAAATGTTTTTTGTTCATTGTCTTTTCCCTCGGTCGTGGAGATATCATGAGTTATTCTTTTACTGAAAAAAAACGTATTCGTAAAAGTTTTGCGAAACGTATCGGTGCTTTGCCGATACCATTTTTGCTGTCCACGCAACTAGAATCTTACAGTGCTTTTCTTCAGGCTGATCAGTTGCCTGAAAAGCGCATTAACGATGGCTTGCAGGCAGCATTCCATTCGATTTTTCCGATTGAGAGCCATAATAAATATGCGCGTCTTGACTTTGTTAGCTACAACTTGGGTATGCCGCCCTTCGATGTGAAGGAGTGCCAGCAACGCGGTCTGACTTATGCTTCTCCAATACGTGCTCGTGTGCGCCTGACCTTATTCGATAAGGAGATATCCAAACCGACCGTCGTGAAGGAAGTAAAAGAGCAAGAAGTATATATGGGTGAAATACCCCTTATGACCAATACGGGTTCATTCGTTATTAATGGCACCGAACGCGTTATCGTGTCGCAATTGCATCGTTCACCTGGCGTGTTCTTTGAGCATGATCGCGGCAAGACGCATAGCTCCGGCAAACTGCTATTTTCTGCGCGCATTATTCCCTATCGCGGCTCGTGGCTGGATTTTGAGTTCGATGCTAAAGATTACGTCTATTTCCGTATAGACCGTCGTCGTAAAATGCCGGTCACTATTCTATTAAAATCATTGGGTTATACGCCTGAGCAGATACTGGCGGCATTTTTTGAATTCGATACGTTTCACCTTGGAAAAAAAGGTATCCAGTTTGAGGTTGTTCCAGAACGGCTACGCGGTGAAGTAGCACGCTTTGATATCTTGGATAAAAGTGGCAAGGTGATCGTGGCCGGTGGCAAGCGTATTACTGTGCGTCATATCCGTGAAATACAGGAAGCTGGTATTGACAAGTTGGCGGTAGGAGAAGACTTCTTGTTCGAACGCGTGTTAGCACATAACGTGATAGATAAGGATAGTGGCGAAATTATCGCCAATGCCAACGATGAGATCACTGAAACACTGCTGGCCAAGTTGCACGCGGCTGGAGAGAAAAAAATTCGCACGCTATATACCAATAGTCTGGATCAAGGCGGTTATATTTCGCAGACTCTGCGTGCTGATGAGACCACTGACCAGTGGACAGCGCGAGTTGCTATTTATCGCATGATTCGTCCCGGAGAGCCGCCTACAGAGGACGCGGTCGAGAATCTATTTAACGGCCTGTTTTTTGCTGAAGAACGATACAACTTATCGGTTGTGGGGCGTATGAAATTCAACCGCCGTATTGGGTCGGATGAGCTGACAGGTTCAGTCACGCTATCTAATGAAGATATCGTGGCGGTAATCAAGATCATGGTCGAGTTACGCAATGGTCGCGGTGAAATTGACGATATTGACCATCTTGGGAACCGGCGAGTGCGCGCTGTGGGTGAATTGGCTGAAAATCAGTTTCGCACTGGGTTGGCACGCGTCGAGCGTGCGGTGAAGGAGCGTTTGGGTCAGGCCGAAGCGGACAATCTGATGCCGCATGACTTGATTAATGCCAAACCAATTTCTGCGGCGGTTAAAGAGTTTTTCGGCTCTAGTCAGTTGTCGCAATTCATGGATCAGACCAACCCCTTATCCGAAGTGACGCACAAGCGCCGTATTTCTGCGCTTGGTCCTGGTGGATTGACTCGTGAACGTGCTGGCTTCGAGGTGCGTGATGTGCACCCGACACATTATGGTCGTTTGTGCCCGATTGAGACGCCAGAAGGCCCAAATATCGGTTTGATTAACTCGTTGGCGCTATATGCGCGCATCAATAATTATGGTTTCATCGAAACTCCTTATCGTCAGGTGGCTAAGGGTAAGGCGACTGATGAAGTTAAATACTTGTCAGCGATTGAGGAAGGCAAGTTTACTATTGCTCAGGCCAACGCTGAGCTAGACAATAAAGGAAAGTTTACCAATGACGTGGTTTCATCCCGCCAGCACAATGAGTTTGTGCTAGCTTCGCCAGATCGTATTGAATACATGGATGTGGCACCTGCCCAAGTGGTGTCGGTGGCGGCAGCGTTGATACCTTTTTTGGAGCATGATGATGCAAATCGAGCTTTAATGGGTGCCAATATGCAGCGCCAAGCTGTACCTTGTTTGCGTGCAGAGAAAGCGTTGGTCGGAACTGGAGTCGAGCGCACAGTGGCGGTGGATTCTGGTACCACAGTGCAGGCATGGCGTGGCGGGCGAATAGATTATGTGGATGCAGGCCGTATTGTGGTGCGTGTTAATGATGATGAAACCACACACGGCGAAGTCGGCGTTGATATATATAATCTGACCAAGTACACCCGTTCCAATCAGAATACCAATATCAATCAGCGTCCGCTGGTTAAGATGGGCGATTTGATTGCGCGTGACGATGTGATCGCCGACGGCGCGTCCACCGATATGGGCGAGTTAGCTCTGGGCCAGAATATGCTGGTGGCGTTCATGCCTTGGAATGGCTATAACTATGAGGACTCGATTCTGATTTCTGAGCGCGTGGTGGCGGAAGATCGCTTTACCTCTATTCATATTGAAGAGCTTACAGTGGTAGCGCGTGATACCAAGCTTGGTTCGGAAGAAATTACTCGTGACATCCCTAATCTGTCCGAGGGACAAATGGCGCGTTTGGATGAATGCGGCATTGTGCATATCGGCGCGGAAGTTGGAGTTGGTGACGTGCTGGTTGGTAAAGTCACGCCCAAAGGTGAAACTCAATTAACTCCGGAGGAGAAGCTGCTACGTGCTATTTTTGGCGAGAAAGCATCCGATGTTAAGGACACTAGTTTACGTGTGCAGGCGGGTATTTCCGGAACTGTGATAGATGTGCAGGTGTTTACGCGAGAAGGGCTGCAGCGTGATCAGCGTGCGCAACAGATTATTGACGACGAATTGAAACGTTACAAGAAAGATTTGGCGGATCAAATGCGTATCGTTGAGGCCGATGTATTTACCCGTCTCGGTAAGTTGCTGTTAGGCAAGGTGGTTAATGGAGGGCCCAAAAAGCTGGTTAAGGGCGCCAAGTTGACCAAGGATTACCTGACTAGCTTGGAGCGTCATCAGTGGTTTGATATACGTCTCGCGAGTGAAGATACTGCATCGCAATTGGAACAGGTTAAAGAAGGTTTAGCGCAGAAGCGTTTGGAATTCGACGCAGCATTTGAATTAAAGAAGCGTAATTTAACTCAGGGCGATGAGCTGCAAGTTGGTGTGCAGAAGATGGTTAAGGTGTATGTGGCAGTGAAACGTCGTTTACAGCCTGGCGATAAAATGGCGGGTCGTCATGGTAATAAAGGTGTGGTGTCGCGCATTGTGCCGGTAGAAGACATGCCTTACATGGCAGATGGCACGCCAGTTGACATCGTGCTGAACCCGCTTGGTGTTCCATCGCGTATGAATGTGGGGCAAATATTGGAAACTCATCTGGGTTGGGCAGCCAAGGGCTTAGGGAATAAAATTGGTAAGATGCTGGAATCACAAGCCAAGATTGAAAAAATACGCACATTCCTCGGTAAGATTTATATGCATGACCAGGCTGCAGAGATTGCTGGGTTCAGTGATGAGGAAGTGCTAGATCTGTGCCGTAATTTGAGCGGAGGTGTGCCCTTCGCCACGCCAGTGTTCGATGGCGCAAATGAAGATGAAATTAAGGATATGTTAGAGCTAGCAGATTTGCCGCGTTCTGGCCAGATAACCTTATACGATGGGCGAACTGGGGTTGCATTTGACCGGTCGGTCACAGTTGGTTACATGCATGTGCTGAAGCTGAACCACTTGGTGGATGACAAGATGCACGCGCGTTCCACTGGCCCATACAGCTTGGTAACACAGCAACCGTTGGGTGGTAAGGCGCAGTTCGGAGGCCAGCGTTTCGGTGAAATGGAAGTGTGGGCGCTGGAAGCGTATGGCGCAGCCTACACGCTGCAGGAAATGCTTACGGTCAAATCAGATGACGTGGCCGGACGCACCAAAATTTACGAAAGCATTGTCAAGGGCGATCACAAGATTGATGCCGGCATGCCGGAGTCGTTCAATGTATTAACCAAGGAAATCCGCTCCTTGGGCATTGATATCGATCTTGTTCGTCATCGAGAGTAGGGAGCGGCGCGCTCTGAGCGCTGCTTAAGATTGGTGCGCCGGGCGCACCCTACATTGCTGCCGAATATTTAGGAGTTATATATGAAAGCATTGCTGGATTTGTTCAGGCAAGTTACGCAGAAGGAGGAGTTCGACGCGATCAAGATCGGGTTGGCCTCACCGGAGAAAATTCGTTCTTGGTCCTACGGTGAAGTAAAAAAGCCGGAAACCATTAACTACCGAACCTTCAAGCCGGAGCGGGATGGTTTGTTTTGCGCTAAGATTTTTGGCCCAACCAAGGATTATGAGTGCTTATGCGGTAAGTATAAACGTTTGAAACATCGTGGGGTGATCTGCGAGAAATGCGGCGTGGAAGTAACGTTATCTAAAGTGCGTCGCGAACGTATGGGGCATATCGAGCTGGCAAGTCCGGTGGCACATATTTGGTTTTTAAAATCATTGCCGTCACGCTTGGGAATGGTGCTGGACATGACGTTACGCGACATAGAACGCGTACTCTATTTTGAGGCTTACGTAGTGACCGATCCAGGGATGTCCACGCTCGAACGCGCTCAATTGCTTTCTGAAGATGATTATCTAGCCAAGCTGGAAGAGTACGGAGATGAGTTTTCCGCAGTAATGGGGGCGGAAGGCATACGCGCGCTCTTGCACGCGTTGGATGTGCCAGCAGAGGTGGAAAAGCTGCGTGCCGATCTTGAAGCGACCAGCTCCGAAACCAAAATTAAGAAATATGCGAAACGATTGAAGATCCTTGAGGCATTTCTTGTCTCGGGCATCAAGCCAGAGTGGATGATTATGCTGGTGCTGCCAGTGTTACCGCCAGAACTACGTCCCTTAGTGCCGCTAGATGGCGGTCGCTTTGCGACTTCTGATTTGAATGATTTGTATCGTCGTGTAATTAACCGGAATAACCGTCTGAAACGTCTTTTGGAATTGAAGGCACCGGAAATTATTGTGCGCAACGAGAAGCGTATGTTGCAGGAATCAATTGATTCGTTGCTGGATAATGGCCGTCGCGGCAAGGCAATGACTGGCGCTAACAAGCGTCCGCTGAAGTCACTGGCTGACATGATCAAAGGCAAAGGCGGCCGCTTCCGTCAGAATTTGCTAGGCAAGCGCGTAGATTATTCCGGTCGTTCCGTAATTGTGGTGGGTCCGCAACTGAAATTGCATCAGTGCGGCTTGCCTAAGAAAATGGCGCTGGAGCTATTCAAGCCATTCATTTTCCACAAACTGGAAGTTCTCGGGCTTGCCACAACCATTAAGGCGGGCAAGCGTATGGTGGAAGCGGAAGAGCCGGTTGTGTGGGATATTCTTGAAGATGTCATCCGTGAACATCCGGTACTGTTGAATCGAGCGCCTACGCTGCATCGTCTCGGTATTCAGGCGTTCGAGCCGATACTGATCGAAGGCAAAGCAATCCAGTTGCATCCATTAGTTTGTACGGCTTTCAACGCCGATTTCGATGGGGATCAGATGGCAGTGCACGTACCGCTGTCGCTG
>Ga0209181_10012170_pt1 | contig 10917 bp, 18 predicted proteins | sample MAT05_FD_187208 | JGI IMG/M metagenome (GOLD analysis project Ga0209181, IMG submission 187208) | Freshwater microbial communities from Lake Fryxell liftoff mats and glacier meltwater in Antarctica - MAT-05 (SPAdes) (version 2) | ecosystem: Environmental > Aquatic > Freshwater > Ice > Liftoff...
GGGGTCCTTGCCCTCCAGTCGCTCCTCTCGGTAGCGGCTGACGATGAACAGGCTGTAGTCGATGCCGACGGCGAGGCCGATCATCATCGAGAAGTTCATCGACCACACCGACACCGGGGTGATCCATGACACCAGGTGCAGCGTTGCGAAACCCGTTGCGATGCCGGCGATGGCCAGCAGCAGCGGGATGCCGGCAGCCAGCATCGCGCCGAAGGCGATGAACAGCATGATGAGGGTGGGCAGGCCCGATAGCAGCTCGGCCTTGTGCAGGGCCTCTTCGTTCATCTTGTTGAAGTCGCTCCACACCGGCCACTCACCGGTGACGTTCGCCGTCGAACCGGCGGGCACGTCCAGGCCCTTCACGTAACTGCCGAGCCCCCCGGCAGCCTCAGGTCGATCGGCGTCGACGCCGACCTTCTGCTCCACCGGGATCAGCGCCGTGAGCCCATCACGGGAGATCATCCCTGCGTCGGGCGGCAGCAGTAGCGGGTTCGCAACCGACAGGACCTTGGGCCCGTCACCCAGTTGCTCGACCAATGCATCGAGCCCGTTGGGGTTCTCGGCGATCGGAGTGGACTGGTGAAACACAACCACCGGGTTCTCCGCGCCCATCGCCGGGAAGTCCTCGCGGAGCTCCAGCCGAACCGTCTCGGCGTTGGAACCCTTTGCATCCCAGCCGGCACCTGACAGCGACTTGGTCAGTGTGATGGCGAGCGGAGCAGCGGTGAGCGTGATCAACAGCCACACCACGATGACCGTGCGACGGTGCCGCGCCATCGATGCGGCCAGACGCGAGAACAGTGCCCGCTCGTCAGGCGCAGGAGACGGCTCATGGCCGGCTGGCAGGGACGTATCGATCGCTGTGCTCACAAGTGTCTCCTCGATTGGCGAAGTCTTCCGAACGATACCCCGGGGGGTATTCATTGGCAACCTTCAAGGCGTCCTCGGGTGGGACCAAAGCCTCTTTCGGCTGATACCTAGAGGGGTATATCCTGACAGACAGTCAGGAAAGGACTCGATCATGACCGAGAACGGTTACGGAAAAGCAGTGCTCGAAGAACTCCGGCCGCTGCATCGAGAGCTTCGCCACGCGATCCCCGGGGTTTACAAGGGCTTCGGCGAGTTCCATCACGCCGCCTTCGAGGCGGGCGCCCTGGACGCCAAGACGAAGGAGCTCATCGCCTTCGCGATCGGTGTGATCCAGCGCTGCGACGGTTGCATCGCTTCCCATGCCGAAGGTGCAGGGCGCGCCGGTGCCAGCCGCCAGGAGGCAGCGGAGGCGATCGGCGTGGCGATGCTGATGAACGGCGGACCGGCCACGATCTACGGCCCGCGCGCTTATGCGGCCTTCTGCGAGTTCCAGCCAGAAGCCGTCTGACCCTGCAGAACGGGTCAGATCTTCGGAACGGCGGCCAGCGCAGCGGTCAGCCGCTCGGCGGCATCCGATGCGAGTTCCTGAAAGTCCTCGCCGGCCATGAAGTCGCGCGGGTCGACCGTGCTGATCTTGGTGCCATCACCCGTTTCAGCGAGCACGACGTTGCACGGCAACAGCAGGCTGACGGACTCATCGAGTTCGAGTGCGCGATGTGCGAAGTGTGGGTTGCAGGCACCCAGGATCTTCAGCGGGGCACGTTCGACGCCGAGCTTGGCCTTGAAGGTGGCGGCAACATCGATCTCCGTCAGGATGCCGAAGCCCTGCATCGCGAGTGCCTCGCGAACGGCCACTTCGGCAGCGGTGATGGACAGTGAAGTGGTGGTCTCGATCGCACGCATGGTCACTTCCTCTCTGTGGGGGCGAAGCGGGTGAGGCCGAGTTCTGACTCGATGGCGTGACGCGGCCGGGCCCCGACGGCCTGCTTGGTGAGCTTGCCGCCCTCGAACAGTCCGATGGTCGGGATGCCACGGATGCCGTATTGGCCAGCAACGGCCTGGTTCGCATCGACGTCGACCTTCACGACCTTGATGGCCGAGCCATACTGCACGGCGAGCGCCTCCAGCTCAGGGGCAACGGTCCGGCACGGGCCACACCACTCGGCCCAGAAGTCGACCACGACGGGCACCGTGGAGTCGAGCACCTCTCGCTGGAAGCTTGCCTGGTCATCTGCCTTGATCATCGTTGACATGTTCGATCCTCTCAGGATTTTCGGGACCCATGGGGATCCGCTACCTGTCGCAACTGATACCCCTCCGGGTATATTCCCGTCAAGGCCTGGCCCCTGCACTGTCAGCGGCCGAGCACCCGGTCGAGAAGCGAGCGACGCTTTTCGACCGGCGCCGCAGACTTCGCGCCGTCGGTGCGGCACTGACACCGATCTGCCTTCGGAACGTCACCGAGAACTTGTTCGACATGAGCACCACAACCTGCCCACGTGGGTCGCTGACATGTCCGGCAGTTCACTCGTCTACACATACCCCCGAGGGTATCCATCGAGACGCCCGATCCGAACCTCGGATCAGGCGAGCTTCATGAACATCTTCTGGACGTCCTCGAGTGCGTAGCCCTCGGCGGCTGCGCGTTCCGGATCGGACACGCACCACGTCAAGCCGGCGGCGACGAGTAAGAAGCCGGCCTGCTCGAGCGCTTTGGTCACGGCGGAGAGTTGCGTGAGGATCTCACGACAGTCGCGACCCTCGGCCAACATCTGCTGGACGCCACGCACCTGACCCTCGGCGCGCTTGAGTCGTCTGGTCAACCCAGCAATCGTTTCGTCGGGGAGTTCCACAGAGATGTCCTTCCGTTCGGCTGGTCGTCACACTAATACCGGGAGGGGTATGGTTCTCCGTCATACTCACCCGACTTCAGCGGACAGGGTTCTTCCAGGTGTTGAGGAAGGTGACTTCTTCGGCGGGGCGTCGTGGGGCGGGAGCGAAGGTGTCGCCGCTGTAATAGCCGACGGCGAGCAGGCACACCTGGGTGACGGTGGGTGGGATACCGAGCAGCTGGGCGATCTCGGCCTCGTGCTCGAGGTGGAAGGTGGTCCACGCCGAGCCGATGCCGCGGGCACGTGCTGCGAGTTGGAAGCTCCACACACCGGGTAGCACCGAGCCGTAGTAAGCGGCGACCTGGCCCTGCGACTGCTTCATCGGCGGCCGGTCGAGACGCATCGACAGCACGAGCGCGGGCACCTCGGCAAGGTGGTCGACGAGGAAGTTCGCCGAGGCGATGACCCGCTGGCTGCGGTCGTCGCCACGTGCCTCGGAGTTGAACGCGAGGTAGGGCCGGCCGACCTCGGCGAAGCGCACGGCGATGGCTGCCTTGAGCGCGGCATCGTCGATGATCATCCAGCGGTTGCGTTCGAGGTTGCCGCCCATGGGCGCGTGCCCAGCAATCTCGATGCACTCGAGCAGCTCGGCGTACGGCACGGGCCGAGACAGGTCGAGCCGTTGCCGCACCTGCTTGGTGGTGCTCAGCAGGCGATCGGTCTCGGCGAGGTCGAATCCGGTGGTCGGGTGCTGCGGCATGTCGGTGCTCCTGTTCGCGCGAATGGCCATTGTGACCCGCGAAGGGCGGGACTGCGAGCCGACGATGGTCGGTAGTGTCGCGCACATGGCAACCGTCCGCGACAACGCCGCCGAGCACCGGTACGAGATCCTCGACGGTGACCAGCTGGCCGGCTTCGCCGACTACACGATCGACGGCGACGTGATCGCGTTCCCGCACACCGAGACGCTTCCGGGCCACGAGGGCAAAGGCCTAGCGCGGCAACTGGTCGAATTCGCCCTCGCCGACGCCCACGACCGACAGCTGGACGTACTGCCGAGCTGTTGGTTCGTGAGGAAAGTGATTGCCGAGCATTCCGACGAATACGTCGTCGGCGGCACTGATGGGTTGTGGGCCTCACCCAAATAGGTCAGAATACTGACCAATGACTGAAGTAATGGCATTTTCTGACGCAAAGTCCCACCTGTCCGAATTGGCCGACCGCATCGAGCACGAGCACCAACGTGTTCTCGTGACGCGCAATGGGCGTCCGTCGTTCGTACTGATCTCGCCCGACGACCTGGCATCGCTCGAAGAGACGCTCGACATCGTTCGCGATCGGGACCTGGTCGAGTCCATCCGCATCTCGCAGGGGGAGTCGGCCAAGGGGCAACGTCGCTCCCTCCGCGACGTATTGAACGAGATTGCGTGACCTTCGCGGTCGAGATCACGCCCGAAGGCGCACGCCGGCTCCACCGCCTACCGACGAAGGTTCTCGATGCCGCGGTCGCGCTCATCTACGGAGCGCTGGCCGACAAGCCACGTCCGGTCGGCAAACCTCTGGTTGGCGAGCTCGAAGGTCTCTGGTCGGCTCGGCGCGGCGACTATCGAATCGTCTACGAGATCGATGATGACGAGCAAGTGCTGCTGATCCATCGCATCCAGCATCGCGCTGACGCATACCGAAGGCGCTGAACGGGCCTCAGTTGTTGGGCTGGGCGCTGCTGATGTCGGCCAGCACTGAGCGACGGTCGAGTTCGATGACGATGTCGCCCAGCGACACGATGCCGACCGCTTGGCCGTGGCGAACGACTGGGACTCGACGCACACTGTTGGCCGCCATCACCTTCGCCGCTTCCTCGACGTCGCAGTCCAGCGCCAACGTGGTCAGGTCACCGCTGCACACATCACCCAACAGCGCTTGGGTCGGGTCGAGACCTTCGGCCACCACTCGCACGACGAGGTCCCTGTCGGTGATGATGCCGGTCAGGTGACCTTCGTGCTCCACCAGCACGTTGCCGATGTTGTGGTCGCGCATGATGACGGACGCTTCGTGAGCGGTGGCAGTGGCCGGAACGACCACCGGGTTCGGGGTCATGAGTTCTTCGAGGTTCATGGGAGTCTTCTTTCAAGTGAGGTGGTCGGGGGTTGTCAGGGAACGACGAGGACCGGGCGCTCGGCGTGGCGCAGTAGGTCCTTGGAAACCGAGTGGTTGAAAAGCTCGCGCCACCCTGAGGTGTCGTGCCAGCCGACGACGATGACGTCGACGTCGTGGTCGTCGGCCACCTGCCTGATCTGTGCCGCCGGATCCCCGGTCGCACCGAGCGACGTCACGTCGGGTAGCGCCACGTCGGCCGCAACGCTCTCGGCGGTTCGGCGGGCGAGCTGGGCATTGTCGGTATCGACTCGACCCCTGGGGCCGACGTCGACGCGGTCTCCGAAGACCTCGCCCTCAGCGCCGCCCATCAGCATCACCGGGTAGGACGCACCCCAGGCCAGAGGCATGTCTCGCCAGAGGACCAGGTCCGGCGCTCCGACGTTGACCACCCAATAGTCCGCATGGTCGCCGAACAGGGTGTGAGCGACACTCGCTGCGCGACGCGACGACGCACCCTCGTCAACTGCGACGAGTACCCTCACGTTGGGCCGGGCGCCGCCCCCTGCTGCGAAGGCCTCGGGCGAATCAAGGAACTGGGTGCTGGCTGGCGTCATCGGAATACCTCCCTGTCGAGTCACAGCCGGGGTACCCGGATCACCCCGTCGACAAACACGGTTCGATGGCCCGCAACGCGGACGAATTACGTTGGCCGAATGTCGCCGGTCGAGATTGTCAACGCGTTCATTGCCGCCATCGAAGCGAAGGACATCGACACCGCGGTGTCGATGGTGTCGGAGACCGTCTCGTACGAGAACGTGCCGATGAAGCCAATCAGTGGGCGCGACAACGTGGCCGCCACGCTCGAGATGTTTCTGACTCAGGCATCGAATGTCGACTGGCGGATCGTCAGTCAGTGGGCCGTCGATCGCACGGTCATCAACGAGCGAATCGACCGGTTTCAGATCGGCGACGGCTGGCTGGAACTGCCTGTCGCCGGCATCTTCGAGATCGACGACAACGACCAGATCGTGCTGTGGCGCGACTACTTCGACATGAACACCTACGTCACCCGTCTTGCCGAACTGACCGGCTCCTGAGCAGTCACACAGCGAGCGCCTTCCTGGCCGGTTTCGGGCTTCTTGTCGCGGCTCTGGCCGAGTCACACCGAGGTCACGCCGCGACACGTGCGATTGTGAACAGCGCCTCGGGCCCGTGGTCGACGGCGACTGGCGCCGGCTGGGGTTGTCGGTTCGGATCGTGGCCAGCGCACTGCATCGAACGGGGGCGGCGGCGTGTTCTTCGCTGACCTCCGCGAGCTGCGCCGAAACTGACCCGCGAGTGGCGGGTCGGCTCGAATCGGGCCTTCCCGGAAAGCTACGTACGGTTCCGGGGAAGCCCAGAACCGAATCGATCAGGAGCGCGGGTCGGCGACCTCGGTAGTGTCGTGCGCATGGCACTGCTCGAGTACGACGAGTTCGGTCTCTTCCACGAGAATGCTGCCGAGTTCGGCTTGCCCTTCTCCGCTCCCCCGGTGGTGCGACGTGAGTCCGTCGAGGTGCGGCCCGGCCACCACCTGAGCGCTCTGGTATGGGGTGAATCCGAACCCGAGCTGGTGCTGCTGCACGGAGGTGGGCAGAACGCGCACACGTGGGACACGGTGGCAATGGCGCTCGGCCGGCCGCTGGTTGCGATCGACCTGCCCGGGCACGGTCACTCCGACGGCAGCATCCGTGCGTCGCTCTCGATGGAGGAGATGGCCGGCGACGTGGCGACGGTCGTTCGCAGGTTGGCGCCGAAGGCAGCGGCGGTGGTGGGGATGTCGCTGGGCGGGCTGACCACGCTGGCGCTCAGTAAGGAAACACCCGACCTGGTGCGCCGTGTGGTGCTCGTCGACGTGCTTCCCTCACGCGACGACAAGGCGACCGCCGTCATCGGTGCGTTCATCAACGGCCCGCCGTCGTTCCCCGACTTCGACGAGCTGCTGCAGCGCACGATCGAGTTCAACCCCACACGCACGGTGTCGTCACTGCGCCGCGGCATCCTGCACAACGCCGTCCAGCAGGCCGACGGTTCCTGGGTGTGGCGCCATTCGCGCACCCGCGATGCCGCACCCGTCATCGCCGACGGCCCTGACCCGGCGGAGCGGACCGAGGCGATGTGGCGCATCATCGAGCAGCTGGAAGTGCCGTTGCTGCTCGTGCGCGGGATGGAGCCACAGTCGATCCTGCGTGACGAGCACGAAGCCGAACTGCGCCAGCGCGTCCCGTCGGCCGCCGTCGAGCATGTCGAGGGTGCCGGGCACAGCGTGCAGGGTGATCGGCCGCTCGAGCTGGCCGCCCTCATCGAATCCTTCGTCCCCCGTCCCTGATCACATGAGCAATTCTTGAGCCGCGAAATTGATGAAGGTGCCGCCGACGGTCAACGCTGGGCCGGAATGTTGCAGCCCGTGCGATATTCCGGCCCGGCGTTGGACTGACGCAGCGAGCGGACACTCCGGGACGGGTAGGTGGCAACCTGACCCTGGACGCCGGTCGCGGGCAGCGTCATGACGAGGTGATCGGTGCGGTCAGACGCCCGCTCAGGATTGCGACGGCCGAGGCGACGATCCATACGTCGCCCGCAGTGAGGCCGGCGCGTTGGAACAGGCCGCTCCAGTCCCCGACCGAGGTGAGCACCAGCGAGGTTCCCGAGACGACACCGGCGATGGCCCCGAGGCGAGCGAGGCGTCGGTGGCCGCCACGCATCAGCGGCCGGTACGCGAGCAGCGGTGTGGCGGCGAGGGTGACGTAGCCGAGCACCGCGAATGCGGCGTGCAGCGAGTCGACGGCCGACGAGTGGTCCAACGGGGCCAGCGCCACGCCGATGGTGGCCAGGCCGGTGACCGTCGCCGTGACCCATGCCGGGCCGGGCACCACCTGGCGCAGTGCAGCGGCGTAGATGGGAACGCCGACCCCGAACGCAACGAATCCGGCGCTCATCAACGGCCGGGTGTTGGCACCGATGGCGGCAAGACGGCTGATGGCGTCGTGGACCGGTGAGAGGTGGTCGGAGAGTGCGGCCCCTGCAGCCCACGCGGCGACGAACCCGACCGGGCCCACGATTCCACCGACCGCCAACAGTCGGCGCGACGAACTGCCGGATGATGCGAGTGCAGGTCGGATCATGCGCACGTGTGACACCGCAGCCGCGACTGCCGGCCTTCTTGTCGCGGCCCTGACCGCATCACACCGAGGTGGGGCCGCGACACGTGCGATTGTGAACGACAGAAACCCACGGCTCAGTCCGCGAAGACGGCGCGACTCTGTGCGACGAAGAAGGTGTGGTCGTGCCCCTTGTTCGGGTCGGTCGCGTTGTACTTGATGGCGTCGGTGCCGTCGGGGACATGCTCCTCCGAGTAGATCGCACCGACTGGGCAGACGTCGGGCTGGTAGCACGCGGTGCACGACGTGCACTCATCCAGGTTGACGTACAAGATGCTGTCGCTGAAGATGTCGATCGCATCTGCGTTCGGGGCGTGTTCGTTCTCGACGACCCCGCTACCGGCCTGCTGCTCCGACTGGAGCCGACCGGTGGACGGGTTGTACTCATAGATGCATTGCACGGGGCACACGTCCACGCACGCACGGTCTTTGACGCCGATGCATGCTTCGGTGATGATTGCGACTCCAGCCATCGGGGTCTCCTCGACATTCGTTCGGGATTCCAGCCGGGGTCCGGGGCCAAAACAGTGCCACGGCAAGCGTGGAGATTCGCCGACCTTACACCTCACGCCATCGACCCGCCGCGCCGCGCCGCACTCAGTTCAGTGGTGGCTCCCGGAGGTGGACAGCACACTGGCGAGCGACCACAACGCAGCGAACAGCACGGCGCCGATCAGCAGCGCCCCGGTCACGCTGCGCCGGTTCAACGCTCTGCGGTCCTCGCGCAGGCAGAAGCTGAAATAGGCAACGACGAACCCGACGCTGGCAAGCACAGCTCCCGCTCGCGGACCGTCGAGGTAGTGCTGTGTGGAGCCCGACATCATCCCGGTCCCCAGCGAAACGACGGTCGAGATGGCCAGGAACCTCGCAAGACGTCGATCGACGCGGAAGCCAGCCTCGATCAGGAACTTCATGCAGTAGATCAAGGTCCCACCGACGATCAGCGCGGCGTACTTGATCGGGCTCCCACCGAGCGTGCTGGCGTGCACGACGCTGCCCGACACCATAGCGATGCCGACGTACTGGGCCGAATGGGCGAGGAAGGCCCGAATGAGAAACGGGTCGCCGCGCACACCTCCGAGAGACCTGCCCTCGACCGCGTCCGCCTCGAGGTCGGTAGCGGCATTGCCTACAACAGACTCGGTGGTCATGCTGGCTTCCTTTCGGTGAACGCAACTCGTTCGCTCGAAGGTCTCTCCCACTCGGTAGAGCCGGGCTGCCGAGACCGATGGTCGGTCCGTGATGGCGACAGTTCCGTGTCGGGATACTCCCCTTCAGGGCCGCGACTGTAACACCGGGGCACATGACATGCCACGCGTACCATGTTCTTCCCTGCGCCCTTTCCCATTGCACGATCGTGCCAAGATCTGCCGTTTGGTCGCGTCTGTGCGCACCGGCCACGTGAGGTTGTGAAGGCTCGACTTCAGACGGGGCCGGTATCCGGTCCGGAGGCAGATGCTTCACGAAGTGCGGCCACCGCGGCCGCCGGTTCGGGAACGGTGACCGTCACGATTCGGCCGTTGCGCAGCGTGAGTCGCACGGTTGGGCCGCTGCGGACCGTGCAGTTGGTTCGCTTCGGTGTCCACCACAAGCCAAAGGAGACTCGCCACGACGGCAGCTCGATCACCTCGGCGTGGTCGATCTCGTCGAGGCCGTAGGTGCATCGGGGCCATCCGACCAGCCCCCAGCGAATGGTGAAGCCGTTGGGCCCGGCCGCCGCGCGGACGCTGGAAGCCGTCAGCACGTTGGCGAGTATGCCGATCGCAACGAGCATCAACGGCACGACGAACAAGAGGTCGCCCCAGCTGCCGTTGGATTGCTTGCCCATGATCACGACGAACAGCGCGCCGACGCACGTCGTGGCGACCATCGGCCAGTTGGTGGTGCGGCCGGTGTAGACCGCGTGCCGGGTGGAATCGGTGATTGGTGGTGACGTCATGTCAGCTCCTTGATGATGCGGATGAGATCGTTGGTTCCGAGGCCGCGCTCGCGGGCGGTGGCGATCAGCTTCTGTGCTGCCTCGGTCACCGACGACAGCGCTGGCGCATCGGACACGACGCGTGCCCCGCGGCCGCGTCGGAACTCCAACACACCGTCGTCGCGCAGTTGCCGGTAGGCGGCGAGCACCGTGTTGCGGTCGACGGACAGCGCTGTCCCCAGCTCGGCGGCGGGCGGCAGCTGTTCACCGACGGGCAGCTCGCCGGAGGCCACACCGCGTCGAACGCACGAAACGATCTGGTCCTGAAGACGCTCTCGGGAGGTGTGATCGATCGTCCAACGCATGGTACTACTAGTACTAGCATCATATACACAGTTCGTCAAGGGTCTCGGCGTGCGGATCCCGTCGGTCCACTTGCCCTGCTCCTCTTGCGGCACGACCCGCCCCGAGCCCAACCTGCGCCCCATTTCCGGTGTCTACCACTCGGCCACCCTCAGCGCCCCGCCGATCATGTTCGCCACCACCTGGGCGGCTCGACGTTCTGAGAGTTTCCTGAACGTCGATCCTCAGGAAAACCGGAGCCGGCTCGGGCACAGTGCGTTCCATGACCAACCAACTGCGCCAACTCCGCCGGTCCCGTATCGTCGCGTCGCTCGTCTTCATCTCGGTTGTGGCCGCAAGCTGCGGCAGCGACTCGCCATCCGAGAGCGGCGCTGCGGACACCACTGCAACCGTCGCGACCACGACTGTCACGACCACGACTGTCACGACCACCGCCGTCACAACTAGCGAGTCCACAACTACCGAGTCCACAACTACCGCGCCGACGGGAACGACGACCGATTTGACGGCCGGCTATCAACAGGCGATGTGGGGCGACAATGTCACGGTCACCTACGCCGACGGCGTCCTTCGCTACGTGTCCGACGGACTGCCGAATCACGAACGCGAAGCCGAGTACGCGGTGCCCAACGGTGGC
>Ga0209181_10012171_pt1 | contig 10917 bp, 8 predicted proteins | sample MAT05_FD_187208 | JGI IMG/M metagenome (GOLD analysis project Ga0209181, IMG submission 187208) | Freshwater microbial communities from Lake Fryxell liftoff mats and glacier meltwater in Antarctica - MAT-05 (SPAdes) (version 2) | ecosystem: Environmental > Aquatic > Freshwater > Ice > Liftoff...
CATGCTGCACTGCACCATGACCGTGACCGTGACCATGACCCTGACCTCGCACCCCACCCCCCGCGCCGGCCGATTCGATGAGCGCGCCCTGTACCGCCCGCGCCATGTCGCGCTGATCGCTGATCCGGCCCTGCCGATCGCGGCGCTGCTGGCGCGCAACCTGGCCGCGGGCGGCTTTCGCGGCTCGCTCGCCGTGGTCGGCATGGCGGCGGAGGGGCTGGAGGAGGCGCCGAGCATCGCCGCCCTGCCGAACCTGCCCGACCTCGCCGTGCTGGCGCTGGCGCCCGAGGCGCTGGAGCCCGCCATGGCGGCGCTGGCCGCAAGGGGCTGCTTCGCCGCAGTGGTGCCGGGCGCGACATCGGACCTCGCGGCGATCTGCCGTCGTACCGGGGTACATGCGCTGGGCCCGGCGAGTTTCGGCATCTGCGTGCCGGCGATCGGGCTCAATGCCTCGCTCAGCCACCTGGCGCCGCGGGCGGGCAAGCTGGCCCTGATCAGCCAATCGGCCTCGATCTCGCGCACAGTGCTCGACTGGGCGGAAGCCGAGAGCGTGGGCTTCAGCCATGTCATCGGCCTCGGGGCCAATGTCGATCTCGGCTTCGCCCATGCGCTGGACTGGCTCTCCCGCGATCCCGGCACAGGGGCGATCCTGCTGGACCTGCGGCACATCAAGAACCGCCGCATGTTCATCTCCGCCGCCCGCGCCGCGGCGCGTACCCGCCCGGTGGTGGCGCTGCGCCCCGGCGGGCGCCTGATCGACCCGTCAGGCACCGGCGATGCGGTCATGGAGGCTGCGCTGCGCCGCGCCGGCGTGCTGCGCGTGAGCGGGCTCGAGGATCTGCTCTCCGCCGCCGAGACGCTGGCGCGCACCAGGCTCTCGGCCCGGGCGGGGGTGGGAGACCGTATCGGCATCGTCGCCAATGGCACGGGGCTCGCGGTGCTGGCCGGCGATGCGGTGCTGGCCGGTGGTGGCCGGATCGCCTCGATCCCTGATGCCGCGCTGGCGAGCCTCGCCATCGCGCTGCCGGGCGGCTTCCAGGGGCGCAACCCGATCATCCTCGACTCGCTCGACGGCACCGCGCTCGGCGAGGCTGCCGCACTGCTGGCCGCGGTGCCGGAGGTGGATGCGGTGATCGCGCTGCATGCGCCGGTGGCGGGCGAGAATGCCGAGAGCATCGCCACCGGCCTGACCGCCGCCGCCCGCGCCACGCGTGCCGCGCCGGTGCTGCTGTGCTGGTCCGGCCAGGCCACGGCGGGCGCGCAGCGTGCGGCGCTGGCGGCTTCGGGTCTTGCGGTGTTCCCCACGCCAGAGGCTGCGGTGCATGGCGCGCTGCACCTGCTGGCCGACCGCCGCAACCGCGCCGCCGCGGCCGAGCTGCCGGGACGCGAGGTGCTGGCGCTGAAGCCGGACCGCGCCGCCGTCGCGCAGCTTTTCGCCAGGGTGCGAGGCGAAGGCAGGCTCTCCCTGACCGAAGACGAGGCGCTCTGCGTGCTCGGCGCCTACGGGTTGCCGGTGGTGCCAGGCCGCGTGGCACATGGGGTGGAGGAGGCGGCGGATGCGGCGAACCTGCTCGGCTTCCCGGTGGTGCTGAAGCTGCGCAGCGCAGAAATTTCGCGAAAGACCGATTTCGGCGGCGTGGTGCTCGGCCTGCGCAGTGCCGAGGCGGTGCGCGAGGCGGCGGAGGCGATGCTGGCGCGCGTTGCACGGCTGCGCCCCGGCGCGCGCGTCGATGGTTTTCTGGTGCAGCGCCAGGCGGCCCGCGCGTTGGAACTGCGGATGTGGCTCGCCGAGGATGCGATGTTCGGCCCCTATCTCGGCTTCGGCCTGGGCGGCACGGCGGCGGAGTTGCTGGGCGATGCGGGGCATGATTTGCCGCCGCTGAACATGACGCTGGCGCATGCGCTGATCGCGCGCACCCGCGCCGCGAAGCTGATGGCCGGCTATCGCGACCAGGAAGCCGCCGCCGAGCCGGCGGTGGCGGAGGCGCTGGTGCGGCTCTCCCAGATCGCGGTGGATTTCCCCGAAATGGCAGCACTCGGCGTGAACCCGCTTTTCGTCGATGCCGAGGGCGTGCTCGCCGCCGATGCGAGCCTCGACCTTCGTCCGGAAGGCGAGCGCGGGCTGCTGGCGGTGCCGCCCTACCCGGAGGATTGGGTGACGCGCTGGGCCGCGAAATCCGGCGAGACGCTGACCTTGCGCCCGATCCGCCCGGAGGATGCGCAGGCGCATGGCAGCTTCATCGCGCGCCTCTCGCCGGAAGATATTCGCTACCGCTTCTTCTCGCAGTTGAAGGAACTGCCGCCGGTGCAGGTCGCGCGCCTGACGCAGATCGACTACGACCGCGAGATGGCTTTCGTGGCCATGCGTGCGGTGCCGGAGGGCGGTGAGGAAATGCTCGGCGTCTCGCGCCTGATCCGCGAGCCGGATGGCGAGACGGGCGAATTCGCCGTGGTGGTGGATGCCCAGATGAAGGGCCAGGGCCTTGGCGCGCAGTTGATGCAGCGCCTGTTCGACTGGGCACCGGGCGGGGGCATCAAGACCATTGCGGGTCAGGTGCTGGCCGACAACGCGCCGATGCTCGGCTTCGTGAAGCACCTGGGATTCACGGCGCGGCGTAGCGTGGAGGATGTGGAGGTGGTTGAGGTGAAGCGGGCGGTGTGACTGACTGCCCGCTTCGAGCCGGCCTCAGCCGCCGCCCGGAATCTGCACCATCTGGTCGGTCTGGCCGCGCATGGCCCAGCCGGTGGTGCGGTTCTCGATGGTCACGGCAGCCGCATACATCAAAACGCCCATCACCGCCGTCACCATCAGCCCGGCAAACACCAGCGGCACGTCGAAGCGGCTGCTGGCCAGGATCATCAAATGGCCGATGCCCTTATTGGCGGCGACCGTCTCGGCGATGATCGAGCCCACGAAAGCCACCGTGATCGCTATTTTCAGGGAGGCGAAGAAGTACGGCATTGCCCGCGGCAGGCCGACCTTGCGGATGATGTCGGAATGCCGCGCACCGAGCGCGCGCAGCACGTCGCGCAACTCGGGCTCCACGGTCGCGATGCCGGTGGCCACGTTCACGACGATGGGGAAGAAGCTGATCAGGAAGGCGGTGATGACGGCAGGCACCGTGCCGATGCCGAACCAGATCACCAGGATCGGCACCACGGCGACCTTCGGGATGGAATTGAACCCGATCAGCAGCGGATAGAGCCCGTGATAGAGCATCGACGAACTGCCGATGGCGATGCCGAGCAACAGCCCGAACACGATGGCGAAGCCGAAGCCGATCAGCGTCGTCATCAGCGTCTGCCAGGCATTGTCCAGCAGCGGCTTCCACCACTTGATCATGCTGGCCGCGATGTCGGTCGGTGCCGGCAGGATGAATTGCTGCACGTCGAAGGCCTGGACGCCGATCTCCCAGATCAGGAACATGCCGGCGATCACCAGATAAGGCAGCCAGGCCTGCAACCGGCGGCGGCGACGCGCCGAGGCGATCAACGCTTCGAGGCGCGCCAGCGCCTCGGGCGACATGGTCGGATCGTTGGCGACGGTATCACGCGGCATGGACAACCTCCTCGCCCTTGCGGGCCGCGCTGATGTGCTCGCGCAGGTCATGCACCATGGTGACGAATTCCGGCATGTAGGTGGTCTCGAGCGTGCGCGGGCGCGGCAGGCCAACTTGGCGCTCGGCGATGATGCGGCCGGGGCGTGAGGACATCACCAGCACGCGGTCGGACAGGAAGGTCGCCTCGCGCAGATCGTGAGTCACCAGGATCACGGTGGGCTTGCGCGCCATCCATACATCCTGGAGCACCGACCAGAGATCCTCGCGCGTGAAGATGTCCAGCGCGGCGAAGGGCTCGTCGAGCATGAGCAAGGCGGGGTCATGGATCAGCGCGCGGCAGAGGCTTGCGCGCTGCTGCATGCCGCCCGAAAGCTGCCAGGGGAACTTCTTCTCGAAGCCGCCCAGGCCGACGAGGCCGAGCAGATCCCGCGCCTTGGCCTCATACATCGCGCGTTGGCTGCGCAGCCGGCGGCGATGCGGCTCCACCACTTCGAGCGGCAGCATCACGTTGTCGATGATGTTGCGCCAGGGCAGCAGGGTGGGGTTCTGGAAAGCCATGCCGGCGACGGTCAGCGGACCGGCGACTTCCGCCCCCGAGACGATGACGCTGCCCGCGGTCGCCGGCCACAGCCCGGTGACCAGGCGCATCAGCGTGGATTTGCCGCAGCCCGAGGGGCCGACGACGGCGATGAACTCGCCCTTGGCCACCGACAGCGTGGTGCCCTTCAGCGCCAGCGTGCCTTCGACACCGCCGTAGCGCATGGCGACCTCGTTGATCTCGACGAAAGGACGCTCCATCGATTCCCCCCCAGGGCAAGGCGGCGCGGGCCGACCCTCGGCCCTCGTAGCGCCTGTTTGGGGCAGGCGGCCCCCCTCGCGCAAGCAGCCCTTGGGGGTTGAAGCCGTCCGCCAAACTTTCCGCGGCGTCATCTTGCCGCCTTGGGAGACACTATGCCGAAAAACTAGGCGATCGTGCGACTCAGCGCGCGTTGAAGACCGGGCCGCAGGCCATCGGCAGGGCCGGCGGAGCGGACTGGCGGGCCGGTGGCGTCGGCGGGCGCTGCGCCTCTGGCGAGAACCACCACTCCAGCGTGGCATCGCAGCCATCGCCGGGCGGCGGCGGGGCGATGTCGCGGCAGTCGGGGCTGTCGGGCGGGCAGCGCAGGCGGACATGCATGTGGCTGTCATGCCCGCGCCAGGGCCGCACGCGACGTAGCCAAGGTTCTCCGCGATGATCGGCGCAGAGCCGGCGCTTGATGGCGGGGTTCACCAACAGCCGGTCCACGCCCTGGGCCTCGGCGGCGAGGCGGATCAGCGTCGCGTGCCGCGCCGTCCAGCGCGCCGGATCAACCGCATCGCCCTCCGGCAGGACCAGGGAGGGGATGGTGAGCTCCTCTCGCGCCGCTACGGGCATGCGCGGCTTGGGGCGGAGGTCCAGCCACACATCCACGTCGAGCCCGTTCTGGTGGCTTGCATGCCCCCAGGGCATCGGCCCGCCGCGCGGCTGTGCCAAATCGCCGATCCACAGATCCGGGAAGGCCTGCGCCCGCGCCCGGCCGGCGAGATCCTGCACGAAGGCGATCGTCGCGGGGTGCCCCCAATGGCGGTTGCGCGAGACCCGCACCGCCTGCCAGCCCGGCCCCTCGCTCGGCAATTGCACCGCCCCCGCGATGCAGCCGAGCCCCGTGCCGCCGATGGCGCGCGCCGGCCCGGCGGTGGGCATGCTGCGCGTCGCCCAATCCGCGGCACCGGAAGGCGGCGATTCGGCCGAGGCCAGGGGCGCCGGCGGGAGAACCAGCAGGACAAACAGGGCAGACCAACGCATCGGCCCATCATGGGCGTGCTGCGGTCCGCGCTCAACCGGCCCCCCTGCCTCGCAGACGCCACACTCCCGCGTTATAAGAACGAGTAGTAATTGCCGTTCCGCTTGATGGCCTTTCCGAAGGATGTCCGCCTTGGGTCGCTATCTCGTCACCGGCGGCGCCGGCTATGTCGGTAGCCATACGGTGCTCGCCTTGCTTGATCGCGGCGACGAGGTCGTGGTGCTCGATGATCTCTCGAAGGGCCATGCCGGCGCTTTGCCCGCGGGAGCCCGGCTGGTCACGGGCCGCTGCGACGATGCCGCGACGCTGGCCGCTGCCTTCGCGCTCGGCCCCTTCGAGGCAGTGCTGCATTTCGCAGCCCTCTCCCTGGTCGGCGACAGCATGCGCGAGCCGATGCGCTACATGGCGGAGAACCTCGCCACCACCTCGGCCATCGCCGACGCCGCGGTAAGGGCCGGCTGCCGGCGCATGGTGCTGTCCTCGACCGCTGCGCTGTTCGGCTTTCCAGAGCGAATCCCGATCGACGAGCAGCAGCGCCTCGGCCCCGTCTCGCCTTATGGGGAGAGCAAGCTGTTCTGCGAACGCGCGCTGGATTGGGCGGACCGCTTGCACGGGCTGCGCTTCGCCTCGCTGCGCTACTTCAACGCGGCCGGTGCCGACCCCGCCGGGCGCTCCGGCGAGGATCATGAACCGGAGACGCACCTGGTGCCGCTCGCCATCGACGCGGCGCTGGGCCTGCGCCCGCCGCTGATGGTCTTCGGCACGGATTACGACACGCCCGACGGCACTGGCGTGCGCGACTATGTGCACGTCAGCGACCTGGCGGAGGCGCATCTGCGCGTGCTGCCGCTGCTGGAGGAGAAGTCGCGGCGCTACAACCTCGGCAATGGCCGCGGCTATTCGGTGCGGGAAGTGATCGAGACGGTGGGCCGCATCGTCGGCCGCCCGGTGCCGCACACGCTCGGCCCGCGGCGGGAAGGCGACCCGGCGGTGCTGGTCGCCTCCTCCGCCTTGCTTCGCAAGGAGACCGGCTGGACGCCGCGCTTCCCCGCCCTGGATGATATCGTGCGCACTGCCCATGCCTGGCGGGCCGCGCACCCGAAGGGCTACGCGGACCGCGCTGGAGCGTGAGCCTTACCCGTTGAAGCGAAAGGCGCCGGCCACGTGGTCGGTCGCCGCCGGCGCGGCGGCCGGTGCGGCAGGCGCCTTGGCCTGCGCCTGCGCCATGGCTTCCTTGGCCTTCGTCTCGATCTGCTTGGTCACCTCGGCCAGCACGCGCGCGAGCGTGGGCAATTGCAGCACGGGCACGATCAGCATGCCAGACGGCATGGGCTTCGCATCCTGCTGGCCGGTCGCGGCGCCGAGCGTGATGCGCGCCACGCCATTGGCCACGTGCACGTCGATGACGCCGTCGCCGAAGACGGTAGGGATGCCGGTCATGGTGGTGGTTCCTATTGTTCGCGGAAGGAGCGGTGGAAACTGTCGATCAACGGCTGGATCATGTAGCGGCCGAAGCTGCGGCTGCCGGTCTGAATCATCGCCTCGACCGCCATGCCGGCGCGGAGGTTGACGCCGTCGAGTGACCTGAGCTGCGCCTGGTCGATCTCGATCTGCACGCGGTAATACGCCATGCCCCGTCGCTCATCCTCGGTGATGTCCGAGGCGACGAAGATGACCTGGCCGTGCAGATAAGGCACCAGGCGCTGCTTGAAGGCGGGCAGGCGCACCTCGGCCTGCAACCCGTTTTGCACCACGTCGATGTCGTTGGGCTGGACATGCACTTCGGCGATGAGGCGATCGCGTTCCGGCACGATGTCGAGCAGCGGGTCGCCGGGGCGCACCACGCCGCCTGCCGTGAAGACGCGGAGGTTCAGCACCACGCCATCCTCCGGCGAGGTCACTTCGAGCCGCGTCGAGACGTTCTCGGCCGCACGCAGCCTTTCCTCGGCTTCCGACAGCCGCATGCGTACTTCGCGCAGCTCGGTGGAGGCTTCCTGCAGGCGCGTATCGCCGAGGCGCGTGATCTCGCGCTCGGCTTCCGCGATCTGGGCGCGGGAGCGTTCGGTCTGGCTGGTGATGTCGGCGACATTGCCTTCGGTCGAGGCGACCTGGCGCTGCAACGCCAGCAGCTGCGGCAGGCGCGCCAAGCCCTGGCGCATCAGAATCGCGGTGTTGTCCTCCTCCACCTTGAGCAGCACCAGCATGCGCCGCTGGGCCGTCATCTGCGCGGAGGCGGAACGGATGGTGGCTTCATGCTGCTCGATACGAGCACGCAGCACCAGGAACTGGCTGTCGAGGGCGACACGCCGTGCTTCGAACAGGGCGCGCTGGCCGGTGATGACCTCCTGCGCGCGGGGGTGGTCGGAGACCAGCAATTCGCGCGGGAAGGCGATGTCGGCCCCGCGGGCGAGCTCGGCTGTCAGGCGCGCATCCTGCGCCAGCATGGCGAAGCGCTGGCTGCGCAGCGTCTCGGTCTGCTGCGCAGCCTGTGGTTGGTCCAGGCGCAGGAGCGGTTGGCCACGTCGCACGACATCGCCGTCGCGCACCAGGATCTCGCGCACGATGCCACCTTCGAAATGCTGCACGGTGCGGCGCGTACCCTCGACCTTCAGGGTTCCGGGCGCGATCGCCGCCTCGGTCAGCGGCGCCAGCGAGGCCCAGGCACCCAGGCCGAAGACGAAGACGCCGCAGATGACGTAGCCCATCATGACGACGAGGCGGGTGCGCGGCTTCGGCGCGTCGAGGATCAGCTGTTCGGCTTCGGGCTGCCATAGCGCGGGCGGCCCGCCATTGCCTTTCGGCACTATTGCGTTCCCGGGGACGTTCCCGGGGGCGTTCCCAGGGTCATTGCGGGGGAAGACGGCGTCGCTCATGGCATCAAGCTCCCGCGGCGCGGCTGGGCACGACTTCCGTCGGCCGGCTGGGCGCCCCCTGTACAAGGCGCTTCAACACCTCGGCACGCGGGCCGAAGGCCTCGGCCGCACCGTCGCGCATCAATAGCACCTTGTCCACGCCCTGCACCAGGGTCGGCCGGTGCGAGACCAGGATCACCGTGGTAGCGCGTGCCTTCAACGCTTCCAGCCCCCGGATCAGCGCCTGTTCGGCGTCGCCATCGAGGTTGCTGTTGGGTTCGTCCAGCACCACGAAATGCGGGTTGCCGAACATGGATCGGGCGAGGCCGATCAACTGGCGCTGGCCGCCTGACAGATGCTGCCCGCCATCGCCGATCTCGGTGTCGTAGCCTTGCGGCAGGCGCAGGATCATCTCATGGCAGCCCGCGAGCTTCGCGGCTTCGAAGACCATCTCGGGCTCGGCATCGCGCATGCGGCCGATGTTGAGCATGACGGTGCCGTCGAACAGCTCCACATCCTGCGGCAGGTAGCCGACATACTTGCCAAAATCCTCGCGCTGCCAGGTGAATACGTCCGCGCCATCGAGCCGCACCGTGCCGGCGGAGGCTTGCAGCGTGCCGATCAGCAGCCGGATCAGCGTGGTCTTGCCGGCGGCGGAGGGCCCGATGATGGCCAGGGATTCCCCGGCGGCGAGGTTGAAGCTGATGCCCTTGATGATCGCCACCGGCTGGCCCGGGAAGCCGAAGGTCACGCGCTCGGCGGCGATACGCCCGGTCGGTTCGGGCAGTGCCATGCCGGGCGGGCGGATGCGCGGCAGTGCCATGAAGCCGGTCAGCCGCCGATAGGCCTGTCGCGCCTGCACCAGCTGCTTCCAGCCGCCGATCATCTGCTCCACCGGCGCCAGCGCACGGCCCATGATGATGGAGGCGGCGATGGCTGCGCCTGAGGTCAGCTGCTGCTCCAGCGTCAGCCAGGCGCCGACGCCGAGCACCGCCACCTGGATCGTCAGGCGAAAGAAGCGCGTCATGGAGAGCAGCATCGCCGCGCGGTCCGCCGCGCGTTCCTGCGGCGGCATGGAGGAGGCCAGGCCCTCGCGCCAGCGCTGCAGCACGGCGGGCGCCATGCCCATGCTGTCGATCACTTCCGCATTGCGCACGATGCTCTCGGCACGTCGCTGGCTGGCCATGCCGGCGGTGCTGGCCTGGCGGACCAGGGCGCCGGTGGCCCATTCATTGGCCAGCGTCAGCAGGAACAGGATCAGCGCGCCGCCAAGGGCGATCCAGCCAAGTATGGGGTGCAGGGCGAAGATGACGGCGAGGTAGATCGGCACCCAGGGCACGTCGAACATGGTGAGCGAGGCCGGCGAGCCGAGCCAGTTGCGGCACATCGACAGGTCGCGCAGCGCCTCCATGCGATAAGGGCGGCCGCGAAGCTGGCTCTCGATGGCGCGGAGGAAGGCCTCCGGCGCGGCCTTGCCCTCGACCCAGGCGGCGATGCGCTGCATCACCTGGCCGCGCAGCCCATCCAGCACCGCCATGACCAGCAGCGCGAACATGGCGATCAGCGTCAGGTAGTACAGCGTGTCCATGCTGCGCGTGGACAGCACGCGGTCGAACACCTGCATCATGTAGAGCGACACGGTGAGTTGCAGCAGGTTCACCACGCCACTGAACAAGGCCACGGCAATCAGCTGCTGCCGGCAATTGGCCAGGGCCTTGGAGAGCACGGTCTCCGGCGCCTTCTCCTGCATGCCGGGCATCAGGGACATCGGGCGCAACATGGCAATCAGCCCTTTCCGGCCATCTTCGTGTAAAGCCGGCTCAGCGTTTCGCCCAGCCAAGTGTAGCCTGTCTCGATCGCCGCAGCCGTGCCGCCAAGGACGGACCCCAGACGCCCGCCGGCCGCAGCAAACGGCGGGCCCACCTGTTCGGGCGTCGCGATCAGCAGCCACCAGACTATCACGGATCCGATGGCAAACAGCAGCATTGCAATCATTTGCGCCACAATGAGGCGGGCGTAGCCGGCGCCCGCACCGCTGAGGGCAGCCTGTTCCGTCATGGCTTCCAGGCGGATTTCCTGCACACGGTTATGCAGTACGCGAAAAGCGTTTGCATGCAACTCCGCCTCGGCCTTGCGCCGGAAATCAGGAATTTCATCGGCCGCCACGGGCTTGGCTGCCTCCCAGGCGAGGCCAAAGGCGACCAGGTCGCGCAGCCGACCCTCCGGATCTCCCGAGCGGAAGGCGCTGAAAGCCGCCAACTTCGCCCGGTCAGCGTCGGGCGGTCCCGGAATCTGGGGGATTTCTCCGCCCGTGGCGGCGAGTCTGAGTTGTGCTTCCGACATGCGCGTATCCGTGTCCGGGCCGGCTCTTTGACGTGAATGGTTCGCTCCGCTTCATATTAGCATGTCGCGCCGAAGCAACAAACGGAACCTCGGCCCTTTCGGGCCCGCATGCTGCAATAGCTTCATCCCAGACTATTACAAACGATAGCGCATCAGTTTGCGTTTGGAAACATAAATCGCGTTTTCCGCACATTCTCAGGCGTTGCGGAAAACGTAACGCCTTGACAACACGAAGTTACCGGCCATGCCGGCGAGCGACCCCGCGGCAACCCCCAGCACCGGATGCGCCGCCACGACGGGAATGCTCGCCACGAGCACCGCGTAGGTGCCGTAATTGCA
>Ga0209181_10012173_pt1 | contig 10916 bp, 8 predicted proteins | sample MAT05_FD_187208 | JGI IMG/M metagenome (GOLD analysis project Ga0209181, IMG submission 187208) | Freshwater microbial communities from Lake Fryxell liftoff mats and glacier meltwater in Antarctica - MAT-05 (SPAdes) (version 2) | ecosystem: Environmental > Aquatic > Freshwater > Ice > Liftoff...
TATGATTTCGGACCTCGGAGAGGTCAAAGGTTTGTAGAAATGCATCGGGTTGACATTAATTCCCGACCTCGGAGAGGTCGAACGTTTGTTTCAACGCTATTTTCTGCAAACCTTCGACCTCTCCGAGTAGGCTGTCCAAACCGAAAAAAAACTCTTGCACTTTTTGTAAAAGTATCTTTATCTTTCAAACTTAATTGGTTGATTCCCAAATAAGTACAATTTCGCACCTCCCACAGAGATTATTTTTAGTAAAAATTTCTTTCAAAAATGGTATCCCATCAAAAAGTCCGGGAAAAACATTAATTAAAATCCAGCCGGAAAAATTTAATTTTGTCAGAAGTGGATTTTTAGAATTTTTTCTTCTGAATGTCTCAAAATTGATTGACATTCCAAAGAATATTTTTCAGAATATTTTGAATGGTAACTATCCAGCCGCCCTGCTCCATCGGAGCAACATCTTTGTAGCATTAGAGGAATGGGCGGTCCTGCGTGCCGTAGGTACGCTATTTCGCACAGTAGATAGCGTACCTACGGCACGCAGGACTCCAATTTTGGCGCTTCTACAAAGATAGCGTCCCCCTGGGACGAGTCGGCTGGATAGTTACTTTGAATGAATTATTCTGCCCGGACTTTTTGAGGGGATACCAAAAGTGACTACCCTAAACGAAGATACAAATTACTGATATTCAACCAATTAATACAATTTCGTGAATCGTTTTTCAATTGAAATGTGCAAGATAAATTTTCGCCCTTTGGACAGCCTACTCTCCGAGGTCAGGAAAACATTGAAATGCTACATTTCTACAAACCTCTGACCGCTCCGAGGTCGTATGGCAAAAGCATTTCAAAGCGGCTGGATAGTTACCGCACTCTTGCTCGCACAAGTGCGGGGGTTTTACAGACCCCCAATTTGGAAGCGGGGAAGAAGGTAGTGGTGAAGAATTGAAAATACGACGTTTTGTGGAGGGCAAATCAGCGGTAAGTATATTTTTTAGGTCAGTTGGCGCTGGTTTGCTCGGACAACTTGGCTGTAACAGGTACCAAAAAAACGCTTTTCCTTACCCTGATCACGACCTACGGACTCATCCCGAACGAACATTCTCTGCGCTTGGTACAAGATTCCCTGGACATGAATGCGCTGTTCGGGTAGTTGGGTGTTGCGTTCGGTTTGCCGAGTTCGATGCTGCTTACGTTGCTGGTGGTCAGGAATAAAGGTCCAAATTAGGGGGACTTGTTTTGCCGCTGTTTTTGTTGAAATCTCAAAAATATGCCGATGTGTCACCTTTTTCGTACCTCAAAAGATGACACCTCTTCCAAACCGAGAGTCGCTGTTCGCCCCTCCGACCCAGGTGTTTTTCATTCACACATTCATTCGTCGGACTCAAACTGCATTTGGCGGCATCCAATCAGTCTTTATTCTTCTTATTGCGAGGTGACCGATATTTGTTTGGTAAAAATTCACGTACCACAAATTGGAACACCATGAAAAAAAATCTCTACCTTTTGTTGTTGATGCTGTTGGCAGTGGCCTGCCAGAAGAATGAAAACCTGATTGTAAAGGAAGAATCCAACAATATCGAAGAACTACTTGACTTCGAGCAACGCCTGAAACAGCCTTTTGGCGTTCCTGATTTCACTCAGGTATTGCCTGGTTACCTGCAATCAGTCGGCCTGCACGTCCAACCCGTGGACAATCGCAAAGCAGCACTCGGCCGCGTATTATTCTATGACAAAAACCTCTCGCGCGACGGCAGTGTATCCTGTGCTTCCTGCCACCATCAGGACCGGGCCTTCTCTGACGGCCTGGAATTGAGCACCGGGATAGAAGGCAAGCGTGCGCTTCGCAATTCGATGGCGCTCGCCAATGTCGCCAGTGTGTCGGCACATTACAGCCCGATCAATGGCGTGACATTCCCATTCCTCTGGGACGGTCGCGCAATGTCTATCGCTGACTTGTCCAGAATGGCTTTTGCCAATGAACACGAAATGGGCTTGACCATGCCTCAAGTCGTGGAGCAGGTGAAAAAGCAGCTTTACTACGCCCACCTTTGGAAACAATTGTTCGGCCACTTTGAAGTCAGCGAACCAGATATCTTGAGTTGTATCTCGGAATTCGTCGGAGCCATCGGGTCGCACGACTCCAAGTTGGACCGCGCACTGACGACTGCAAAAGGGGACATCAATATTCCGATCGGAGTTGACATGACGGTTGTTATTCGGTCCTTATACTATGGAGGCAATGATACTACCCTTACCGTCACTATCACAGGGCTGCCAGGTTTCTCTTTGAGCGAGCATCGGGGGTCGCGACATTTTTGTTGCCAATTGTACCAAATGCCATTCACCCATCCGACCGTTCCAGGAAGTCTTTGCTGCTTGCAACGGTCTGGAAATGGCGTATAAGGATGCTGGAATGGCTGCTACAACCGGACGTTCGGAAGATATGGGCGTGTTCAAGTCGCCCTCACTGCGCAACATCACACTCACTGCGCCCTATATGCACGACGGGAGATTCAAGACATTGGAACAAGTGGTGGAATTTTATAGTAATGGCGTAAAGCCCCACGCCAACCTGCACCCGCTGTTGCGCCGCCCCGATGGCAGCACCAGCCTCCACCTGACGGTAGATCAGAAGAAAGATTTAGTGGCCTTTCTCCGCACGCTCAGCGATCCAGACATTGCTCAGGACAAACGGTTTTCCAACCCGTTCAGGTAATTGGAACACGGGCTGGCTTTCTCATTCACCGTCTTCACTTCCATCTTCTAAGGATACCGCATGAAAAAAATCATTTTGCTCATGATTGGGTTGCCTGGGGCCGTAGTGTGCCTGGGGCAACATCGCGTGCGCCACGCCTTCAAAACAGACCTGATCGCATTGGCACAGAAACGCATCGGACTGGGTTACGAACTGCAACTGAACCGAAAAACAGCACTTGAAGGGCAATTTGAGTTGGAGCGGCACGGGTCGCTGCCTGACGGCATATTCAACGGCGACCAGATCGCCAACTACACGGTGCGCACGGTGGAGACGATTGACCCATACTACAAATTTCCGGTGGCCCCCACCAGCCAGGTATTTTTGGGTGAAGGCCGACCGCTGGCGGTTTTCCCCGAACATATCCCCCTCACCACACTGGGTTTTCGGGCAGGCACCCGTTTTTATTTTCACAAAAAAGACAAGCCCTGGCGTATCTTATTTCAGCCTGGTGTGGCACTGCGGCGCATCCGTTTCTACGAGATTGATGATGCAACTTTTGTGCAAAAATATTATGAGGAAAAATGGGCGGTCGAAGCATCGCCCTATGATTTCACCAGCATTCAACGCACTTACTCCTATCGCCAGACGCGTGCCATGCGCGCCCGTGAGAATTGGTTTGGAGGAATTACCTACGACTTTGGTCTAACCTGTACCATTTGGCGCGGGTTTTTTCTGGAAGCGCGCTTTGCCGGCGGTCTGAACATCTTACAGCCTTATAAGCCGCTACCACCTGTGACAGCCCGCAACGTCTACCTTCGCCCTTCTTTACAAGCAGGTTATTGGTTCGGGAGAATGGCTGGAAAACCGATTCAAACGCCCGTCTGGTGATCTGAAGGAACGCGTTATTTTTCCCGGTACCTGATCGCCAAAACACCCGACCTTTGACCCGCGCACAAATTTAAAGTCGTATGAAATCACTGCTCCTTACTGTTACAATTTCCGTGCTTGCCGGTTGCGCCCTCTGCGCCCAGACTCCGAAGTTTGCCTGGGTCAAGACCATCGTCAGCCCGGGCGACCCCCTGACTACCCTGATCGAAATGTTTGACGTTCAAACGAGTGCCACCGGCGAAACCTTTGTATTCGGGTATTTTCAGGAAAAACTACAGTTTGGGAACGGCATCAATATAGAGGCCGCTCCACAAAGCGATGCGTATTTCATTGCAAAATACTCCACCGGAGGCGACGTGCAGTGGGTTCGGAAAATCGGTCCGGTCAATAAACCATTCCCGCCGCCGCTCCGCGACACTACGGGGGGCAGTATTGAAGTGGATCCCGAAGGCAATGTGTATGTGACCGGAAAATTCTCCAATCCGGCTATCTCCTTCGATGCCACCCACCACCTGGGCCTGCAATGCCCGGGTGACTGTGCAGATGTTTTTGTCGTCAAATACAACGCATCCGGTGCATTTCTGTGGGCAAAATCGTTTTCAAGCGGCGAAGCCGGCGCACGATTGGACGCGGATGGCATCGCAGTCGCTGCCGATGCAAGCGTTTATGTAAGTGGCAGTTACAGTGGCAATACGGTGATCTACGACACCATTCATATATTCAACGGCTTGCGGAACGACGGCTGCTTTCTCGCACGCTTACAGCCGGATGGCGCATTACAATGGGCACATTTCCCCAATCAGGATGGAATCATCGTCGCTCAACAACTACAGGTGATGCCCAGCGGCGATGTATGGATGGGTGGCTTCTACGGCAACGGCTCCATAGATTTTGGAAATGACGTGGCACTCGGTCTTTACGGCGACCCGGATTTTGCAGAGTTTTTTTTGGTGCGCTACAATGCCAACGGAGATGCCCAGGAAGCCATTAATTTCAACTCTCCCAACGAGGATTTTTCTTTAGCGGAAATTGCAGCGGCTCCTGATAGCAGCCTGCTCATCATCAACGACTTTCGCTCCGTGTTGCGCAAAGACAGCACGGTATTCAAGCAAGCGCTGTTACACGGCGCTTTATTGACTCGTTATCGAAATGGCCAACATTCGCAGGAAGTATTTATTCCTTATCCCAATCTCAACAGTGCGCCTATGACCTCTATCGCAGTCAGTAGCAACGGACAATTTTTTTCAGGCGGGATGTTTGGGAGCCAATCGCTGAGTGTTCCGGGTGGGCCTTTACAAAACCAAGGCAATCAGGACCTTGTTTTGCTTACAGGGCCAACACCCTGGAAAGCAACCAAAGGTTTCCAGTTTGGAGGCGAAGGATTTGAGGTCATCCTCAACTTCTACTATGGCCATTCTATCCGTACGGATGCGTCGGGCAATGTGTATTTAGCCGGTCTTTTTGAGGAAATGAACCTCAGCGGTTTCAAACAGCCTGGTTTTGGCATTTTTGTCGGCAAAATAAACAGCGAAACTGTCGGCGCCGATGAGCCGGAAATCTCCGCAACACCCCTGGTCATCGAGCCCAACCCATCCGGCGGTGTATTCCGCGTCTTGTTTGCTCAATCAGAACCCAAGGGCGTCCTGGTGATCCAGGATCTACATGGAAAAGCACTGCTTCGACGGGCAGTGTCCGCACCCTCTGTTGATCTCGATTTGCCACTGCCTGTCGGTGTTTATACTTGCATTTTTTACGGGGAAAAAGGTGTAGAACGGGGCAGGGTAATGGTCATACGCTAAATTACCCGCGGCTTTGATACCTTTGGGCTTTCGTCAATGCGTTATTTCGTCATTGAACGTTATTAAAGGTCATTTCGTCATTGGTCATTTTACCCGCCTGCGCTGAACATCGCAGTGATCAATAACTAAATGGTATCCAATGACGAAATGACGTTCAATGTCGAAATGACCTGCGCCCATGTCCATCTCCACCTTACATGCCTCCCCCGTTGCACTCCGCCGCTTGTGCGACAACCTCGCACACTGGGCATTTACCGACTTCGACCGGGCGCGGGGCGCGTTGGTAGAGCTGGCAGACCAGATCGGACCGCGGGCACCTTTTGAATTGCGGCTGTCGTTTCACCGAAGTGCCGCTTTTCTGGAAAACCAGTGGCAGCACTATGAGCGGGCGCTCGGTCATTGCCAACATGCCATCACCATCCTTGAAAGCCTCGCCGACAATGCCGGATTGGTGGAAATGTGGGCCGATACAGCCGCCATCTACCTCAATTGCCGCGACTGGCAACATACCCAGGAATGCCTCGATCAGGCCCGGCTGTACCTCTCCGATACCACCCAACCCCGCCTCCGCGCACACATTGACTGCCGGGAAGGCTTTCTTCACCTCCACCTCGGCAACACCAACGAGGCGCTAGACCGCTTGCTGCAAGCCAATGAACAGCTGGCAGGACTGCGCGACGATGCTCCCCTGAAGGATTTTTATATCCTCACCCTCCTGCTCAGCGGGTTGGGCGACCTCTACGAGCGGCTCAACGAGATGGAAAAAAGCCTGCAGGCTTTCCGGAGTGTCCTGCCCATCGTGGAACGGCATCATCTTCGTCCCCGCCTCGCCTGGCACTACCTCAATGCCGGGCGCGTCGCTTATGCGGGCAAAGATTATGTATCTGCCCGCGCCTGCTTCGACGACGTACTGCGCTATGCAGGTGAAGGCGATGCCGAGGCGCGGATCCACGCCTTGGGCAACCTGGGGATCATTGCCAGTGTGACCGGCGAGGCCAACCGCGCCCGTTCCCTGTTCGACCAGGCCGCCGCGCTGTATGAACACCCGGTGAAGCAGTCGGATTTTACCAACCTGTCGAAGATCGAGTTTTATCGGGCCGGACTGCTGGCCCAGTCGGGCGACTATAACGAAGCGCGTGGTTTTTTAGAAAAAGCCTATGAAATTGGTCTGGAAGGCCAGGACTTATTCCATCTTGAACAGATTTGCAGCATGATGGCCAAGGTGAACGAGAACCTCGAAGATTATGCAGAAGCCTATCGCTGGCAGTTGCTTGCCACCCAACATACGGCTGCCCACTTTCGTCAACTGCGCAACCGCGACCGCGAAGAGATTGAAGTCCGCCACCAACTCGAGCGCAGCCGGCAGGAAGCACAGATGGCCCGCCTGCGCGTATCGGGGCTGCAACTCCGGGCGCTTCGAGCCCAGATGAATCCACATTTCCTGTTCAATGCGCTGAATGCCATCCAGGGCTTCATCACCTCCGGGCGCAACAACGAAGCCGAGACCTATCTGGCGAAATTCGCCCGCATGATGCGCCACACGCTCGACTACTCCGAACTGGAAGTCGTGGGACTGGAACAAGAAATCGAATTTCTGGAGCGCTTTCTGGACATCAACCGCAAACTCCGTTTTCGGGAGCGACTGGAATTCGAAATCGTGGTGTCGCCCGAGCTTGACCAGAACGATGTGACCGTGCCGACCATGATCCTGCAACCCTTTGTAGAAAATGCCATCGAACACGGCCTCCGACCCAAACAGGAGGGCATGCTCCGCATCGAGTTTTTGCCGGGCGACGACGACGATACCGTGCGCTGTGTCATCGAAGACGACGGCGTGGGATACAACAAAGGCAAAGAAAAACAATCAGAACTTCCTGATTTTCAGAAACATCGATCCCGCGGCATGGAAATTACCCGCGACCGCCTTAATCTGCTTCATCAACTCAATCGCAAGGTAACGGGCGAGTTCATCCAGATCACCGACCTGGGTGAACTGACCCGTGGCGCACGCACCGGAACGCGGGTAGAGGTGCTGCTGCCGATTTTGGAGGAATGATCAATTCGTTCCCCGCCTCAGCACCCAACTTTGAAACCGTTCGGCATTCACTTTATGCGCTGAAAAAGTTTCGGCGAAGGCATGGGTACCGGAATCGTCGGGTTTGGCGCAGAAGTAGATATAGTTGTGTTTTTCGTAATTGAGCACCGCATCGAGGCTGGGAATGGAAGCCATGCTGATGGGGCCCGGCGGCAGACCTTTGTACCGGTAGGTATTGAACGGCGAATCGAATGTCGTGTGGTATTCTGTCACCCGGTGCGTCATAAAGTCCCGGGTTGCAAACACACTGGTCGGGTCTGCCTGAAGCAGCATATTGATTCTCAGGCGATTGAGGTACACGCCGGCAATGGTGGGTTTTTCGGGAGTTGAATTGGTTTCCCGCTCCACGATGGAAGCGAGCGTATACACCTCCGTCTCCGTCAGGTTGAGCGCCTTGGCTTTGGCGCGGCGGTTGTTTTTTTCCCAAAATGCGTCATGCTCCTTCGCCATCCGCCTGACAAATCCAGCGGCATCGGTATTCCAGAACATTTCATAGGTATTGGGAATGAAGGCCGAGATCAAAGTTTCGGGCTTGTAGCCGATTTCCGCCAGCAAGACGGGATCCTGAAAGGCGGTGATCAGCGCCAGCGAATCGGCCTCGATGAACTGCCCCACCGTTCCTGCCACATCTTCCGGCAAGCGCTCGCTGTTGAGCACCACTTTCACCGGAGCCTGCTCGCCATTGCGGAGGTGCTGGATCAGTTGACGGGTCGTCCACCCGGGCTGCACTTCGAACCGGCCGGCGCGCATCTTGTCTTTTTTATAACTCATCTCGCCAGCCAGCCAGCGGAAACTATCTTCGTCTTTGATGATGCTGCCCATTTTCAGGATCGCCACCACTTCGTCGAACGTGGCCCCTGTCGGAATATAAATAAATTGATTTTCAAGTTTTTCCGGTACCGTTGGAAAAAAGAGCACCTGAATATATTTCCACCCGAAAAAGAGTCCGCCGGCCAATGCAATGACCAGTACCCACCCGACAATTTTGGCAGGCGATGATTTTTTGTGTTGTGTCATGAAGGGAGCAGGCTGAGATAAAGTCAGGTTCATCAAAAAGAAGGTAGGTCAAAAAAACAGCGCAAAGGTAACAGACCATCGGAGCATCAAAAACCATGATATGATTTTTTTGTCGCAGAACCAAACCCAGGCCACCTCGATTTCGCTCCATCCACAAGAAAGAAATTCGGACATTTGCCGTCTAATTTTTCAACAGCATGGCAAAATCTACTTTCCACCACACCGCCAAAGAGCGATTTCTCCGCTACGTTCAGATTGATACCCAGAGCGACCCCAACAGCCCCAGCCAGCCCAGCACGGAAAAACAAAAGAACCTGAGCCGCGTGCTGGTAGAAGAACTGCTCGAAATAGGGCTCTCCGATGCACATCTCGATGAACATGGCTACGTCTATGCGACCATTCCGGCCAATACCGATAAAAAAGTACCCGTCATTTGTTTTTGCTCGCATGTGGACACCTCGCCCGATTGCTCCGGTGAAGGCGTGAAGCCCATCGTCCACGCCAATTATCAGGGACAGGATTTGGTGCTGCCCGACGATCCTTCCGTGGTGCTGCGCAAAAGCGAACACCCGGATTTGAAGCACCAGATCGGTCACGACCTCATCACGGCCAGCGGCACTACCCTGCTCGGCGCAGACAACAAAGCGGGCGTGGCAGCCATCATGGATGCCGCGCATGTCCTGGTGAACAACCCGCAGTTGAAACACGGAAAAATTCGGATCCTCTTTACGCCGGACGAGGAAATCGGTCGCGGCGTAGATAAAGTGGACATGAAAAAACTCGGCGCCCGCTACGGTTACACCATTGACGGAGAGACGGCCGGCAGCATCGAGGATGAAACATTTAGCGCCGACGGCGCCACAGTGACGGTGTTCGGCGTGTCGGCGCACCCGGGTTTTGCCAAGGGCAACATGGAAAATGCCGCAAAAATCGCCGCCCGCATCGTCGCCAAATTCCCCGACAAACTCAGTCCGGAGCACACCGAAGGCAAGCAGGGTTTCATCCATCCCGTGCACTTTGAAGGCAATGTAGAGCGCGCGACTATTAAACTTATCGTCCGCGATTTCACCGAGGCCGGCCTGAAGCGCCATACCCGCACCCTTCAAAACATCGTGGACGGCGTGCTGAAAAACTTTCCGAACAGCCGCGCCGAGATCAAAATTTCGGAACAATACCGCAATATGGGTAAGGTGCTGCGCCGCTATCCACAGGTGGTGAACAACGCGCTCGAAGCTTTGCGCCGCGCCGGGTTCGAACACCCCATCCAAAGTTCGATCCGGGGCGGCACCGATGGTTCGCGCCTGTCGTTCATGGGCCTGCCATGTCCCAATATCTTCGCGGGAGAGCACGCTTTTCACTCCAAACAGGAGTGGGTTTCGGTGCAGGATATGGAAAAAGCCGCCGAAACAGTGGTGCACCTGGCGCAGGTGTGGGAAGAGCGGAGTTGAATGTTTTTACAGGATGGACAGGGTTTTTACAGGATTAACAGGATTTTACAGGATTTCCAGGATTAGTACCTGTCCATCCTGTAAAATCCTGTTAATCCTGTAAAAACCTTATTCACGCTGATTGTTTCAGCCCTGTTTTTTCCAAATTTGATAGCCTGTTCCATCCATTTCTTTCCGGTCTTCCGGCATCGTCCGCAGTGGTTCGCAAGGCCGCAGCGAGTTGTAGCATTGGGCGGGCAACTGCTGATAGAGGCGAGTCCCTTCCGTTTTCCAGGCCAGCATCTCGTCGCTGACGGATTTGACTACTTTGCCGGGATTGCCCACCACGAGGCTGCGCGGCGGGATGCGCTCGCCGCTTTTTAGGAAACACAACGCTCCGACAATACACCCGTCGCCGAGTTCCACTTCATCCATCAGCACGGCGTTCATGCCCACGAGGCAGTTGCGCCCGATGGTCGCGCCGTGCACCACCGCACCGTGCCCGATGTGGGCACCTTCGCGCAGCAGCACCGTCGTGCCGGGAAACATGTGGATCGTGCAGTTTTCCTGCACATTACACCCGTCCTCGATGATGATCAGACCCCAGTCGCCCCGAATGGCCGCACCCGGCCCCACATACACGTCGCGCCCGATCACGACATTCCCCGTGACCGCAGCCTGCGGATGGATGAAACTGCTTTCATGGATGACCGGGCGAAACCCGTTGAATTCGTAAATCATAAAAAAGTTTGAAGTTTGAAGTTTGAAGTTTGAGAGTTCGAATTAGCCACATTCATCAGAGTACCCACAACTTCAAACTCTCAAACTCTCAAATATTTTTTTTCAAAAAGCAGCAAAGCAAGGGTAAGGAACGGGCAAATAATAACTTGTAAGTTTCAGATAGATTGGTTTTTGCTCAGATGGGCTATCTTTTTGAGCGAATAGTGGGGCTATTTAATCAAAAAGATGGGTCATCTGGGTGAAAAGAAAGC
>Ga0209181_10012177_pt1 | contig 10912 bp, 7 predicted proteins | sample MAT05_FD_187208 | JGI IMG/M metagenome (GOLD analysis project Ga0209181, IMG submission 187208) | Freshwater microbial communities from Lake Fryxell liftoff mats and glacier meltwater in Antarctica - MAT-05 (SPAdes) (version 2) | ecosystem: Environmental > Aquatic > Freshwater > Ice > Liftoff...
AAATATCGAACGCCGTAGCGATCAATGAGCATTTCGATTTCTGCCGCAACGCGCTCCGGGCTGCGGGAGTTGTAGCGATTGCCGTAAATGGGCTTAGCGCACCAGTTGCATTTGTATGGACAGCCGCGGGTGGTGGCAAGGTTGAGGGAAAAATAGCCGTGGTTTTGGAGCCAGATTTGGCGGTAAGATTCAATGTCGACTAGATCCCAGGCTGGATTCGGAAGGGAATCTAGGTCGTGGATGACGGGGCGTTTTTGATTGACGATCGTGGCTTTTTGATTGTTGATTGCCGATTGAGGATTGAGGATTGTTGAGGTGTAGGCGATGCCTGGGATTTGGTCAAAAGCCGATTGTACTTCCCCATCCAAAGTCGAAATCAATTCCCGAAGCGTTGCTTCCCCTTCTCCCAGAATTACAAAATCAGCCCCTTTTTGCAGGTATTCCTCATAGTGATCCGTGCTGTCGCTATTGTTGACAATAACCGTGCAGCCCTGCGCTTTGCCCATTTTAATCATCTCAAATGCAGCCTCTCGCATACGTGTGAGGCACATTTTGGTCAGGTAGTTGAACCCATCGTCGTAGAGGACGAGGTAACGCGGGCGTTCTTTTTCGAGGACTGGGAGCAGTTCTGCTGCATTGTGTTTTAATCCCGTATCAAACAGAGAAACCTCGTAGCCGCACTCGCGCATCAGCGCCGCTGCACATAACGTGCCATAGGGCGGATAAGGCTGCGCGTTTTTCCACTGCTTTGGGTCGAAGCGGTAGAAATAGGAGTGGGTGAAGAGGATTTGGGACATGGTTTCGGTATTATTGTCATTATCGTCATTTCGTCATTTGGGTCATTCGTCATTTATCGTCATTTATTGTCATTAGGTCATTCGTCATTGGGGTCACCCTTGGCTTTTGCGTCAATAAATGACGAATGACCCAAATGACGATAAATGACGAATGACCCAAATGACGATAAATGACGAATGACCCAAATGACGATAAATGACGAATGACGATAAATGACGAAATGACCCTAATGACGAAATGACAATCAATAAAGACCCTTTCAGCCCCCAAATGCAACCCCAACCAAATCTCCCTGCTCCTTTTCATGCGCCTTCGGGAAACCTGTAGCTGGCGATGCAGCAGCTCGACGGCCTGCATATTTCCAACCGTATTCTGATTGGGTGACCGCGATATGGCTCCAAGCGCCCATGTTAGCGGGCTCTTCTTGTACCCAAATGAGTTCGGCTTTTGCGTACTTGTTACGCAGGGCATCAAACTGCTTTTTTGGGAAGGGATAAATCTGTTCCAGGCGGATTATGGCCACGTCTTCGCGTTTTTCGTCCTGTTGCTTTTTGAGCAGATCGTAATAGACTTTGCCTGAGCAAACGAGCATTCTTTTTACTTTTAGGCACCGTAGGCTTGCCGAAGGAGCGTTGTCGTCATCGAATAATGCGTCGTCGATCAGTTCGCGAAAACGATTGCCTGTTTCTAGTTCGCTGATTTCGCCGAGGTTGAAGGGCGCGCGCAGGCCCGATTTGGGCGACATCACCACGAGTGGTTTCCGGAAGGGGCGTATTTGCTGGCGGCGCAACAAATGGAAAAAATTGCTGGCCGAAGTCACATTTGCTACGGTCACATTGTTCTCGGCGCAACCTTGCAGGAAGCGTTCCAGACGGGCGGAAGAGTGTTCCGGACCTTGGCCTTCGTAACCGTGTGGGAGTAGCATCACGAGTCCGCTCATACGCTGCCATTTGCTTTCGCCTGCAAAAATGAATTGATCTACGATGGTACTGGCACAGTTTACAAAGTCGCCAAATTGTGCTTCCCAGATCACCAAGGCATCAGGCGTGGAGAGCGAATAACCATATTCAAAACCCAACACTGCGTATTCGCTGAGCAGGGAATTGAAGATGCGGAACTTGCCCTGTTTCTCCGCGATGCCATCCAAACGGTTGACTTCCTGATACGTATTCGTGTCGATGATACAGGCATGGCGGTGACTAAACGTTCCACGTTTCACATCCTGACCGCTCATGCGTACATCCTGACCGTCTAACAGAAGTGATCCGTAAGCCAGAAGCTCGCCGAGCTGCCAGTCAATTTTACCGGAAGCAACCAATTGTTTTTTGGCTTCTGTGAGTTTGGAGATTTGTGAAATCGGGGTAAACCCGGCAGGGAAAGACAACAAATGGTTGATCAATTGATCAATCGTCTTGCGTGGAATACCTGTGTCCGGGCTTTCTTGAAAATCCTGGTCGGCTACTGTTTTGGTCAGTGCTTTCCAATGAAGTTCTGGTTCCTGATATGTGTAGGGCAGTGGCGTTTGGCGAGCGTTGTCTAGGCGTGCCTGGAGGTCTGCCTTGAATTTGGCTTCCATGTCATTGGCAAGTTTTTCGTCTACGTCGCCGCGAGCCTGGAGTATTTTATTGTAAATGGTACGAGGGTCAGCGTGTTTTTCAATGATTTTCCACATTTCAGGCTGCGTGAACCGAGGCTCATCGCTTTCGTTGTGGCCGTTTCGGCGGTAACAAACCAGGTCGAGGAACACATCAGTATTGAATGCCTGACGGTATTCAATCGCTAATTCTGCCGCAAAAACACAGGCCTCCGGGTCGTCGCCATTGACGTGGAAAACGGGGGCTTGCACCACCTCAGCAATGCTCGTGCAATACGTACTCGAACGCGCATCTTCCCATCCCGTCGTAAAACCAATTTGGTTGTTGATGACCAAATGTACTGAACCGCCGGTATTGTACCCATCAAGGCTCATCATCTGAATCACCTCATATACAATACCTTGGCCTGCCAAAGCTGCGTCGCCGTGGATTAAAATCGGCAGCACACGGTCAAAATCTTCCTTGTACAAAATGTCAAGTTTGGCCCGACTGAAGCCTTCCACCACCGGATCCACGGCTTCGAGGTGGCTGGGATTGGGAAGTAGTTTGACATAAACGGTGCGCCCATTCAAGGCTTCAGTTTGGGAAGAATACCCTTGGTGATATTTCACATCGCCCGAACCGTAACTTTGGTCAGGGATACTTTTGTCTTCGAATGCACGGAAAATCTGCTCATAGGTTTTGCCCACAATATTACACAGCACATTGAGTCTGCCACGGTGCGCCATGCCGATTACGACTTCTTCCACGGGTGTTTCGGTTTCAGCGGCGCGGTTGATCATTGCATCGAGGGCCGCGATGGTGGCTTCTCCGCCTTCCAGACCAAAGCGTTTTTGTCCCACAAACTTGGTGGCCAAAAACTGTTCAAAGCCCACTGCGCCATTGATTTTTTCCAAAATTCGTTTCTTCTTTTCCAGCGAAAAGCCGAAGTCGGTGGATAGGTTGCGCCCTTCGATTTTCTGGCGCAGCCATTCGCGCTTAGTTTTGTCAAACACATGAGTGCTCTCAAACCCAATGTTGCCGCAATAGATCAATTTCAATCGCGCTATGATTTCACGAAGCGTTGCATTCAGCATACCGAGCTGAAAACCAGCCACAAAGCGGGTGTCCAAATCAATATCTGAAAGCCCGTAATCGGACAATTCTAGCTTCGGGTGACGGTTTTTGCGTGGCTTGATCGGGTTTGTAGTCGAAAGCGTGTGTCCACGGTCGCGGTAACCGTAGATCAGATTTACGACCGAAAATTCTTTTTTAAGGTCAGAAACGGCAGTGCCAGAAGCAGCGCCTGCATCGTTGTGCCCATTTGCAGCACTGCCTGCGAAGTCAAAGCCCCTAAAAAAGGCCTGCCAATCGGATTCAACCGACGCTGGGTCGGCCTGCCAATTGCGGTACATGGTTTCTATGTATTGCGGATGCGCGTTGAAAACAGGAGAATGGTCGGTCATGAATGTGGTCAATGTGCTAATGACGAAATGACGAATGACGAAATGACGAAATTCAGGCCGCAAAAGTAAAACGACCCTATCGGTATTTTGTAAAAACCTTGTCAATTGCCGCAGCTAAATCGCGATCTTTTTGGGTGACGGTATTACCTGCGTCGTGGGTGCAGAGCGTGAAGTCTACTTTGTTCCACATATTGCTCCATTCTGGATGATGGTCGAGACGCTCTACTTCGGCAGCCACTTCGGTCATAAAAGCAAAGGCTTTAGTGAAGTCTTTGCATTGAAAGGAGGCTTGGAGCTTGTTATTTTTTTCTTGCCACATAGGTTTGAATGGTAAACTATGAACTATGAACTATGAACTGGGGAGGATGGCATAACAGAATATTGTCTTGAGGGTTTTGGCCTCAGGTAATTAGGATGTAGAAGTAGGTATGAGGATAAGTTTTTTTGGGAGGTTAAATTTGAGAACCCGCCTTCGTCAAGGCTTCGTTTGAGCAACCGCTTACGCCAAGGCTACGGCGGGTAAACTTACGTCAAGGCTACGACGGGTAAATTAGCAACAACAACTTCTCCGTCAGCACTCAATTTTTGAAGGGAAACGGGTTTAATTTCGTTCAAACCGCCGCCTTCGACTGGGATTTGGATTTTGATATAGTTGTCGGTAAAACCGCTTAGTAAAGCAGCGTCGCGGTGGTGCTCCAATAATACAGGACGTACGGTGCCAATATGTTGCTGGTAAAAAGCCCGGCGTTTCATTTCCGAAAGGCCACGCAGGGCCTGGTTGCGGCGGCGCCGTTCTTCTACGGGAACCTTGTCCGACATCTCAGCAGCTGGCGTATTTGCACGTTCGGAGTAGGTGAATACGTGGAGGTAGGAGAGGTCAAGATTTTGAACGAACTGGTAAGTTTCCAAAAAATCCTCCTCGGTTTCGCCTGGAAACCCCACGATTACATCGCATCCGATACAGGCGTGAGGCATCCGTTTTTTGATAAAGTTTACACGTTCGGCGTACAAGTCGCGGCGGTAACGACGGCGCATATCGCGGAGTTGTTTATCGCTGCCGGATTGTAGTGGAATGTGAAAATGTGGCATAAACCGTTGGCTTTCTGCCACAAATGCAATGATCTCGTCGGTCAATAAATTCGGCTCAATACTGCTGATTCTGAAGCGACTGACTTCTTCTACGTTGTCGAGTTCCACAACCAGATCAGCAAAAAGCGCTTCTTTTCTTGGGCGTTCCCCTTCGATGACTGCGGTACCGTTGCCGAAATCGCCCAGATTTACCCCTGTCAGCACAATTTCCCGTGTACCCATTTGGCCAATTTGCCGGGCATTTGCTACTGCACTTTCCAGCGTGTCAGAACGGCTTGCGCCACGGGCTTGAGGAATGGTACAGAATGAACATTTGTAATCGCAACCGTCTTGTACTTTCAGGAACGAACGCGTGCGGTCGCCAAAAGAAAACGAGGCAGTGAAGGTATTCACGTCGCGCACCTCACCAGCGCGTATCATGCCTTTGCCTTGCGATTTGGATAGGTCATCAACGTAATCCAGGATTCGGAATTTCTCTCCTGCACCCAATACCAAATCCACCCCCGGAATGTCGGCAATTTCCTGCGGTTTAAGCTGAGCGTAGCAACCCGTCACCACCACAAACGCGCCGGGTTGGCGACGCATGGCCTGCCGCACAATTTTCCGGCATTCCCGATCTGCTTGTTCCGTTACAGAGCAGGTATTGAGCACATAGATGTCGGCTTCTTCCTCAAATTTGACAGGCAGATAACCGCTCGATTCGAAGAGCCGTGCCAGTGCGGAGGTCTCTGAATAGTTAAGTTTGCAGCCAAGTGTGTGGAAAGCGACAGTGCGCGGTGTTGCCATGGTGATTTAAAATTCACGGCAAAGGTAAAAAAGAAAGTGGTGGCACGGCTTCAAGTCGTACCACCACTTTCTTCATCCTATATTCTTTCCAGTTTCCCCTGCCGTCCATCGGCATCGAAAAAATAAATCCCAGGCGTCAGTCGGCTCAAATCCAGGTCAAACTGGTTGCCCTGCAAATCATTTTGGCGCAACACTTCTTGCCCCGTGAGATTGAAAAGTCGGAAAGTACGTACGCTTTCCGAACCTTCTGGCAGCCTGAAATTGGTACTGCCATTGGTCGGATTCGGAGACACAATGATTTTGGGTTCAGCGAATTGATCTCCCGGTTCATTGGTGCCGATGGTGATCTGCTGCTCTGTGTAGAACGCAATAAGTATCATCATCTCGTCGTCGGAAGTAGCGCCAAAATTTACGGGAACAGGCCCGTCATTAATCCATTTCGCTTCATGTATGAGGCCATTGCCCCATTTTAGGGGCAACAAGGGTTCCCAATATCGAATAGGAATGTGTTGATAATCGTAAAACGGGGTCGGGCATCCAGGCATCCCCATTGGACAAGAGGCATCGTAAATCAAGTCGCCTTTTTGTCCGTTGGCCAAGCGTTTCCAGGCTTTATAGCCCTTGCCATATTTGTGCGTATGGCCCATCACGCCCCAGACATATATGCTATCGGCCCCAAATTCAAATTCGGACTGGGAATAGGTAATGAGGTTACCACTATTCGCTATGGGGATATTGCCATTTACAAGCAAAGCGGCGAACATCTCCTGAGGTGCAGTGCCGGGCGTTTGGGTATAGATGTTTACGTAAGCTTCGCACTGATAAGGCTTTGAGAGCGAGTAGTTGATATAGTGAGAATTTAAGTCAACCACAATGTTCTTATCCCACTTAAAAGCAGTTTTGCCAGGGAGCCGTAGTTCGGTGGCTTCTTGGACCGCTGCAACGAGGTTGATCTGGCTGTGATCCGCATTCAGACGTAAGCCGGCAGGGATAGATGCAGCACCGCTTCCCGTAAAATTATAAAGCAAAAAGTGGTGCGAAAAGGGCGAAATTTTAAAGTCCAGGCCATTCACTTCCACATTGGCAGGCAGGTTCATTTCCCATTTTTGATAATACTCTACTTCGTCATCAGGCGCTAGGAAGAATGGGCCCATTTTGATTTGGAAACCTTCGCCAGCTGCCGGAGCAGGTGGCGGCCCATCAGGGAATGACTTTTCGCCACCAACATTATAAAAGGTTTCCACCAGACTTTTGTTAAACAAAACGCCCGTGCTTTTTGCGCCGTAGAGAATCCATTGACGAATAATCTCTTTTTCAAGCGAAGTGAGCGAATTGGTTGGAAAATCTTTTGGCATTGCATCGCCTTCATTGGCATGGAGCGATGTTATAGTTGGCTCTAATTCCCGGTTGATTTTTCGGAAAAGGAAACTTCGGTCAGCGCGGCCAGGATACACCCGCTTGTAGCCTTTGCTCAGGGCATAGGCGTTTGTGGGGTTTACATTCACCAGTTTGGCGGATACATTTTGGGCACGGAGTAATTCGGTAGAACCAACCCCTTCTAAATCCAGGTTTCCTGCGGGTGTAGCGTGGCTGTGGCACGAAACGCACTTGTTTTGGAAAATTTTGTAGGCTTCCTGAACGGAAGGGACTGTTTGGGCAGGAAGTTGAAGCGCAAAGGAGCAAAGAAGGAGCAGGGAAAAGAGTTTTCGCATGATGCTTAATTTTTGAATTACTAAGATTTGTGTTGGGCGATTTAAAGTTTAGCAGCGGCGATTAGTTTTATTTTACTGCGGAGTGTTGATGATCATAATCTCTGTGCCTTTGTGGCTCTGCGGTTTATTTTCTTACTACTTATTACCATGGCAAAATAACAACAGTTTTGGACAAAGATGACTCTAGAACTGTGATATATGTTACGTCATTGGGCCAAGCGGGTAGAATTTGATGTTGGCTAAATCTTTTCGCGCTCATTTTCCCCAATTAAAGAAGGGCAACACACGCTTCCCTGAACGATTCAAAAGCCCGATTTGCAGCCCATGCAATTCACTCGCATGATTGATGAGGCCAATTTGCACCCCTTTGATGCGTCGTGCACGGTTGACAAGCCCTGAAACCTGTACTCCTTTTATGGCTTGGGCGTTGTTGACTAAGCCTGCCACCTGAACGCCGTTGATGGTTCGGACGGTATTAACCAAGCCGGAGGCCTGTACCCCTTCCATTGCTTTAGCGTTATTCACAATCCCGGCCAACTGCACACATTTGGCTTCTGAGACCTTGGCCGTATCTTCCTCATTACTCCGAATAATATTGATTAACCCAGCAGCTTGCAGGGAAAATTGGGGGCTTATTCGGGCAATATTGATCAAGCCTGCAAATTGAGCTCCAGCCAGAGTATCCGAGGTTTGGTTGTACAATCCAGCTGCTTGAACGCCATTACAGCGGCCCCGATTGAGGTTGAACAGGCCTGCCCCTTGAAAACCCTGTACCTCTTTTTTCGTAAAATTCCCCAATCCTGCCGCTTCAAAATACCGAACTCCCGCCGATTGCCCAGCCAGAATATTGATTGACACATTGTTTGTTACCTTCTTGCTCAGCACGTAATTGGTGCCAATCATCGGCAAAAACGACACCTGAAATCTCCGCTGAAGCGTATCCGGAACATTCAAATCGTGCCATTTGTCCAAGCTGGCTTCGAAAAAATAATCCAGTTCTGTGGCAGCTTTTTGCAGCGATTTACGAATGGACTCGGTCAATGTGGAAGAATCCGCTGGGGGAATCGGAACAGGCGCAAGTTCCAGATTCCGATATCGCGGCGATATGGAGGCTACTTGCAAAATAGTATCTCGGTACCCGAGTCTGACTACCACCAACTCCGTTTTCTTTTTTACCTTTAATTGGTAATAACCGCTTGAATCTGTAGTGGTTGCGCGCAAAGTCTTGCGGTCATAGATGGTGACATTAGCCAGCCGTTCTCCCGAATTTGTGGCTCTGATTACCCCGCTGACCTCACTTTTGGCCTGTTTTTGTCGTTTTAAAATCAGATACTGGCCGTTGCTTTTGATCACATATTCCTCGCCGAGCATCTCGCGCAAAATTTCCCGCACCGTCCAATCTGTGGCAGTAAATGTGATCCGATGTCCGGCATCCAGGATTCGGGTATTATACGACCATTCAAAATTAGCCAGCCTTGCTACTTCATCCAAGGCTTGTTTGATCGGCGTGTTTTGAAAAGAAATACTCAGCCGTCGGGTCAGCACCTCGGCTCCCAAAAGCGGGGCCGATGAAAGAAACAAGCAAAACACGCTTAGAAATATTCCCTTTTTCACGTTCAAGTCGATTTTTGGATTTAGTCGTCACAGCCAGCGCCGTTCAGATAATATTGCCCGTCGAGCTGCTTGATTTCCAGGGAAAAGGTTTCTGCAAGTAGGAAGATGATGCGCTCAATGGTTTCGTTGTTGTAACGCACATGCAAACGGCAGTTTTCTAAAGCCTTGTTTGTCAGCGTAATTTTCACGCCATAATTTTTTTCCAACAAGGGAATAACCTCGGAAAGCGGGGCATCATCGAATTCAAATTGATGGTTGGCCCAGGCACTTGGATTACTGGAAGGCTTAGTTTGAATCCGTTCAAAATTGCCATCCTGAACCCGAATGCGGGCCTGCTCTCCTGCCGTTAAAAACTCGATCTGAGTGCCACTTTTTACTCGAACTTTACCTTCTTCCACACTTACAATTACCCAGTTTGGATCGCTGCTGTTGTCGATATTGAATTTGGTACCGACTACCGTGACTTCTACCTGCTGGACTTCGATCACAAAAGGTTTGGAAACATCTGGTACCACCTCAAAATAGGCTTCTCCGTTCATTTTTATATTGCGAGACTTTTTGGAAAATGCGGCCGAAAGGCTTGAATTTTGGTTGATGGACACCATAGAGCCATCGCTGAGCGTATCGCGCAAAATATTATCTGTGGCCGTGAGCAAAACAGAGTGACTGGCAGCATTTTGTTGAAAAAACCAAAAGGCACCCACCAAAAGCGCAATAGCAGCTGCGGCTCCGTACCGCCAAAAGGTCATGTGCAGCACTTTAGCTTTGCCCGAACGGGGTTGGATTTTGGCTTTGGTGCGGGTCAATGCAGCCTCCACATTGAGTGAGCGGGGGAGCTGAATCGGCACAAATTTTTGCCAAAGCCGTTGCATTTGCTCGAAATATTGGCGATTTTCCGAGGATTCAGCAAGCCATTTTTCCAACCAGACTTGCTCTTCAGGGGCAATTTCGCCGGCCAGGTGCTTTGCAATGCGTTCGTCTATGTTAGATGTATAGTCCATTTGTGCATAAAAGTCAAAATTGGATAAACTGGATCAGGGTTAAAAACAGGGTCAGGTACTCGGCTAACTCATGCCGCAGAATACGAAGGGCTTTTCCCATGTGCGTTTCTACGGTTTTGATGGAAATGCCCAATTGCTCGGCAATTTCTCGATATTTCAATTCCTCAAATCGGCTCAATTCAAACACGTGTCGGCATTGGGCCGGAAGCGCATCCAGCACTTTTCGGAGTCTTTGAGCGAGTTCCGGATCGTCTTTGGGTGATTCAAATTCCTGTGCCATCTGCCGCGCTTGATGTTGGGTGTATCGCTCGTGGACTCGATTGGCTCGTAAGCGGTTGAGTGCCTGATTGTGCACCATCCGATAGAGATAAGCCTTGACCGAATTTTGGAATTCCAGCACATCGCGCTGCGTCCAAAGTTTGGCAAAAGTGTCTTGCACAAGTTCTTCTGCTTCATCCATATCGCCCTCAGTGAAAGAAAACGCGTAACGAACGAGCGGTGTATACCACGCTCTGAATAGTGCATCGAATGCCTTTTCGTCGTCAATCCGAAGGGCCTGCGTCAATTGATGATTTTCGTTTGCCAAATTATATTGCCTGAATTTTAAGACACCAAAGGTCTATCCTTACCCTGATATGAAGGGTAAAAATATTTTTTTTCTTTTGGAGTCAGGGTAAGTTTAGGGGGAATGTGTCACAGGGTAAATCAACCCGAAACAGTCCTTTTAACTCTTTTGAAGGCCTGGCTCTAGTGGCAGGGGCACGAAGTCTTTGATAGTTTGGTCAGATTATTTTGAGATGAGACTAGGCGCGACGAAGGATTGTAGCGGGCTCTCCATGACTGAGGCGCAACAAAGTATCAGTTCAAAAGAG
>Ga0209181_10012178_pt1 | contig 10912 bp, 11 predicted proteins | sample MAT05_FD_187208 | JGI IMG/M metagenome (GOLD analysis project Ga0209181, IMG submission 187208) | Freshwater microbial communities from Lake Fryxell liftoff mats and glacier meltwater in Antarctica - MAT-05 (SPAdes) (version 2) | ecosystem: Environmental > Aquatic > Freshwater > Ice > Liftoff...
CAGCCCGGCCAGGATCGACTGGCCCGAGATGCGCATGTGCAGTGCGGTGAGCTTGCCGCTGGCGTCCAGCCCGGCTTCACCGTTCTGGGTGGGCGTCCAGACCTCGCAACGCGCCGCCTGCCCGCCAGCGGCCGGCGTGAACTTGGCGGTGGCGTTCATCACCTCCATCGTGGCGTGGTTCTGGTACGGATAGGCGTAGACCGCCTCCAGCGTGCGTGCCGCACCCGCCAGGGCGTCCTTGGCCTGGCCGGCCTGGACGCCGATCACGGCCTCGGGTGCGTCCAGCCCGGCTTTGAGCATCGCGGCGATGCCCGCGCTGTTCAGGCCGGTGTTGGGCCCCTCGTCCCAGTCGATCTTGAGGGCGGCCAGCGCCGTCTTGGCGCGCCACCAGGTGTCGGCCACCACCGCCACTGCGCTGTCGCCCACGGGCAACACGGCCTTGACGCCGGGCATCTTCATGACCGCGGCGGCATCGAAGCTGCGCACCTTGCCGCCCACCACCGGGCAGTCGGCAATCGCCGCGTTGAGCATCCCGGGCAGCGTCAGGTCCATGCCGTAGACCTGGGCGCCGGTGGTTTTTGGCGCGGTGTCCAGCCGGGGCAGCGGCTTGCCGGCGAGGGTCCAGTCTTTCGGGTCTTTCAGCACCACGTCGGTGGGCGGGGTGAGCTTGGCGGCGGCGCTGGCCACCTGGCCGTAGGGGGTGCTGCGGCCGCTGGCGGGGTGGCTGATGACGCTGGCGGCGGTGCGGCAGTCGGCGGCCGGCACGCCCCAGCTTGTGGCGGCGGCTTGCACCAGCATCAGGCGGGCCGCAGCGCCGCCCTTGCGCACATGGTCGTGCGACTCGCGGATGCCACGGCTGCCGCCGGTCGAAAAATTGCCCCAGACCCGGTTGCGCGCCAGGTTCTGGCCGGGTGTGGGGTATTCGGTCGTGACCTTGGACCAGTCGCAGCCCAGCTCCTCGGCCACCAGCTGCGCCAGGCCGGTGAGCGTGCCCTGGCCCATCTCGCTGCGGGCGATGCGGATGACCACCTGGTCGTCGGGCTGCACCACCACCCAGCAGTTGATCTCCGGCGGGATGTTGGCCAGGGTTTGGGCCGAGTTTTGGGCGTTCACCGTGCCGAGCGGCGCAAAAAAGCCCAGCATCAGCCCGCCGGCCGGCGCAGCCAGGCTGACGGTGGTGGCGGCGGACCCGGCGATGAAGCCGCGGCGGCTCAGGGCCAGCGAGGCTGGGGCGGCGCCTTCGGCAGGGATTCTGGCGGTGGTGGGGGTGCTCATCGTGCGCTCCTTCAGCCCTGGGCCGTGGCCACCAGCTTGATCGCCGCCTGCACCCGGTTGTAGGTGCCGCAGCGACAGATGTTGGTGATGGACTCGCGCACCTCGGCGTCGCTGGGCCGCGGCTTGCGCTTGAGCAGCGCTGCGGCGGCCATCAGCATGCCGGACTGGCAAAAACCGCATTGCGGCACGTCCAGCTTGACCCAGGCATTTTGCAGCGGGTGCTGGCCATCGGGCGACAGGCCTTCGATCGTCAGCACCTTGTCGGTCGGCGCCACCGACGACACCGGCCGCGCGCAGGACCGGGTGGCCACACCGTCGATGGGCACGGTGCAGGCGCCGCACTGGGCGATGCCGCAGCCGTACTTGGTGCCGGTCAGGCCGAGCTGCTCACGCAGCACCCACAGCAGCGGGGTGTCGGGCTCGGCGTCGTGCGTGTGCACGCGGCCATTGACGTTGATCGTGGGCAGGGTGGCGGTCTCCGAGGTGGCGGCCCGCGCATGATGTTTAAGCCGGCACGGGCCGGCATCGGTGTTGTCCTGAGGCCCGCGCCGCGCTGGGGCGATTGACGCCGCCTTGACGGCCCGGTCCGGCCGGCGTTACTTGGCAGCCAGGCCCAGCCGCTCGATCAGCGCCCGCTCCTTGCCGAAGGTATCGCGCGCCCAGGCGCCGTAGTCGGCACTGTTTTTGTACCAGACCGGCTGGTTCAGCTGGTCCAGCACCTCCAGGTGCTTGGGGTCGTCCATGGCCCGCTTGAAGCCGTCGTGCAGCGCCTTGACCACCGCCGGGTCCATGCCCTTGGGGCCGACCAGGCCGTAGGGCGAATTGCCCACCACGTTGTAGCCCAGCTCGCGGGCGGTGGGCACGTTGGGCCAGCGCTTGGTGCGGACATCGCCAAAGGTCACCAGCAGGCGCATCTGGCCGGACTCGACAAACTTGTCCCAGCCGGTGGCGTCGCTGGCGGCCATCACGTGCCCGCCCAGCAGCGCCTGCATCAGGTCGGCGTTGCCCTTGAACGGGATGTGGTTGAGCTGCACCTTGGCGACGTCGGACACCTCCTCGATCAGCAAATGCGGGCTGGTGCCGATGCCGGTCGAGCCGAAATCGATCTTGCCGGGCTGCTTGCGCGCCGCGTCCAGGTAGTCGGCCAGGGTCTTGTAGGGCGAATCGCTGCGCACCACAAAGCCGAAGGTGTAGCCGGTGACACCCAGGATGAAGCTGAAGTCGGTCAACGGGCTCCAGGCGGTTTTCTGCATGTGCGGGATGCGCAACATGCCCATCGGGAACTGGGCCACGGTGTAACCGTCGGGCTTGGCCGTCAGTGCCATCGTGCCCGGGCCGGTGGTGCCGCCGCCGCCCGGCTGGTTCTGCACGATGACGTTCTGGCCCAGCGTCTTGCTGGCGATCTCGGCCAGCGCGCGCAGGTGGCGGTCGGTGCTGCCGCCGGCCGGCCAAGGCACGATCAGCGTGATCGGGCGCGCCGGCCAGCCCGCCGGTTGGGCGCGCAGCGTGGGTGCAGCCGCAGCCAGGGCGGCGGCGGTGAGCAGGCGGCGTCGGGTGGGGCTGTGGTGGGCGGGATCGCGTCGGGTCATGGGTCTTGAGTCTCCTTGGGGGGGCGCCGGGCTGGGCAAGCGCGGCAGTCTACGCAAGCCGGCTGTAGCGCGCTGTCACCCGTGTGTGTGCCCCAATATGTGCGCCCCTGCCGGCCGCCGACAATGCCGCCGTGAGCGATACCCAGACCATTGCCGTCATCGACTTCGAAACCACCGGCATGAGCCCGGCGACGGGCGCCCGCGCCACCGAGATCGCGGTGGTGCTGGTGCGGGGCGGTCGCGCCGTAGGCCGCTACGCCAGCCTGATGCGCAGCGGCGCCTGGGTGCCACCCTTCATCGAGCAGCTCACCGGCATCAGCAATCACATGCTCGCCACGGCGCCGCCGGCCGCCGAGGTGATGGCCGAGGTGGCCGACTTTTGCCGCGGCGCAGCGCTGGTGGCGCACAACGCCAGCTTTGACCGGGGTTTCTGGCAGCACGAGATGGCGCTGGCCCAGGCAGAAGGCCGATTACCGGATGCGGATGCGGATGTTGGCCGGGGCGGGGCATTGCCCGAATTCGGCTGCACCCTGCTGCTGTCGCGCCGGCTCTGGCCCGAGGTGCCCAACCACAAGCTGGGCACCTTGGCGCGCTGGCATGGCATCACGGCCACCGGCCGCGCCCACCGCGCACTGGCCGACGCCGAAATGGCCGCCGAGCTGTGGCTGCGCATCACCGACGATGTGCAAAAGCGCTTTGCCGCGAGCGTGCCGTTTGGCCTGCTGTGCGCCTTGCAGCGCACGCCGCGGCACCAACTGGCGCGCTGCGTGACGCGTTACTTCGACCAGGCTTGAGCCCGAAGCACCGGGCTGGCCCGGCCGTTTACTTGACGGTGACCCGCACCGGCTGCACCGCTCTCACCTCGGCCTCCCACGGGCGTTTCAACTCGAAGCGCAGCTGGCGCTCACCAGGCTTGTCGCAGGTCAGCACAAAACGTTGCAGCGCCGGGCCGCCCACGCCCGGGCCGGCTGGCTGGCTGTCGGCCGCCGTCAGGCTGCAGCCGGCAGGCGCGGCCGGTGCCTGCCAGGTCACGCCGGCGCCCGGCATGGATTCGAGCTCGATGGTCAGCGCGTGGCCGGCGCTGGCGTGCAGGTGCAGGGGGGCATGGTCGATGGCGGGCATGGGGATCTCCGTTAAGGGGGTGACGGCGGCCGGTCGCATCATGCGCCCGGCCGCCGGGTTGGCGCCGCTCAGTGCCAGCCGCTCAGTTCCAGCCGGTCAGTTCCAGCCGTTGCTGGGGGCGGTCTGCCAGCGCCGCCACAGGCCCAGGTCGGTGCCGCGCACAAACACCTCCATCCGGCCGTCCTTGTTGCTGGCCACGGCCTGGTCGCCGACGATGCCGCCGCCCAGTGAGCCCCAGCCGCTCCAGCCGGCGTTGGGCGCGGTTTGCCAGACATGCCACAGCGCGCCGTCGGTACCGCGGGCATAGGCTTCGAGCCGGCCGTCCTTGTTGCGGCCCAGCGCCGGGCTGCTGGTGATCTTGCCGCCCAGCGCGACCCAGCCGGCCCAACTGGTGTTGGGCGCCACCTGCGAGATCGACCACAGCGCACCGTCGCTGCCGCGGCCCAGCACCGCCAGCCGGCCGTTGGCATGGTTGCCCACGGCCAACTCGCTGGTCAGCACGCCGCCCAGCGAGGCCCAGCCCGACCAGCCGTTGTTGGGCGCGGTCTGCCAGACATGCAGCAGCGCACCGGTGTTGCCGACCATGAAGACCTCGATCCGGCCGTCCAGGTTGCGACCGGCCACCGGGTTGCCCGAGAACTGCACACCCCGCGAGGCCCAGCCGCTCCAGCCCTGATTCGCGCCCTTTTGCCAGACATGCCACAGCACACCATCGCTGCCACGTGCAAACACCTCCATCCGGCCGTCGGCATTGCGGGTGGCGCTGGGGTCGCTGGTGATCACGCCGCCCAGCGAGGCCCAGCCGCTCCAGCTGCCGTTGGGGACGGTCTGCCAGACATGCCACAGCGCGCCGTCGGTGCCACGCGCAAACACCTCCAGCCGGCCATCGGCCGTGTTGGTCACGGCCGGCACGCTGGTGATGACACCGCCGCGCGAGGCCCAGCCGCTCCAGGTGCCGCCGGGGGTCATCTGCCAGCAGTGCCACAGCGCGTTGTCGGTGCCGCGGGCAAAGGCTTCGAGCCGGCCGTCCTTGTTGCTGCCGACCACCGGCTCGGTGGTGAGCCTGCCGCCCAAGGGTTGCCAGCCAGAGGCCGGCAACTTGACGCCGGTGGCGCCGTACATCGGGAAGAACTGGCCATTGAACTTCAGGTCGCTATAGGCGATCTTGCCAAAACCGCCGATGCCCCAGGTCACGTCCCAGGAGTTCTTGATGATCCAGCACTGCTCGGCCTCGGAGTACCCGATCACCAGTACGCAGTGGCCGCCGACCTTCGCGCCCGACACATGGTGGTAAACGCCGCCGCCATAGTTGAAGAAATCGTTGTAGACGTCCAGGCAGCCGGTTACCGGGCCGACGTTGCTCAGGTGGTTCTTGGCCGCGGTGGCGTCGCCCAGCGCATGGCGCGCGGTGATCTTGGTGGTGCGGTTGGCGCGGTCGGGTGCCAGCTTGCACTGCGGCGGGCTGCCATAAATGTTGTTGCCCGGAAACGCCGACGGGTACGGGAACGCCGCCTCGTCACAGACGCCGCGGGCCAGCACCTGGTCCAGGCACTGATCGGGCCACCAACCGCTGCAGTTCGCGCCGTGTGACGAGCAGAAGTGCGAGTCGGCCTCGGACCAGAGGCCGCAATCCCTATCCCGTTGGCGCATCGCCAAACCGGGGGATGGCCGCAGGCCCCACCCGCCGCGCTTGAAAAATGTCACGTCAGCACCATCTGTGCAAGATGTTTGTGGGCGTTTGGGGAACTGAGTTACCGTGCGCCTGCTCATAGATGGCACAGTGCCGGCTCCGCGGGTTGCGGCTGCCGACTTGGAATACTGGAGACTCCCCTGATGAAACACCTGCTGATTGCGATTTCGATGACCTTGGCGGCGCTCACCCTGGGCCTGGCGCCCGCTGATGCCGACGCCAAGCGCCTGGGCGCAGGCAAGCCTGCAGGCATGCAGCGCGCGGCCCCCACCAACGCCACGCCACAAAACGCACCGGCCAACACGGCCGCGGCGCCCGGCAACGCGGCCGCACCGGGCGCGGCCGCGGCAGCCACGCCCAAGCGCAACTGGATGGGCCCGCTGGCCGGTCTGGCAGCCGGGCTGGGCATCGCAGCGCTGTTCAGCCACCTCGGCATGGGCGCCGGGTTGGCCAACTTCGTGATGATCGCGCTGCTGGCCGTGGTGGCGGTGGTGGCGGTGCGCTTCATCATGGCCCGCATGCGCGGCGGGGCATCGTCCGGACCGCAGCTGGCGGGTGCCGCTGCCGGCGCTGGCGGGGCGTCGGGCGGTTGGCAGCCTCAGCCGGCGGCCACGCCGATCAACCTGTCGCGCAGCACGCTGGACACCGCGCCGGCCCTGCCGGCAGCGAGCACGCTGGCGGGTGCAGGCGCAGCCTCGACCGCCGCGACGGCCACACCCACAGCACCCGTCCTGCCCGGCGGCATGGACGCGGCGGACTTCGAGCGCCTGGCCAAAATGGTGTTCATCCGCCTGCAGGCCGCCAACGATGCCAGCAACCTCGACGACCTGCGCAAGTTCACCACGCCCGAGTTGTTTGCCTCGTTGCGGCTGGACCTGCAGGACCGCGCCGGCGCCAAGCAGCAGACCGACGTGGTGCAGATCGACGCCAAGGTGGTCGAGTGCGCCCGTGAAAACGGCCAGGACATCGTGACCGTGCGCTTCACCGGCCTGATCCGCGAGGCGGCCGAAGCCGGCGCCGAGCCCTTCAACGAGCTCTGGCACCTGGTGCGCGCGGCCGATGGCCACGGCGACTGGGCGATTGCAGGCATCACGCCAGTGCAGTAAGGCTGGCGACTGCCAGGCCTGCGGGCTTGGCGCGTGCAACGGCGGCCCAGGCCGCCGTTTTCACGTCCGCCGTTCCGGCACGCCTTTGCCACCGCCCGCGGCTGACTACACTCGCCGCTTCGCTCACAAGCAAATGTTGTTTGGCCACTTTGCTTGACCCCCGCCGGGGGCGGGCGGCCTCGGCCTGCCGGGGGCGCTTTTAGGGCTGACATTTCAGGCACTGCTCGTGAACCGTACCTTCTTCAAGAACCCCATCGCCGTCCAGGCCCTCCAGGCCAACAGCGCAGCCGTACCCCGCTGGCTGCTGGCCGGCGCGCTGGCTGCTGTCCTGGGCCTTACCGCCACCGGCGTTGCTGCGCAGGCGCCACCTGCTGCGGCTTCTGCACCTGGCGCGGCGGCGTCGGCACCGTCGGTGCGGCCCGAGGTGGGCAAGCCACTGCAGGCGGCGCAGGACGCCGCCAAGGCGGGCAACTACAAGGACGCATTGGCCCGGGTGGCCGAGGCCGAGGCGATGCCCGGCCTGACGCCCTACGAGCTGCACATCACCCAGCGCATCAAGGGGCCGGCCGCGTTGGGCGCCGGAGAGGTGGCCCTGGCCATCGCCAGTTTCGAGGCGGTGCTGGTCTCGCCGCTGCTGCCGGCTGCCGACCGCTCACCGATCACCGAGACCACCGTCAAGCTGCTGCTGCAGCAAAAGGACTATGGCCGCGCCGCCGGCTGGATGAAGACCTACCTGGCCGAAGGCGGTGCCAATCCGGAGATCCGCCGGCTCTACCCACAGGTGCTCAGTGTGCAGGGCGACCATGCCGGTGTGCTGCGCGAGCTGGCGCCGTTGCTCGCCGCCGACGCGGCCGCCAAGCGCACCACGCCCGAGGCCACGCTGCGTTTGCTGGCGGCCAGCCAGAGCGCGCTGAAGGACATGACGGCCTACACCCTCACGCTGGAGAAGCTGGCCACCAGCACGGGCAAGCCCGAATACTGGGCCGAACTGATCGCCCGGGCCGGCCGTCGCGACGGTTTTGCCGAGGATCGCCTGCGCCTCGACGTCTACCGCTTGCGCCGGGCCACCGGTGTGCCGCTGGAGGCCGGCGAGCTGGGCGACATGGCGGTGCGGGCCCAGCAAGCCGGTCTGCCGGCCGAGGCCCAGGCGCTGCTCGACGAGGGCTTTGCCAGCGGCCTGCTCGGCAAGGACGCCAACGCGGCGGCCGACAAGAAGCTGCTCGAGACCGCCACCAAGGCGGCCGTGCTGGACAAGGCCGGGCTGGCCGACGGCGAGGCCAGCGCGCTCAAAGGCAAGGACGGCAATGCTGCCGTCAACCTGGGCCTGGCGGTGTCGGCCACCGGTGCGCACGAGCGGGCGTTGGCGCTGATGGTGCAAGGCCAGGCCAAGGGCGGCTTGCGCCGGCCCGACGACGCGATGCTGCACCTGGGCCTGGCGCAGTGGCGCGCCGGCAAGACCGACGAAGCCAAGGCCAGCTTCGCGGCGGCCAAGGGCGCCGACGGGGTGGGCGATCTGGCGCGGCTGTGGGGGTTGTACCTGGGCAGCCCGGCACGCAAGTGAGTGCGGGCTTGGCAGCCTGGCCAAACGGGGCCGGGCGGTGCGGCTCACCGCTTTGGCTTCAACCTGGGATCCGGGCCCCGGGCGCGGCATCCGGCCGTCGCCGGAACATGCCCCAGCCCTCCATCGTCAGCACTGGCGCGCGGTGCTGGTTCAGCACCTCCCAGCGCGACCGCACCAGGCCCACGCCGGGCCGGCTGTTCATCGGCCGGGCTTCGAGCACGGTCAGCCGCACGCTGAGGATGTCGCCAGGGCAGACCGGCTTGAGCCAGCGCAGCTGGTCGATGCCCGGGCTGCCCAGGCTGGCGGCGTCCAGCAGGTAGTCGTCGCACATCATGCGCATCGTCATCGCGCAGGTGTGCCAGCCGCTGGCCGACAACTGGCCAAACAGCGAGGCCTCGGCAGCGGTGTCGTCGAGGTGAAAGGGCTGCGGGTCGAACTGGCGGGCAAAGTCGAGCACCGCCTCGCGGCTGACCGGCATCTGGCCGAACTCGCGCACCGACCCGACCTGGAAGTCCTCCCAGTAGTGCTTGAAGCGGCGCTCGGCAGCGGGCGTGGCGGGCGCATTGTCTGGGGCTGAGGTCATCGGCAGGAAAGGGGATAGCGAGGTCGTGATGCGGGCCGCACACAGCGCAAGCCCCTGCGATGAGCATAGCGGCGCGCCGCCGGCGGCCGGTGTCAAGCCGGTGACCCGGGCAGAATGCGGCGCTGTCGTGCCTGGCACGTTTCCCCCCCACAAGGATTCCACCATGGGCGCTCTGATCCTGGGTCTGCTGCTGTTTCTGGGCATGCATTCGGTACGCATCTTTGCCCAGGGCTGGCGCAGCCAGGTCATCGCGCAGCGCGGTCCGGGGGCCTGGAAGGGCCTGTACACGGTGGTCTCGCTGGTCGGTTTTGGGCTGATCGTCTGGGGCTACGGCCAGGCTCGGCTGTCGCCGCAGGTGCTGTGGGCCAGCCCGGTCTGGACGCGGCACCTGGCGGCTCTGCTGATGTGGCTGTCGCTGGTGCTGCTGGTGGCGGCCTACTACCCGCGCAACCCGATCAAGGCGCGGCTGCACCATCCGATGGTGCTGGCGGTCAAGGTCTGGGCGTTGGCCCACTTGCTGGCCAACAACACGGTGGCCGATGTACTGCTGTTCGGCAGTTTTCTGGTCTGGGCGGTGCTGGACTTCCGCTCGTCGCGCCAGCGTGACCGGGCGGGCGCCGTGCGTTATGCCGCCGGTACCACCGCGGCGGGCGTCGGGACGGTGCTGGTGGGCACGCTGGTCTGGGCGGCGCTGGCCTTCTGGGGCCACGCCGTGTTGTTCGGCGTGCGGCCGTTTGGCGGCGCCTGATCAGTTTTTGGCAGTGGGGCCAAACAGCTGGTCGAACACGGTCTGGCCTTCAAGCTCCCGCGCGTCCAGGCCTTTCAGCACCTCGCGCAACGGTGGCTGGCGGCGGCTGGGGGACTCAGGCAGCAACCCGCCGGCTTCGGTAGGCTGCCACTCGCGGCCGGCAGCGGGGCTGGGGGTGGGGGCCGTGGGCCTGCGTCGGTGGATCATCGTGGGTTGATTCTGCGTGCGGTCAAGCCGCGCTGAGACGCAAAACAGGCCAGTGCAGGCGGCTCAGTTCGTGACCGCCTGCACCCAATTGGCAATGTTGTTGGCCCAGCCTGGTTCCTCAGAATAAAGTTGCCGACTGGTCAGCACCGTCGCCAAACGCTCGGGCTCGCGTCAAAGAACGCTGCCAACTGACCTGGTGCGCTGGCCGGCACTGCTCGCGGTGGCACTGGTAACGCACGTCGGGTCACGCCTGCCGTGGCGGACTGGCGCTCTCGGCACTTATGTGGAGCCGTTGTGCCCGGGCCCGAGTTGCAGTGTCGTTCTCCGAAGGAGAAACACGGTTCGTCCAACCGGCCGCTGCGCACGGTTGATACTTGTGCATAGGGGTCGATAGCTGGCGCACCGGGTCCGAATCAGCCTGCCGAGTACCGGACATCGGTAACGGTGAGCCGTCGAGATCGGAGACGCGTTGGCGGGTCACGGCCGTCCTCTGGTTGACCTTGCGATTCGGTCGATTTACGATAATGCAAATCGTAAATATGGAGTTCAGAATGTCCGAGCCGACCACCATGTCCAGCAAGGGCCAGGTCACGATTCCGCGTGACGTGCGCGAGCGGCTGGGCCTGCAGGCCGGCGACAAGATTGCCTGGTCGCTGCTGAGCAATGGCACTGTCGTCGTGCGGCCGAAGACGCGGCGCCTGGTCGACCTCGTCGGCATGCTGACGCGGCCGGGCCAGCCGGGCGTCAGCGTCGACGAGATGCGTCCGCCGGAATGAGTGCGGCCATCGACACCAACGTGCTTGTGCGTGTGCTCGTGCAGGACCCGACGGCTGCGGCTCAGTGCGCTGCGGCCAAACGTGTGGTTGCCGAGGCCTCTGCCAGCGGCGAGCCGCTCCTCATCACGCTGTGCGCGCTGCTGGAAACCGAATGGGTCCTTCGCAGCCGCTACAAGGTCGACCGGGCGTCGATGACCGCAGCCGTCATCGCGATGCTCGAGACGCCAGGCATCGAGTTCGAACACGCGCCGACGG
>Ga0209181_10012180_pt1 | contig 10912 bp, 7 predicted proteins | sample MAT05_FD_187208 | JGI IMG/M metagenome (GOLD analysis project Ga0209181, IMG submission 187208) | Freshwater microbial communities from Lake Fryxell liftoff mats and glacier meltwater in Antarctica - MAT-05 (SPAdes) (version 2) | ecosystem: Environmental > Aquatic > Freshwater > Ice > Liftoff...
TGCGATCGCCCGAAATCCTCCCCGGCACGTTACCTGCGGCAGATATTCTCAAAGCGCTAGACACAGGACTCTATCTTTCTAATCTGCATTATTTGAACTGGAGCGATCGCCCCACCGGACGCATTACTGGCATGACTCGCTATGCCTGTTTCTGGGTAGAAAACGGTGAAATCGTTGCCCCGATCGAAAATCTCCGGTTCGATGAAAGCCTGTATCAATGCCTGGGCAATAACCTCATCGCTCTGACTGACTTCCAAGAATTTATTCCCGAAGTTGGCACTTATCACCACCGAGATCCCGGTGGCATGAAAGTTCCAGGCATCCTAACCGAGGCGTTTACCTACACGCTTTAGGAACTTTGCTAAGCAGCTTCCGACCCCACAAGGGGCAGCTCAACTGTAAAGGTGGTCTGCCCTGCGGTACTTTTGACGGTGATTGTCCCTTGCAAATGTTCTACTAGTCCCTTGACGAGTGCCAATCCCAATCCAGTGCCACCGTGCTTCCAGGGGTCGCTGCTAGGGATACGGTAGAACTTGTCGAAGATGCGGTGATGTTCTTCAAGAGGAATTTCTACGCCTGAATTACTGACGCTCAGCAGCAAGCAATCTTTTTGGATCTCTTGCGGATGCCTCGAAGCGACCCCTTGCGGGTATCTTGAAGAACTCGATCTGACAGCCGCAGAGGCTTGGATAGAAGAATAGGGCGACGGATCGTGACTACCGTATGAGCTGCCGTTTTCCCAATCTTCTGCACGCGTGCACCCTTCTTCACTGCCTGCCGTTCCCATAACCTGTGCCGACATGACAATTTTTGCTCCGGGAGGCGTGTACTTGCAGGCGTTATTCAATAGCTCGTTCAAGATTCGCTCTAGCTTAAAAAGGTCAGTGGTGAGCGTCGGTAAATGATCGGCAACCTCTAGGTAAAAAGTTTGTTCTTGGCTACCTGCCCGTTCCACAAAAGGCTTTACTAATTTAGGTAACCAGGCGTTTAAATGAATGACTGTCGGGACAATGGGATCGTTCTTATCATTGAGACGAGACAGATCCAACAGGTTATTAATTAAGTTAATTTCCCGCTGCCCTTCTTCTTTCAAAATCTGGAAATAACGGGGGATAGCGCTAGATTCAGAATCGAGCAAACCTAATCGCTTCAAGTTGATTTCTAACATCTGAGTTGATAACTTAATGTTAGACATGGGCGTTCGGAGCTCGTGGGAAACGGTGCTAAGAAAGTCATCTTTAATGCGGTTCAGCCGCTCTAGTTCTTCTACGGCTTGCATCAGTTGTGCGGTGCGATCGCTCACTTGCCCTTCTAGGTTAGCGTTAGCCGCTTCAATTTGTTCAAACGAAGCGGTTAACCGTTCCGCCATTTGGTTAAAGGCATGGGCAGTCACCTGCATTTCTTTAATTGGGCTTTGTTCGGGAATGCGCTGGTATAAGTCGCCTTCAGCGATCGCTTGGCTTGCCCGACTCAGGCGTAACATCGGCTGAGCGACCCAGTTCGAGCCAATCACCCCCAATAGCAACGTGCCGAACACTGCCCCTGCACAGAGCCAAAACGTAGTGCGCGTATTGGTATTAATCTGCGCCATAAAATCATTTTCGGGTACCACTACCACAATCAACCAATTGAGTCCTAGCTCATCTCGAAAGGGCACAACTTTTACAAAATTGCGACCGCCATTGTTGATAAAACTTAAGCGCTGATCGGCAATCACCCTGGTAAAGTCGCCGTAGCGTTTAATTAAAAACTGAGCCGTTGCTTTAATTAAGGGGTCACGACTATCTGCTGCATTAATTCGCTCTATCCTTACTCCATCCCCTTTTCCCTCAAAACGAGAAACGGGTTGAGATGCCGATGTGCCAATCAGCTTGCCATCATGCTCCACTACGAACACCAACCCCGACTCGCTGACCTGTAAGTTTTTGAGAAAGGCATTGATTTTAGAAAGGACTACGCCTGCCGAAGTCACACCCAAAAGATCGCCCGTCTCTGGATCGTAAATAGGAAAGCTAGCATTGACCGACAAGTCTTGATTATCAGCAGTTTGAAAAATTGGACTCCAAATCGGCTTGCGAACAGCCACAGCGGCATCGTACCACTTCATTTTTTGCGCCGACGGGTTGGCAAAAGAGGCGAGCAGCTTGCCGCGATCGCCCATTCCATTTAACTCATAGTCATAAACCATCCCCTCATCCGCTCTATCTGATTTTTGCAGCCGCAGTTGCCCCCGCCGATTGACTGACCGAAAGCTGCCTTCCTCTGTCCCAATCCAAATGCCGCTAATCGACTTGAACTGAGTTAACTGCGTAAATAAGTAGCGCTCCAGCGACGGCATATCTTGCAGGTTCAGTTGCCCTAACTGTACTGCATCATTATTAATGCGAGTAGCTAATTGAGGTGCTTCCAAATAAGTTTTTAGCTCAAGCAAAATGCTAGAACTAATTTCATCTTGTAATTTAGCCGTCAGTTCGTAAACAGATTTTTGAGCATTCAGCCAAGACAAACCACCTGTAAGTCCGGCAACAGCGACAATTTGCAGCAAAAAAGGGACTGTCAGAAAAGTTTGGAGGGGAACTCTTCGAGAAATCCGAGCAATCAAGCGGTCTAGAGGTCGAATAAGCATGAAATGTCTACCATTTCCTCCCACAAGTATGATTCTATACCTCGCTCAATGCATCACCCAAGATTGAATTTTAGACTGGAACGGCTCTTTTAAAATTGCTCAACGTGAGGAAAATTCGCTTGCGCCCTCGCCGCCTCGCCACAAGTGCGCGGTGTGGGAAATATTTTTCCTGGATTTGCCAGTCCTTTAGGGTTAAAGACCTGCCGTACCCACTGCATGGTTTCGAGGTCGGTGGGACTGAACATATTCGGCATATAGCAGCGTTTATCTGCCCCAATGCCATGCTCTCCTGAGATGCTGCCCCCTACTTCAACGCAGAGCTTCAAAATGTCACCGCCCAGCGCTTCGACTTGCTCCAACTGTCCAGGAATGGCGTTGTTGTAAAGAATCAGCGGATGCAAGTTGCCATCACCCGCATGGAAAACATTGGCAACTTTATAACCATGTTTTTCGCTCAGTGTCTCAATTTCGCGTAGCACATACTGAAGCTGAGTCCGGGGAATCACGCCATCTTGAACATAATAATCGGGGCTGATTTTGCCCATGGCTGCGAACGCCGCTTTCCGTCCTTTCCACAGCGTTAACCGCTCTTGGGGTTCAATGGCAGTAGTGATGTTGCGCGCCCCGTTCTGACGGCAAATGGTTGCGACCTGCTCACTATTTGCTGCTACTTCTATTTCTGTGCCGTCAATTTCGATTAACAAAATGGCGATCGCATCCCGTGGATAGCAATTCGTGGCAACAACGTCTTCAACTGCGTTAATGCTGAAGTTATCCATCATTTCCATGCCGCCCGGAATAATGCCCCCACTAATGATGTCAGATACCGCTTGTCCCGCTGCTTCCACGCTGGTAAAGTCTGCCAACAGCACATGAATTGCTTCAGGAGCCTTGAGGATTCGCAGAGTAATCTCTGTGGCAATCCCCAGGGTTCCTTCCGAACCCACAAAAACCCCGGTGAGGTCATACCCCGGCATTTCAGCAATTTTGCCGCCTACGTCTACCACTGATCCATCAGGCATAACAATCTTTAGCCCCAAAACATGATTCGTCGTCACGCCGTACTTCAGGCAATGAACGCCGCCAGAGTTTTCTGCTACGTTGCCGCCAATGGAGCAAATGATTTGACTGGAAGGATCGGGCGCATAGTAGAAGCCCGCGCCGCTGACGGCTTGCGTCACCCAATTGTTAATCACTCCAGGCTGCACCACGACCCGCTGATTGTCTAAATCGACTTCTAGAATTTGCTTCATTAGAGCGGTCACAATTAGGACGCAATCTTCCACAGGCAACGCGCCGCCCGATAGTCCAGTCCCGGCTCCACGAGCGATGAAGGGAACGTTGTGGCGATCGCAAATCTTCACTAGCGCCGCTACTTGCTCCGTCGTCCGAGGCAATACCACCACTTCTGGGCGCTGTCGATAGCTGGTTAATCCATCGCACTCATAAACCAGCAGTTCCTCTCGCCGCTTCACTACCCCACTTTTGCCCAGAACTCCCTCGAATTCTCGAATGATAGGTAGCCAATCGCGCTGGCTGCTACGGGGCGTATCCAGAGTAATCATAAAGAGTGCCGCTACTGGGTTTAGATTTTGAGCATAACAGACCTAGCCTTGATCAATGTTTCAGATCACCCAGATTAATTGGCATACTCCAAAAACGTTTGGACTTTGCCATCTGGCTCTAACACCACACGAATTTGGGGATTCTTACCATCTGTTGTGGGCGAAACAAACGGCTCACCTAACAGCGGCATATTGGTGCGATCGAGAAAGTTTTCAGAAGCATTTCCCAACGGCAGAATTCTTTGCAGTGATCCATCTGAATTGAACAATAGCCGATATTCCAACCTTTCAGTTAACTCTTCCGGTGGCTGCCACTTTTGTTGGAAATAGGTTTTTACTTCATCCGCCTGGTTGCTGGAAGCGGGACTTGCCGATCGCCCATTTGCACTAGGTTCGGGTGTCGCAAGTTCGGCTGCGGCTAGCTCGTTGGCAACGTCATTAGAAGCATCGGGAGATTGGGGCGTAGACTGGGCGATCGCCTCACCCGAATCATCTGTCCCTGCCAACCGAGGCGGAGCCGCCGGATCTGCCAGATCTGTAGAGGGACTATCAGGAATTGCTGGAAAGCTAGGCTCTCCTGGAATTTCAATCGTAGTCGGCTGCACCGGAACCTGTACAGGCGCAGAAGGGATGACTGGAGCCAAAGCCACACCTGGCACCGGAGCCGGAAAAACGGTTCCTACAGGCGGCGGCGACGGCGGTTTCAGCGGAGTTAAAGTCAAAGGTGGCGGCGTTGTTCCTGGAGCTAAAGGCGCAGGCAAATCTCCGGCTCTCTGAGCCGTGCTCAGTTCGACATCTTTAGTGGAAGCCGTCATCGTCTGAGGCGCAGAAAGATCCGTCACAAACTTGACCATCGGCACCGAAACCCCCACCACTAAAACCGCTGCCGCCGCCACCTGCATCCAATTTGTGGGCGCCATCTTTAACCAACGCGGACGCCCCAAACTGGGCAAAGTTAACGCCTCGGCGTGATATTCATCCAAAGCATTTGCCAAGTCAAATAATTGCAAAGTCGTCAGAGGAATGACCGCAGCTTCTTCGCTTGCCAACGTTCCTAAGTGCAACTCATGCTTTAACCTGCCTTGAGGCTGAAGATTAATCCCAGCCTCGTACAGACGAGCCGCTGAGTCGTTTTCTTCTGCCAGATTGCCAGTCAGATTGCCAGCCAGATTGCCGAGTCGATCAACGGGTTCATTCTGGCTCAAAGCCTCTACAGGCTGAAGCAGAATTGTTTGTACGTAACCTGAAACCGCTTCCCAGAGCGCCTCAAGCTGATGGCGATCGCCCCGAATCGTCATCTGATGATCCGAAGTAATCGTCGGATCATCAAAACTCAACTCAAACCGCAAATTCTTTAGCACCGCTCGCTCAGTCCAACGCGATAGAGCAGACCCGATCGCCGCTACTTCGAGGGTGCAGGTTGGAGGAGTATATCGCCGCAGAACAGAAGATGACATAACAACCCAAAAGATGAAAAACAACTGATGATCTGTACCGACAACCTAGGGGTCGTCTCATTTCTAAATCTAAAAGATTCTTTTGCTGAAGCTGTCCAATTAATTAGCCGCCCGATCCATCAAAGCCAACCACAGCCTTCTCGCCCCACTAGGAGAACTATAAAATAACAAATCAATTAATAGCCTGAGCGCCAACTGCGTTAATTGAGTCTGAGGCGTATTCTCGCCCTCCTCCATGCGCTCTTGATAGGCATTACTAAAGCGATCCAAATAATCCCCTAACAACACCACCTGATGCGGCTCCCGGTTTTGCTCAGTCAACTGCTCTAGCAACGCCACCGCCCGCCGAATTAACTCCTGCTGCTGCTTCGCCAAATGACAGATGATTAAAACCAGCGATCGCGCCTCCTCCACATCCAGCCGTTTTCGCCCCTGCCCTTTCCGCAGCGGGCTAGACTGCCGCAGCCGCCACAGCGCCACCCGATCCGCTACGACATCCGCCAAATTCAACTCAGTCGCTGCCTGAAGAATGGCTTCAGAACCAATATTAGCCAACCCCTCTAGTGCCAACAGCACTAGATCGAGTTGTGCCTTAATATTATCGAGCTGAATGGGGTCAGGCTGTCCTGATAAAGGCAGCATTGCCAAATCAGGTTTGGCGGAAGGCTTAACGGTGGACATAGTTCCAGAATAGACAAGGGGGCAAAATTAAAGTAGACGGTTACCACTATTGCAACAAGAAATCTTAGAGGATGTTTGAAAAGTTGTCGAGGTAACATCAGGTGTAAGGGCGCGGCATTTGGACGACCACTTTTTGGTGAGTCCGAGAACTTTTGTGCCGAATGCCACGCTCCTACCGATGATTGGCGATACTTTTCAAATATCCTCTTAGAGCTGGGACTTCATCAATATGTATCAACAGTAAGCTACCACTCCTAGGTACGGGATGTATCATCCGGGAAGAAGTTCCAATTTCACTCGATACAGATCACACCCTGTAAGCCTTTATTTGGTAAGATTTGTAAAAAAAATCATACGGAATAAATCAAAATGAAAAACCCTTTAGGTCGAGCCAACATCTTAGTAATAGGACTATCTAACTTGCTCCTATCTTGCTTGGGATTAGTGCTAACAGCAGGGCTATGGATGGCAAGCATCCCCGCCGCCCATGCCACAGGCGTCTACAGTATGCCCAATCTTAAAGCAGGCGACCCCACTTGGGTGCTTGACCAAGCCGGAGTCTTTAGCCGCCTGACTCAAGGAGAATTAGCCACCAAGCTAGAAAATTTAGCCAAAGCAACGGGTGATGAAGTCCGCCTGATCACCTTTCACCGTTTAGACTACGGCGAAACCGTTGAGACATTTACCAGTGAACTTTTTCAGAAATGGTTTCCTAGCCCCGCCGACCAAGCCCACCAATTACTGCTAGTGCTAGATAACGTCACCAACTCCGTCGCCATTAAAGCAGGCGAAGCGGTACAGGCAAACCTGCCCTTAGAAACATCTGACAGCATTGCCCAGGAAACCTTGATGGTGCCCTTGCGCGACGGCAACAAGTATAACCAGGCTTTTTCTGATGCTAGCGATCGCCTGATCGCCGTCCTTACTGGAGAACCCGACCCCGGCCCTCCCGTCGTCATCGACACCACCAACACCGAAGGCACCTTCGCCACTGCCGAAGAAACCGACGATCGCAGCGCCACCATTTTGGTCGTGGTTCTGTTAGCCCTTGCCACCATTATCCCTATGGCAACTTATTACATCTATCAGGCGATTCAATCGTAGGGACTCAAAGATGCGTCACCCTCTGCACCTATAATGATCCCTGAAGGGCAGACTGAAGATCTGCTTTGATCAAGCAAGATCAAGCAACAATTAGAAACTAAATTTCCAATCCGATTTATAGCTTTTAGTTGATTCCCAGCGGGTTTATGGGCAATAGTTTATGGCAGTGAGCAGAAGTGGTGGTCGGACAAGAACCCCGATTGCTGCTACCCAAGATACAAATAACGCAGGCAAGGCAGGTCAAGTGGAGGGAACTATGGCAGAACAAATTACAAACGGCGATACCAAAGCAGGCAAACTAGACCTGGCTCAAAAACCAGAAGCCAAAGCTTCGACAGTCAAGACTAAGAGCGAAATTCAAGTTAGAACGGCGGGTAAAGCTGCTGAACGTCCCGTTGGCGAAGATACCTTTGAAATTGCTGAAACATATTCCGAGGCAGGCATTCGCCCTATCGGAGTCAGCCACCTAGAAGTCTTTGGCACCATTCTCAACGGTCGCCCGATCGCCGCTAGCCATCTCCATGTCATGGACTACGCGCTGCCTGGTCATCGCCCCGTCTTTGCCGACACCATGACCTTTCGTGATGATTTAACCCTTCCCGGCGGTCGCCCCGTCATTACTAGCGACCCCAAGCTTTTAGAAGCCAGTCTGCTGCCCGGTGGTCGCCCGATCGCCTCCAACGATGTTGACGACAGCGAAAACCTGATGGGCTTCCTAGACTAAGAACTCTCGCAGTCTTAATATTCAGGCTTGATATTCAGGCTCGATATTCAGGCTTGATATTTAGAATACTCCGCTAATCGGTAGGTGCAAGACTTTTCACCTACTGATTTTTTGTCAATAACCATCCTTCAACGAATTTAAAAAGAAGGAAGAGAAAAAAGAGATACAAGTTAGAACCAGGCAGCATTCTAAAAATTTCCACCTTTGAAAATCATATAAATGCCTAGAATCGCCGCGATCGCCCCTAGTGTTGTAGACCAGACCGGATGTTCGCTCCGCAAGGTCGTGCCCCGCTTTGCCTGAATCGTTTCTACATCAATCCAGGGTGAAACGCCCCGCCGAAACCAGCCTGTCACCGTGACCCGCTCATTCATGAGTTGTTGGGGACGAATGGTTTGTGGCATCAAATCTCCAACTATGCCCAGGTTAGAAGTATGGTGTAGCCGAATTAATCCTGTTTCGGTGTGGAGCAGTAGATCTTGGTGCAGCCAGTTCCTCAATCCTTTGCGCCCCAACAGATTGCCCTGTATGCGAATAGGCTGACTATCTATCGGTAATGCCGTTGGGTTGCTGAGCAAAGGTAATAAGTCAGAAGTGATTTGAAGGTTGCGTTTGATGTCTGGAAAAAATGTGTTGATGCGCCAGAATGTGCCAGTACTGAAACCAATCAGCAGAGAGCCAATTAAAATCGATTGATCGCCCCAAAGCCAACTGAGTCCTAACCAGCCTGCTTTATCTGCTATCCATCCCAAGCCCCAAAAGCTCAGGGCGATCGCCAGCCCTGCCACAATTCCTAAAAACGGAGCTGCTTGCAATAAGAATCGTCGATTATCGGTTTGGCGATTGTTTTGGCGATTGTTTTGGCGATCGATTATCCCCCACTCCAACTCACTCTCTAACCGCCAGTGCTTGGCATACATTCCCAACAAATGTAGGCGATCGCCCAATGCCCCATGACTATTATTGACTGCCAACCATTGACGATAAGCATTGCTCCGATCCCATTCCAATAATGCGGGGCTGGGTAATCCTTTAAGCGCCTGACTTGCGCCGACTGGTATGAGTAGATCTAAACTCTCTAACAAAGGACTGGTACACCCCTGCTGCTGAATATCTTGGTTCATGCCGATCGCCATTTTGATCAACCCACGAGTCAGGGCGTTGGGGTTTCCGGTCAACTCAGTGGCAGTGCGATCGCTGTAGTAATGGCGCATTCGAGCCAGCGCCAGCCCCGGTAAACGCAGAAAACGATACAGCCCGTAAGCCAATGAAGAAACCGTAACGGCGAGGGTTTGTAAGACGCGATCGCGTTGGCGATCGCCCCAGGTTGCTACCTGCCCATAAATCCAGTGGGGCAACTGCGCTACCAAAGTAATCCAAGACAGAATTGCAAAATCCCAATGAACAATGTGCGCTAATTCGACTGCATAAAAAGCGGCAATTTCATCATCACTCAACTGCTCCAGTAGCCCCTGACTCACCACAATATGAGCACGGTTTGGCAAATAGCCGTAGGTGAACGTCAACGGAGCCGCATCGGGCAGCAAGCCTAACCGAGGAATCGTCTGCCGCCGCTGTCCACAAACCCGTTTGAGCAATCGCGCTGCTTCTGGGCTGTGGCGCTGCAATTCTGGCAGTGTGAGCGACTGGAGTTGATAGGTTTTTGCCAACAAAGTACCGAAGAGCCACGGAGAAACCGCCAATAAAATCAGCAATAGCGTCACCAACCCCAAGGTAAAATTGTTGTGGAATGCTGCAAAACGCCGCAAGTCAATCGGCCAACTAATCTGCCATAGAATCCAGTTCAATGTGCCCTGCACTACCCAGGGAAAGGCGCACACGCTGCCTAAAAACCCGGCAACAGTCAGCCCTTCAACGCCCCATAGTTTAGAAAAATCGACCTTGCCCAAGTTCGTCCATTTTTTTGCCCTACCCGCCTGTTTCCAGGTCAGTCCCATTTGAATTGCGCTTACATTCGGCTCCAGATCCGTCTGGGGCTCTTGCTCTAGGGGCAAATAAGCCTCTGTCTCGACGGGTGCTTCTGGAATAGCTGGATTGAAAGCATCTTCAGATTTAGGGGGCAAGGGAACGATGCTTCGATTAGTTTTACCAGTGGGCTTTACTAAGGCGATCGCCTGTCGTTGAGGGGGTGCGTCAGTAAAAGGGACGAAGCCTGTCAGGTCGGTTGCGGCAGGTTCCGCCCCAAGGTTTGCCTCAGAATCCGATCGCTGATTCAAATCTGCCAGAGTTTGATTTGCCCAACCTTGCACCTGTGAATTGGCATGGCTACAGAGCGACAGACAGAGGATGCTGGCTCGTTCTTGCTCGCCTGTTTGAGCGTAGGCTTTAACCAACCCCATCTCTGCCCTTGCCCGAGTAGGCGCGTTGGGCGTTGACTGTTGGACGCTTTCTAAAAGGGCGATCGCTTCGGCGTAATCTTGACGCTTCAGCGCTGCTAATCCCAACTGCAACGAGGAAGAAGGTTCGTTCATATCGCCCATGATTTGTTCACCGAAGTTGCCAGAGGTAGGATACCCGCATCTATGCTCTAATCTCTAACACGCCCTAACCTTTAACAGTCTCTAACCTTTAACGCTGTGCTGACACTGCGGGCTGTCTTAAGATAAGAGTATTAACCAATGTAATGAATGGGAGGAGATCATGCCTCAGCAAAACCCTACATGGGATCTGGGAAGATTTGTAAAAACCTTGTCCTACTATGGAGCTGTCCCATTTCTTAGCGATTTAGATTGGT
>Ga0209181_10012181_pt1 | contig 10911 bp, 12 predicted proteins | sample MAT05_FD_187208 | JGI IMG/M metagenome (GOLD analysis project Ga0209181, IMG submission 187208) | Freshwater microbial communities from Lake Fryxell liftoff mats and glacier meltwater in Antarctica - MAT-05 (SPAdes) (version 2) | ecosystem: Environmental > Aquatic > Freshwater > Ice > Liftoff...
TTTGTTTATGTCTAATTACTCAGGCTAGGCTAAACCTACAACTGTTAAGTTGTTTGAATCTAACAGGAAGCAGAGGAGAGCCAACGCGAGTGAGATAAGTTCCACTATCTGCATGGTTTTGTCTGTTTAGCCCAAACGATTCGCAACTTGCACTTACTAGAATTGAGACTGAGCGATATGTTTGAGTTGATACCCTACCAAAAATTCCGCGACACGCCCAAGGTTCGTTTTTTTGACATCACTATCTCCAACTCCAATGCTCGTGATTTGGTGTTTCACGACGGTCCAGCAGTGAGCCCCAACAGTGCTTCCGATGGTAGCTGGCAGTTTTATCTACATCCAAAACAAGAAGATAATTTATTAGCACTATCCGGCGGGCGCACTTTTTATCTAGTCAATTTTGACTGGGAGTATCCCTTTCACATTGTCCGGTTAGAGTCGGGCGGCGACATTCTCCGCATTCCTCCTGGCACCTTTCATCGTTCCGTTTCTGACCAGAATGGTTCGTTGGTGTTGAACCAGGCGCTTCGTAAAGTTGAAGCAAAAGTTGAAAACGAGTTTCGGGTTTATAACAGCGCGGACATTCCTCGATTGCTGTGGGTCACGTCCAAAACTGCACTGCCGCCGAAGCTCCATGGATTTGGTCGGGCTGAGCTAAGAGTGGCTTAACCGCATTTGGGGAAGCGGTGAGAGTGCCATCTTCCCCAGCTTAAGATTTTGGTGTAGAGCCTCGGTAGATGCGATCAGCTTGTTCAGGTGTTAGCCAAGTGATATCGCCGGGTGCCTTTTTACGATTGCCGTTCGTGTGCCCATTGCTGGTCGTTGTGCTTGGGTTCGGGGCGTTGCTGTGGGCGGCGATCGCGGGTGGGGGGGCAATCTCCGGCACTGAATTTGATTGGTAAGGCAAATCACAGGCGATCGGAGGCGCTTGAGTAGAAAGATATTGCCCTGGGTGGGAAGGCTCGATTTGGCTTTGAGGTGGCATGTAAGTATGGGTTACCGGGTCGTATGCCAGCACTTCACCCGTTTCGATCAAATAAACCCATCCATACATTTGAAGCTTGCCTTGATACATTCGCGATCGCACCACTGGATAGGTTTTCAGATTTTCGATTTGAGTGAGAACATTTTCGGAGATCGTAATTTCCAGCATTTCATCTTTGGAATAGCCTTTATAGTTTTCTTGCACCAAACGGCGAGTTGCTTCTGCGTGTTTTAGCCAATCGTAGACCAACGGCATCTCTTCTTCGAGTGAGCCAAGTTGCAGCAACCCTTTCATCGCGCCACAGTGAGAATGACCGCAAACAATAATATCGCTGATGCCCAAAGCGTGAATCGCATACTCCACCGCCGCACCTTCGCCTCCATTCGCAGCCCCAAACGGTGGAATGATGTTGCCAGCATTGCGAATTACAAACAGGTCGCCCGGTTCTGTTTGCATAATGAGACTAGGAACAATCCGCGAATCGGAGCAGGTAATGAAGAGAACTTTGGGGTTTTGTCCGTGGGTAAGTTCTTCAAAACGCTCTTGATAAGCAGAAAAGAATTCTGTTTTGAACTCATGCAGACCTTGAATCAGATTTTTCATCAGGCGGTTCCTATGGATTGGGAAATAGGGTTAGCTGCAAAACGGATTTCCCATACAAAGTATGACTCGCTTCGTTATACTTAGCGGCTTTAAAATTTTCCTTGATTTTGGTCAAGCTAACTCAATGAATCCAAAATCTGAAGTGGAAGAAATGTGTGAGAAGATTTTCCACGATCGCGTCGCTTCGGGTTATTACAACAAATAACCTGTCTCTTCTGTAATTCTCACTATCTAAAAAACGCTCTAGAGATCAAGCGTTATGGACAAATGAAGGATATCCTTCTCAAAGTTCCATAACGCTTTTACGGTGTTTATATCGGAAGATTTTTTATGCCTGTGAACGTCCTTGAATGTAGTCTGCCACCAAGTTGCGAAGGTCTTGGATGCTGGCAGTCAGGGTATGAATGCTCTCTTGATTGAGTCGCCCTTGTCGGGTGTTTGCCTCAATTTGCTGGCTATTTCTCTCAAGAACGCCATTGATACGGCTGAACTCGTTGTCATGTCTCATGCTAGCGGTTGCAAGTTCAAGCATGATGGACTCAATGCGATCAAGTCGGCTACCATTTTCATTGCTTTGGGTCATTACGTTACCTCCTCGAATTGCTTTCAATGAATGATAAGGTCTACGCTCATAGGTTTAACGCTTAGAGGACGTTTTAAAAGTATTGAGGGGTCAAATTTAAGCCAACCGCCTGACCATAATTCGGATCATCGCCAGATAAATAAAAGTCTCCGATGTTTCTGGCAAACTCATAGTCTCGGACTAATCGCCGACAGCCCATCAACCAGCCAAAGGTGCGCTCAACAACCCAGCGCTTTTTGAGTACCACAAACCCTTTGGTTTGCTCAGGTCGCAACACCACCTGGACAATCCATCGGCAAACATCCATCACCCACTTCATGAACGGTTCCCCGTCAAAGCCGCCATCTGCCCAAATAGTATGCAGACGGCAGACGCTTTTACCCATTTCTTTGACCTGCTTGAGTACCTGTTTGCCACCCTCTCGTTCTCCGACGCTGGCGGCGGTGACGACAACTCGCAAGCCTAACCCTAAGGTATCGACTGCCATAAACCGCTTGCGTCCTTTGATTTTCTTGCCCGCATCGTAGCCCACCGCTTGACTGACCATTGCCGCACTTTTGACACTTTGACTATCGATAATCGCTTCTGACGGACTGCGCTCACGCTCCTGCTCAATTCTCGTCCACTCTCGCAGACGGTCATGTATCTGTGTACCCACGTCTTATCCTTGCGCCATTGGCGGAAGTAGGTGTACACCGTTTGCCATGCCGGAAAATCGCCCGGTAAAGACCGCCAGCGAATACCCTCAACCAAGACATAGAAAAGGGCGTTGAGTACCTCCCACATATCCACTTCTCGTGGACGACCACCAGGTTTCGCTTCTGGAATCAAATCACTGAGCAATTCATATTGGTCACGGGTCAAGTTGCTAGGGTAAGCTTTACTCATAATGCTCTCTCGGTGCTGTGTAAATATATTCGCAGCTTACACTGAGTGAGCTTTTTTACGCCCCAACCGACTTCTCAAACACCCTCTTAAGGTTTTAACAATGCCGTCGCTCTCTAGCTAGGTGCAGCGGTATCATGGCTAAGGTGCTAACATCGTCAATTGGAAAAAACTATCATCTCTCGATAAGTGGCATAGAAGGGTAATCTTTATTAAATTCCCATGAGCGGAGAGTTAAATCCAACGGGGCGGTATAGAAGAGTGCCAATGGATCGGCGTGTAACGGCGTTTGAGATCGCCATGCCAACAGTTCCCAAACCGAGCGACATTAGCACCCATTGGGCACTTGCTCCGCCAATGGCAGCGTTCACTGCCCCTGCTGTAGCCATGAAGCTAAGTACAGGCTCGCGACGATAGATTGATTTGAAGCTTTGAATCCACGAACTATTCATGTAAAACGCTCTAATGAGGTATTTCAAATACTCAATATAATTTTAGTTTTTCTAAAAAAGTTTGTGTTTGACCCGATCAAATCCCCTTTAAAAAACTATCCGCTCCTACCCAGAAGGATAGGAGCGGTGTAGCGGGTCATCGGACTGAACCTAACTGCCGGAAGAAACTTTTGCGTAACTTATATTTAAGTTGACTTTAGAGCCTTCCGAAACATTAAATTATGGGCTAGAGAACGGCTCCGGCGCACAGTTGGCTTTTTCCAGTCTGACGACCCATGGTTTTACTACTATCGGGCATGGGCATCACCTCCTTATTCCTGAACGGTTAAGTTTCAAGGGTTTGCAGTTTCGATGTTTTTAAGAACACCTGAACTTAAGATAGCACATCTCCTAGAATGCGATCGCTATGGGTGCGCCATTTTGGTTTGGTTTAATAAACAAGCTGATGAATGTTCGTAATGCGGGGGCAAAACCAGCGTCCGTATTAGAAGAGGAACGGTCAAAGTGAAGGGCTATAAAGCTCAATGGGTGATTTCAAGGGATTGCTTGGCGGCTTTTTCCTTCCGTTCGCTGTAGCGATCGGTTAGGTAATCCACTTGTCCACGCAGCAGCAATGTGAACTTGTAGAGTTCTTCCATGACATCGATCAAGCGATCGCGATAGGGCGAGTCTTTCATCGTGCCGTCTTCGTTAAATTCCTGATATGCCTTTGCTACAGAAGATTGATTGGGAATGGTGAACATCCGCATCCAGCGTCCTAACAATCGCAGTGTGTTGACTGCATTAAAAGACTGAGATCCGCCAGATACTTGCATCACGGCTAAAGTTCTGCCTTGAGTTGGACGAACGGCACCCATGCTGAGGGGAATCCAATCAATTTGGTTTTTCATAATGCCCGAAACTTGTCCATGCAGTTCTGGACTCGACCAGACTTGTCCTTCTGACCACAGGCTCAAATCCCGTAGCTCCTGCACTTTCGGGTGGGTATCGGGAACACTGCCATAAATCGGCAGTTCTCGCGGGTCAAAAAACTTTACTTCCGCCCCAAATTCTTGAATGATTCGGGCGGCTTCCTCGGCTGCTAACCGACTGTAGGAGCGATCGCGCAGGGAGCCATACAAAAACAAAATTTTAGGAGGATTGTCAACCATGGTTACTGAGTAATTCTCCTGCCAACTGCTGTAAAAAATTGGTTTGAGCCTCTCGCAATTCAGCCTTGGGATTGGCAGTTTGGATAATCTGCATCGCCTGATCAAAAGATGAGCCAGACTTAATCAGATAAGCCGCCAGTATCGTCCCGGCTCGACGATTGCCGCTGGTGCAGTGAACCGCAACTGCATTACCAAGTTGATTTTGCTGATCCACAAAACTCTGCAACTCCTGAATCTGCTCTTGAGTGGGTGCAGTCCCGCCTTTTGTGGGTAGCCAGCGATTGGGTAATCCTGCCTGCTCGTATATATCCAGGTTAGAAGGATCATCCATCACCGATACGATCGCCCCAATTCCCACACTTTTCAAGCCCACGATTTCGTCAGCAGTGGGCTTTCGCACCCCTGCCAATTTTCCTGGAATTACCCACCACAAATTTTCTGCGATCGCTTGAACGGGTTGTGCTTCCATATCTATTGCTCCAAACTTTGAATCAGCTTCACGACACGTTCTTTCACTTGATCGCGCACTCTGGGAAAAATCTCTGGTTGCTCTGCTGGATCATCTAGCTGCCAATCTTCAAATACGTCGCGCACCACCCATTCGCCCGGTAAGCTAGCGCCACAGCCGCAGAGAGAAATCACTACATCAAAATCATCTGGCTTGAAATCGCTCAATGGCTTCGAGTATTGATCTGTGATATCAATGCCGATATCGTTCATGGTGGCGATCGCTTCTGGGCGCACCTGACTTGCTTCCAATCCAGAACTGGTGACTGCAATTTTGCCCTTACCAAGGGTTTTGGCAAACCCTTCTGCCATTTGCGATCGGGCAGAATTCTTTTTACACACAAACATCACACGTTTCATCTAAATGCCTTCTAATTTATCAAAGGTCGTGTACACAGTCTTGAAAATTACTGGATAGCTGACGATACACCAGCACAGCTAACTGGGCACCCAAAATCGGCGCAACCCAATAGAGCCATTGATGTTGCCAGATGCCGCTGACTAGAGCGGGTGCTAGCGATCGCGCGGGGTTCATGCTGGCTCCAGTGATCGGTCCCATGCAGGCGGCTTCTAAGCCCACGGTTAGCCCGATCGCCACTCCAGCAAACCCAATCGAGGCGCGTCGATCTAGCCCTGAACCCAAGACGATGAACATGAGGATGAACGTCAGCACCGTTTCGAGCACGAGGGATTGCAGCCAATTATCGTTCAGCGGCAGAGTTGCGCCCAAGTTTGCCACGTTGCCCAAGCTCAGGCGTAGCAGAACAGAAGCCGCGATCGCGCCACTTAACTGAGCCGCAATGTAGGGCAACACTCGACGTTTTTGAAAAAAGCCACTGCTGCAAAATGCGATCGTCACCGCTGGGTTAAAGTGCGCGCCGCTGATGTGTCCCAACGCATAAATCAAGGCAGCAACGACGGCTCCAAACACGAAGCTAATGCCCAAGTGAGTCACCGCACCATTGCTGATCTGGTTCACCATCACGGCTCCCGTCCCGGCGAAGATCAGAATGAACGTGCCGATCGCTTCCGCCGTCAGCGCTGGAGCTAGAACACTCAAGCTTTCAATATCCAGTAATGTTGATTTTGTTCCCATTGATATTCGATATTGATGCCTGATATAGATATCTTGGAAGCCGCTTGCAGACCGCTATTTTTTCGCCCCTGCTTTTTCGCCTTCCGACAGTTGGAACGTTGCCTGCCTACGAAGCAGTTCTGCGATCGTGACATTCGGTTGAGGCACTCCCTCAAATGCTGTACCAATTTCACCCCGTGTGAACTGAATCGTCGCCAAGCGATAGGCATCTGCTGGCAATGGAATATAGCCAACCGTCTTAGAAACCCGCCCTGCATGGGTTAGGTAATACTCGACAAATGCTTTGAGCGCTGGATTCTCTTGAGCCGATTTAGAGTTCACGTAAATGAACAGCGGACGAGAAAAAGGTTGATAGGTAGCCTTTTCGACCGCTTCACGAGAGGGCAGCACGGCCCCATTGCCACTCTCGATCGCCACGGCTTTCAGCTTATTTTGATTGGCTTCATAGTAGGCAAACCCAAAATAGCCAAGTGCGCCTGCATTTCCTTCTACACCCCGCACGGTGTCGGCATCATCTTCACTGCCTGAATAGTCACTGCGGCTCGCCTTGGGGTCACCTGACGTAACTTCATTGAAGTAGTCATAGGTGCCCGATTTGTTTCCGGCTCCAAACAGTTTTAAAGGCTTGTCCGGGAACGACGCTCGGATCTGCTTCCAGTTATTCACTTTGCCTTGGGCAGCAGGCTCCCACATCGTTTTCAGTTCTGCCATTGTCAAGTCATTTGCCCAAGTGTTTTGGGGATTGATAACGATGGTCAGCGCATCAAACGCAATTGGCAATTCAATAAACCCTACTCCTGCTTTGATGCACTCATTCATCTCTTTGGTGAGGATGGGACGAGAAGCATTGCTGATGTCGGTTTCGCCAGCACAAAACTTTTTGAACCCGCCGCTAGTGCCAGAAAATTGCACATCCAGTTTAGCTCTGTTGCCGTTGGTCTTGAGGTACTCTTGGGCGATCGCGTCTGAAATGGGAAAAACCGTACTAGACCCATCAACTTTGATTGTTTTTGCCGTAGTTGGGTTGGAACTCTCTGCTTGAGGTTGGGCGCAAGCAGACAGGAGAGCGATCGCGGCGAATGTAACCCAGGAAAATCCAAGCCTTATGGAAAGATTGATAGCCATTGATTAACCTAATCCTTTGCAATTTTATAAAGCCTTCAGCAGATGCTTTTGGGCACCTGAGTATCTTGCGTAAGGGCTTAGCATTCGGGCAGCATCTTATTGACTCAATCAGAAATTGACTGCCGAATGCTAAGCCCCTACAGGAATCTATAAATCAACGAAAAATTTAGAGGTAAAAATAATTTACTTAAAGTGATGTTCTTATCATTTCAAATAAAGTTGATTGATAGTGTTTGGCACAACACATCTTCAAAAAAATTTACGCGTCGAACTTAGTCCTGACAGGCGCGGGCGGGCGCAATTAGGCTAAAGCGGCGATAGTCGGCAAGGTATTGCTCAATCACAACAAACTGAGGCAAGTTCAAGCTGTAATAAATCCAGCGACCTTCTTGCCGCGATCGCACTAATTCAGCTTCTTTCAATGTTTTGAGATGAAACGACAGCTTAGATTGGCTCACCTCCAGGCGATCGCACAAATCACAAACACAGAGTTCTTGTTGCCGCAGCAGATCCAAAACCTTGAGCCTGAGCGGGTCAGACAGGGCATGAAAGCCAGCCGCGATCGCGGGAGAAATAACTGCTTGTGCCATCAACTTTTTTTGAAATGTATCCTCAGTCTCACAAGCAATTACTATTAAGTCAAGCAGTTGAATTGAGGTGCCATCAAAAGACCCGCGAGGTCAAGGCAAATGATCTTAAATTTGGCATTAATGTAGGACTTACGCATTGATAGAAGTAGCAAGATCTGGAGTCAGGCAGCAATCGATTGGGCAAGATGTTTCAAAATGAACTGATGGATCACAGGCACAAACAACTGCCGCAAGATCGAATAGAGGTTGTCAATCAAGCCCTCAAACTCCGTATCGCTTCTGTTGAATCTGGTCTAGTAATGGTTGCTCTGGCGCTGCTCTACGGTCATAATGCAGCGTTTTCATAAACGTCACCGCTTGGGGTAGGGAGTTTCCCGTTAGCTGCTTAATCAGTGCCCTGGCTCGTTGTCGAATGTCAGATGAGGCTGTCATGGTGCCATTTGTCCACGCTCAATAGTGTATCGGCAGAGCGATCGCAGTCATGAGCTTGGCGGCATGGAGGATCGACTAGACCCAGCCACCTTCGCCAAAGCCTTCCGGGGTGAGTTAATGTCATAAGATCCCAACAATGGCTCACCCATGACTGCCATCCTTTAAAATGACAAAACCGCCCATTACAAGCGGTTTCAACCTATCGGAGCGACAGGATTTGAACCTGCGACCCCTACTACCCCAAAGTAGTGCGCTACCAAGCTGCGCTACGCCCCGACAGATTTATAAGCTTAGCACGAGTGGGGATAGCAACAACGCAAGAAAATTCAAACTGGGTGTAACCGCCGTCAACAAGGCAGTCTATCCATCCGTTTAAGAGCTAAAAATCTGCTTTTCTGTAGGCTAAACGCACAGGATGGCTGAGGAATATTACTCGTTCATGTTTTTATAAGTAGCCACAGCAGAAGGAGAAATACGGTTGAGATAACGGAAAATCCAGTATTTGAAAACGGTGTCTAAAATGACGGGAAATGTAGCAATAAATAGAAAATTGAAATCTCGACTGGAAGGCAACCCAAAATGCCTAGCAAATCCTTCTAAAAGGACTTCCCAGCCGTGAGGAGAGTGAAAGCCAACAAACATGTCCGTAAACAAAATGATGATAAAGGCTTTGGCACTATCACTTAAGCCGTACACGGTTTCGTCGATAAACAATTTGAGTGTTTCTATCCCTCTGCGATTGGTGAGCAGCACGATCGCAAACGCGATCGCCGATAGCAAATCTGCAAACACATTTTTGATGGCACGGGCGCTCAGCTTAGAATAAGCTTGGGCAATTTCCTCAGCTTTTTCTTTCAAAAGTGTGTCAGCACCGCTATTTTCTTGAATCCGCTCTTCAGTTTGGGCAACGCCAAGAAAGCGATCGAACTCTAATCGTTCTTTAAAGACATTAAATTCTCTCAATGCTGCTTCTTCTAGCTCAGTATTCAGAAAAATGCCGACTTGCTCTGGTTGCCAAGCTCGATCCACCAAGGGCCCTACAATGAAAGCTTTAGAAATTTGCTGAGTCAGTAGCGGCACGATAATTAATAGCAAAATTAGCCGAATGGATATGAGCGTTTTTGCTTTAGAAAATCGAAAGGTTTGAACAACCTGTTCCTCAGAATTTGGGTCTAAATCTCGCTTGATTCGATTCAATGTTCCTAGAATTGAGCGGGGTAGCACGCCCGTTTTGTCTAGAATGCCGCCATCGTCGTTGTCCGTATTGATCGACTGGTTGTACAGGCGATCGCCCGTATTTTGATCAATCACGGTGTTAGATAAATTGATGTTATTTCCTTGAGCAAGCGGAACCAAAGCGGTTGAACTGGTGGATGGAGGCTTGTAGCGATCGAGAATCTGATCAATAAACGTCAGTTTTTCTAATACGGTTGCTGCTTGTTCTTGGGTGCCAATGTAGGAACTGCGACGACGATAGAGCGTGGAATTAGTAGTATCTACAATGACGCGGCTAGCCCTAAACTCTGTAAGGCGAACCTCTGCAAACTTGAGATATTTATTTAGCTCAGATTGAAAATAAATAAGCACATTTTCACTGTGTTTATGCGATTTTTTAGAAATTCTTTCGCCATCAAAATGTTGATCTTCAATGGCTTTAATCATTAGAGTCGCTTCATATGCCTGTTCAAGCGCTCTTTCTGGTGTTTGGAGGAGCCATTGATTAGCGCCTCGGACATATCGACTGACCGATGTTAGGAAAGATGATCTCATGATGGGAACAGGTTCACCGTTTAAATATTATTTTTGAGACAAGCGATTAAAGTTAAGGTACGAGAGATTCTAGCAAAATCATCTAAAAACAATTGGTTAAAAACGAACGAATCTGGATTGTAGGGGCAACACGGAGCGGTAAAACAAGTTACCTAATCCGTCAGTTTTGCCAGTGGGTTGCTCGATCTGACGAGGCTGTGTCTGCTTCCCACCCGCCAGGAATCTTGGTTTTTGCGGCAATTGGTGATAATCGACTTGATTTGGGCGATCGCTTGGTTGCTGCCAGTCAAAGTCAATATTCCTTTTATTCCACAACCCCGCTTGGTTTTTTTCAGGACGAAGTGACGCTGTTTTGGCCTTTGCTGATTCAACAGCTTGATTTGAAAGCGCAGTTTCCCTTGCGACTTAATCCAGAAAATGAGCAAGAGCTTGCCGCTCGATTGTGGAGACCCGAAATAGATCGGGCAATTGGGGCGCAAGCAGGCGTGAATGAGGCGCGATTAGTCAGGAAAGTTTTGGATCTGCTGCAACTGGCTGGGCTGGCTGGCATTTCCGTTGAGGAGATTCCGAGCCGATTGCAACAAGGATTGGAGACACAAAATGGCGAACTGGCGATTCCGTTTGAAACCGTTGGAACGATGTTGCAGCACTGGCAGCAGTGGTGTTTGGAACGAGGTTTGCTGACCTATGGGATTACGGCGGGGCTGTATTGGCAGTATTTACTAGACCATA
>Ga0209181_10012185_pt1 | contig 10906 bp, 3 predicted proteins | sample MAT05_FD_187208 | JGI IMG/M metagenome (GOLD analysis project Ga0209181, IMG submission 187208) | Freshwater microbial communities from Lake Fryxell liftoff mats and glacier meltwater in Antarctica - MAT-05 (SPAdes) (version 2) | ecosystem: Environmental > Aquatic > Freshwater > Ice > Liftoff...
GTTGTTGCCGATCGGGCCCAGCCCGCGCGTGTGCCGATGGGTGCTCAAATTCAAAGCCGTCGTATCCTGCACCGCGAGCAGCACGGGCCGGCCGCGCGCCCGCTCGATCACCGCCTGGCGGTGCGCCACCATCCTCACCGGCCGCCTCCGCGTCTGCGTGTCGCGCGCCCGCTCGATCACCGCCTGGCGGTGCGCGGCCAGCACCGCCGCCGGTTCGCTGGCGTCGTTGTCGAAGAACCGGCAGGCCGCCTTGGCCCCATCCCAGACGCCGCAGCCTTCGGGATGGAAGCGCCCGGCTGGGCGAGCCAATCGACGGCGATCTTTTTCAAGCGGCGATCCCTGCGCGGGTCTCCGAGATCGAGGGTCTTGAATTCATTTTCCGCCCAGCGGCGGTGCGCGTGGGAATCATTGTGAACAGGAGCGGGATGCGTTGGCATCCGGGGATGGAATACCGGGAAAACCGTTCGTACCAGCGTCTCCTTTACATTTTCAAGCGACCTCGCGCAGGCACCGTTTTGAGGGATCAAAACTTGTGGGTATTGCTTGGGTCAAGCCGGCGCAGTCCAAAGCCTCGCGGCACTCACGCGCCGCCCGGCTTGGTCCGGCTGCCAGCCTTTTGACTCACATTGAATCACGCCCATCGCGATGGAGATGTGCGGGGCGATCTTGCAGTCGGGCAGTCTCGCGGGGAGGATATGCGCCATGAAGCTGCGCCTCCTCTCTGCCTTGCTTGCTGCTGCGGGAACTCTGTCTGCCGAGGAAACGGACTATTTTCCGGCGGTGGCGAAACTGATCGAGGATCGCTGTCTGGATTGTCATTCGGCGGATGATCCGGATGGGAAACTGGTGATGGAAAAGCACGCGGACATAGTGAAGGGCGGCGAGAGCGGGGCGGTGGTGAAGCCGGGGATGGCGGCGGAGAGTCTGCTGGTGAAGTATCTCCGCGGGGAGGTGGAGAAGGACGGGAGGAAGAAATTCATGCCGCCGGGCAAACGCGACAGGCTGACGGCGGAGGAGGTGGAGGCGTTTGTGAGATGGATCGATGCGGGCGCGAGGCCGCCGCAGCGGGAGATGGGCAGGAAGGTCGTCGAGGTGCCGAAGATTACGCCGAAGGTCGCGCCGCGTGTTGGCGTGAATGCGCTGGCATTTTCACCGCAGGCGAAGCTGGTGGCGGTGGGGAGGCATGGCGTGGTGGAATTGATCGACCCGGCGTCGCAGGCGGTGGTGAAGCGGCTCGAGGGGTTGCGCGGTGCGGTGAATGCGATCGTGTGGTCGGAGGATGGCGCGCAGCTTTTTGCGGCCTCGGGTGAGAATGCGGTCGAGGGGGAAGTGAAGCAGTGGAGCGCTGCGGACTGGAGTCTGACGAGGACACTGACGGGGCATCGGGACATGATTTACGCGCTCGCACTTTCGCCCGATGGGACGACGCTGGCGACGGGTAGCTACGACCAGAAGATCAAGCTATGGAATGTCGCGGATGGCAAGGAGCGGGGAACATTGAGCGGACACAACGGCGCGGTGTATGGGCTGGCATTTCGCCCTGATGGCAAGATCCTCGCGAGCGCGAGTGCGGACCGGACGGTGAAGCTGTGGGATCTTGCGACGGGCGAACGCCGGGACACGCTGAGCCAGCCGCTGAAGGAGCAACTCGCCGTGGCGTGGAGCGCGGATGGCGGACGGCTCGCCGCGGCGGGCGCGGATAATCGGATCCGTGTCTGGAAGATTTCGCCGGACGCGCGCGAGACGACGAATCCGATGTTGGTGGCGCGCTTTGCGCATGAGCAGCCGATTCTCCGGCTGGTGTGGAGCAGGGATGGAACGTCGATGCTGAGTTCGGCGCAGGATGGGACGGTGCGGGTGTGGGACGCGAAGGATGTGAAGGAGCGGCTGCTGCTGGAGAAGCAGCCGGACTGGCCGACGGCGCTGGCTTTTTCCGGTGATGCACTGGTGGCGGGACGCGCGGATGGGACGATCGCATTTTACGATGCGAAGACGGGGAAGCTGATCGCGGGGCCGAAGAGTGGGGGAGTATCCGAGAAAATGGGGCGGGGCGGAGAGCTGGAAGTCGCCGCTCCCAGGGGTGTGCGCCACCCGTTCGACCGCGCGTGCGGACCGGGGGCTGAGGAACAGGGATGCAGGCGACGCGAACATGCACGGCGCATTTTTTGTCAGGCGAAGAAGGAGATGAAGCCGGCGGCAGCGCCAAAGGGGCCGGCGATCCTGGGTGTTTCGCCGCGGGGTGTGGAGCGCGGCCGGATGGTGGAGGTGAAACTTCCCGGCAAGGAACTGCCGCCGCTCGTGTCGGTGAAATGCGAGGATGCGCGGGTGCGGGTGTTCACGGGGATGAACGAGAAGGATGCGGTGCCGCTCGTCATTTCGACGCCGGCGGATCTGCCGCGCGGGGGCTACGACATCATTGTGAGCGGGGCGGATGGAAAGGAAGTCGGCCGTGCGACGCTGTGGATCGATGACATTCCGGTGATCGATTTTGCCGTGGAGGCGACGCGCGCGCGGCTGACGGCGCTCCCGGTGAATGTGTGGGGAACGCTGTCCAAGGCGGGGGAGAGCGACCGGTATGAGTTCGACGCGCGCGCGGGCAGCACGGTGATCTTTGACTGTCAGGCGAAGGGCGCGGGTTCGAAGGCGGATGCGATCCTGACCCTGGTGGATGCGAGCGGGCGGGTGCTGGTGTCGAACAATACCTACGACGCCAGTGGCGATCCTTTCCTCGCTTACAAATTTGCCGCGGGCGGGCGGCATGCGGTTCTGGTGGGCGACGCGCTGATGGGCGGCGGGCCGGATCGCTTTTACCATCTGACGGTGGGTGAACTGCCGTTCGTGGCTGCGGTGTTTCCGCTCAGCGTGCCGGCGAATGCGGAGACGCGCGTGGAGTTCATCGGCTTCAATCTGTCCGCCGATCCGGCGGCGCGATCGGTGATGGTGAAGGCGGGCGCGAGCGGCACGGTGGCGGTGAAGATCGATGTGGAGAAATTTCGCAGTCGCGCGCCGGCGCTGCTGCCGGTGAGCGAGAGCCCGGGCTTTGTCGCCGCTTCCGGCATTCATGCGCCGCAGAATGCGCAGCGGCTGAGCGTTCCGTTTTCGGTCAGCGGACGGTGTGTCACGGAAGGCAAGGCGGACCATTTCCGCTTCCCGGCGAAGCAGGGAGTGACTTATGCGATCGAGACGGAGGCGGCGAAATCCAGTTCGCCGATGGACACGAAGATTGCCGTGCTGTGGCCGGATGGGCGTCCGGTGGAGCGTCTCCTGCTGCAGGCGGTGCGGGACAGCGCGGTGACTTTCCGTCCGATCGATTCCGTGTCGCCGGACGTGCGGGTGGAGAACTGGCGCGAGATGGAATTGAATGAACTGATGTGGATGCAGGGCGAAGTGACGAAGATCTTCCGGATGCCGGAGGGGCCGGACAGCGGGTTTCAGTATTACGCGAATGCGGGGAAGCGGATCGCGTATTTTGATACGACGCCGACGGCGCATTCGCTGGACGAGCCGTGCTACATCGTGGAACCGCATCCGCCCGGGACGCGCCTGGTGGCGAACGGGCTGCCTGTCTTCACGCTCCAGTACGAGAACGACGACGACGGAACACGCAATGCGGGGAGCGATTCGCGGCTGCTGTTCACGGCGCCGTGGGATGGGGATTTCGTCGTGCGCGTGGGCGACAGCCGCGGCTCGGCGGGAGAGCGATTTGTTTACCGGCTGATCGTGCGCGAGGCGCGGCCGGATTTTGCGGTGAGGCTTGCCGAGTTCGATGGGACGGTGAGTGCGGGAAGCGGGTCCGCTTTCACGCTGCTTGCGGATCGGAAGGATGGGTTCGACGGTGACATCGTGTGTGAGATCGCGGGTGTGCCAGCGGGCTGGCAGGTGACGACGCCGCTGGTGATTCAGGCCGGGCATTTGCGGGCGCGCGGCAGTGTCTCCGCGCTGCCAGGTGCGGCGAAATGGACTGCGGCGAAGATTTCCGCCGTGGCGGAGATCGACGGGAAGAAGGTGTCGCACGCGGCGGGGGAGATCGGGGCGGTGAAACTGGAGGCTGAGGCGCCCCTGGTGGTTTCGCTCCAGCCGTCGGGCGCGGATCATTCTGCGCCGCCGTTTCACCGCAGTGATGTGACCGGCGTGGCTGAGATCACGATCGCTCCCGGCGCGATCCTTCCAGCCTGGATCGTGGTGAAGCGGAATGGCGTGAAGACGGCGTTGCGCTTCGACGTGGAGAACCTGCCGCACGGCGTGGTCGTGGATAATCTCGGGCTGAATGGGATCACGCTGCTCGAAGGGCAGGATTCCGGGGAGATTTTCCTGAAAGCCGCGGCATGGGTGCCGGAGACGGACCGGCTCGTGTATGCGGTCTGCCGGGAGGCGGGCAAGCAGGCTTCGCTGCCGTTCGTGTTGCGCGTGCGGTCGAAAATTCTGACCTCCGCCCTGGGCGAATCGAAGTAGGCGCACCCAGTCGTTTTGTGGGGACGATGAGAAATTGGTTGCCGAGGAGGCGGGCGATTGCTTTTCTCCGCACCCTCAAATTAATCTCCTAACCAGCAAACCAAAGCATGGGTTCCATCAAGAAGCGCCGTAAGTCGAAAATTAACCGACACAAACGCAAGAAGCGGATGAAGCTAAACCGCCACAAGAAGCGTTTGCGCTACAAGAGCTAGGCGCTACGGTCTGCGTCATGAGTTGGAACCGGATTTCCGCAAGTCGCCGCTGGCGGCGGGCGTTTTCCGGGATCGCTGCGGTCTTCGGCGCGACGCTGATGCCGCTGGTCATGGCCGCGCCAAAGGCGCCGTCGAAGAAGCCTGCGGTGGCTCCCAAGCCTCCGGCTGTGCAGCGTCCGGCGGCGGCGGATGATCTTTATGAAGGTCCTGCCGCGGCCAAGGCTCCGCGACCCACAGACCCCGGGCCTGGGATGGAGAATTATCTTGCGGCCCCACTTTCGCCGGGACCGAAGTACGCGGATGCGTGGCCATCGGAGAAGCGCAAGGCGGAGCGGGATCTGGAACTGACCGCTGAGGCGGAGAATCGTGCGCTGGCGATTGCGGCGTTTGCCGAGGGTCAGATGGCCGATGAGAAGGGCGATCCGGACCGGGCGATCGAGGCTTGGAAACGCGCGACGGGCCTGGACCCGGCAAATGCGGGCCTCGCGGTGAAGGTGGCATTCGAACTGGGCAAAAGGAATGAACCGGCAGAGGCGATCCGGGTGCTGAAGGATTCGATCGCGGCTGCTCCGAAAGAACCGGGCACGTATATCTATCTCGCGCAGATCTACGACAAGCATCTCAACAAGCCGGAACTCGCGATGCAGATGGCGCTCAAAGGGCTGGAAGTTGCGCCTGAGCATTTCCCCGCATGGGCGGCGGTTTACGAACTGCACTTGCAGGCCGGCGAAAAGCAGAAGGCAGGAGAGCTGATCGACAGGGTGGTGAAGAGCTCGACGAGGAACCCCGATTTCTGGCTGTCGCTGGGTTCGTATTTGCGGACGACCTTTCTCAAGGACGACGGGACGGCCTCGGATGCGGAACTGCGCCAGATGGAAGTTGCCTTTCGCAAGGCGGTGGAATTCAAGCCCAATGACGCATCGGTGCTCGCGCAGACGGCGGACTTTTTTGTCCTCGCCCGGCGCAACAAGGAGGCGCTCGAATTCTACGAACGCGCGGTGAAGCTGAATCAGGCGCCGCGCGACGAGGCGACGAAAAATCTCCGTGAGAAATTCATTCGCACGCTGGTGGCGAACGACCGGAAGGCGGAGGCCATCCCGCTGCTCGAGCAGTTTGCCCGCGACCCGAATCAATCGCTGCGGCAGGATTTGTTCGAGATGCTCGGGGAACTGTATGAGCAGAACGGCCAGGTGGACAAGGCGCTGGAGCAATACAAGCAGTCGCTGGTTCTGGATTCGAGTGCGCCGACGAACCATTTCAATCTCGCCAACATGCAGATGCGTGCAAAACGGACCGCGGACGCCGTGGAGACGATGGAGAAGGCGCGGAAGAAATTCGCCGACAGGCCGGACGTGACGCTGGGACTGGCGCTGACGCTCAGTTCGGCCAAGCGCCATGCGGACGCGATGGCGATGTTTGCCCGCGTGGTCGAGGAGGCGAAGGGTCAGAATGAGGCGCTGCTGGATGCGGAGTTCTATTTCAAATGGGGGGCGGCCGCTGAGCAGGGCGGTGCCGTGGACAAGGCTGCCGAATATCTTCGCAAGAGCATCGCGCTGAATCCCGAGGCGCCCGAGGCCTACAATTACCTCGGCTACATGTGGGTGGACCGCGGGCAGAACGTCGAGGAGGCCGGCCAGCTCATCAAGAAGGCGCTGGAGATCAGCCCCGACAACGGCGCGTATCTCGACTCCCTCGGTTGGTACTACTTCAAGGCGGGGAAATTCGAGGAGGCAAAAAAGCAGCTCCTCATCGCATTGGAGAAGCTGCCGGAGGAGGACCCGGTGGTTATTGATCACCTGGCCGACGCCTGCGAGCAGCTCGGCCAGCATGGGGAGGCCGTGAAGTACTGGGAACGGGCGCTGAAGCTGAAACCCGAGGGGCCCGAAAAGATTCAGCAGAAGATCGAGGCCGCCAAGCAGAAGCAGGCCGGCGCGAAGCCGTAGCGCCGTTCACTGAGACTGCGGACCAGTGGCGCAGGCGACTCCGCCCGTGGCTGACTATTCCAGCGACCCGCCGGGACAACGGGCGGGTCGCCCGCTGAGACCTGGCAGGCGGGTCGCCAGCCCCACTGCCACCGCCGCTGCCGCCGGTCCGGTTCCGCGCTCCAGCCCGCGTTTGTAGCGTAGCTCTCCCGAGCTGCGCCGTGCCGGCGCTCACTGGAGCGCAGCCCTGGAGAAGTCACGCTACGTGAACGCCGCCCGCTTCGGAGGCGTGGGGTGCAGGCGGCGCAACACCCTGTAGCATCCCGTGGCATGAGTGTGAGAAATGCAGGCTGGGCCATCGAGTCGCCTTGCGGTGCCTGCAACTCCGCCTCCCATTTTCCCGAAGCAATGGGTAGAACTGCCGTCGCATCATGTCTCCCGTGCCCGCTCCGCATTCCTTTCTCACCACGCATTGGAGCGTCGTGCATCGTGCCGTGTCGAAGAACGACCCCGACGCACAGGCAGCGCTCGCGCAACTCTGCGGCGCGTGCTGGTTCCCCATCTACGCCTACATCCGCCGCACCGGGAAAGGCCCGCACGATGCCGAGGATCTCACGCAGGGCTTCTTCGCACGGCTGCTGGAGAAAAACTTCTTCGCCTCCGCCGATGGCAGCAAAGGCCGGCTGCGCACTTTCCTGCTCACCTGCGTGCAGCGCCATCTCGCCGACGAGCACGACCGCGCGATGACGCAGAAGCGCGGCGGCGGACGCATCGTCGAACTCGACGCCCTCACCGCCGAGCAGCGCCTCGCCGCCGAGCCTGCGGACGAACTCACGCCCGAGCGCTGCTACCAGCGCCGCTGGGCGCTCGGCATGGTGGACACCGCGATGCGCGCGCTGGAGGCCGAATACGCCGGGCAGGACAAAGCCGCGCTCTTTGAAAGACTGCGCCCCTTCCTCGGCTTCACCGCCAGCGTCGAGGAAAACTACCAGGCCACCGCCGACGCGCTCGGCATTAAGCTCAACACCGTGAAGTCGCACATCCGGCGGCTGCGCGAGCAATGGCGCGACCTCCTCATGCAACAGGTCGCCGCGACCCTCGACGACCCCACCCCCGAGGCCATCAAGGCCGAACTGGCGGAACTCATCGCCTGCGTGTGATGGCTTAAAACGGCGGGCGCGCAATGTGGGGCCGACGATTCGTCGGCCCGGCCCGCTGCCAGTGAAAAGCGCACCAACGCTCGAAGCGGGTCCCGCTCCGCACCATCCCGCCACCTGCGCCCATCCTGTCGGCCGACGAATCGTCGGCCCCACATTTGCCTTCACGGCGGAAAAAAGTGTCAGCGTCACATTCCTTGCAACTCCGTCGCCCAATCCCGAAGAAGCTGGTAGAACCCACTTACGCTCATGAACGACGACGACCAGACCATGAAGCTCCCCGACCCCGGCCCCAATCCCGGAGCAAACCCCAGGCCGGCGAACTCCTCGCCCGCGCGTTGAACACTCCAGGCCCCTCCGTCGGCGACGGCCGCTGGACACCGCCCGCACCCGAGGAACTCGCCGCGCTGCTCCCGCAATACCACATCGAGAGCCTGCTCGGCCACGGCGGCATGGGCGCGGTTTACAAGGGCCGCCAGGCCGCGCTCGATCGCCCCGTCGCCATCAAGCTTCTCCCCGCCGAGATGGCCGCCGACGCGCAATTCATCGCCCGCTTCCAGCGCGAGGCCCGCACGCTCGCGAAGCTCCAGCATCCCGGCATCGTCACCGTGTATGACTTCGGCCAGACCAGCGCGGGCCACCTTTACTTCGTCATGGAATTCGTGGATGGCACCGACCTCCACCGCATCCTCCACGCGCCCGGCGGCGTGAACCCCGCGCAGGCCCTCGAGATCATCTCCCAGATTTGCGACGCCCTGCATTACGCGCACGAGAAGGGCGTCATCCACCGCGACATCAAGCCCGGCAACATCCTCGTCAACACCCAGAGCCGCGCGAAGCTCGCCGACTTCGGCCTCGCCCGCCCGGTGAAGGAGGAGAGCGCCATGCTCACCGCCTCGAACGTCATCATGGGCACCGCCGCCTACATGGCCCCCGAGCAGCACGAGGGCCACTCCGACCAGCGCGCCGACATCTACGCCCTCGGCGTGATGCTCTACGAAATGCTCTGCGGCCAGCGCCCCGGCGGCGCCTTCGACCCGCCCTCGCACCGCGTGCAGGTGGATGTCCGCCTCGACGGCGTCGTCCTCAAGGCCCTGCAACAATCCCCCGAGCGCCGCTACCAGCACGCCAGCGAGATGAAGACCGACGTGGACCGCATCCGCACCACGCCGATGCAGAAAAATACGAAACGCGGAGCCCGGAACGCGGAAGGGAAAAGCCCGCGTGTTTTCGCGGGCCTCGCCGCGCTGATCGCCCTTGCCGTCCTCGGCATCGTGTTTTGGTTCGCCTTCGGCAAAAAGGAACCGCAGCTCTCCGAAGCCGAGCGCGCGGACAAGGCACGGCAAAGTAGTCCCGCGCTTCAGCGCGAAGAACCATCAGCCACGACCGCGCGCCCAGACGGGCTGAAGCCCCCGACTACTTTGCCCGCCGCCGCCACTCCCGCCGCGGCGACGCAGGACGCGCCGTTCGTGAACACCCTCGGCATGAAGTTCGTCCCCGTGCCAATCACCGGCGGGGCGACGGGTGGGCAGCGGGTGCTTTTCGGGGTGTGGGACGTGCGGGTGCAGGACTACGCGGCGTATGCGGAGGCGAACCCGAAGGTGGACGGCGGGTGGAAGACGCAGCAGAGGGACGGCGTGCCTGTGGGGCGGGAGCAGGATCATCCCGTGGTGAGCGTGAGCTGGGAGGACGCGCAGGCATTTTGCAAATGGCTCACGGAAAAGGAGACTGCCGAGGGCAAGCTGCCCAAGGGAGTCAGGTATCGGCTGCCGAGTGATGAGGAATGGAGCTGGGCGGCGGGGCTGCCGCCGGAGGTGGGTGCGACGCCCGAGGAGAAGCATGGGAAGAACAGCGTGGATTTCCCGTGGGGCAAGGAGTGGCCGCCGAAGGCCAAGGTGGGCAACTACCCGGACGAGACGTGGCACGGGAAGTTCCCGGTGAAGAAGAACGAGAAGGAGAACCGGATGGAGAACGACAAGTGGCTGGAAGGCTACACGGATGGATTTGCGACGACCTCGCCGGTGGGGAGTTTCCCTGCGAATGCGTATGGACTCTACGACATGGGCGGCAACGTGTGGCAGTGGTGCGAGGACCTATGGAAACCGGGAGACACGTCCCGTGTGTTGCGTGGCGCGTCCTGGGTTAACAGCAACCGCGTTTATCTGCTGTCGTCCTCCCGCGGTCACTACACACCTGCGTATCGCTACCCCTACTACGGCTTCCGTGTTGTCGTGGCGGGTTCGTCCGTACCGGCAACCGCCGCCGCTGTTCCCTTAGCCTCACCGCCCGCGAGCGCCGGCGCCTCCGCCGCGGCGACGCAGGACGCGCCCTTCGTGAATGGGCTCGGGATGAAGTTCGTCCCCGTGCCCATCACCGGCGGGCCGAGCGCCGGGCAGCGCGTGCTCTTTGGCGTGTGGGCTGTGCGGGTGGCAGACTACGCGGCGTATGCGGAGGCGAACCCGAAGGTGGACGGCGGGTGGAAGACGCAGCAGAGGGACGGGGTGCCCGCGGGGCGCGAGCTGGATCACCCGGTCGTGGGCGTGAGCTGGGAGGACGCGGAGGCATTTTGCAAATGGCTGACGGAAAAGGAAACGGCGGAAGGGAAACTGCCCAAGGGAGTGAAGTATCGGCTGCCGAGTGATGAGGAGTGGAGCTGGGCAGTGGGGATGCCGCCGGAGGTGGGCGTGACGCCCGAGGAGAAGAATTGGAAGAACAGCGTGGATTTCCCGTGGGGCAAGGAGTGGCCGCCGAAGGGGAAGGTGGGCAATTACATGGACGAAGCTTTTTACGCGAAGTTCCCGGTGAAGAAGAACGAGAAGGAGAACGGATGGATGGAAGGCTACACGGATGGATTTGCGACGACCTCGCCCGTGGGGAGTTTCCTCGCGAATGCGTATGGGCTGTACGACATGGGCGGCAACGTGTGGCAGTGGTGCGAGGATCGATGGAAACCGGGCGACACGTCCCGTGTGTTGCGTGGCGCGTCATGGCTTAGTCGCGACCGCGGCCATGCGCTGTCGTCCACTCGCTATCGCAGCACGCCCGCAAGTCGCATCAACTACTACGGCTTCCGTGTTGTCGTGGCGGGTTCGTCCGTACCGGCAACCGCCGCCGCTGTTCCCTTAGCCTCACCGCCCGCGAGCGCCGGCGCCTCCGCCGCGGC
>Ga0209181_10012187_pt1 | contig 10903 bp, 10 predicted proteins | sample MAT05_FD_187208 | JGI IMG/M metagenome (GOLD analysis project Ga0209181, IMG submission 187208) | Freshwater microbial communities from Lake Fryxell liftoff mats and glacier meltwater in Antarctica - MAT-05 (SPAdes) (version 2) | ecosystem: Environmental > Aquatic > Freshwater > Ice > Liftoff...
TACCCTTTGTAATGGCAAATTTACGAAGCATGCCAAAGGCAAAAAAACAGACGTAAAAGACTGCCGATGGATACAAAAATTACATGCCTTAGGATTATTGACAAGCAGTTTTTTGCCCGACCAAACCACCGAAGAACTTCGCACCTTTTGCAGACAAAGAAACAACATGATAGACCTTGCAGCACAGGCTTCTCACAAAATGCAAAAGTATTTGAAACTCTTAAATTTTAGATTAGATGTGGTGGTAAATGATATTTGTGGACTTACAGGACTATCCATAATTGCTGATATTTGTAAAGGAAATCTTGATCCAATAAGTTTGGCAAAACATAGAAATGGAAACTGTAAAAAAACCGAAGAAGAATTAAGCGAAGCGAATCACGAATACCATTAAAAATAAAAATAAAAAATGAGTAAATTGCCAAAGCACTTAAAGGAAACAACAGGACAGATTTTTTATTTGGATTAAAACAAGAGTACGAATCGTATCTTTTTTACCAAAGACAAATTGAAAGTTGCGACAAACAAATCAATACTTTTTTGAAACATCAAATTAATACCGATCCTCAAAAAAAAAAATTAAAAACGCAACGCACAGCCGACACTCAATGACACGACAACTCAATAACGACAATGGTTTACAAGCACGGTGGACAAGAACGCCAGACTGAGGTTAACTGAAAGCTACGAAAAAACTGCCGATAATCCATAATGTTAACAAAAAAATTGACATAATTTTGTCTAAATACATATCTTTACAGAAAAACAAAAATATGTCACAAAAAAACAAAAAGCAGTTTGGTGTTTGGATGGATACGCACAACGCAACAATAGTAGAAAAAAAGATGTAGATAATGGCGAATTCATCGTCATTGCACACGCTAAAAATTCAGGAGCCGATAATAACTCTAATGAAAATGCATCCAATAACCAAGAAATCAGTTTAACTCATAAGTTTTTCAAGGAAATAGCTAGCAAAATGCCCAGTGTTGACGAAATTCATATTACTGGAACTGGACAGATACAAGAACAATTCATGAAATTTTTAGCTGAAACGGCACAATATAAAAATGCTGTGTCAAGTGAAAGTACTTCAAATAAAATGAGCGAAGAAAATCTTATTGCATTTATAAAGAAGCATTTTAATTAAACTTAATATTTTATATTATGAAAAAACCGTAGAAATTCTATGGTTTTTTGTGTTAAAACTATTCAGCCAGCAGCTAACAGCCGTTTGGCAAAATTGGGGTTTTTGACTAACTTCGCGCCGCAAAATGAAATTCATTAGGGAAAATATTGCTTTTAGGTTCTTGTGGTTAGTGATGGCTTTGCACATCTTTAATTGCAGTGTGGACACCCCTGATGCCCAACCCGACAATGTTCCCGAGGATTTGACATACAACGATATGGAAAGTGTTGTTGAAATTGTGTTGGAACAAGTGCTTGGCATTAATGATGTTATTGCAGAACACGATGAACCTGATGACGACAATACAGGTAATTTTTCTATTAAAAAAAGTATTGATTTTTCTTACCATCAGTCAAAGGTTAAATTACTTGTTGCCATAGCCCCAACTTATCTTACCAAATATTCTTTTTACCAAGAGCAATATTCCGAACAGTTTCGTCCCGAAATAGTACCTCCACCACCCAAAGCGTAATTCTTCATACTGCTTTTTGTTAAGACCTTAACGGGTCTTGAATTTACTTGGGCTTCGCCCAAGTCATTCTTATTTCAACTTATTAAATCATTTCAAATCAATGAAGAAAATTACATTTCCATTGGGTATGCTTGCCATTCTTTTAATAGCGGCCTGCTCATCAAATAAAATCAAAGAAACCGAAGAAAAATATCAGGTGGTTAATCCGCTTGTAATGGACACCATTTATCAAAACGAATTTGTGGCTGAAATCAACGCTTTACAAAATGTAGAGATAAGAAGCCGAATAAAAGGATTTATAGAAAATATTTATGTGGACGAAGGACAAACCGTTCACAAAGGACAAACGCTTTTTACTATTAGTAGCAAAGGCTTTCAGCAAGATTTGCTGAAAGCAAAAGCAAGTTTGAAAAGTGCAATGGCTGATTTAAAATCAGCAGAAATTGAGTTGCAAAGCACTCAAAATTTGTTGGACAAAAACATCATTTCAAAACCCGAATTAGATTTAGCAAAAGCAAAAGTTGATGCTATGAATGCAAAAATTGCGGAGGCACAATCAGACGAAGCACAAGCAAATCTCAATCTTTCGTTTGCAGAAATCAAAGCACCGTTTGACGGAATTATCAACCGCATTCCCAATAAAACAGGTAGTTTGGTAGAAGAAGGAACTTTGTTAACAACCATTTCAAACAATAAAGAAGTGTATGCTTATTTCAAAGTTTCGGAAACGGATTATCTTAATTATATCACAGCAAAAGGTGAAGGAAAATCTAAAGAAGTTTCTTTGGTTTTGGCAAATGGCTCTTTGTATAATTATACGGGAATGATTGAAACTACCGAAAGCGAATTTGACAAAAGCACTGGTAACATTGCGTTTCGTGCCAAATTTCCAAACCCCGAACAAATTTTAAAACACGGTAGCAGCGGAAAAGTATTGGTTAAAACTGCCTTGAAAAACGCAATGCTTATTCCTCAAAAATCAACTTTTGAAGTGCAGGAAAATATTTATGTTTTTGTAGTGGACAAAAACAACAAAGTGCAACAACGAAAAGTTGTTCCATCGCAGCGTTTGCCTCAATTATATGTAATCATTTCAGGCCTTTCAAACGATGATAAAATCATATACGAAGGCATTCAAAGCGTAAAAGATGGCGAAAAAATCGTTCCTGAAACAGTTTCATTTACAAATCCTAAAAACTAAAAAAAAATGACTGGAAAAATAATACACCGCCCTATTATGGCGATAGTAATATCCGTAATCATTACGTTATTAGGGGCTTTGTCTATGTTTCAATTGCCAATGACACTTTTCCCAAGTATAGCTCCACCAGAAGTAAATGTAACGGTAGAATACACAGGAGCAAATGCGGAAACAGTTACAAAAGCGGCTATTGTTCCTCTTGAACGTGCCATTAACGGAGTTCCCGGAATGAAGTATATGAGCAGTGATGCTGGAAACGATGGTGTTGGTGTTGTTCAAATTCTATTTGAAATTGGCACAAACCCAGATGTGGCAGCTGTAAATGTGCAAAACCGAGTAAATGCAATTATAGGTGAATTACCTGCCGAAGTTATCCGTAATGGAGTTAAAATAGCGAAAGAAGAAAACGCAATGCTGATGTATCTAAATATTTACAGCAGCGACACAGCAATTGACGAAAAATTCCTTTACAATTTTGCAGACATTAATTTGCTTTCAGAGTTAAAGCGGATTAAAGGTGTAGGTTATGCTGACATTGTTGGGGCAAAAGAATACGCTATGCGAATTTGGTTGAAGCCAGACAAGATGCTTGCCTATAACGTGTCAACAGAGGATGTATTAAAAGCATTGGAAGAACAAAATATTGAAGCTGCACCAGGAAAAATCGGAGAGAGTTCCGATAAAAAAGCACAAGCACTTCAATATACCATTAAATACACAGGAAAGTTTAACACTAAAGAGCAATACGAGAGTATTCCAATTAAAGCGAATAATGAAGCTGAGATACTAAGAATTAAAGATGTTGCAGATGTAGAATTTGGAACAACTTACTTTGATGTTGAAGCTAAGTTGAACGGTAAACCGTGTGCTGCAATTATGCTGAAACAGTTGCCCGGTTCAAACGCCAGTGAGGTAATTGCTAATGTAAAAAAGCGATTGGCTGAATTAAAGGAAACAATGTTTCTGAAAGGAATGGATTACGAAGTAAGCTATGATGTATCTCGTTTTTTGGATGCTTCAGTTCACGAAGTTTTCAAAACTCTTATTGAGGCGTTGATATTGGTAACACTTGTGGTTTTTATTTTTCTTGGCGATTGGCGTTCCACTTTAATACCAACACTTGCCGTTCCAGTTTCACTCGTAGGAACTTTATTCTTCATTCAGTTTTTAGGATTTTCATTAAACCTGATTACACTTTTTGCTTTGGTGTTAGCCATCGGTATTGTTGTGGACAACGCTATTGTTGTGGTAGAAGCGGTTCACAGCAAAATGGAACATTCAAAAATAAGTGCAATGAAAGCCACCGAACAGGCAATGAAAGAAATTAGCGGAGCAATTATTGCCATCACTTTGGTAATGACTGCCGTGTTTCTTCCAGTGGCATTTATGGGTGGACCTTCTGGAATTTTTTATCGGCAATTTTCTTTGACAATGGCTATTTCTATTGTATTGTCGGGTGTGGTAGCACTTACGCTAACCCCTGCTTTGTGTGCCATTATTCTAAAAAATCATTTTGGCGAAGAGAAAAAGAAAACCATTGTTTCAAAATACTTGAACGGTTTTAATAAACGGTATTTCAATTTGGAAGACAAATACAAAAACCTTTTGACAAAAATTGGTAACCGCAAAGTAATCACATTTGGAATTTTAATTATCTTCTGCATAGGCACTGGTATTTTAGGGAAAATTCTTCCAACAGGATTTATCCCAAATGAAGACCAGGGAACTTTTTATGCAAGCGTTACTACTCCTTCTGGTGCTACATTGGAACGCACAAAAGAAGTTGTGAATGAAATTCAACGGTCAAGCAAAGGTATTGATGCTATTGAAAGCGTTTCTACATTAGGAGGAACAAATATACTTTCTGATGGCACAGGTGCTACTTATGGCACAGCACTAATCAACTTAAAACCGTGGGACAAGCGGACACAATCCGTTGAAGAAGTGATTGAAATTTTGGAAGAAAAAACCAAACATATAAAAGATGCACAGATTGAATTTTTTCCACCGCCAGCAGTTCCGGGTTATGGTAATGCCAGCGGTTTTGAATTGCGTTTGTTGGACAAAACAGGAAACGGAGATTTTAAAAAAATGGAAATAGTGGTAAAACAATTTATTGCTGACTTAAAGGCACAACCTGAAATTGCTAGTGCATTTACCATTTTTGATGCCAGTTATCCGCAATACACTTTGCATTTTGATATGGACAAGGCTGCTCAAAAGGGCGTTACGGTAAACAATGCAATGGGTTCTTTGCAAACACTTTTAGGAAGTGAATATGCAACCAATTTTATCCGTTTCGGACAAATGTATAAAGTGATGGTTCAGGCATTGCCCGAATACAGGGCTTTACCCGAAGATTTATTAAAACTTTATGTGAAGAACGATAATGAAGAAATGGTTCAAATGTCAGCATTTATGACCATAGAAAAAACCTATGGAGTTGACCAAATTACACGATACAATATGTTTCCATCGGCTGAATTAAATGGCGAAGGAAAAACGGGAATTAGTAGTGGGACGGTTTTAAAAGTTGTGCAGAAAGTTGCTAAAGAAAAACTGCCAAGAGGTTATGATATTGACTGGGCAGGGATTTCAAGAGATGAAGCAAACGCAGGAAACGAAGGGATTTTTGTTTTTCTGATTTGCCTTGTTTTTGTGTATTTGGTTTTGGCGGCACAATACGAAAGTTTATTGTTGCCATTACCAGTTATCCTTTCATTGCCAACAGGAATTTTTGGAGCATTTTTATTGCTAAGTGTTTTTGGGTTAGAAAACAACATTTATGCACAAGTAGCAATGATTATGTTAATTGGCTTGTTGGGAAAAAATGCAATCCTGATAGTAGAATTTGCAGCACAACGCCACAGTCAAGGCAAATCACCATTTCAAGCAGCTATTGAGGGAGCTAAAATTCGTTTACGCCCAATCCTTATGACTTCGTTTGCATTTATTGCAGGACTATTACCTCTAATGTTTGCAAGCGGTGCAGGAGCAGTAGGCAACCGAACCATTGGCACCGCAGCAGCTGGTGGAATGTTATTCGGAACAATTTTCGGAGTTATTATTATTCCGGGTTTGTATGTGGTGTTTGCAACCATTTCCGAAAAATTTAGCACCAATAGAAACGATGAAAAACCATTTACTGAACTACTTTAAAAAATTAAAAATGCAAAAAAGAAATTATCATATATTTTTCATAGTGTTTTTGCTGATTGCAATAAGCAGTTGCAAAACACTCAATACAAACTTGACAATTACTGAAAAGAAAATTCCGACAAGTTTTCAAACATCAACCGATACTACAACAATTGCAAATATTAATTGGAGAACTTATTTTGCCGATACTCTTTTGCTAAAATTAATTGACACGGCACTTGTCAGCAATTTTGATTTACAAATTGCTTTGCAACGAATTGAAATTGCAAGGTCGGGTGTGAGATTTGCAAAAGGGATGTTGTTGCCAAATATAAATGGCAATGTATTAGTTGGTGTAGATAAATATGCAAAATATACCCCTGATAATGCAGGAAATTCAACAACCGAGTTTGAAGGAAAAGTTGTCCCTAACCCACTTCAAAATTACTATTTGGGCTTACAAGCATCTTGGGAAATCGATATTTGGGGTAAATTAAAGAATCAAAAAAAATCTGCTATTTCACAATATCTTTCTAGCGTTGAAGGAACAAGGTTTGTTGTTTCAAACTTGGTTGCTGATGTTGCCATTTCTTATTACGAATTGCTTGCGTTGGATAATGAATTGGAAATAATTCAGCAAACAATTCAGCGACAGCAAAACGCTTTAGAAATAGTGAAAGCACAAAAAGAAAGCGGCAAAGCGAATGAATTGGCAGTGCAGCAATTTCAATCACAACTTTTAAATACACAGGCGTCTGAAAAAGAAAAGCAGCAACAAATAGTAGAAAGCGAAAACAAAATCAATTTTTTGTTGGGGCGTTATCCTCAAAAAATTGAGCGAAAAAAAGAAATTTTATTTCAGGAAATTCCTCAACAAATTTCATCGGGCATTCCTTCGCAATTACTTTCTAATCGCCCCGATATTCGTGAAGCAGAGTTTCAAATTGCAATAAGTAAGTTTGATTTGAAAGCAGCCAAAGCATCATTTTTTCCGAACATAAATATTTCGGCAGGGTTAGGTTTTCAGTCATTCAATGCTGCTTTTCTGTTTAGCAGTCCTGCATCAATTGGCTATTCAGCTATAGGCGGTTTGGTTGCACCATTAATAAATAGGAATGCTTTGAAAGCACAGTTCAGCACAGCAAAGGCCAATCAATTGACCGCAATGTATAATTATCAAAAAACAATTTTGAACGGATATGTAGAAGTAGTAAACGAACTTTCAAACATTCAGAAATTGGAAGAAATAAATTCATTAAAAAAGCAACAAAACGATATTTTAACCTTATCAGTTGAAACCTCAAACGACCTTTTCAAATCGGGCAGAGCAAACTATTTGGAAGTTTTGCTGGCACAACAAAATTCATTGCAAACAAAATTAGAACTCATCAACACAAACAAAAGACAACGCATTGCAACGGTTAATATTTACAAAGCATTAGGTGGAGGATGGAGGTAAAGCAGCACACAAAAAACACACTCTTGAAAGTCGCACAAGCCAACGCTCAAACCAAAACTTGCAAGAGAGTATTTTTTCTCCAGCCCAAATAAAAACTTCAATTTTTTTCCAACGCTTCAAAAAATAAAAATACCCAACGCACCGTGCCAGCTTCCACTGACACCACACCATATATAAATCGCTTTGGACAAACTTTAGTGCTTGACTTCGGTGAACACCGCTTCGGACAGACAGAAGGGCAGCTTGTAACAGCACCTACAAGAAATTGGCGGTTCAGTGGTTAAATGAAACTTTCCCGCTAAGGCGGGACAAGTCGTGCTTCGTATCAAGTTTTCCCGCTAAGGCGGGACAGGTCGTGCTGGCAGACGGTTTTCGTCTCCGAAATCGCCAACTTCTTGTAGCTGCAAACCGTTAGCAGTAAGCAATCCTCAAAACCCCGAAAAAAACTCGATTAAAAATTAAATTTAGTCAATTACATATATTTGAAATAAAAAATTAAATTTTTTCTATATTATATTGATATATCAATTATATTTGTATCAATAATTAAATATGAATATTAAAAATCCCACAGGAACTGTACTTTATCTAATCGAACAAGCAATTAAGGAGTATAGAAAAGTATCACAAAAAAACATTAAGAAAGTTGTGAAAGATATTACAATTGATCAATGTATAATTTTGATAATCCTTAATAAGGATGAAAAAATTCCTCAAAATGAATTAGCAAATCTTGTATTTAAAGACAATGCGTCTATTACTAGAATGATAGAATTAATGGTTAAAAAAGATTATTTAAACAGAACTATTCATAAAGAAGATAGAAGGAAGTTTAATCTTGAAATAACAGAAAAAGGGAAAAAGACAATCGATTTATTATCGCCAATTATCCAAATAAACAGAAAAACAGCACTAAATGGTTTGTCATTGGAAGAAATTGATTTACTCGATAAAACTTTAAATAAAATAATTACTAATTGTAAAATCTAAAAAAATGAAGATATTATTTAATATATTATTAGTTAGCATTGTTAGCTGTTTCAACTTAAAAGCAAATGCTCAGGATTTGACTGAACGAAATAGACAAATAGGTGAAATAGCCGATAAAATTAATGAATATTACATTTTCGAAGATGAGGCAAATCAACTTTCAAAAAAATTAAAATCAGAAATAGAACTTAAAACTTTTGACAATCTTACCGATAAAGAATTTGCAAAATCTCTTTCCTCTTATTTAACCAAAAACGGAAATGATTTGCATTTCAATGTGTTATATCGTCCAAATCAAGAAGATGGAGAAAAAAAAGTCGATGAAAAAGAAATGCTACTAAAATATGATTCCATTAATAGACAATTTAATTATGGTTTTGAAAAAATTGAAAGATTAGATGGAAATATTGGCTATATTGAATATACTGGATTTCCTGAAGGAAATAAATCTGCTCAACAAATTTTAGATGCAACAATGAACTTTGTTTCAAATACTAATGCATTAATTATAGACTTACGAAACAATCAAGGTGGTGATGGCAAAATGGTCGAACTTTTTTTAAGTTACTTTTTTGATCAAAAAATAAAATTAAATGAGACTTATACAAGATATAATGATAAAACTACAAACTCTTACACAATTAAAAAAGTCAATGGTAAAAAGTATTTAGATAAACCCGTATATATTCTGGTGAACAACAAAACTATTTCTGCCGCTGAGGCATTAGCATATAATTTACAACAAATTAAAATTGCAAAAATAATTGGAGATAAAACTTATGGAGCAGCAAATCCTGTAAAAGTATTTTTTATTGGCAAAAAATATCATTTATTCATCCCAATATCAATTGAAAAAAATTCTATCACAAAAACTAATTGGGAACATATTGGTATTGATGCTGATATAAAAATAAGTTCTGAAAAAGCATTCATAAAAGCTCAAATTATTGCACTTGAAAACCTGTTGAAGTCAAATACTAAAATGGAATTAACTGTAAATGAAATTAAAGAAAGGATTTTAAAGTTAGAATCACAATTGTAGAAAAATTTTGCCTACTGCTAACATAAACATAAGCTACACACTCTCAAAAAACACACAAGCAACAATTCAAATTATAAAACCGCAAGGGCAAGTAATGTACACCCATAAATCCCCCTTAGAAGGCTTTGGTGCTACCACCCAAACAATAGAAACTAAACCATACGCCAAAGGGTTATACTACATTAAATTCACTGATGGCTCAATAATAAAACAGGCGAAAATTATTATTCAATAAAACTATTTTTCCTTAATAAATAATTTTTCATTGACACAAATTTAAGCATAACCTTACAGCACAATAAATAAAACTGTTCAAATTAAGTAAGTAAAAAATAAATATAAAATATATGAAAGTTTGTATAATTTGCAGAAAAGAAAAAGAAAAAGAACACTTCAATGATGAGCATGTATTTCCTGATTGTATTCAAAGATACTATCACATCGATAAAGTATGCACAGTATGCAATTCACGTATGGGAGGTTAAATTGACTATACCCTAACAAACCATAAATTCATTGAATTTCAAAGACAAATTTTAAGCATAAAAGGAGGACGTGGGACTATTCCTAATCCTTTTAAGGGAACTCATCACGTAAAAGGAGACAGGAATCAAAAAATAGTTCTTGAAGTTGATGAAGATGGAAATTATGTCCCTCACATTCCGACAAATTTCATAGTTAACAAAAAGGATTCTGTAATAGATTCGTTTACTATTCATATTGATAAGAAAAATGAGCATCTTCTAAATCAAATGATTGATAATTTTTAAAAAAAACATGGTATTGATAAAAAAATATCACATCCGAAAAACATTATATAGAATCATCTCCTGTAATTCAAACTACATTAAAAATTGACCTAAACAATTTTAAAATTGGTATTCTAAAAATTGCATACGAATTTACTGTTGATACTTTACCTGAATACTTCAACGATAGGTATGCATTAATATTTTCAAAAATTTTAGAAGATGCCGATTTCGACAAATTAAAAAAGAAGGTAACTTTTATTGGAAGTGGTTTTGACAAAAAAATATTAAAACCTTTTCAACATCTTGTTGAGTTTGATAATTATAATCATTATCTTATTTTATCTACCTCGGAAAGAGGATTGTTCTGCTTTGTCAATCTTTTTAATACTTTTTCAATTGGCATAAAAATGAGCAATAAAACGAATTATATATCTAATAATCTATATATAGGTAAAAATGATACTTTAAATCAACAGTATTTGCGATATGACATAAATTCACTTTTAAATGAAACATATTCACCGATTAACTACTGGGGAGTTCTAAAAATAAAAATGTTAATAAATAATAATTTAACTATTTGATTATCAGATAAATATGACTATATTTGTGTTATAAACAAGATGTGCAAAATGAAGTTAATACGCTACAAAACACAAG
>Ga0209181_10012191_pt1 | contig 10902 bp, 8 predicted proteins | sample MAT05_FD_187208 | JGI IMG/M metagenome (GOLD analysis project Ga0209181, IMG submission 187208) | Freshwater microbial communities from Lake Fryxell liftoff mats and glacier meltwater in Antarctica - MAT-05 (SPAdes) (version 2) | ecosystem: Environmental > Aquatic > Freshwater > Ice > Liftoff...
ACCCGGCCGAAATCCGCGACCTGCTCGTGCGCCAGGTGGTGTCGCCGGTGCGGTGGGAGGACACGACGCGCGGCCTGCTCGCCGCCGGGGTGGAGCGGTTCTACGAGATCGGCCCCGGGCGGGTGCTCGCCGGGCTGATGAAGCGGGTCCACCGGAAGGCCGACTTCCGGAACGTGCCGGCCTGAGCCGATACGTCTTTCCTTTTCCGCCCCGCGTTAGTAGATTTTGACCTGTCAGCACGGCATCGGCGTCGCGTATCGTTCTACCCGGCCCTCCGCAGGCCGGGGCGGGCGTGCAGGAAATCACAGTCCCAGGTGCCGCGGCGGCCGGTCGGAGCCGGGCCGCCCGCGGGGCTCGCGGTGGGGACATCACCGCCCGGAGGGTTCAACCGTGTCCGTCGAGCAACGCGTGATCGAGATCGTCTGCGAGCACCTGGCGGTGGACAAGGAGAAGGTGAGCCGCAGCACCGCCTTCATCGAGGACATCGGGGCCGACTCGCTCGACATCGTCGAGCTGGTGATGGAGCTCGAGGAGGAGTTCGACATCCAGATCCCGGACGACCAGGCCGAGAAGATCAAGACCGTCGGCGAGGCGATCGACTACATCGAAACCGCGGCCAAGAACAAGCCACAGTAATGCCCCCCACCACACGCCGCCGGGTGGTCGTCACCGGGCTGGGCACCGTTAACCCGATCGGGCTGAACGTCCCCGACTACTGGCGGGGGCTGCTGGCCGGGGCCAACGGGGTCGCCCCGCTCACCCTGTTCGACACCACCGGGTACAAGGTCCGGATCGGCGGGGAGGTCAAGCACTTCCGCCCCGACCCGGTGATCGACGGCCGGGCCGTCCGCCGGCTCGACCGGTTCAGCCAGTTCGCGCTCGTCGCCGCGGCCGAGGCCCTGGCCGACAGCGGGCTGGACCTGGGCCGCGAAAACCCCTTCCGGTGCGGGTGCATCCTCGGCAGCGGGATCGGCGGGATCGCCGAGTTCGAGGACGGGCACGACACGCTGCGGGCGAAGGGGCCGAACCGCCTCAGCCCGTTCGTCATCCCGAAGATGATCGCCAATTCGGCGGCCGGGAACATCTCGATCCGCTACCACCTGCAAGGCCCGAACACGACGGTCAGCACGGCCTGCTCGTCGGCCGCCCACGCCCTCGGCGACGCCATGCGGCAGATCGCCTACGGGTTCGCCGACGTGATGGTCAGCGGCGGGACCGAGGCCGCCATCACCCCGATGGGGCTGAGCGGGTTCATCGCGTGCAAGGCGCTCTCGGAGCGGAACGACGACCCCGCGCACGCCAGCCGGCCGTTCGACAAGGACCGCGACGGGTTCGTGCTGAGCGAGGGGGCCGGCATCCTCGTCCTCGAAGAGTACGAGCGGGCGAAGGCGCGTGGGGCACCGATCTACGCCGAGGTGTGCGCGTGCGGGAACTCGGCCGACGCCTACCACATCACCGCCCCCCACGAGGACGGGGTGGGGGCGGCCGAGGCGATGCGGGCGGCCGTCCGCGAGGCCGGGTGGAACCCCGACGACGTGGAGTACATCAACGCCCACGGGACGAGCACCGGGCTGGGCGACGCGGCCGAGACGAAGGCGGTCAAGGCGGTGTTCGGCGACCACGCTTCCAAGCTGATGATGTCGAGTACCAAGAGCATGATCGGGCACCTGCTCGGGGCGAGCGGCGGGGTCGAGGCCATCGCCTGTGCCCTCAGCCTCAAGCACGGCGTCCTCCACCCGACGGTCAACCTTTCGGCCCCGGATTTGGAGGCCGGGTGCGACCTCGATTACATCCCGAACACCGCCCGCGAGGTGCGCGTGACGCGGGTGCTGTCGAACAGCTTCGGGTTCGGCGGGCACAACTGCTCGCTCGCCCTCGCCGCGGTGTGACGGTGGCTAGATTCAGTCAAAGCCCACCCGTTGCAACGGGCGGGCTTTCTTCATTCCACGAGGTTCCCATGCCCCTCCCCGACCTGCTCGCCGGCCGGTGGGCCGACCAGTCGCTGTCGCCGCCCGAGTTCGCCCGGTACTCGCGGCACGTCATCATGCCCGAGGTCGGGCTGGACGGGCAGAAGAAGCTCAAGGCCGCGAAGGTGTTGGTCATCGGCACCGGCGGGCTGGGGTCGCCGCTCGCCCTGTACCTCGCCGCCGCCGGCGTCGGCACCCTCGGGCTGGTCGATTTCGACACCGTAGACGCCTCCAACCTCCAGCGCCAGATCATCCACGGCACCCGCGACGTGGGCCGGTCGAAGTGCCAGTCGGCCGCCGACAAACTCCGCGACCTCAACCCCGAGGTCACGGTCGTCCTCCACGAGGAGCGCTTCACGTCGAGGAACGCCGTCGAGATCGTGCGGGGCTACGACATCGTCGTGGACGGGACCGACAACTTCCCGACGCGCTACCTCGTCAACGACGTGTGCGTGCTGCTCAACAAGCCGAACGTGTACGGCAGCATCTTCCGGTTCGACGGCCAGGCGACGGTGTTCCATCCGGCGGTCGGGCCGTGCTACCGCTGCCTCTACCCCGAGCCGCCGCCGCCGGGCGAGGTGCCGAGTTGCGCCGAGGGCGGGGTGCTGGGCATCCTGCCGGGCGTGATCGGCTGCATCCAGGCGACCGAGACGATCAAACTAATCCTCGGCATCGGCGAGCCGCTGATCGGCCGGCTGCTCCACTACGACGCCCTGAACATGACGTTCAAGACGTTCAAGATCCGCCGCGACCCGAAGTGGCCGGTCGGCGCGCCGCACCCGACGATCACCGGGCTGATCGACTACGAGCAGTTCTGCGGCGTCCGCGGCGGCGCGACCCCGGCGGCACCGGCCGGTGGCGAGATCACGCCGGCGCGGTTGAAGCAGCGGATCGACGCGGGCGAAGACTTGTACGTCCTCGACGTGCGGAACCCGAACGAGTTTCAAATCTGCCGCATCCCCGGCAGCGTGTTCCTGCCGCTGCCGGAACTCCCGGCGCGGTTCGCCGAGGTGCCGCGGGACCGCGAGGTGGTGGTACACTGCAAGAGCGGGATGCGCAGCGCGAAGGCGATCGAGTTCTTGAAGGGGCAGGGCTACACGAAGCTCGCCAACCTGACCGGCGGCATCCTCGGCTGGGCCGAGCAGGTCGATCCCGGGATGCCGCGGTACTGAGCGCCGCCAAAGCCCACCCGTTGCAACGGGTGGGCTTTCGGGCTTATCGCACCGACCGCTTACGCATGCGGAAGAACAGGACGAAGATTACCAGGGCCGTCAGCACGCCGGCCGCCGGGACGAGCCAGAAGCTCGTCCAGTCCGTCACCGTCGCCACGCCGGGGGTGCTGCTCACGAACTCCCGGCTCACCCACCCGCCCGACGCGAACCACTCGTGAACGGGCACCGTTTCCGACTTCACGTCCGACGGCAGCTTCTGGGTGTAACGCCCGAACACGAGGTTCGAGAACTCGCTCCCGAGCCACATCGCCAGCCCGTAGGTGAGGAACGTGAACAGCGCCTGGGCGCTGCCGCGGATCTCGGCCGGGGCTTCCTTATCGACGTGGATGAACCCGGCGGCGAAGAAGAAGTCGAAGCAGATGCCGTGCAGGGCGATCCCGATCAGGATCAGCACCCACCCCAGGTCGTCCACCGGAGCTTGCGAGAACAGGACGTAGCGGACGCCCCAGCAGAGCATCCCGAGGGCGAGGACCGACTTCATCCCGAAGCGGAGGAGGAACCAGGGGAGGAACGGCAGGATCAGCATCTCGGCCAGCTGGCCGACGATCATCGTCGAGGCCACGTCCGTCACCTTGTGCCGGTCGCTGATGAACAGGCCGGTGTAGTTGTAGTAGAAGGCCAGCACGATCGTGATGAGGAACGACGCCCCGAAGAATACGGCGAACGACGGGTCTTTGAGCAGCCGCAGGGCGCGGAGGAACGGCAGGGTGTCGCCGGCCCGGCCGCTCGGCGGGGTGTGCGGGAGGAAGAAGCTGTACACCCCGAGGGTCGCCGACAGCCCGGCCGCGAGCAGGAACGGGACGTTCGACGTGGCCGGGTTCGGGATGAACAGCGCGACCACCTTGCCGACCGTCAGCCCGACCAAAATCCACCCGATCGTGCCCCACACGCGCAGGCCGGGGAAGTCGCGCTGGCCGTCCGGGACGTGGGTGAAGGCGACCGAGTTCGCCAGGGCCAGGGTCGGCGAGTAGACGAGCGCGTACCCGAGGGCGACGGCGTAGAAGAGCCACGCCGTCGCGTCGGCCTCGCCGGGGGTGAGGGCCGGGGGGATTTGCGACATCCAGAACAGCAGCCCGGCCCCCGCCAGGTGCAGGACGCCCATCAGTTTCTGGCTGGCGAAGTAGCGGTCGGCGATCTGGCCGACGATCATCGGGGCGAAGATCGACCCGAGGGCCATCGACCCGTACATCCGCCCGATGTACTCGCCCAGCCCCATCGCCGCGAGGCGGTTGCCGAGGACCGTGAACCACGCCCCCCAGATGGCGAACTGGAGGAACATCATCACCGACAGGTTCCGCCGCAGCGCCGAAGTTAAGGGCGGGGCGGGCGGGGCGGACGGTCCGGGGGCGTGGGCCATCGGGGACACTCCGGCGAGGGCGGGCGGGGGAAGGCGGTGTCCACGAATGTAAAACCGCCCGCCGGAAGTGGCAACGACAAAAGGGCGGGCGCGGGGGACGATCGTCCCCCGCGCCCGCCCTTTTCATCGTGTTCGCTCACGGCCCGCGAACGAGGTCGGCCAGTACCCGCGGCGACGGCGTGAACCAGACGGCGTGCGGCGGCTCGCGCGTGAGCGGCGCGTCGGCCGGGGCTTGCGCCCGCACCCGCTCCGGCGGCAGGGGGAGTATTCGCGGCGTGGTCGGCGGCGCGTCGCCGGGGTAGAGTTTGCCGCCGGGTTGAACCAGGTACGACCCGCCGGGGGCCGACAGCACGATGTACGGCGGCAGTCCCGGCTGGCGGCGGATGTCGGTCATCGACCCGTCCGCGTACTTCAGCGCCCGTTGCTGGTTCGGTGTGAGCACGGTACCGGGAAGAACGGGTGCGGGAAGGCCGGCGGGGAAGGCCAGCGGCGGGGGGGCGAGGGCGTCGGCCCGCTTCGCCCCGAGGTCGAGTCGCCGCACCCACTCGCGGGCGTGGCCGGCCGTGAAGCCCGGTTCCTTCGCACGCAATACGGCCACCACCCCGGCGAAGTACGCCGCCGCGTTCGACGACCCGGCCGCCTCGTCGCCGTTGGTGAACCGGGCGGGCGCGGCCGGCAGCACCACGTCGGGCTTCACGCGGCCGTCTGCGGTCGGGCCGGTCGCGGAGGTGCGCGACGGATCGCCGACCGTCAGCACGCCGGGGTGGTCGGCGGGCGGGAAGATTTCGCCGCCCGGCGTCGCGTCGAGGAACTCGACGGGGAATGCCGTCCGGCCGGTCGCCGGGTCGGTGAAAGGGGTGTTCTTCGCGGCTGCGATCAGGACGCGGACGCGGTCGCGCGGGCCGAAGTTCTTGCCCCGCGCCTTCACCCGGATGCGGTACTCCTGGCCCGCCGCGACCGCCGGCAGGTCGGCCAGCACCAGCTTCTCGCGGGGGTTGCGCGTCTCGCCGTCGCCCGCCGCCCGGACCGCCGGCACCTGCGTCAGCTTGCTCTCGCCGACCACCCGGCCCGTCGCGTCTTCGACGACCAAGTCCAAGTCCTTGTCGGTGCCGAAGTCCTCGGCGTCGCGGTAGTCGTTCCAGGTGAGCGTGACCGTGACGGCGTTCTCGTCGAAGCGGTTGGTGAAGCGCAGGGCGGCCGGTAGTGGCGTGTTGCGGAATCGTAGGAAACCGTCCGCCCCCACAACGACCGGGCCGTTGTGGACCATCCCGCCGCCGTTGCCGGCCGCGTTGACCCAGACGATGCCGGCCGCGACCGCCTCGCCGACGGCGGCGTTGATCGGCCCGCGGCCGTCGTAGTTGCCCGCCCCCTCGAACGTCCCGCTGAACAGGATCACATCCACCTTCGCCTCGACGGCGTAGCGGACGGCCCGGCGGAACATCGTCGGGCCGTTGGCGTTGAGCAGGTAGAATTGTGGGCCGTCGGGGGCGCTGCCGGTCGTCGCCCAGACGAGTTGAGCCATCAGCCGGCCGTGGGCGTCGCCGGCCGCGAACGGGCGGGCGAACGCCGGGTCGCCGAGGTTGAACAGGCGGATGAAATCGGCGTCGTAGTTCTCGACCACGACGGCGGTCGCGGGCAGGTACGCGCGCTTCCCGTTCACGCCCGCGAACCCGGCGTCGAGGACTGCGACCTTCACGTCCTTGAGGCCGGGGACGGCGGAATAGTCCGGAAGGAGGCCGAGCTTCCGCCGCACGTCGTCGGCGTTGGCGACCCGGGCGACGCCCGCGGCCGGCGCGTCGGCGACGACGCAGGCCGCGAGCAAGAGCAGAGTGGCGAGAGTTACCGTGGTGCGCGACATGGTGCGGCTCGTGGTTCGGGCGATCAGTAACAGAACGACTGGCCGTAGCCGCCGTAGCCGCCGTAGCCGAACCCGCCGTAGAAGCCGGTGTTGAAGTAACTCGCGCGGTAGAACGACGGGGCGTAGCCGAACGCGGGGTACGAATAGTAGGCCGGGTAGTACGACCGGGAGAACCCGACCGACGAGTACCCGAACCCGCCGTACCCGAATCCGCCGTACCCACCACCATACCCGTAGCCGCCATAGCCGCCGTACCCGTAGCCGCCGCGCCAGCCGTGGGCGGCTCGGGGCGATTCGCGGTCGAGTTCGGTTCCGGCCGGCGGCGCGACGACGGACGGTGCGGGTGCGACCGCCCCCAACGTTTCGCGGTCGAGTTCGCCGGCCGAGGCCGCGGCCCCGAACCCGGATATGGCGAGCGTACAAAGTGCGACGCGGATCACGGTACGACCTCCGGTTAAGACGCAGGTGCGGACTCGACCGGCTGGGCCGGTGGTGGCGAGTCCCCCTCTTTATGATACCACACCGGCCGGCCGAACCCTACACGAGCTCGTCCGAAGCCCCCGGCCGCACGACCGGGCCAAACTCGCTATCCTCTCAGTGGTCGCTGTCCCCGCCCACCGAGACCCCGGTCGCGTCATGGATTACGCCGAGGCGCTCGCCTTCTGGTACGCCCGGGTCAACTTCGAGGTCCGGGCGGCCCGGCCGGGCGACCTGAAATTGGAGCGGATGCGGGCGCTGCTGCGAGCGCTCGGCGACCCGCACGGGCGGGTTCGCCTCGTCCACGTCACCGGGACGAAGGGGAAGGGATCGACGGCGGCGATGCTCGCGGCGGCGCTCCGGGCCGCCGGCTACCGCGTCGGGCTGTTCACCTCCCCACACCTCACGCACGTCGAGGAGCGCATCCAGGTCGACGGCGTGCCGATCCGCCGCGCGGAACTCGCCGCCCGCATGAGCGAGGTCGCCCCGGTCGTGCGGGCGATGGACGCCGACGCCCTGCCGCCGCCGACGTTCTTCGAGATCGGCACGGCCCTCGGGTTCCTCCACTTCTGCCGCCGCCGGTGCGACGTGGCCGTGATCGAGGTCGGGCTGGGCGGGCGGTTCGACAGCACGAACGTCTGCCGCCCGCTCGTCGCGGTCGTCACGTCCGTCGGGTTCGACCACACGGCCCAGCTCGGCCCGACGCTCGCCGCGATCGCCTTCCAGAAGGCCGGCATCATCAAGCGCGGCGTGCCGGTCGTGAGCGGCGTGACCGAACCCGGTCCGCGGGAAGTGATCCGCGCGGCGGCGGCGGGGCAGGGTGCCCGGCTGATCGAGTGCGGCACCGACTTCCGCTTCGACTACCGGCCCGGCGACCCGCCGACGGTCGCCGTCACGACCGCCGGGCGGCGCTACCCGCCGCTCGCGCTCGCCCTGCTCGGTGCCCACCAGGGGCACAACGCGGCGCTCGCGGTGGCGGCCGCCGAGTGCCTCCGAGCGACCGGCATGAGCGTGCCCGACGCCGCCCTCGCCCGCGGCTTTGCGACGGTGACGTGGCCGGCCCGGGTCGAGGTCGTCGGCACCCGCCCGGCGGTCATTCTCGACATGGCGCACAACGTCCCGAGCGCCGTCGCGCTGGTGGCGACGCTGCGGCAGGCGTTCCCCGCGGCGCGGCACAAGGCGGTCGTGTTCGCGGTGTCGGCGGACAAACAGTACGCCGACATCCTCGCCGTCCTCGCCGGCTATTTCGACCACGTCCACCTGACGAAGTACGGCATCAACCCGCGGTGCGTGCCGCCCGAAACGCTGGCCGCGGTGCTGGCGGCGACCGCCCCGGGCACGCCGGCGACGGTCCACCCGACGAGCGCCGCGGCGTGGGCGGCGGCGCGGGCGGCGGCCGGGCCGGACGACCTCGTGTGCGTCACCGGGTCGGTCTTCCTCGCCGGCGAACTGCGGCCGACGCTGATGGGTGCCCCGCCGCTTTCTCGTTAAACCGGCGTTCCAACCGGCGGACTTGATGGCGTCGGGGAGGAAATTCGCACTTCGGCCGGGAAACTATTCCGGATGATCGGGTAAAATGGGGTGCGCCCGTCGCGCCGGACCATCCGATCCGGCCGGGCGATTGGCGGAACGCCCGCGGTGTGGTGAAATACGGTCATGAAACTCCTCACGTCCGTCTTCCCCCGCGGGACGAAGGCGCTGCCGGCCGGGTGCTGGTTCACCGTCCTCGTCGCCGGTGCCCTGGCCGGCCTGGAGGTCGTCGGCCGGCAGACGGCGACCGACCTGCACGACGCGGCCGCGGCCCTCGTCCTCATCGCCGTCGGCGGGGCGGTCGCCGTCCGCCACCGGGCCGACCCGCTCCCGTGGGTCCACCGCCTGGCCGCCGCCGGCCGCCGGCTGTTCACCTCGGCCACCTGGTTCCGGTACGACCACGGGGTCGATCTCCGCGGCACCCCGCCGCTCCCGCGCCGCACCCCGCCGCTCGTCTGGGGCGTCGTCGCCGCCCTCGCCGCGTGGGGCGTCGTCGCCGGCGTCGCGTGGGCCGCGTTCCCGGCCGGGTGGCGGGTGGTCGGGGTGAACTCGTCCTACCTCGTCTACCTCGCCGGGCTGATCGTCCTCTGGGCGGTCCTGCTCGCCTGCACGTTCGTCGGCGTCTTCGTCCCGGTCGCGGTCATCGACCGCTGGCTCCGCGGGTGGGTCGGCGACACCGACCGCCGCGGGGCCGAACTCGCGGCCGTGGTCGGGTACGCCGTCCTCGTGTCGGCCGTCGCCTGGGTCGTCCCGCCGACCGCCGTGCTCGTCGTCTGCCTCGTCGTGGCGGCGGCGGCGTGGGTCGCGTTCCTGCGGCACGGGGCCGGCGGCGCGGCGATCCTGTGGCGGGCCGGCCCGGGCCGGCCGGTGTACGCCGTGCCCCTGTCGCGGGTACTCGCCCTCGCCACCGGGCTGATCGCCCTACTCCTCTTCGACGTACTGCTGACCGCGTGCGGCGGGCGCTTGTTCGGCCCGCCGGCCGACGAGACGATGCCGGTCACGGCCCTGCTCGGGGCGATGGCCGCGTGGCTCGTCCCCGGGTTGCTCGCGGTCGGCCTGTGTCGCCTCTGGGCGGCGCGGCGGAACGACCCGGCCCGGCGGTCGCGGGCGGTCGCCCACGTGTCCGGCGGCGACCCGGCGGCCCGGCGGCGGGCGGCGGGGGTGGTCCGCGCCTGGGGGTGGACGGCGCAAACCACCCCCGCCCGGCGCGACCGCGGCACCGTCGGGGTCGAACTCGTCGGGCAGGATCATTCGGAGGCGACCGAGTTCGACCCGCGCTGGCCGCTGCGGGTGAGTGAGGCCGATCTGACGGCCGGCGCGGTCCGCCCGCGGGTCGAGCGGCGCGACGAAATCCAGATCCGCCGGCAATTGTTCCGCGGGCTGGCGAAGATGTTCAAGCGGGCCAGCGCGTTCAAGGGGCCGGGCGGCGGCGGGCTGTGGTTCGCCCCGCACTGGTGGTTCATCGAGGGCATGGGCCGCGAGGACGCCGACGGCGGGGACGACGCGACGGCCGCGGTCGGCGTGCCGTACCACCGCGCCCTCCCGGCCCGGTGCCGCCAGCACGCCCACCGCGTCCTGCGGGCGACGCAGGTGGACATGGTGTTCGTCGAGGACGGCGTCGGCTACCGCAAGTTGGAGAAGGTGCTGCGCGTGCTGACGGAACTCTACGACGTTCACGCCGGCCGGCGGCGGGCGGAGGAGTTGCACTTCCGCGGGCTGCCGAAGGTGAAGGTGATGATCCACGACTACGAGCCGGGCAACCCGTTCCGGTCGGACCTGTACCCCGAGCCGAAGTTCGACGACCTGTCGCGGGTGCGGGTGCTGCACGTCTTCCGCGACCGCGGCGGCGACGAGGAACTCGTCGAGCCGCCGTTCGATTACTCCTCGACGCCGGCCCCCGCGGGGATGTTGGGTTAAGCCAAGAAGCCCACCCGTTGCGACGGGTGCGGCTCTCGTCCAACTTCACTTCCCCGTCAACTCCTTCACCAGCGCCGCGGCCGGGTAGAGCTTGCGGAGGGCTTCCAACACCGCCCGCGAGTGGACCGCAATGTGCCGGGCCTGCACGTCGGTGTAGACGAAGTTCCGCACCAGCCCGTGGCGGTTGCGGTCGAAGTTGATGCCGACCAGCTCGCCCGCCCGGTTCAGCACCGGGCTGCCCGAGTTCCCGCCGATCGTGTCCGCCGTGCTGACGAAGTTGAACGGCGTGGCCGGATCGAGCTTCGCCTTGCCGTCGAGCCAGCGCTTCGGCAGGTCGAACGGCTCGCGGCCGCCGAGCCTCGCGTGCTTCTCGAACGCCCCGCCGAACGTGGTGTGGAACGGCAACGCCTCGCCCCCGACCTCGTACCCCTTCACCGTCCCGAAGGCGAGGCGCAGGGTGAACGTGGCGTCCGGGGCGACGCCGCGGCCGAACGCCTGGAAGCGCAGCCGGGCGATCTCGCCGTAGGCCTGGCGCTCCGGCTCCTCGACCTCCTCCTCGTATCG
>Ga0209181_10012194_pt1 | contig 10900 bp, 12 predicted proteins | sample MAT05_FD_187208 | JGI IMG/M metagenome (GOLD analysis project Ga0209181, IMG submission 187208) | Freshwater microbial communities from Lake Fryxell liftoff mats and glacier meltwater in Antarctica - MAT-05 (SPAdes) (version 2) | ecosystem: Environmental > Aquatic > Freshwater > Ice > Liftoff...
GCCGCACCCTGTGTCGGCAAACAATCCATGCCCTTTCCTGCGTGCGCTCGTGTCGAGCGGCATGTTGTCTGATGACAGGGAACCGCTTGCGAAGGTCGCTGCAGTCGTCGCGGCCACGGCCCGCGCCGGCGATGGCAGTCCGGTGTTGCCGCGTGCGGCGGTCTTCGCCATCGGCTCGGTGGCGAACGGATGCGGCCCCCTGTCGCTGGTCGATACCCAGTGGCACGGCTTGCAGCTGAATGCGCTGCGTGGCGGGCCGCTCGACAAGCAGGGCGTGGGATCGAGGGTCCTGGACGCCCGAGGGGAGGTCGATGCGAAGGAAGTGTCCAGGCTGCGGAGCTTCGCGCACGAGAAGCCGAACCACGACGGATCGTCCGAGCCCGGCCTGGGATTGGCGGAGTTGCGCACCTACATGGACGCCAACTTCGCGCGCGCCGCAGGACACAGGCGGACGATCGATCGCACGCTGATGATCGGCGAGTGGCCGGTGTTGCTGAAGGTCATGGGCAAGGAAGGTCCGGACGGCAGGTATCTGGCCCTGCAAGATGTCGTCGACCTGTTCAAGAACCGCAGCCTGCCGGCGCGCATGAGCAAACGCTTGCGGTCCGGGTCGTAGGCAGCAAACGACATTGCCTGCATACCGATTCACCGACTCCCCCGAGGCGGCGTTGGCCAGGCTGTTCCCCCCGCCAGATGCCGCGTTTTGAATCTGGACACCACAATGAATGCCATGAAATTCAACATCCGCCGATTGACCTGGCCACTGGCCCTGGCGGCCAGCGTCGCGGCCCTGACCACACTGGCCGGTTGCACCGTGTGGAGACTGGGCGAAGCGCGGGCGCTGGCCCGCGCCAGCACAGCCTTCCAGCAAGAGCCGCCAGCGCCGATGCTGAGGCTGCTCGTGGTCGGCGACAGCACGGGCGTGGGCACCGGTGCCACGCAGCCGTTGGCCAGCGTGGCCGGGCTGCTGGGTACGGCCTATCCGCGACTGTTGGTGCATAACCAGGCCAGGGATGGCGCACGTTTCGACGCGGTGCCAGCCCAGCTGGCAGCGGCCGCTGGAGGCCCGGGCTACGACGTGGTGCTGATCCAGGCTGGCGGCAACGACGTCATCCGCGGCATCGACGCTGCCGCCCTGGCGCAGGTGCTGGACATGAGCTTCAGCGCCGCGAAGGCCCGGCTGCGGCCCGGTGGCGTGGCCATCGTGCAACCGGCGGGCAATGTCGGCAACGCTGCGTTCTTCCTGCCGCCTCTGTCGCAGCTGATGAGTCAGCGTGCACGTGAACTGCACACCGTCGTGCGCAGCGCTGCCGCTCGCCACGGCCTGGTGTTCGTGAACCTGTACCAGGAAGCCGCGCAAGACCCTTTCGTGCAGCGCCCGGAACTGCATGCGGCCGATGGCCTGCACCCCAGCGACGCCGGCTACCGCGTCTGGCGCGACGAACTGCTGGCGCAGACCGACCTGGCCGCGCGCCTGGCTCCTGCACGCTGAAGGCGTCCGGCAACTGCTGACGATGATCCGGCCGGCTTGATCGCCGGCTTCATCGCCCGATTGACCGATTCATCGCTTTCTGGACACACGGCAGAACAGTGCGATCAATCCGTGGCGATCCAGCGGCACGCCCGGTTTGAATGAAAGATGTCTTGCCAGGCACTCCGCTTGGCACAGCGCGTTCTCGCCCAGCGCGTTGTCGAGAATCCATTGCGCGTCGTACTTGGCGGTCAGCGGAAACGAGCGCGTAGAAATCGGGTTCTTCATCACGGCGTCAACTTTCCCCCCTAACCAAGGGAAGCCGTCTCACCTTCGGCGCTTCAGCGCCTGACGTAGGGTGACCAAGTTACTTCTGGCGCGCGAGCCACTTGTCGAACTCCGCGATCTCTTTCTTCTGTGCCACGATGATTCGCTTGGCCATGGCCTTCATTTCGGGCGACTTGCCCTGCGCCAGTTCCATCTCAGCCATGTTCACCGCTTGCTGATGGTGCATCTTCATCATCATCGCGAAGTCTTTGTCGATGTCGCCGGTCATCGTCATCTTCTGCATGCCGTCCATGCCCATCATCATGGCCGCCTTCATGTCATGCGGTGCGGCTGCGCCGCTGTGCATCTGCCCCATGGGCATGCTGGTGGACGGCGCCTTTGCAGGGGCAGTCTGCGCCTGCACGGATGCGCACGCGAGCCAGATTGCCGCGAGCGGAACGAGGAGCAAGGCCTTGCCGGGGTTGAGGGTCTTCAGGTTCACGGTAACTCCTGGGGGGTTTCGGTTGCTCAGTCAGCCATTGCGAGGCAGGCTTGTGCACAGCGCTCGCACGCCTCGGCGCAACGCTTGCAGTGACTCATGTTGTGCTTGCTGCACTCCGCTGCGCAGCCGCGACAGGCGTCCGCGCAGAGCGCGCAGATGGCCCGCTTGTGTTCACCACCCCGGGCTATCGACGCAGCGGCGAGTCGGCAAATGTCGGCGCATTCCAGGTCCAGAGCGATGCAGCGCGCCATGGGTTTTGGATCGGACTCCTGGAGGCACGCTGCCGCGCATTGCAGGCATGCCGCCGCGCATTCGTTGCATGCGCGCAGGCAGGCTTCCTCGATTTCGTTGGCCATGAAGATCCCCCGGGGATGTCGCACGGTGTGTGCCGCACAAGCATCGCAGCCCGCGAATTTCCTGACTGTGCGTCAACGCACGCAGTGATCAGGCGAATGCCGAACCGCGGCAGCGCCCGGGCTCTGCGATGGCGAAGTCTTCGTGGCTGAGCCGCCGACCTGGCGCGCCTACCCGCCCATGCTGTAGGGCCCGCCGACCTCCAGCGCCCGGCGGTACGCGGCGCGGGCGTGGATTCGCTTCAGCCAGTCCATCAGCTTGGGCCGCGAGTCGCCGAGCCCGGCGCGGCCGGCGGCGGCTTCCAGCGGGAAGCTCATCTGGATGTCGGCGGCGCTGAATTCCTTGCCGGCGAACCAGGGTTGCCTGGCGAGCGCCGCTTCCATGAAGTCGAGCTGGCTCTTGATGTTGGGCGCGATGAAGCTCGTCGTCACCTTGTCGGCGATGCCCTTGACGATGGGCTTGATGAAGAAGGGCACGGGTGCGGTGCGCACCTTGTCGAACACCAGCTTCATCAACAGCGGCGGCATGGCGCTGCCTTCGGCGAAGTGCAGCCAGTAGGTGAACTGGCGCCGCTCGGGCGTGCCGGCAGCCGGGCGCAAGCGATCCACGCCGTAGGTATCGAGCAGGTACTCGATGATGGCGCCGGATTCGGCCACCGTCACGTCGCCGTCGGTGATGACGGGCGACTTTCCCAGCGGGTGCACCTGGGCCAGCTCCGGCGGCGCCAGCATCGTCTTCGGGTCGCGCTGGTAACGGCGCACCTCGTAGGGCAGGCCGAGTTCTTCCAGCAACCACAGCACGCGCTGCGAACGGGAGTTTTCAAGGTGGTGCAGGGTGATCATGGGCCGATTGTGGCGCGGTGCCGCGCAAGTTCCGGGTCAGCGGCGGCGTAGTACCCTCGGGGCCACATCAACCCCCGTCGGGTCCGGGCCCGGCGCAAGCCGAATGAAGAAGATATTCCCCAGCGCCGCCGCAGCGCTTGCCGACATCGTCAGGGACGGCCAGTTGTTCGCCGTGGGCGGTTTCGGGCTGTGCGGCATCCCCGAGGCCTTGATCCTGGCGCTGCGCGACAGCGGCGCCAAGGACCTGACCGTCATCTCCAACAACGCCGGCGTCGATGGCTTCGGCCTGGGCCAGTTGCTGCTGACGCGGCAGATCAAGAAGATGATCAGCAGCTACGTGGGCGAGAACAAGGAGTTCGAGCGCCAGTATCTGGCGGGCGAGCTGGAACTCGAATTCACCCCCCAGGGCACGCTGGCCGAGCGCCTGCGCGCGGGCGGGGCGGGCGTTCCGGCCTTCTTCACACGCACCGGCGTGGGCACGCTGGTGGCCGAAGGCAAGGAAACGCGCGAATTCGACGGCCGCACCTATCTGATGGAACGTGCCCTGGTGCCCGACGTGTCGCTGGCCAAGGCCTGGAAGGCTGACGAGTCGGGCAATCTGATCTTCCGCCGCACGGCACGCAACTTCAACCCGGCGGCCATCATGGCCGGCAAGATCAGCGTGGTCGAGGTCGAGGAGATCGTGCCCACCGGCACCTTCGACCCCGACGCGGTCCACCTGCCGGGCATCTACGTGCACCGGCTGGTGCTGAATGCCCACCCCGAAAAGCGCATCGAGAAGCGCACCCTCCGTGAAAAGGCAGCCACATGACGCCCCCTAGCTCACTTCGTTCACTGCCCCCCGAGGGGGCGCAGGCCTCCCTCGGGACGGCCCAGCGGGAGACCTGACATGGCTTGGACCCACGACCAAATGGCGGCGCGCGCCGCGCAAGAGTTGCAGGACGGCTTCTACGTCAACCTGGGCATCGGCCTGCCCACCCTGGTGGCCAACTTCGTCAACCCGGACATCGAGGTCTGGCTGCAAAGCGAGAACGGCATGCTGGGCATCGGCCCCTTCCCGACTGAAGACGAGGTCGATGCCGACCTCATCAACGCCGGCAAGCAGACCGTGACCACGATTCCCGGCAGCAGCATTTTCGGCAGCCACGAGAGCTTCGCGATGATCCGCGGCGGCAAGATCAACCTCAGCATCCTGGGCGCGATGCAGGTCAGCGAAAAGGGTGACCTGGCCAACTGGATGATCCCGGGCAAGATGGTCAAGGGCATGGGCGGCGCCATGGACCTGGTGGCCGGCGTGAAGAGCGTGGTGGTGCTGATGGAGCACGTGGCCCGGCGCAAGGACGGTGGCATCGACCTGAAGATCCTGCCGGCCTGCACGCTGCCGCTGACCGGCGTGGGGGTGGTCGACCGCATCGTCACCGACCTGGCCGTGCTGGATGTCACCCCGCACGGTCTGAAGGTGGTCGAGATGGCCCCGGGCGTGACGCGCGAAGAGTTGCAGTCCAAGACCGGGGTGGCGCTGAAATAGCGGCGCTGGGCCAACGGTTCGTCGCCCGCGCGGGCATCTGGCGCCACGGCGCCAGCGGCTCGTCGCGTGGCCCTCGTGCCCCGGTGTGTGCATGTCGATACTTCAGTCATCGAACCAGCACTCACCGAGGAACGCACCATGAACACCACCCACCGCCTGACGGCCGCCGCCTTCTCTTTGGTGCTCACGCTGAGCATGCTGGTCGGCGTCGATGCACAGGCCACCTCCAAGCCTTACGCACTGCAGATGGCGGGAATGGTCGATCTGGCCGATAGGGCGCAGCCCGCAGCGGCGGCCCAGGCCCGAGGCCCGCGTTGACCTGAAGACGGCCCACCCGCGTCCGTGCCATGTCGCCCCCCGATCTCTACCGCAGCGAGGCCTTTGCCGAGGACCTGCCCGACGACGGCTACGAGCCGCTGGCCCTGCGACCTGCGTGGCCGCAGGGGTCGCCCGCCCACCGGCCGCGGAGCTTGCTGAGCGCGCTGCGCGCCGCAATCGGTGCGCGCAGTCTCCGATCATCCCGCCGCGATGGTGGTGCCAGCGCCCGACTGGCCTGAGCGTGTGCCGGCTGCTGCGGCCGCAGCAGCCGCAGCAGCCACAACAGCCGACCCAATCCCCGGCAATTCGTGGCTTTGCACTGAACCGGCGGGCGTAGGCTCGACGCCTGATTCCACTGCCAAAGCCCGCGATGCCCGCGACGCTGCCGATTTACGACCCGCCCTCCAGCCAACGCGCCACCCTCGCGGCGGGCCTGGCGCCGCTGCTGGTGCTGCTGACCTTTGTGTTGATCGTCTCCCGGGCCATCGACGTCGACACGGGTCTGGCGATCTTCCTGGCCAGCGCAGTGTGGGTGGTCGTCGAGATGGACGGATTCCAGCGCGCCATGGACCAGTACAACGCGTCCTATGTCGAGTCGCACCTGGCCTGGCGCAGCTCTGACACCTTGCGCGAATGGGCCGGCGCTGCCGGTGCCGACCCCGACACGCGCGACTTCGTCCAGCGCTTCCTGGACAGCGAACGCGTGCTGCTGCGCGACGGCCAGTTGCCCTGACGCTGCTCTTCACGCTGAATTTCACGCTGCGTTGCAGCAGCCGGCGCCGCGCACAATCGCAGCAGCCCACAACAGCCGGCCCGAGGATGCATTGAACAAGGCGTTCACACGCGAGCCCGAGGGCGACAACGACAGCGACGACCAGGGTGAAGGCGCGGCGCTGCCGCCCTTGCCCGCCGGCGCACGCAACTACCTCACGCCCCAGGGCTACCGACGCTTGCGCGAGGAGCTGATGACGCTGCTGGACGACGAGCGGCCGAAGATCGTGGAGATCGTCTCCTGGGCGGCCAAGAACGGCGACCGTTCGGAGAACGGCGACTACCTTTATGGCAAGAAGCGCCTGCGCGAAATCGACCGCCGCATCCGCTTCCTGAGCAAGCGGCTGGACATCGCCGAAGTGGCCGACCCCGCGGTGCACCACGGCAGCGACCAGGTGTTCTTCGGCGCCACCGTCACCTACGCCACGGCGCGGGGTGCAGAGCGCACCATCACCATCAAGGGCATCGACGAAGCCGACAGCCTGAACGGCGAGGTGAGCTGGGTGTCGCCGATCGCGCGGGCGCTGCTCAAGGCGCGCGAGGGTGACGAAGTGCAACTCGTCACGCCGGCGGGCCTGGAGCGGATCGAAGTGGTCAGCGTTCGCTACCCGGCGCCCACCGCGGCAGGCGTCTGAATCGACCGCGAAGGCGCGCTGTACAGCCTGTCAGCCTGCTCTCTGGACAGCCTTGCTGCGCGTCACGCGTTGCACCACGGACACCCGGCTCAGGGTGCGTGTCACTTCGGCGAGGTGCACGCGGTCGCGCACGCTCACGAGCAGGCGCAGTTCGGCCGAGGCCTCGGCGGGTTCAGCGTCCATGCCCAGGTGCGTGATGTCGCCCCCGGCGCTGCTGATGGCTGCAGCCACCTGGGCCAGCACGCCCTTGCCGTTCTTCACCAGCACGTACAGGGCGGTCTCGAAAGACCGCACCAGCTCATCGGCCCATTCCACCTGCATCCAGCATTCACTGTCGCGTTCGAACAGGCGCTTGCCGGTGGGGCAATCGGCGGCGTGCACCAGCAGCCCTTCGCCGCGACCCAGGTAGCCGACGATCGGGTCGCCAGGAATCGGCTTGCAGCAGGGGGCCAGGCGAACCGAGGCGCCTTCGCTGCCGTCGATGAACACGACGCCTTGGCTGCTTGCGTTGTCGTCCTGCCCGTAGCGGCCCAGCGTCAGCGTCACCGCGTCGGGCTTGATGCCGCGCTCGGCCATCATCTGCGCCAGCCGCTTGGCCACGATGACCGCAATCTTGCGGCCCAGGCCGATGTCGACGAGCAACTCGCCGCGGTTGCGGTTGCCGCTCCAGCGCGTGAGCTGCTGCCACAGCAGGGCGGCGACGGCATCGGCGGGGTCTGAACTGGGGGACGCCAGGCCCTCGGAGCGCAGGGCCTGGGTCAGCATCTTCTCGCCCAGTTCGTGCGACTCCTCGGCCTCCATGTGCTTGAGGTACTGTCTGATCTTGGAACGTGCACGCCCCGTTCGCACCATCGACAGCCAGCCCGGGTTGGGCCGCGCGCCGGGGGCGGTGATGACTTCAACCACGTCGCCGCTCTTGAGCTCGACACGCAGGGCCACCGGCTCGCCGTTGACCTTGGCGGCCACGGTGTGGTCGCCGACATCGGAGTGGATGGCGTAGGCGAAGTCGACCACCGTCGCGCCACGCGGCAGGGCCAGGATCTTGCTGCGTGGCGTGAAGACGTAGACCGCGTCCGGGTAGAGGTCGATCTTCACGTGCTCCAGGAACTCGGCCGCGTCGCGCGTCTCGTCCTGGATGTCCATCAGACTTTGCAGCCACATCGCCGACAGGCGTTGCGCGTCGGCCGTGTCCTTGGTCTTGTCGCCCGACTTGTAGAGCCAATGCGCCGCGATGCCCTTTTCCGCCACGGCGTGCATGGTGTCGGTGCGCACCTGGAATTCCACCGCCGTGCCCAAGGGGCTGACCAGCGTGGTGTGCAGGCTCTGGTAGCCGTTGGCCTTCGGGATGGCGATGTAGTCCTTGAAGCGCCCGGGCACCGGCTTGTAGAGCTGGTGCAGCACGCCCAGCGAGAGGTAGCAGTCGGTCAGCGCGGGCACGACGATGCGAAAGCCGAAGATGTCGTTGACCTGCGCGAAGCCGGCGTGTTTTTCGCGCATCTTGCGGTAGATGGAATGCACGGTCTTTTCGCGACCCGAGACCTGCACCTTGATCTTGTGCTGCCCGAAGGCGCGCTCCACGTCTTTTTGCACGCGCTCGACGATGTCGCGCCGGTGGCCGCGCGCGCGTGCCACGGCCTTGGCCAGGGCGGCGTGGCGCCACGGGTTCAGGCGCTGGAAAGACAGCTCCTGCAACTCGCGGTAGGTCTGGTTCAGTCCCAGGCGGTTGGCGATGGGCGCGTAGATGTCCAGCGTCTCGCGCGCGATGCGCTGGCGCCGCTCAGGGGCCATGGCCTGCATGGTGCGCATGTTGTGCAGGCGGTCGGCCAGCTTGATGAGGATCACCCGCACGTCGCGCGCCATCGCCAGCAGCATCTTGCGAAAGCTCTCGGCCTGGCTTTCTTCGCGGGTGTTGAACTGCAGCTTGTCCAGCTTGGTCAGCCCGTCCACCAGGTCGGCCGTGGGCGCGCCGAATTTCTCGATCAACTCGGTCTTGGTGACGCCCTGATCCTCGATCGTGTCGTGCATCAGCGCGGCCATGATGGCTTGCGCGTCGAGCTTCCAGTCCGCGCACAGCGCAGCCACGGCGATGGGGTGGGTGATGTAGGGCTGACCGGTGGCGCGCAGTTGCCCCAGATGGGCCTCGTCGGCGAACTTGTAGGCCTCGCGCACCGATTTGAGGTCGGCCTTCGAGAGGTAGCCGAGCTTGTCGGTCAGGCCTGCGAAGGTCGATACCTCGGCCGTCTCGCCGGCCGGCGCGGGTGCGGCACGGTGAAGCCCCTGCAGCGCGGCAGGCAGCAATTCGGCAGCAAGTGAACGCAGGCCCATGACCCGAATTTAGCGCAGCGGGCAGCCACCACCTGCGTCTGCGCCGGCATGCCCATGCCGCGCGACCGGGCCAGGATGCGAAACGGGCGCCAAACCGTGAGGCCTGGCGCCCGTCGGGGCAGAGATTGCGGGCTCGGTCAGACCGGCACTTTGCGCAGCATCTCGATGCCGACCTCGCCGGCGGCGATCTCGCGCAGGGCGGTCACGCCCGGCTTGTTCTTGGTCTCGACCTTGGGCGCATGGCCCTGGCTCAACATGCGGGCGCGGTACGTGGCTGCCAGCACGAGCTGAAAGCGGTTGGGGATGCGGGCAAGGCAGTCTTCTACGGTGATGCGGGCCATGGAAGATTCCTTCAAAGGGGTGCGGGTGTCAGATCAGCCCCAGGGCAGCAAACACGTGGGACCGGTTGCGTGCCTGGGCGGCGTACTTCAGGCGCTGGGAGTGAACGACCGTCTTCAGGTCGAAAAGCGCTGTCTCGAACAAGGCGTTGATGATAACAAAGTCGAAGTGCCTGGCCTGCGCCACCTCCACGCGGGCATTCGCCATGCGCGTGGCGATGACTTCGGGGCCGTCCTCACCGCGGCGCTGCAGGCGCTGCTGCAGCTCGGCCCAACCCGGCGGCAGGATGAAGATCAGCACCGCATGCGGGAACAACTGCTTGATCTGCAGCGCGCCCTGCCAGTCGATCTCGAGCACGACGTCCTGGCCACCCATCAACCGTTCTTCGATGGCGATGCGCGAGGTGCCGTACAGGTTGCCGTGCACCTGGGCCCACTCGAAGAACTCGCCCCGCTCGGCCATGGCACGAAAGGTGGTTTCGTCGATGAAACAGTACTCGCGGCCCTGCTGTTCCTGGCCGCGCGGCGCGCGCGTGGTGTGCGAGACCGACACCACCAGATGCGAGTCCAGCTCCAGCAGCGCCTTGACCAGGCTGGACTTGCCGGCACCGCTGGGCGCAGCGACGCAGAATAGGTTTCCCGGGGTCTCCATGGCGGAAATTGTGCTTGAAGTCGCCCGGTGATCGCTTGCCGGGCTCTGTCGCCAGCCACCGTGCTGTGCGCCCGAGCGGCCACTTCTGTGCTTTCCAGGGGTCTATTGCATGGATCGAATCGATGCGCTCGTCATCGGGGCCGGGGTCGTGGGCCTGGCCATTGGCCGCGCCCTGGCTGCCGGCGGGCGCGAAACCGTGGTCGTGGAATGCGCCGATGGCATCGGCCAGGGGGTCAGCTCGCGCAACAGCGAAGTCATCCACTCCGGGCTGTACTACCCACCCGGCTCGGCCAAGGCGGCGCTGTGCACACGGGGCAGGGCGCTGCTGTACGAGTTCTGCGCATCCCATGGCGTGGCGCATGCCGCGTGCGGCAAGCTGGTCGTGGCCACCCACGACGATCAACATGGCGCTTTGCAGGGCCTGCAGGCGCGCGCTGCGGCCAACGGCGTGCCGCTGGCGTGGTTCAGCGCGGCCCAGGCCGTCGAGATGGAGCCGGCGCTGAGTTGCACCGCAGCGCTGTGGTCGCCCAGCACGGGCATCGTCGACAGCCACGGGTTGATGCTGGCGCTGCAGGGCGATCTCGAACGCCATGGCGGCGCGGTGGCGCTGAAGTCGACAGTCCGCGCGGCCAGGTTTGCACTGGCCGGGCCGGCGCATGTCGAGGTCGCGTCGGCCGACGGCGACTTCGAGTTGCAGGCCGACTGGGTGGTCAACGCCGCGGGCCTGCAGGCCTGCGCATTGGCGCGGCGCTTCGCGGGCCTGGACCCGGCGCATGTGCCCCAGGCGCGCTTCGCCAAGGGCAGCTACTTCAGCCTGACGGGCGCTGCGCCGTTTTCGCGCTTGATCTATCCGGCGCCGGTCGATGCCTGGCTGGGCGTGCATGTGACGCTGGACCT
>Ga0209181_10012195_pt1 | contig 10899 bp, 5 predicted proteins | sample MAT05_FD_187208 | JGI IMG/M metagenome (GOLD analysis project Ga0209181, IMG submission 187208) | Freshwater microbial communities from Lake Fryxell liftoff mats and glacier meltwater in Antarctica - MAT-05 (SPAdes) (version 2) | ecosystem: Environmental > Aquatic > Freshwater > Ice > Liftoff...
TGCAGATCGAGCAGGCGCTGGCCGACCGAGAAGTCGGTCATCACGCCGGGAATCTCGCCACGGTCCTGGAAGTCGGGTGCCAGCCGGCGTTGCAGTGCGGGTGAGACGGCCAGCCCGTCGGCAGACAGCACGGCGCGCGAGATCAGGTCGAGGGCCTGCCGCTGCAAGACCGCGCTGACAGGCTGAAGCGGATCACGCCCGCTGCCCGGAAAATCGCGCAGCGTGCGCACGCCGCCTATCTGCCGCGCGAGCACGCCGACCGCGCGGCCCATGTCGTTCAGCGCGTAGTTGAGTGAGCGGCGCAGCACCGCGTAGTCGCGTTCCGGCGCCAGCACGCGTGTTTCCTGGCGGCGGAACAGGTCGCGCGCGATGTCGATGCGCTTGGCGGCAAAGGCGATGGGGTCGGCGCCGAGGTCGAGCTGGATGGTCTCGGGGTCGATGCCCAGCGCGCTGTCCTCGTCGGTGCCGAAGGCCAGCAGCGGCTCGTTGCTGCGCGACGCGATGCGCTGCAACCCGGCTGCCTCATCGGCGGCTGTGGCGCCCGCCGGCATCACCTTGTAGGCGTATTCGATCGCCCAGTAGTCGTAGGGTCCCAGAGTCAGCTGGAAGGGCACTCCGGCCGGCCGGCCGGCTCGCGACAGGTTGATGGCGTTGTACTCCATCACCGAGCCTGTGGTGCCGTTGGCGCGCGTGAACTCGGCGTCCGAAAGCTGCGCCTCGGTGTAGACGCGGGAGGCGCGGAAGTTGTGGCGCAGACCCAGCGTGTGGCCGACCTCGTGCATCACCGTGTCCTTCACGTAGTCGAGCACGAACTGTTGCGCCAGCGGGCTGTCGGGTTCGAGTTCGCCCCGCGCCTCGAGCACGTCCATCGCATAGCTTGCCTGTTCGGCCGCCATGTCGGCGTGCTGGCAGAGCTCATGGCCGCTGGCGCCGAAGGGCGACGCCATTGGTTCGGTAAAGAACGCCGGCGCAGCGCCGCCGGCCACGGCACTGGCCAGCACCTGTGCGCGCACCGTTCGCACGGCGCGCGCCGAAAGGCCTTCGAAGCCGATGTCTGCGTCGAGGATCTCGCCGGTGCGGGGGTCGTTGTGACGCGGTCCGATGGCGCCGAAACCCGGCTCGGCGCTCATCATCCAGCGCACCGAGGCAACGCCGAAGTCGAGGGTGTCGAAGGCGGCGTCGTCGGCCTGCTGCTGGACCGCGATGGCGCCCTTGAAGCCGATGCGCTCGAAGGCCTTGTTCCACTCCAGGATCGCGCTGCGCACCGTTTCGCGGTAGATCAGCGGCACGTTGCGGTCGATCCAGAAGGTGATCGGCTTGACCGGCTCGGACACCTCGGCCGCCGGGTCCTTCTTCTCCAGCCTCCAGCGCTCGATGTAGCGCTGGCGCGGGCTGCGCGAGAGGTCGTCGCTGAAGTCGAGCACGCTGGTGCTGAACAGTCCGACGCGCGCGTCGGCGCGCCTTGTCGCCATCGGCACGGCCGGCAACGGCGCCAGTGAATAGTGATGTCCGACCAGCATGCTGCGGGTGTCGGGCAGATGGCGCGGCACGATCGGCACGGGCGCGCCCGGCGCCGAGCCCGGCTGCGGGATGGCGATGGTGCCGCTGTAGTAGTGGTTCTGCGTCTCGATCACGCTCAGTTCAGGCGTGCTGCGCACGCCGGTGATCACGGTGTTGCGGCTGTCCAGCGCATAACCCTGGCGAAACGCGCGTTGCAGCATCATGCCCACGCCGAGCATGTCGGACAGGAAGAGGCCGTTGACCTCGATCAGCACGCTCTTGCTGTCGGGGTGCGGCTGGCTCGCCACCGCGGTACTGCCGAGCAGGCTGGCCGAGTAAGACGATTCCACTGCGCGGGCTTCCGGCGTGCCGGCCCTGGCGTAGACGTCCTGATTGCGGGCTTGCAGGCGCACCATGTTGTGAACGCGCACGAACTCCACGACCTGCACGCCGCCGGCACCGCTGACCGGGTAGGCCATCAGGCCGCCGATCACCATCGCCTCGCCGATGCCGTTCCTGATCTTCGGCGACAGCAGGTAAGGCTGGCCGAACTGCTGTGGAGCGAGTTCGATCCAGACCTTGTCGTCCTTCTGCCAGAAGGTCAGCGCGCCGGGGATTTTCTTCGCGTCCTTGATGACGGTGGAGAACGGCGGCGGCGTGCCGGGCGCGGGTGCCGCGGCCGCGGGTGCTGCAGCGGACGCGGCGAAGGCTGGTGGCCGGGCAGCAACGGCAGGAGTGCCCGGCGGAATCAGCGGCGCCACGGTGAAGCGGGTGGGCAGGGCAGCAGGGGCCGGCGTGGCGGGCAGGGCGGAAGAAGTTGCCGCTGCGTCCGTGGCGGCCGCTGGCGGGACCGGCGGCGTGGCGCAGGCCGCCAGCAGGCTGGCAGCCGCAGCCGCGTGGGTGAACCGAAAAGCTGTGCTCTGGATGCGCATGGACGACCGGTGAATGGAAGTGGCGGGCGGGGAAAAGGACTGAGGACTGGGAACTGAGGGACTGAGGGCCGGCGACGCTCGCCTCCGCCGCGTCGTCAGCGGCTCTTCATTTTGGGCCCAAGTGCGGGACCGGGCCGCCGCGCCGTCGCGCACAATTCCACTGCCTATGACAGGCTGGCGGCCATTACGTTCCATTCATGGATGACTCTTCTGCAAGACCGCTGCGCTGGGGCATGGTCGGCCCGGGTCGCATCGCGCACCGGTTCGCCGATGCGCTGGCCGCTGTGCCGGGTGCACGGCTGGTGGCGGTGACGGGCCGAGACCCCGGCCGTGCCCTTGAATTTGCGGCCCGCTGGTCTCGCGGTGGGCAGACGGTGCGTGTCGTCAGCGACCTGGACGCGCTGCTGAACGACTCCGAGGTCGACGCCGTCTACGTCGCCACCCCGCACAGCGCCCACGCCGGGCCGGTGGCTGCCGCACTGTGCGCCGGCAAACCGGTGCTGTGCGAGAAGCCGCTGGCGCCCACTGCGGCGCAGGCCGAGGTGCTGGTGGCACTGGCGCGCGAACGCGGCCTGTTCCTGATGGAAGCGGTATGGACACGGTGTCTGCCGGCCGTTCTGCAGGTGGGTGACTGGCTGGAAGGCGGCGCCATCGGCCGCGTGTCTGCCCTGCAGTCCAGCTTCTGCTTCCATCTGCCGCCTGACCCGCTGGGCCGCCACTTCAATCCGGCGCTGGCCGGCGGCACGTTGCTCGACATCGGCATCTACAACCTGACTTTGTCGCAGTGGGTGCTGGCCCGGATAGGCGAGCACCGCGTGCCCGAATTCCATATCGGCGGCCGGCTTGCCGACACCGGCGTCGACCAGCGCGCCGTGGTGCAACTGGACTATCCGAACGGCGTCAGTTCGCAATTCGTCTGCGCCTTCGATGGCGACGCTGAAAACGCCTTTCACATCCACGGCGAACTCGGCCACATCACCCTGGCCGCCGGCTTCTGGGAGTGCCAGCATGTCAGCCTGCGGCGGCCCGGCCAGCCGGCGCAGGAACTGAGCCTGCCCTTCGCCCGCAACGGCTTCGAGTACGAGCTGATCGAGGCGCAGCGCTGCATCCACGCGGGCCTCATCGAAAGCCCGCTGATCCCCCACCGCGACACTCTGGCGACGCTGCGGCTGATCGACGCCCTGCGGGGCCGGCTCGGCGTGCGCTACCCCTTCGAGTAGCGGCTCGGGTCAACCGCCGGAGATCACTGGATCGGCTTGAATCGCACGCGCTTGGGCCGCGCGCCTTCTTCGCCCAGGCGCTTCTTCTTGTCAGCCTCGTACTCCTGGTAGTTGCCGTCGTAGAAGAACCATTGCGAGTCGCCCTCGCAGGCCAGTATGTGCGTGCAGATGCGGTCGAGGAACCAGCGGTCGTGGCTGATCACCATCGCGCTGCCGGCGAATTCGAGCAACGCTTCTTCCAGCGCGCGCAGCGTTTCCACGTCGAGGTCGTTCGACGGTTCGTCGAGCATCAGCACGTTGCCGCCCTTGGACAGCGTCTTGGCCAGGTGCAGGCGACCGCGTTCGCCGCCCGACAGGCTGCCCACGCGTTTCTGCTGGTCGTTGCCCTTGAAGTTGAAGCGGCCGAGGTAGGCGCGCGAGGGCATCACGAACTTGCCGACCACGATGTTGTCCAGGCCGCCGGAGATGTCTTCCCACACCGTCTTCTCGTCGGCCAGCGTCTGCCGGCTCTGGTCGACGAAGGCCAGCTGCGCGGTCTTGCCGATGACCACGTCTCCTGAATCGGGTTTCTGCTCGCCCTGCAGCATGCGGAACAGCGTCGACTTGCCGGCGCCGTTCGGGCCGATGATGCCGACGATGGCGCCGGCCGGCACCTTGAAGCTGAGCTTGTCGATGAGCAGCCTGTCGCCGAAGCTCTTGCTGACGTTCTTGAACTCGATCACCTCGTTGCCCAGCCGCTCGGCCACCGGGATGAAGATCTCGTTCGTCTCGTTGCGCTTCTGGTACTCGACGTCGCTCAGTTCCTCGAAGCGCGCCAGCCGCGCCTTGCTCTTGGTCTGCCGGGCCTTGGCGTTGGAGCGCACCCACTTCAGCTCTTCCTTCATCGCCTTCATGCGCGCGTCTTCGGTCTTCTGCTCGGTTTCGAGCCGCTTTTCCTTCTGCTCCAGCCAGTCGGAATAGTTGCCCTTCCAGGGGATGCCCTGGCCGCGGTCGAGCTCCAGAATCCACTCCGCCGCGTTGTCGAGGAAGTAGCGGTCGTGGGTGATGGCCACCACGGTGCCGGGGAAACGCTGCAGGAAGTGCTCGAGCCACTCCACGCTTTCGGCGTCCAGGTGGTTGGTCGGCTCGTCCAGCAGCAGCATGTCGGGTTTGCTCAGCAGCAGCCGGCACAGCGCCACGCGGCGTTTTTCACCGCCGGAGAGCACGCCGATGTTGGCGTCCCAGGGCGGCAGGCGCAGGGCGTCGGCGGCCATCTCCAGCTGGAGGTCGGTGTTCTCGCTGCCGGCCGCGGCGATGACGGCTTCGAGCTCGGCCTGTTCGGCGGCCAGCTTGTCGAAGTCGGCGTTTTCATCGGCGTACTCGGCGTAGACCTCGTCGAGCCGCTTCTTCGCGGCCAGCACGCCGCCGATGCCCTGTTCGACGGCCTCGCGCACGGTCTGCTCGGGGTCCATCACCGGTTCCTGCGGCAGGTAGCCGATGTTCAGGCCGGGCATCGGCGTGGCCTCGCCCTCGTAGTCCTTGTCGACGCCGGCCATGATTTTCAGCAGCGTGCTCTTGCCGCTGCCGTTGACGCCGAGCACGCCGATCTTGGCGCCGGGGAAGAAGGACAGCGAGACGCCCTTCAGGATCTGCCGCTTCGGCGGCACGATCTTGCCGACGCGGTTCATCGTAAATACGTATTGGGCCATGGAGGTGGGAGGTGGTTCAGGGTCAGCCGGGGGCGGGCGCGGCGCGGGTGGGCCGCGCGCGAAACAACGTAGATTATCCCGGACTGGCCGCGCCGCGGCGCGGCCACCTTGCCGCAATTGCCCCGCAACAGCCGCGCCGGTGCTCTGCTATGGTCGCTGCGATGAGATCGCTGCCGCGCCTGCTGCGCCTGTTTTCCCTCGGCAACCTGATCGTGGGTTCGTCGGCCTTCGTGCTGGGCGGCCTGGTCGGGCCGGTGGCCGCCGATCTGGACGTCAGCCTGGCGGCGGTCGGCCAGGCGATGACGGTCTACGCGCTCGTGACGGCGCTGGCCGTGCCGCTGCTGGTGGCAGCCACCTCGCACTGGCCTCGGCGCCGCGCGCTGCTGCTGGCGCTGGCACTGTTCACCGCTGGCGGAGTGATATGCACGCTGGCCGACAGCCTGGCGCAGCTGCTGCTGGGCCGCGCGGTGATGGGCCTGGGATCGATGTACACGCCGCTGGCCGCCGGCATCGCGCTGGTGCTGGTGGCGCCGGAGCGGCGCGGCAAGGCGCTCTCACTGGTGTTCCTCGGCATGAGCCTGAGTTACGTGATCGGCGTGCCGGTCGGTGCATGGGTCGGCAGCCAGTACGGCTGGCACGCGGCGGTGGGCAGCATGACGGCCGCCAGCGCGCTGCTCTGGTTGCTGGTGGCCGCCTTCGTTCCAGGTGACGTTCAGGCGCCCGCGCCAGGCTTCGCGGGCCTGTGGCCGGCGCTGCGGCGCGGCCCTGTGCTGGCCGTGCTGGGCACCACGTTTCTCTACTTCACGGCCATCTTCTCCGTGTTCTCCTACATCGGCGCGGTGCTCGGGGCGCTCGTGCCCTTGAGCAACACGCAGCTCTCGCTGACGCTGATGCTGTTCGGCGTGTCGGGTGTGGCCGGCACGCTGCTCGGCGGTGTGGCGGCCGACCGTTTCGGCGCCCGCGCCACGATGGCGACGCTGCTGCCCCTGCTGCTGGGCATGATGCTGCTGCTGCCGCTGACCGCCGGGCATGCCGTCCTGATGATCCTCGTGCTGATGGCCTGGGGCCTGGCCGGCTTCGGTCTGATGGCGCCGCAGCAGTCCCTGCTGGCGGCGCTGGCGCCGGCGCAGGCCTCGCTGCTGCTGTCTATCAACACCTCGATGCTCTACCTGGGCACCGCGCTCGGTGCGGTGGTCGGCGGCCTGGCGGGCGGCCCGCTGGGTTTTGCGCGGCTGAGCTGGGCGGGTGCGCCGTTTGCCGGCCTGGCGCTGCTGATGGTGCTGTGCTCGCACCGGTTGCCACTGCAGCGGCCCCGGCGCGTGGCCTGATTCGTTCCCGAGGACAAGGTGAACGCGCTTGCCGTTTCTGGTTGGATGAGCTGCTGCCCGGTGGCCGTGTTGCCGAGGCCGGCACGCCGGTGATGCTGATTTGCGGCAGCCGCGGCAAGGCGTCACGATCGCAGCGACTGGCGCGGGGTGCAGCTTCGGTTCGGGCCGGGTAGAATCCAATTTGCGCTGAGCTTCATCAGTCAGGCCTGCGCAGTCGATTCCGACGTTGCCCACCCATCTGCCTACCCGACTGGGGCCCTCCAAGTGAGCGGCAGCAGGCCGATGCGACAGCCCCCCAGCGGGGCCCCATCCCAAAATGAAATTCACCGATCTCGGCCTGTCCGAGCCGCTCCTGCGTGCCGTGCAAGACCATGGCTACGACACCCCCACCCCCATTCAGGTTCAGGCGATCCCCGCCGTGCTGAAGGGCGGCGACCTGTTGGCCGGCGCGCAGACAGGCACTGGCAAGACCGCAGGCTTCGTGCTGCCGATGCTGCAGCGCCTGATGGCCGAGCCGGGCAAGAAAGACGCCCGTGGCCGCGTGGCGATCCGCGCACTCATCCTGACGCCGACGCGCGAACTCGCCGCCCAGGTCGAGGAAAGCGTGCGCACCTATGGCAAGTACGTGCCGCTGACCAGCATGGTGATGTTCGGCGGCGTCGGCATGCAGCCGCAGATCGACAAGCTGCGGCGCGGCGTCGACATCCTCGTGGCCACGCCCGGCCGTCTGCTAGACCACGCCCAGCAGCGCACGCTGGACCTCAGCCACATCGAGATCTTCGTGCTCGACGAGGCCGACCGCATGCTCGACATGGGCTTCGTGCACGACATCAAGAAGGTGCTGGCCCTGGTGCCCGCGAAGAAGCAGAGCCTGCTCTTCAGCGCCACGTTCAGCGACGATATCAAGGCACTGGCCGACAAGCTGCTCAACCAGCCCGCGCTGATCGAAGTGGCACGCCGCAACCAGACCGCCGAGAACATCGCGCAGAAGATGCATCCGGTGGGCCGTGAGCGCAAGAAGGAACTGCTGGCGCACCTGATCAAGAGCGGCGACTGGCACCAGGTGCTGGTCTTCACGCGCATGAAGCACGGCGCCAACCGGCTGACGGATTTCCTGAACGATCAGGGCATCACCGCGATGGCGATCCACGGCAACAAGAGCCAGGGCGCGCGCACCAAGGCGCTGGCCGACTTCAAGATGAACGACCTGCAGGTGCTGGTGGCCACCGACATCGCGGCGCGCGGCATCGACATCGACCAGCTGCCGCACGTGGTGAACTTCGAGCTGCCCAACGTGCCCGAGGACTACGTGCACCGCATCGGCCGCACCGGCCGTGCGGGTGCGACCGGCGAGGCGATCTCGCTGGTCTGCCTGGATGAGGAAATCTTCCTGCGCGATATCGAGCGACTCATCAAGCGCGAGATCCCGCGCGAGGTGGTGCCCGGTTTCGAGCCGCCGGCCGGTGAGCGTGCCGAGCCCATCGTGCTCGGTCGCATGACGATCGGCATCGGCGGCACCAAACGCAATGCGGGCGGTGGTTTCGGCGGCGGCGGCGGTGGTGGCCGTGGCGGCCGGCCTGGAGGTGGCGGTGGTGGTGGTGGTGGTGGACGTTCCCATCCGGCGCCCGGCGGCCATGCGCCGCGAGGTGGTGACGACCGTCGTCCAGCCAGCGCGCAGCCGGGCCGCGGCCCTCGGCCGGCCGGCGCGCAGCCGGCTCGCCGCGACGGGCCGGCCCGGCCCACCGGCGGCCGCCCGCCGTCGCCCAAGCGATAGGCCAGGCAACGGCAATCGAAGCATCGGTTCCCGTGGCTGCGAATGGTGGCAGTCGGGCGGGAACCGAGATCGGCGTCGACATGGACTTGCGGCCTGGCTCCCGAATGAACACCCGCTGTGCGAAAGCTGCAGGTCGAGGATGACGCTGGTCTGGCCGCCGGCATTGCCGAATGCATTGCCGAATGCATTGCCTGACGGCTGTCGCGCCATGGCTTTGTCGTCGAGACGCTGCTCGAGGCCGAACCCGCCGAGGTGGTGCTGGCGACCACGCACTGCAACCTCGCCATCGTCGACGTCGGGCTGCCGCGCATCGACGCCGGCCTGCCGCAGGCCTTCCTGGACAATGTCCCGCTCGAGCTGACGTCGCGCCATTGGGCGCTGCTGCATCCGCAGATGCTGGCCTCGCCGTAGGTGGTGGCCCAGCGCCTGCTGGTCGACAGCCTGGGCCGTTGGGAACACGAGATCATCTCGAACGAGGTGGAGATCTCCGTTACGCACCTTCGCGCCTTCGCCGCAAGCGCGCCCGGCGCCGCGTTGATGATCCGCACCGTGCGCGGCACAGGTTACCGGCTCGATCATGCCGATCTGGCGCCCTGGCGGCCTGCGGGCGCACCTTCGATGAGAAGCGCCGTATGACCAGCGCCCGCCACCTCGCCAGCCGTCGTTGCGGCGGCGTCCGCTGCGGGTGCCGATGCTGCTGCTGCTCCTGCTCGGCGCCGTCTCGGCGCGCTGGGACGTGGTGCTGGCCGGGCGGCCGGAACGTGTCAATGACTTTGCGACACCCGGGAACATTAATTTAGTGTGCGGGCGACGGGATCACTGGTCGGTGTTTTCTCCTCCGGTGGTGGGTTGATCCAAGCGGCCGCGTGCACCTGCCGCAACGCGTTTTCGCCGCGCGCCGGGTTGCAAGGTTTTCACGGTGCAAGGCACGATGCCACGAGAGGCAGCGAGATGCCCCGTTCAACCAGGCACTCGGCGCCGACGAACGGGGTTTCAGCCCGCACGCAACGGTGCTCTGCGCTGCCCAACAGCGCCGGCGACCGGGCAGGTGGTGCTCGGGCTCAAGACTACGGGGTGCGACGGCACCACGCACATCGTGATATCGCCGCTGGAATTCAGGCAGCGGCTCGCTGCGCCGGTGCCCCTGCCCAGGCTGCATCCGATCCGATTGCAGGGTGTGCTGGCGCCGATTGGCAGGCTGCGAGCGATGGGGACGCGGCATGGATCGGACGGCAAGCTCGCAGCATCCTCGCGGCAAGCCTTTCGTGCCGTGAATGCGGGTCTGTGCGGCGGCGTGTGCCACGCACGGTGCTCCACGCCGAGATCAGCACAGTGCCGGCCGCTCTGGCGCTCCCGCGCCGAACGGCTATTCATCACGCCGCGAGGGGACAGATAGCAGTGCGGTCAATGCACCGCGCGGCGCTGCTGCACACAATCAGGATCAATGCCTCATGCCGCCGTCGACATTCCCGCAACTTTCAGATCGCGCAGCAATCCAACGGTGAACCGAAAGCAGCGATGACTACAGCCCAGGTGATTCCCGTCGGCCGCCGGCCTCGGCGCTGGCCCTGGGTCGTCGCCGGAGCCATCACTCTGGGCGTGGTGGCGCTGGGCGTCCGGCTGGCCGACGAGTTGGACAGTTCGCGCTGGCAGGCGCGCTGGTTTGTCGAGCACGCGCGCACGCTGCGCTTTGCCTTGCAGCCTGGCGCCGACGCGGCGATGCGGGTGCCGGCGCACGGCCCCTTCGACGAGCGCCTGGGCTACACGCAGTTGCCCGATCATGTGCAGCGGCTGGCGGCGCGCGGCTACGACGTGACGCTGCAGGCGCGCCAGTCGTCCGCGCTGGTAGCGCACATCGACCGCGGCCTGTTCGCCCCCCACCGCGAGAAGACGCAGGCCGGGCTGTCGGTGCTCGACTGCCGCGCCGACACGCTCTACGAGAGACGCTATCCGCACCATGCCTGGGCGCAGTTCGACGACGTGCCGCCGCTGCTGCGCGACAGCCTGTCGTTCATCGAGGACCGCGGCCTGCTCACCGATGGCGCAGCCACGCGCAACCCGGTGATCGACCCGCCGCGGCTGGCGCGCGCGGCCTTCGACCAGATCGTCAAGCGCATCGACGCCGACCATTCGGCCGGCGGCGGCAGCACGCTCGCCACGCAGATCGAGAAGTACCGCCATTCGCCCGACGGCCGCACCGCCGGCGCCGGCGACAAGCTGCGCCAGATCGCCAGCGCCTCGCTGCGCGTCTATGCCGACGGCGAGGACACGCGTGAGGCGCGCCGGCGCATCCTGCTCGACTACGTCAACACGGTGCCGCTGGGCGCGCTGCGCGGCTGGGGTGAGGTGCACGGCCTGCCCGATGGGCTGCACGCCTGGTTCGGCGCCGACACAGACGCGGCCACGCGGGTGCTGCGCCTGCAGTCGCCGCAGGGCGGGATGCTGGCGGCGCAGGCG
>Ga0209181_10012198_pt1 | contig 10898 bp, 11 predicted proteins | sample MAT05_FD_187208 | JGI IMG/M metagenome (GOLD analysis project Ga0209181, IMG submission 187208) | Freshwater microbial communities from Lake Fryxell liftoff mats and glacier meltwater in Antarctica - MAT-05 (SPAdes) (version 2) | ecosystem: Environmental > Aquatic > Freshwater > Ice > Liftoff...
GGCGCGGCCGAGAGCCTGGGCGTCTTCGGTGAAGCGTGCCAGCATTTCCAGCAGGGCTTCGCGGTTGTTGAGGAAGACGTCGCGCCACATGGTCGGGTCGCTGGCGGCGATGCGGGTGAAGTCGCGGAAGCCGGAGGCGGCGAATTTCAGCACGGCCTCCTTCGTCTCCTCCGCCAAATCATCGGCAGTGGAGCAGATGGTGAATGCCAGCAGGTGCGGCAGGTGCGAGACGATGGCGACCACCTTGTCGTGGGTCGCCGGGTCCATCGTCTCGATCATGCTGCCGCAGCGGCGCCAAAGTTCGCGCACCTTCTCGACGGCGGCCGGGTCGCTGCCTGGCAGGGGGGTGACGATGACATAACGGCCCTGGAACAACTCGGCGAAGCCGGCGTCGGGGCCGGAGTATTCCGTGCCGGCCATCGGATGCGCCGGCACCAGGTGCACGCCGGGAGGCATCAGCGGGCCGAGGTCGCGCACCACGCTGCCTTTGGTGGAGCCGACATCGGTGACGATGGCGCCGGGCATCAGGCACGGCGCGACCTGCGCCATCACCGCGGCATAGGCGCCGACCGGGACGCAGAAAATCACCGCGTCGCAGCCCTCGACGGCTTTTGCCGCATCCTCCTCGATGACATCGGCGATGCCGAGTTCGCGCACGCGGTCCAGCGTGGCGCCGGTCTTGGCGTGCGCGACGACGATGCGCGCGAGGTCGCCGCGCGCCTGCGCGACGCGGGCGAGGGAGGAGCCGATCAGGCCGATGCCGAGCAGGCAGAGCCGATTGAACAGCGGTTCAGCCACGCGAACAGAAATCCGTGAGTGTGTTCATCACCATCTGGCATTCCTCGGCGGTGCCGATGGTGATGCGCAGGCATTGGCCCAGGCCGTAGCCCCCCATGGCGCGCACGATGAGGCCGCGCGCGCGCAGATGCGCATCCGCCGCCTTGGCGCGTTCTGCGATGGTGAAATCGACCAGCAGGAAATTGCCCTCGCTCGGCCAGACCTTGAGGCCGGCGGCGGTCAAAGTGGCGGCCACCTTGCCGCGCCATTCGTTGTTGTGCGCCACCGACTTCTCGATCCAGCCGGGCTCGGCAAGTGCTGCGATGCCCGCTTGCATGGCGCCGGCATTCACGTTGAACGGCCCGCGTATGCGGCCCAGCACATCGACGATGGCGGGCGGCGCGTAGCACCAGCCCAGCCGCATGCCGCCCAGGCCATAGATCTTGCTGAAGGTGCGCGTCATGACGACGTTGTCGTTCGCATCCACCATCGCCTGGCCGGGGTCGTAGTCCTGCTGCGTCACGTACTCGGCATAGGCGCTGTCGAGCACCAGCAGCACGTCGGGCCGCAGCCCGCGGCGCAGGCGGAGCAGCTCGCTCTGTGGCAGCAGCGCGCCCGTGGGGTTGTTCGGGTTGGCGAGGCACATCAGGCGCGTGCGCGGGCCGACCGCGGCCAGCAGGCCATCGACATCGGCGGCGAGATTCTTCTCCGGCACCTTGATCACCTGGCAGCCGGCCCAACGGCCGGTCAGGTCGTACATCATGAAGCCATGCGCGGACATGATGATATCCGTGCCCTCGCCGCCATAGGCCAGGATCAGCAGCATCAGCAACTCGTCAGAGCCATTGCCGCAGACGATGCGCGAGGCGTCGAGGCCGAAGCGCGCGCCGATCGCCTCGCGCAGCTGCGTGGCACCACCATCGGGGTAGCGATGCGCCTCGCGCGCATTGTCCATCAGCGCGGCGATGGCGCCCGGCGGTGGGCCGAAGGCGCCCTCATTGGAGGACAACTTGATGATCCGGTTGACGCCCGGGATTTTCGATTCGCCGCCGACATAGGGCTCGACCGAGAGGATGGAGGGGCGCGGCATCACGGTCATGATGGGGCTTTCCGTGTCAGGTCTGAAGGGGAAGGGCGAAGGCGCCGAGCGGCGTGCCGCAGCCAAGGCCCTGCATGTGGAACCCCGGCAACTCGGCCAGCGCGACGTCGCCGGCGATGATCAGCGAATTGGGCGTGATCCCCGCGTCGCGCAACCGCCCTTCGGCGCTCGCGGCCGGCAGCCGCAGGAAGGTCGCGTCATCGCCGGAGGGATCGGGGGGCGTGGGGGAAAGCAGGATGACCGGCGCGGCAGAAGGCCCGAAGAAGGGCAGGCGCGCGGTGATGAAGGGGTGGCCGGGATCGATTGTGGTCCACCAACGAGCGGTGTGGGAAGGCGCCGGCAGCGCGCCGAGCGCGCTCGTGCCGCCCGCCATCGCGGCAAATACGCCGGCCGAATCCGCCACCACCTCGATCGGCGAGGCCAGGCCGAAATGCTGGCGCAGCACTTCGACCCCCGCCATATCGAGCGCCGCAGCAACGCCGAGCGGCGCCTGCATTGCGGTGGTCGCCGCAAGCAATTCGCGCCACAGCCGGTACAGCGCCGCCCGCGGCAGCGCGCCCTGGTGGCGACCGAGCAGGCGGCGCAGGATCACCGCCTCTCGCCCCGGGCGCAGCGCCGGGCCGCGGCCCTTGGCGCGGCTGTTCGCCAGCGTTGCCACCACGCCGGCGCGGCGCATCAGCAAATCGTGCATGGCGTCGTCCAGCCGGTCGATCTCGGCGCGCAGCGCCTGGAGGTCGGCGGTGGAAGGAAGGAGGCTGCCTGGCATGGGAGGCGTTGCATAGACGCAGCCGCGCCGCGCGCCAAGCAGACCTGATGCGCCTGCGGTTGCCCCAGGCCCCCACGCCGCCTATTTCTCGCGCTGTCGCAACTGTCAGAGCCGCATGAACAACGCCCTCGCGCCGCTGCCCCGGGTCGAGCACCAGCACGCCGTCTTCGCCGAGGGCCTGGCGCTGGACAGCGGCGCCGTGATCACGCCCCTTTCCGTGGCCTTTCGCACCTATGGCACGCTCAATGCCGCGCGCAGCAACGCCGTGCTGGTCTGCCACGCGTTGACCGGAGACCAGTATGTGGCGGAACCGCACCCGATCAGCGGCAAGCCTGGCTGGTGGGATACGGTGGTGGGGCCCGGCCGCGCGGTTGATACGTCCCGCTACTTCGTCATCTGCGCCAACGTGCTCGGCGGGTGCATGGGATCCTCCGGTCCGCCGGAGGAGATGACGGATTCGGCCGGCCACGGCATGGGCCGGCCCTGGGGGACGGATTTCCCCTCCATCACCGTCCGCGACATGGTGCGGGCGCAAAGGCGCCTGGTGGAGCATCTGGGCATCGCGCGGCTGCTGGCCGTGGTGGGAGGCTCGATGGGCGGCATGCAGGTGCTGGAATGGGCCGCGACCTACCCCGAGATGGTGGCGGCCGCCGCACCCATCGCCTGCGCCACGCATCACTCGGCGCAGAACATCGCCTTCCACGAGGTCGGCCGCGCCGCCATCCATGGCGACCCGGCTTGGCAGGGCGGGCGCTATTGGGAAGATGGCCGCATCCCCGAAAAGGGCCTCTCGGTGGCGCGCATGGTGGCGCACATCACCTATTTGTCGGAGGCTGCGCTGGGCCGGAAGTTCGGCCGCCGTTTGCGCGGTGCGGCCTCGCTCACCTTTCTCGAGGACGTCTTCGAGGTTGAAAGCTACCTGCGCCACCAGGGCAGCACCTTCGTGCGCCGCTTCGATGCCAATTCCTACCTGACCATCACCCGTGCGATGGACTACTTCGACCTGGCCGCCGAGCATGGCGACGTGCCGAGCGCCTTTCGCGGCACGGCCACACGCTTCCTGGTCGCCTCCTTCAGCAGCGATTGGCTGTTCCCGACTGAGGAAAGCCGCGCCCTGGTGCGCGCGCTGAACGCGGCGGCGGCCAATGTCTCCTTCGTCGAGATCGCGACCGACAAGGGGCACGACGCCTTCCTGCTGGACGAGCCTGTATTTCATCGCGCTTTGGGCGGTTTCCTGCGCGGCGCGGCGGAACGCCTCGGCGTCTGAACCGCTACTTTTAGAGCGATCAGCGTTCAATTGAACGCATCTCGTGCTCTAGCGGCACACGGTGCTGCGGTTCGCGCCGATCCTGGCCGATCGAGCTGGCTTGCGCCAAACTCAAGGCGCGAAGCGTCTCCTGGCACGAGGCGAGCGGGGTCATGTAGCGCCCAGGCGCCGCTCGCGCTAAGCTTGTACCCTCAATGGTTGCAGGGAACGCCGGTGCCGGACGCCGCGGGCGAGGTTCGCTTCGTCGCCAAGAACATGCGCCTCGACCTTCGCCTGATCGCGGAGATGATCGAACCGGGGGCACGCGTGCTGGACATCGGCTGCGGCGACGGCGCGCTGATCGAGCACCTGACGCGTGCCAAGCGGGCCGATGCGCGTGGCATCGAGATCGACATGGCCGAGGCGACGGAGGCCGTGGCGGCCGGCCTGCCGGTGATCCATGGCGATGCCGACAGCGACCTCGCCTTCTACCCCGACGGCGCCTTCGATTACGTGGTGCTAAGCCGCACGCTACAGGCCGTGGAACGGCCGCAGGAAGTGCTGCACCAGATGCTGCGTATCGGCCGCCACGCCGTGGTGAGCTTCCCGAACTTCGGTCATTGGCAGCTGCGCTGGCGGCTGCTGCTGCATGGCAAGATGCCCGATACGGATACCTGGGATCAGCCCTGGTACAAGACCCCCAACATCCACCCCTGCACGATCCGCGACTTCTTTGAGCTCTGCACCAAGGAGAATTACGTGGTTGAGCGCTGGCTCGCGGTGGATGACAAGGGGCTGCGCTCGCCCTGGAAGCGTTCGCCCTGGCTGGCCAATCTGTTCGGCGAGCAGGCGTTGTTCCTGCTGCGCCGAAAGTAGAGGGGAGCTTCAGTTGAGGCGGTCGGCGAACTCTGCAATGCGGTCCGTGGCGCTTTCGCCGGCGGGAAGCAGCGCAGCGGCCAGCGCGGCATGTCGCGCAGCCCCCTCGGCGCCCAATCGGCGGCATTCGGCTTCGACGTAGGCAAGCATCATTTGGATTGCGATGCGGTCCTCGGCTTTGACATCAGGCGCGGGCGGCGGGCGATGTTTCATGGCGGGGGGCGAACTTCGATGAAGGGTGAACCGAGTGAGGGTGGCTATTCGCCCGCGCCGGTTGTGCATGACTGGGGCGGAACAACCATCAACTCCCACAAAATCACGCCGCCGTGAAGAGGAAAAGCGGTTCTGCGAAACTCAATCTTCGGTTGTGTCTTTGCGGCCATGGGCGCGAGCATCGCGGCCGTTTGCGCTTCGGCCCGCTTGGCGCAAGTATGTTCTACGGCATGGGGAATGACCCGCGTCGCCGACAGGGAGAAGAAACATGTCTCGTGTTGCGATGGTGACGGGCGGGCAGCGCGGGATCGGCGCCGCGATCAGTGAGGCACTGCAGGCCGCGGGGCGCAAGGTCGTCGCCTCCTATGCCGGCAATGACGCAGCCGCCGCGGCCTTTACCGAGCGCACGGGCATCCCGTGCTACAAATTCGACGTCGGCGACTACGAGGCCTGCATCGCAGCGGTCGCGAAGATCGAGGCGGAGGTCGGGCAGGTCGAGATCCTGGTGAACAATGCCGGCATTACACGCGACGCGATGATGCGCAAGCTGACGCGGCAGATGTGGGACGAGGTGATCGATACCAACCTCGGCAGCTGCTACAACATGTGCAAGGCCGTCTGGGACGGCATGGGAAGCCGGAAATTCGGCCGCATCGTGAACATCGGCAGCGTCAACGGCCAGGCCGGGCAGCTTGGCCAGGTCAACTACGCGGCGGCGAAGTCGGGCATCCACGGCTTCACCAAGGCCCTCGCCCAGGAAGGGGCGCGCAGCTCCATCACCGTGAACGCCATCGCCCCGGGCTATGTCGACACCGAGATGGTGCGCGCCGTGCCGCCCGACGTGCTCGAGAAGATCATCGCCCGAATCCCGCGCGGGCGGCTTGGCACGGCGCAGGACATCGCCCGCGGCGTGGCCTTCCTCACGGCCGACGAGGCGGATTTCATCACCGGCTCGACGCTGTCTATCAATGGCGGCCAGCATATGTATTGAGCATCCCCCTGAGGACCCTCCGATGACCCATGTTGTGATGGCCTTCGACGGGACGGATGAGGCAGCGCCGGCACGGCGCTCCGCCGCGATGGCCGCGCATGTCGCGCATATCTCGACCGAGGCGGCGGCGGGGCGTCTGCTGCTCGGCCTGCCGCTGCACGACGAGGAGGGCCGCAGCCAGGGTTCGCTGATGTTCGTCGCCGGCGACGACGCGGCGCGCGACGCCTACCTCGCGGCCGAGCCCTTCGCGCGAGACGGCGTCTGGCAACGTGTCGAGACGCATGGCTTCCGGATCGCCCCGCTTCCCCATCGTCCCTGGCCGCCCGCCGATGCGCCGGGGCCGACGGCACGCACGCACAGCATCATGATCGCCTGGGACGGCACGGATGACGGGGCGCTCGACCGCCGGCTCAAGGCCCGCCCGGCGCATCTGCTGGCCTCGCGCCCGATGGCGGAGGATGGCACGCTGCTGATGGGCGGCGCGATTCTCTCGCCCGAGGGCCGCATGGTCGGCTCCATCGCCATCACCAGCCACACCAGCCATGACGCGGTGCGCGACTGGCTGGTCGCGGCCGCCTACGTCACCGGCGATGTCTGGCGCGACATCACGATCTACGCCACGCGGCTGCGCCCGCTGGCCTATGCGCCGCTGCCGCGCGACTGAAGCTGCCCGACGAGCCCCGGGTCGGTCGCCGCCAGCCGGCGATTGGCTTCGAGCAGCGTCGGAATAGCCGGCGCCTGGCGCGAGACGAGCTGCGCGTAATCCTGCTCGACCTGCTGCATCACCTCGGCGAGCTCCGCACGGAAAGCCGCCTCGTCCACCGTGGTGAGCCGCCCGTCGCGCAACACCAAGCGACCATCGACGATCACGCTGCGCACGCCGCGCCCGGTCTCGCTGAACACCAGCTGCCGCGTGGCACTTGCAAAAGGCTGCCAGGCGAGGTCGTCGAGGTCGATCAGCACCAGGTCCGCCTTCATGCCGAGCGCGATGGCGCCGATCTCATCACCGAGGCCAAGGGCCTGCGCGCCGCCGGTGGTCGCCGCTGCCAGCGCATCGGCAGCCAGCACGCCGGCGGGGTTGGGATCGTTGCCCGCGGCGAGCAGGCACATCAGCTTCATCGCCTGGAACAGGTTCTGGCAGTCGCTGCAGGAGTTGTTGTCGCAGCCGAGCGCAAGGCGCACGCCCTCCGCCTTGAAGCGCGCCACCGGCGCGACGCCGTTCTTGAGTTTCAAATTGGCCAGCGGGTTGTGCACCACCCCCGCGCCGGCCCGCGCCACCTGCGCGATCTCCCCGGGCGAAATATAGACGCCATGCGCCAGCGTCGTGCGCGGAGTCAGCAACCCGACCTCGGCCATGTGGCCGATCATCGACCCGCCCGGATAGATCCGTCGCGCCTTGGCGAGCTGCGCGCGCGTCTCATAGACATGCGTGAAGACCGGTAGGGCGTGCTCCTGCGACAGCGCCGCGAGGCCCTCGAGCAGCGCCGTGGAGCATCGCTGCGGGCCCGAGGGGCTCAGCGCCCAATGCAGCCGCGCCGGCAAAGGCGACAGGCGCTTCAACTGCGCCGCAACGAAGGCAAGGTCCGCCGCCGCATCGCCCGGCTTGCCGCCGACAATCGCCGCCACCTCGGCGCTCATCGCCGGCAGGAAGGGCGCGATGTCGAGGTCCGGCAGGTCGCGCAGCGCAATCGAGAACACCACGCGGATGCCGAGCTCGGCATAGGCGCCAAGGATGACGTCCAGAGTCTCCTCATCCTGCGGCACCAGGGAGTTCATATCCTGGATGGTGGTGATGCCGTTGCGCAGCGCTTCCATGGCGCCGAGCAGCGTACGCGCGCGCAGCTCCGCGCGCGGGCGCCGGCCCCAATAGGCGGGCTGCGAGTGCAGCGCCCAGACGTCGAAGGGCATGTCCTCGAAGCGGCCCTTCAGCAGCGTGTCATAGGAATGGTAATGCGCGCTGACGAGACCGGGGATGAGAAGTCTGCCGGTGCCGTCGATGATCTCCGCATCCGCCGGCACATCCAGCGGCGGCCGGTCGCCACCGCCGATCGCCGCGATCCGGTCGCCGGCGAGCAGCACGTCGCGGATCGGGGGACGATGGATGTCGCCCCCCGGCAGCAGAACCCGCGCGCCTCGGATCAGCAGTGGTCGGCTCAACCCTGTGCGGCCGGAAGCTCGCGCGCGGCGCGCGGCGGCAGGAAATCCCGGGAAAAGATTTCGCCCGGCGCGGGCCTGCGCGGCAGGCCGAACACTTCTACCGTCTGCGCGATGGCGCGACTGAGGCGCGCATCGTCAAGGTCGCCGGCGCCGAGGCGGCGGGTCTCCTCCGTCGCCATGCTGACACGCCAGGCGTATTCGATGCGGCCCTGCTCGACCGCCACGTTGATGGTGGCCTCCACGCGCTGCATCAACTGCGCGCCCATCGCCGGCGCGCGCGCCACTTCCAGCATCGCGCGGTTGATCGCGGCCACCAGCCCGCGCACCGCGCCCGGGTTGTTGCGCACGAGACGCGGGCTGACCATGACACCGTTCGAATAGGCTTCGATCCCATAATCGCTGAACATGAACCAGCGGAAATCACGATCCGGATTCAGGTTGAGCCCGATGATGTTCGGATAGCTGGTCAGCGAGAAGGCGGCCACCGCATCCACCTGGTCACGGATCAGCATCGGCTCCTGCAGCGTGGGCGACATGTTGACGATGCGCGTCCTGCTCACGTCGAGCCCGTTGAGCCGCGCCAGCAGCGGCCACATCAGCAGCGCGGAACTCCCCGCCGGCCCGCCGAGGCTGCGGCCCTCCATATCCTTCAGCGCCCGGATCGGGCTGCCGGTCTTCACCAGCAGCGCGAAGGGCGCCTTGTTGTAGATCTGATAGACCATCAGCGGCTGATCGCCCGGCCGTGCCGCGGCCTGCTGGATGATCGCGTTCTGGTCGCCGAAGCCGGCATCATAGGTGCCCGCCATCAGCCGTGTGACGGTGGCGGCAGAGCCCTCGCCCTGGTCGATCGTCACTTCGAGCCCGGCCTCGCGGAAATAGCCGCGCTCGCGGGCCAGATAGTACCAGGAATGGATGCCCTGGAAGCGCCAGTCCAGCGTGAAGCGGATGGGTGTCAGCGCCTGAGCCAGCGCCGGGGCGGCCAGGGGCGCGGCAAGGGACAAGGCGGGGGCGGCGCTCAACAGGACACGGCGAGTAATGCGCATCGGATTGTCTTTCGGATTGGGTTGCAGGCGCGTTGGGCAAGTATGACGAAAAAGTTAAGCAAGTTCCGGGCCATGCAGCCGGTCCGCCGCAACCCCCTCGCCAAGCCCTGCCTCGCGGCGTAGGAAGGCATCATGGACGCGCCCCTCACCCAGGACGGGATTGCCGCGCAGCGCCGCGTGGCGTCGCTCGCCCGCTCAACCTCTGAAACCGCCATCCGCCTGACGCTCGATCTCGACGGCTCCAGCCAGGCCGAGATCGCGACGGGCATCGGCTTCTTCGACCACATGCTGACCGCCTTCGCGCGCCACGGCCTGTTCGACCTCACAATCCTGGCCGAGGGCGATCTGCACATCGATTTCCATCACACCACCGAGGATGTCGGCATCGTGCTCGGCCAGGCGGTGCGCGCGGCGCTGGGCGACAAGCGCGGCATCCGCCGCTTCGGGCAGTGCCTGCTGCCGATGGATGAGGCACTGGCCGAGGCCGCGATCGACATTTCCGGCCGGCCCTTCCTCGCCTGGTCCGTGCCGTTCAACCGGCCGAAGATCGGCGAGTTCGATACCGAACTCGTCGAGGAATTCTTCCGCGCCTTCGCCTTCAACGCCGGCATCACGCTGCATGTGACGCTGCGCGCCGGCACGAACGCGCACCACGTGGCCGAGGCCTGCTTCAAGGCCGTGGCGCGCGCGCTGCGCATGGCGGTGGAACCCGATCCACGGGCGGAGGGGCATATCCCTTCCACCAAGGGCATGCTGGAGGGCTGAATGAAGCTCTATACCGTTCATGCCCGCGCGCCGCGGCCCGCCTCGGTGCCAAGCACCCACGCCGCACCCGCCGGCCTGCCCGTGCTGCTGGCCGAGGGGTTTTCGTGGTTCGCAGCGTTGTTCGGCGTGTTCTGGTTCCTGGGGAACCGGCTTTGGTGGGAAGCCGCCCTGATGCTGGCGCTGAGTGTCGCCGCGGCGTTGCTGCTGCCGGAGGCGGTTGATGGTCTCGCGCTGCTGGCCCTGCATGCCCTGGCAGGGTTCGAGGCACGGGACCGGCTACGCGCGCGCCTTGTCCGTCGCGGCCTGGATTTTCAGGGCGTGGTAGTCGCGCCGAACCTTGACTTTGCCTGGTTCCGGCTGGTCGAGACCCGCCCGGATTTGGTGGCAACCATCTGATGCGCATCGCGATCGTCGATCCTGGGTCCGGCAACCTTGCCTCGGTCCTGCGCGCCTTGACGCGCGTCGCCGCCGAGCAGGGCATCGCCGCCGACATCCACCTGACCAGCGACGCCACCGAGGCCGCGCGGGCTGACCGCCTTGTGCTGCCCGGCCAGGGCGCCTTCGCTGCCTGCCGGCGCGGGCTCGACGCCATGCCCGGCATGGTCGCGGCGCTGAACGACCTTGTCCTGGTGCGGCGCAAGCCGTTCCTGGGCATCTGCGTCGGCATGCAACTGATGGCCGAGCGCGGGCTCGAACATGGCACCACACCCGGCCTCGGCTGGATCGCCGGGGAGATCGCCGCGATGGACCCGCGCGAGCCGACCGGCGCAGCCCTGCCGCTGCCGCAGATGGGCTGGAACGGGCTGATCCTCGACCAGCCTTCGCATCCGCTGCTCGCCGGGGTGGCGCCGGGCACCCATGCCTATTTCGTGCATTCCTACGCGCTGGCCGGTGGCCGGCCAGGGGAGCTGCTCGCCAGCACCGAGTATGGCGGCGCGGTGCCGGCCATTGTCGGGCGCGACAGT
>Ga0209181_10012202_pt1 | contig 10895 bp, 4 predicted proteins | sample MAT05_FD_187208 | JGI IMG/M metagenome (GOLD analysis project Ga0209181, IMG submission 187208) | Freshwater microbial communities from Lake Fryxell liftoff mats and glacier meltwater in Antarctica - MAT-05 (SPAdes) (version 2) | ecosystem: Environmental > Aquatic > Freshwater > Ice > Liftoff...
ACGTGCCGCTCCCTTTGCATCTGTTTCACGTAGTAATACGATAAATTCGTCGCCACTGATACGTGATACGGTATCTACCTCACGCACACACTCCTGCAATCGCATTGCCACTACCTGCAGTAATCTGTCACCCACCGCATGTCCCATCGAATCGTTTACATATTTAAAGCGATCAAGATCGATGAATAGCAGTGCAAATTTCTGCTGGTCGCGATGTGATTCGGCAATTAACTGACTGAGACGGTCATGCAACAAAGTGCGGTTTGGTAGGCCAGTCAGCACATCATAATAGGCAAGAGACTGAATGTTCCGCTCAGATTCCTTGCGTTTGGTGATGTCAACTCTGACCGAAATGTAACGTACAATTTGCCCGTTCGCACCCTTAAGTGGCACGACAGTGCTATCTACCCAATACAGCGTGCCGTTCTTTGCACGGTTACATATTTCACCTCGCCAGATGTCGCCACGGGTGATGGTAGCCCACATCTCGAAGAAGAAAGTGCTTGGATGCGTCCCGGAATTAATGATACGGTGATCATGACCGAGCATCTCCTCCCGGCTGTAACCGCTTATTTCACAAAATTTATCATTGGCCTGAATGATGCGCCCGAAAGGATCGGTGACGGAGACGAGTGCATGCTGATCAATTGCCTGGATATAACTGACTAACTCTGCAGAACTTCGTTCGACACCTTCTTTTGCACGCAACAACAGGTTTTGAGTTTCCTTGCGTGCTGTGATGTCATGGATAAAGGCGCAGAACTCATATTTGCCCTTTTGCTTGATCGGAGAGATTGCCAATTCGATGTAAAAGTGGTGACCATCGCGGTGCATGCCTGTTATCTCTATACGCTTATTCAGTGCAGGACCCTCGCCGGAAGCCAGAAAGTGCTTCAAACCCTGAATATGCGCGTTGCGATACTGTGGCGGGATAATCATATCGTGCAGTACGCCTCCGATGGCTTCATCCCGGGTCCAGCCAAAAATCTTTTCTGCCTGACCATTCCAGCCAGTAAGAATGCCTTCGGAGTTCATTAATATCACGGCGTCCGGGGCCGCATCAATAATGGCGCGTAATCTCGTATCAATCTCGACCAGCTCCATTTCCTCCAGCTTTTTGTTGGTCACATCCTGAACCACACCTAGCATCTTCAGCGGAGATCCATCTGTATCGCGTATCACCCCTCCGCGTTGATGTAACCAGCGTACCGTGCCATCTGGCCAAATAACTCGGTGCTCGATGTTGTATCTAGTGCTTTCTTCAACACAGTTATTCATGGAATTGATTATGTACTGACGGTCATCCGGATGTACGCTGCTCAGAAAATCTTCATAGGTACCATTCTTTTTTCCTGCAGGGCAGGCCAAAAGGACAGACATTCGATCGCACCAGTACCGTTTACCAGTGCGAATATCCCAATCCCAAGTGCTGATCTCGCCATACATCAGACTAAGGCGTAAACGCTCCTCGCTCTCGATTAATCGTAGATTCATCTTCTGCGCAGCTCGAAGAGCCCGTTCCCGGCCATGCACCAGCAATCCTGTGAGTAGCCCCAGCAATATACTTACAACCAAGCCAACCGCGACAATGGATTGTGCCTTTTCTTTGACTAACTGTGCCTCAAAGCTGAGGAGAGAGCTAATAGCTATTGTCCAGGTGTGGCCAGCAATTTCAAGGCGCTTGGTAGCATGAAAGAGCGAGTCCATCTTGATGTCGTTTTTATTGGTGTTGTCGGTTACATGCATTAGCGTCTTACTCGACATCTCCTCGCCGTCGTAGATTTTGATGTCGATGTCAGGAATGCTCGCACCGAGAATGCCACGCATAAGATCATCCATCCGAAACAAAGCAAAGACCCAACCAACAAGATTGGCGCGACGCTCAGCCAAGGTTGCATAGGGAGTCCCGTTTTTATAAATAGGCAGATACATCAGAAAACTAGCTTGCGCGCTTTCGCTATTCTCCTGTATCAGCTTCGTTTTGCCGGTGATAACGGCTTTATTGTTGTCACGCGCTTGCTCCATTGCGGCACGCCGCACCGAATCGGAATACATGTCGTAACCAAAAATACGTCGATTACCCTCTGAGAATGGCTCGATGTAGACGATTGAGGAGGTGATGTCTTGCTTCCCATTAGGAGGGATGGGGTATGCGGGGAAGCTTTCCTTGGAGGTGGTGGTAGTGTGTTTATCTTGTTTTGTTGTAGGGAGGATCAGCGAAACCCCCACACCTTGTATACCAGGGAAGCTCTCTACAATATGTTGAGCAACGATATAGGCATGGAATTCGTCGCGCTCTACACTGCTGGAAGCTGCGAATAAACCTTGTGCACCCCGCAGCGCTTGTTCATAAGATTGCATGCGTTGTTCAATGCGGTTGTTGACATCGAGTAAACGGAAATTGAAATCATATTGCAACTCCCGTACAGCTTCGTAGTGGGCATTTTTCCATAACTGATGGGTTATAGCCAAAGAAACAACCACTACCAACCATGGTAGAAGTCGGACGGCAGGAGACCATGAAAGTAGTTGCTGAATGGGATTAATGCGTGATGCAGTGAATGGCTTCATCACGTTAATAATTTAGCATCATATTTTGTATGAAAACTCCATAATCTTAGTGTGGCTGAACGCTGAACATAGTTACTCTAAGGGGTCTTTAAAAAATCACTTGTTGTATCTCATGAATAATTATCTTGAATATTACCTTACGACAATCTGTAGTAATACTTTAAGGAACTCCATGATTTCCTGAATGCATATGTAATTCTGTTTTTTATGTGACATAAGTTATGGGACGCAATGTAATTTAGAGTATTTCTAAAATCCAGGTTCTATCCGCTCTGCTGCATCGCATTGTTTAAAATATTGACTGTGTCAGAAGATATTTGCAAAACTCTGCGCTATTAGTAGAGGCTTAAAATAAATATCCCGGTAAACCGGGATATTATTCTGAAATGAAATCAAGTACTAACTTAGTGCTGCAACGCCTTGATGATCTCCTCGACTACTTTTTTGGCATCGCCAAACACCATCATGGTTTTGTCTAAATAGAACAAATCATTGTCCAGTCCAGCATAGCCGACAGCCATGCTGCGTTTGACTACCAGAATAGTACGCGCCTTGTGCGCATCAATGATCGGCATGCCATAAATAGGACAGTTCGGGTCGGTCTTGGCTGCAGGATTCACCACGTCGTTGGCACCGATGACCAGCACCACATCAGTATCGGCAAATTCGTTATTGATCTCATCCATCTCAAATACTTGATCGTAAGGTACTTCAGCCTCAGCCAATAATACATTCATATGCCCCGGCATACGTCCGGCCACAGGGTGGATGGCATAACGTACTTTCACGCCCTTCTCGATCAAATGCTGAGCCATTTCGTTGATGGCATGTTGTGCCCGCGCCACCGCCAGACCATAGCCCGGCACGATGATGACGCTATCCGCATTGCCCATCAGGAACGCCGCGTCATCCGCACTGCCGCTACGTACTGGCCGCTGCTCGACCTCTCCTGCTCCCACGGCACCATCACCACCACCAAAGCCACCAAGAATTACATTGAAGAAAGAGCGGTTCATTGCCTTACACATAATGTAAGAAAGAATCGCGCCAGAGCTGCCGACTAACGAACCGGCAATAATCAGCATATTATTATTCAGGGTAAAGCCAATGCCCGCTGCCGCCCATCCGGAATAAGAGTTAAGCATGGATACCACGACTGGCATGTCCGCTCCACCAATCGGCAAAATCAGTAATACACCCAGCGACAGCGCCAAAGCAATCATGATCAGGAATGACGTCCAGCTTTGCGTAAAAATGAACATGATGCCGAAGGCGATCATCACAACACCCAGAAACAGGTTGAACCAGTGCTGCCCAGCAAAATGCAGCGGCTTGCTGCCGAGCTTGCCGGACAGTTTTCCGAAAGCAATGATGGAACCCGTGAATGTAATCGCACCAACAAACGTGCCGATGAATAACTCAATCAGGTTGCTGGCATGCAGCGGTGAGATGCCGTAGGCGACTGGATTATAAAACGCGGAAATGGCGACCAGCACCGCCGCCAGACCGACCAGCGAGTGCATTGCCGCTACCAATTCCGGCATGGCAGTCATTTGAATGCGCCGGGCGATCACCGCACCTATTGCTCCGCCCACGATGATGGCAAGCGCAATATAAATCAGGTTCTGAGTGATAGTCAGTGTGGTAAGCACCGCAATGGCCATGCCTATCATGCCAAACATGTTTCCGCGCCGTGCGGAAATTGGAGAACTCAAGCCTTTCAGCGCCAGGATAAACAGAACTGCGGCGATCAAATAGGCTAATGCAACAAAATTTGCCGACATAATTTTTCCTTGATTATTTTTTGTAACTGCTTTACCTCGCAAATCAGGTGAAGCATAGTGATGCTCAACAAAAAAGTAGGGAACCATTCCAAATTAATGGCTGATATCGCTCCGCTGCACCTCTTTGCGTCTGAGCATCAGCGTTCTGGGCTTATTTACTTTTCTTTTTGAACATGCTCAGCATGCGCTGTGTTACCAGAAAACCACCGAATACATTAATTGCCGCCAGCATAACTGCGACTAACCCCATTACCGTGCCGACATCAAGTTGCTCGGGCCCCGCTGCCAGCATGGCACCGACGATAATAATGCCGCTAATTGCGTTAGTTACTGCCATTAGCGGTGTATGTAGGGCAGGCGTGACATTCCATACCACGTGATAGCCCACCACCACGGCCAGTACGAATACGGTCAGATTGATAATTACAGGATCAATTGCACTACTCATTTCATAACTCCTATGTTGAGATTGGCAAGTCTAACCTTTCCCAGCTCACCTTCTGAGGGGGTAATATATTTATTTAATAACCACTTCTCCGTCAATACACAACAACGATCCGGCGATAATGTCGTCAGCACGGTTGATGTTCATCTTTCCGCTATTCTTGGGGTCGCATAGTAAATTTAGGAAATTCAATAGATTGCGTGCATATAAAGCGCTGGCATCCGCAGCAACCAAAGCAGGCAGGTTGTCTTCACCCACCAACGTGATGCCATGCTTAACCACTGTTTTCCCTAACTCGGACAGCGGACAATTGCCGCCTGCTTCAACAGCCATATCTACGATCACGGAACCTGGCTTCATGGATTTGACCATATCTTCAGTCACCAGCACTGGTGCGGTTTTACCCGGAATCAATGCAGTGGTAATGACAATATCGGCTTGCGCCACACGTTTGGCAACCTCTACCTTCTGACGTTCCATCCAACTGGCGGGCATGGAGCGGGCATAGCCGCCAACGCCTTGGGCAATTTCACGTTCCTCATCCGTTTCATAAGGCACATCAATGAATTTGGCCCCCAGAGACTCCACTTGTTCTTTCACTGCAGGACGCACATCGGAGGCCTCAATTATCGCACCCATGCGCTTGGCGGTGGCGATAGCTTGCAACCCAGCTACACCTACACCTAATATCACCACACGTGCCGCCTTCACAGTTCCGGCAGCCGTCATTAACATCGGCATAAACCGTTTATATAAATTAGCCGCTACCAGCACTGCCTTATATCCAGCAATATTAGCTTGCGAGGAAAGTACATCCATAGCTTGTGCGCGCGACGTGCGCGGCAGCTTTTCCATAGCAAAAGCGGTGATGCCTTGCTTAGCGTAGGCTGCAACCAAGTCCGCCTGAGACGGCGAAAGTAAGCCGATCAGCACAGTTTTGGCAGCAAGCTTTGCCAGCTCGTCTCCAGTCGGGGCTTTCACTTTAAGTATTATCTCAACTTGAGCATAAACTTCCGCAGCGCTGACCAAGGTGGCACCTGCTGCCTGATAGTCTGTGTCGGGAATACTTGCTCCTGCTCCGGCACCCTGTTGCACCATGACTGCATGACCAGCGGCCAACATTTTTTTTACCGTTTCGGGAGTTGCCGCGACACGTGTTTCACCTGCGTGCGTTTCCGTAGGAATGCCTATACGCATGAAACATTTCCCCTTTTAAAAATGCCCGGGTATACCGGGCACATGAACCCATAATTAAATAATTTTATCATCAAGATGTGCCTGTCAATATGCCATCTTGTTCTAGGCAATGCGCTATCCATTGTGCGGTAAGTTTTTCCTGCACGGTATTTTGCTTGAGCCGTGCATTCAAACCGGGGAAATTTACGCAGTCCAGTCTCTGATCCTGATTGAAACAGGAGAATACATAGGTTTTTTCTCCGGTCGAAATATCGAAGTGCTCTTGAATACACTGGCCGCAAATCTCTTTCATCATGCATTGCATGGGTGAATTGATGGAACCAAAGGCGTGATGATCCGGTTTCATATAGGGTTTCAGCTCGTTATGGCGGGCTGCCGCAACGGCGGCCATCATCCTGTCTGAACCAATCGCAATGATGCGATCAACCTGATTCACCGCGATGTCTGGCTGTCCCAATTCGCCGCTGGCATAGGCTTTGATGGCCTGCACGATGTTACCTACATAAGTTCTGTCCTGGGGACGATTCGGTATAAATCCGGGCGCTTCATCGCTGCACCAAATCACTACATCGGCGGCCATTTCGATATCGTCTACCTTGTAGCGATCTATCATTTTTTTGTAGCCAGCAAAGTAAAGAACTTTAGAGCCGGCGCTACGGAATGCCTTGCCGATTGAAAATAGTACGGCGTTACCCAAGCCTCCACCAGCCAGCAAAACTATTTCCCCCGGAGCAATCTCAGTGGGCGTACCAGTGGGCCCCATAAGCACTACCGGTTCACCGGGCTTAAGCATTGTACATAACTGTGACGAGCCGCCCATTTCCAGCACAATCGTAGAGAGCAAGCCTTGCTCGGCATCAACCCAGGCGCCAGTCAGGGCTAAACCTTCCATGACCATGCGCGTACCATCGATTTGTGCAGCATGAGTTTCGTAATTCTGCAGACGATAAAATTGCCCCGGTTGAAAGCTGCGCGCTGCGGCAGGGGCCTTGACGATCACTTCGACAATATTGGGGGTAAGACGAACCACTTGATGTATGGTGGCGCGTAGATCGTTGCCCAAGCGTGTAAGGAATTCCTGATTATTCTCTTTAGCTGCAGCGGTAACCTGTGACAGCACCTTGCTCAATACCGGATAACCCTGCTTAGCACTGCCCATGGCTTTGACCACGTTGCCGGAATAAGAAGGATGCAGGTCACCGAAAAAACTGATGAAGCGGCCATCATAGTACTTGTATTGAAGCACTTGTGCTTTGGCCGGTTTGGCATTGCTACGCTCTGGCCTTACTGGTTTCCCCTGTTCGTCACATGCCTGGAAGTAACGTCCATCGAGCTTGAAGTATTCTGGAAATTCGCGTGCCAGCACGGTGTTCGGTTGGGTGCCCGCAGCTACAAAGATGGTGCGCGCAGGCAGGTGTATTTGCCCGGCTTTCTGCCAAGCTCCCTCGGCATCTAATACCTGGTTCATCACCACCATGGCAGTTGCATCGCCATTTGCATCTACCTCTACACGCACCGGAGTTAAACCTTCGGCAAAATAAATTCCTTCCTCCAGAGCTTTTTCCACTTCTTCATGATTGAGGGTATATGAAGGGCTGTCGATCAGGCGCTTGCGGTAGGCCAAAGTGACGCCCCCCCATGATTTTATAAGCTGAAGAATATTGGGGTTACGTCCCTCGATCGAGGCCAGAGCCCGTTCCGCGCGTATAGCTCGAGCATGACTCAAAAACTCGTCGCCTATAATGGCTTCAGTCGCCGACCACATGCGGCGCAATGCCGCCTCACCCTTTTCTGCTACCAGCATTTCGTAGCGGCAAAGAAATTTCTCAACTTGCACCGGATAATAGGCGAGAGATTCAGTGGCTGTATCAATAGCTGTTAAGCCACCGCCGATTACTACAACCGGCAAGCGAACTTGCATGTTGGCAATGGAGTCAGGCTTGGCGGCACCCGTCAATTGCAACGCCATAAGAAAATCCGATGCAGTGCGAACACCGCATGCCATGCCGTTTGGTATATCGAGCAATGTCGGACGGCCAGCGCCAGCAGCCAGTGCAATATGATCGAAGCCCAGCTCAAAAGCGCTTTCGGCAGTAATGGTTCCACCGAAACGCACACCGCCGAACAGCGCGAACTGTGCGCGCCGTTCCAGCAGCAGGCGAACTATTTTAAGGAAATTCTTATCCCATCGAACCGTAATACCATACTCGGCCACTCCACCAAAACCGGCCATAACCCTGTTATCCAGCGGCTCCCTCAATTCGCTTGCATCATAGACCGGGCTAAATACCACTCGATTACCACCTGCATCTACGCCAGATAAATCGCCCGGCAAGGGTTCGATTTTCAATCCGTCGATACCGGCAACAATATGGCCGTCGTTCATCAAATGATGTGCCAGCGTAAAACCGGCAGGACCCATGCCAACCACAAGTACACGCTTGCCAGTAGCAGCGCGCGGATAGGGGCGACGAATATTAAGCGGATTCCATCGGGTGAGCAGGCTGTAAATTTCAAAGCCCCACGGCAGTTCCAGAACGTCCTTCAATGACCGTGTCTCGGACTGCGGAATATTGACCGGTTCCTGCTTTTGAAAGATGCATGATTTCATGCAATCGTTGCAAATACGGTGACCAGTTGCAGCGCACATTGGATTATCTACAACAATAACAGCTAAGGCACCCAATGCCAGACCGGAAGCTTTAACTTTATGGAATTCTGAGATTTTCTCATCCACAGGACAACCCGCCAGCGGAATGCCGAAGGTGCTTTTCTTAAATGGAGGAGGAACACCCGCAACGCTTTCTTTTTCTCGCAGCCCGATCGAGCATGAGTCCTTGCCTTGTTCATGGCACCAAATGCAGTAATTAGCTTCACCCAAGGCGCCTGCCAAGTCTGTACCTTTATCCGTAAGGGCGAAACCCTCGCGCTGACGCAGATGGCTATCCGCAAGGCGATGCGCGGTATATGAAATATTTTCAACTGGAATGATAGGCACCAAGCGCTGAAAATCGAGCTTGGCAGGAAGCTTGAACAACACACCATGCCCGTGGCGTTTTTTCCCAGCCGTGGTAAGTGCCGCCCAAGCCGCGTAACGCATGGCGGTATCAAGCTTGTCGATATTTTCTGTTTCGGCATCGAGCCAGTCGTTAATGTGCCGGGCAAAAAGCAATTCACTCATTTCACCAGTGATTCCGCCAAAAGCCTGTGATAAAGCTGCTGCGAGGATGTCGCCATCGAAAGCTGCGGCATCAGCTGCCTTGTACTTGTGTATTGCTTTACGCTGTACAAAAATACGTTTGCAGTGGAACAGCGGCGCTAGCTCATGGTGTCGTTCCGCCAACTCGTGTACCGCAATTTGAATATCAAACAATTGACCCAGAAAATCTTCCAGATGCGGAGCCAGATTAATAATGAGCTGTGATTCTTCCAGATGCGTCAGCTGGTCCGGTGCATTACGCGCTGCCGCCAGCCTTTCCGCCAGCAATGGTTCGCCTTCAGCAAGTTCGGCCAGAAAACAAGAGTCGATGCGGGGTAGCCCATCGCAGCTGTAGAGATCTTCAAATTTCATTCCGAATCCCAGTTTTAAAACTGGGGGCGGAGCGACTCCACTATCAGTACCTGTGATACGTTGCTCAGAATTTAAGCTTTCCATGCAGTGCAAACTCCTAAATTTATATGCGCTGTGAACTTAAAGCGGGGAGGTCATCCATCTCGCTGCAAGCGAGACACCTTGCTTACATGCGGACAAAACGTCTGTGCTCCAGTCCCAAGCATATTAAAAAACCCGGCTATACCGGGCAATAATAATTTTAATCAACGTGGGATTATACGATTTTATCTTCGCCACCGCACTGTCATAGCGTGAAAAAGTTATAATTCATTGTTCGCAACCTGAATTATTTTATATGTCCGCCATACAGCTATTACCTGATCTGCTCATCAACCAAATTGCTGCGGGCGAAGTTATCGAACGTCCTGCTGCTGCGCTTAAGGAGATGCTGGAAAACAGCCTGGATGCGGGCGCCACCGAAATCATCGTGCAGCTGGAAGGCGGCGGCGTAAAGCTGCTGCGTGTGCGCGACAATGGTAATGGTATTCCGCCAGAAGAGTTACCGTTCGCCCTGATGCGCCATGCGACCAGTAAGATTGCCTCATTAGCCGACTTGCAGCGTGTCGCCAGCATGGGCTTTCGTGGCGAGGCTTTGGCCAGCATGGCGGCAGTGGCGCAGGTAACGCTCACTAGCCGCAACACGGAAAGCTCACATGCTTGGCAGATTCAATCTGGGGATGGCACACAGAGCGAAGTTATTCCTGCTGCGCACGCTCAGGGCACCAGCGTGGAAATACGCGAACTGTATTTCAACACTCCGGCGCGACGCAAATTTCTCAAGTCTGAAGCCACCGAGCTCGCTTATTGTGAGGAAACTTTCAAGCGCATCGCACTGTCACGCCCGGATGTCGCCTTCAGCCTGCAACACAACAACCGCATGATGTGGCAATTACCCACGCTATCACGCTCAAGCTATGCACCTCTTACGTCGGCTTCCCAGCTTACTGAACTCAGTTGGGAAGAAAAAGCAGATGCATTGCCAAAGCGCATCGAAGCCATGTTAAGCAAAGAATTTGGGCAAAGTGCGGTGCCTGTCTCACGCAAGGCAGCTGGATTGCATTTATATGGCATGGCTTCTCTGCCCGCTTATTCGAAAGCATCACGCGAAGCCCAATATTTTTTTGTGAATGGACGTTTTATCCGCGACAAGGTAGTCGCTCATGCCATCCGACAAGCCTATCAGGATATCCTTCATCACCAGCGTCATCCCGCCTTTGTGCTGTTTTTAGATATGCCGCCAGAATTGGTGGACGTGAATGTGCATCCGGCCAAGAGCGAAGTCCGT
>Ga0209181_10012204_pt1 | contig 10894 bp, 8 predicted proteins | sample MAT05_FD_187208 | JGI IMG/M metagenome (GOLD analysis project Ga0209181, IMG submission 187208) | Freshwater microbial communities from Lake Fryxell liftoff mats and glacier meltwater in Antarctica - MAT-05 (SPAdes) (version 2) | ecosystem: Environmental > Aquatic > Freshwater > Ice > Liftoff...
CTGCAATGCCCAGACCGTTGTTGACGTACGGATAGATGTCTGCCGTCACCTGCTCACCGGCTGAACGAGCCGCTTTGATTCTTGCAATCGCGAGCGGCATCTTTCCCCAATTCTGTTTCCCGGCAGTCTTAAGATGAAAGATATGCACAGGGGCGTGCCCGATACGGCCAATCTCAAGTGATTCTTCAATCGCCTCCAGCAGCTTGTCTCCTTCATTTCTCATATGTGTGTAATACCGACCTCCGTATTCTCCCGCGACTTCGACAAGTGCGGCGATTTCTTCGGTCTCCGCATAAACCGCAGGTGGGTAAATCAGAGCGGTCGAGACTCCGATTGCTCCGGCTTCCATGCCTTCCCGGACCAGCGCCTTCATTTGTGCAAGCTCGTCATCGGTGGGACGTCGATCCACGTCTCCCAGCACAATGCGGCGAACCTGAGTATGCCCTACAGTTTGGACGACATTGATCGGAACGCCCTGCAATTCAACCAGCGTGAAATATTCCGCCATGGTCGTCCAGCCCTTGCGGCGACCTTCTTCGTCACTCAAGGGCGCTGCCGATGCGCCTTCGCCGGCGTTGATTGTCGTAATGCCCTGAGTCAACAGGTTGATAGCTGACTTTGGGTCATCCACCATCGGTGACGCGGTCTGACCCATCATGTCAATGAACCCCGGCGCGACAGTTAATCCGGATGCGTCAATCACGGTCGTCGCGTCCTCGGCCTTGATAATTCCAATCCGCACAATCCGGCCATCATCAATCCCGAGGTCTGCTGCGTACCACGGCGAACCTGTGCCATCAACGATTCTTCCCCCCTTGATCACAATGTCCAGCTTCTCGTCAAATGCAAACGCAGGCAGCGTCCACAGGAAGACAACAGCCAGAATCGATAAACTCGATTGCAACGTTGTTCTCTGGTTCATGTTCAAATTCCCGGTATGCGGCGAGTGAATCGACGGGACGAGTAAATCAGCGTAATGAAGGTGGGCCGCCATTGTCGCGGTCCATGGCGTTCAAATGCAACCGATATCAGCCCAGAAGGCAGGTTGTATTGATCGTGTTTTCCGTCCTATAACCGGGACTATGGGGGTTCTGACTTAGTCACTCAGATCAGTTTTTTGTTGAACCCTGCCTCCTTACTATGCTCAATGCGATCGTCCTGAGCATCCGCTATCGATACGTTCGCAACGGACTGGCGTCACATCTCATTCAGTAAAGGTGGATGGCACTTTGTTTCTCATGCGGTTTTCATGTACCTTGGACATTCATGTCCGAGATCCAGCCAACCAGCGTCCCACAACCTGGAGACAATTGCAGTACAGTAGTTTTTGTTTCGACTGCATTTCACAGCCACACGACGGACATGAATGTCCATCCTACACGCAGAACCGCTCAACGTCGCCTCGACTGCGACGCCATTCGCTCCGCCAACATTGAGCGTGATCGGAGGAATCGAAAGAGGAGATTGTGCTTGTCTATAAAGTAGAATGTCCCCTTATTCCCCCTAAAGTAGAATGTCCCCTTATTCCCCCGTACCCTTATTCCCCCGGAAATTTATCAGATGGCCGCAGGCCGACTGAACGTCCATCCTGGTGAAATGCTTGTCCTTGAAGACAGCGAAACCGGCACCCGCGCCGCCCATGCCGCAGGAGCCTACATCGTGTCAGTCCCGAATCGCCACACCGCCGTCGGCGATTTCAGCATGAGCCGCATGAAGATCGACAGTCTGCATGATGAACGACTGCTGAGTTTGCTGCGACGTAGTTGAAAAACCTGTTCGCGTTGTGGCTTGAGCAGGTAGTGCAAAAGCCTTCAAACCACCGATGTAAAGTCCAATGGCGTGGACTTAAGGCGTAGCGGAAGTCGCCAAGACTTTCGGCACCCCGTGTTTGCAGGGAAAACCGAAACTCTTGGCGAGTTCCGCTACAAGAAAACATCCTAAGTCCACGCCATTGGATGTAAAGTCGTTGGGGAAAAATCGCAGACTGCGACAGCAACATCTCCCAAGTGATGCACGGCTGGAATTGTGCGTCAAAGATTATTTTCTCAAAAATCTATACAAAACTTAGTGCTGGGTCTGGAAGTTTCGATGGCGGTAGCGCAACATGAATGTGCTGAATGTAGTCGCTCGTGGCCCAGTACTTGTGTTTCTGTGAAAGCCGCCGATGCTGGACAATCTGAATTTCGCAAGCCAAGCTCCCAAGCTCCCAAGCTCCCAAGCTCCCAAGCTCCCTTGATTCATCGCAAGGTGAAGGCGAGTCTCAAGTCCGTCATGTGCTGCAGTTCGCTCGTTATCAGCGGAATGTTATGTCCACTCCCCAGCATCCTTTGCGTCATTGGCAAATTCTGTGGCGGTCATGGCTTGTTTTCGCTTGTCAGTTTGGGGTTCCGCATCGGGGGAGCGCCATTTCCAACCCAAGCAACATTTCGGCAGCGGGTTGGCATGGATCCTCTGAGAAAGAAAATTCGTAATCAATGAAGATTTTTTTAGTGTCGGTGGCAGTGATTGGATACGTGTCTCAGCTCGTATATTTGGGTTACGGCGAACTGACATTTGATGATCGTGATGAATCGGCTGGGTGGCTGCAGTTCGTGCAGCCTGTCATTGATCTAGGTACCCTGCGCTGCGGGGAAAAAAAACAATTTGACTTGGTGGTGACGAATACTGGTGGACGAGTTTGCTTTGTTCGGCGTACGCATGCTTCTTGTGGATGTACCTTGGCGGAATTGCCGGAGGATTTACGAGTTTTGGCCGGTGAAAACTTTGCACTTCCCGTAGTGCTCAAACCCGGCAATACACCTGGGAGAATGGCTGTGAGCTTAATGTTGCAATTTGATACTTCCGGTACATCGAATCTTCAATCGCATGTTGTACTGGTCCCGGTAATTGAATGCCAAAATACCGAGCAAGATTCGCGGCTTCTGCCGGTCCCAGATGAGAGATTCAAATGACGCCTCACATCATATTATATCGAACCGCCTGTCGCGTTGCGGCGGTGTTACTTATTGCTTGTCTCATAGAACGTCCGGGGTTTTCCGATGACATCGTTGTCCCGGTCGAATTGAGGCGGCTGATTGAAGGAAGCGATGCGTTGCCACCTCTTGAAGTCGAGGGACGTATCACCACGGAATTGGATTCAGAGTCGAAGTTCGAAGGACGTGTGATCGCCTTTCGTGTGATGGGTGACCGAATTCGCTATGTCAGCTTCTGGGATGAACATCGACCGAATGACACGGTCCTGCCTCACATCTCGGTAGCTTGTGCATTTGATGGCGAATTCCTTCGTCAGGACCCGTGGGGACGACGGGACAATCCTGGATCACGCGAAGCATTCGCGGCGAATCAATGGCGGAAAAACGGTACTGATCGCGACGCATTCGTTGGTTTGTGTAGAACGTGCCTAACCGTCAATCTCAGTCGCTTGGGTTTTGAACTTTCAGCCAGAGTAGTGATGTCAGAGAGAGCTTCCATGGTTGAACGATTATCGAGCTATCTCACTGATGACTCTTGGCACTGCGAGGTTGATTCTGCGGCTGACGATCGACTGCACTTTAGGTTCACACCGGCAGAAGCAAAACCGAAAGGTGCAAAGCACCAGATCAGTCTTGAGTTCAGCAGAAAAACGCGGGAAATTTTTCGCATCGAAATGTTGCACTCCCAACGTCGCGCAGAACATACTTTTGATACAGCTGAATGGGCACAAGTTGTAAAAACACAATGGCAGGCCGTCAAAGCCGCTGATGATCGAAGTCCACTTCACTTTCCTTCCTCAATTGAATTCGAGGAATGGAAAAATGGAAAGCAAGTAAAGGCGGAGCATCTCATGGTGAATTCAGTCAAAGTGGTTCCTCCCGAACAGTTGTCAACCGATTCATTCGGCTGGGCCTCGCTTAAAATGCAGCCTGGTCGAATTACGAATCTCAGTGATGATCCTATGCCGAATTTTCAGGTTTGGGACGGTACGAAATTTCTTGCGGCTCGCGAAGAACCAAAACTACTCGCGGTTCACGAACAGCCAAGGCCCGTAGCAATCGAAGTTTTGGACCCGAAGTGGTATACTGGTCGAAGAGTTCTGTTACTGGTGAATTTGATCTTTGCTCCAGTGGTTTGTTGGTTTCTGTTTCGTCAACTGCGAAAAAACGGGGCACGTCATCGTTGACTGCTGCTGGCGCAGGTTACCTTGTTATGTTTTGGAGAAAAAAATGTCGAGTTACGTAAGTTTAGTTATGGGGGTTGTTTGTTTTGTAACGTCTTTCATTTGCGTAGCCAGAGCGACTACTCTCCCTCCTGAATGCACGGGACAGCGTATGGACTACGGTGATCTTGCAGCACCCGATTGCGGTAAAAATGCCAATCAGTGTGAAAAAATTAACGGAAGTTGCGTTGGCGAAGACATTTCAATTCGCTTAGGCAGTATCCAGTACAAATGTACGTCTGAAGGTGCAGTAGAGGCCAACAAATGCATCAGTTGGCATACATCTGAAATCTGCGGTGATGTCTCTGGCTGTATGCCCGACCCGGACGACGCAACGAAATGCATACCTGATAACACGAACATTCTGCGCTACATCTACTTTAATCAGGCTGGCATCGGCGGAGATTGCACGGTTGTTACAGGTGAGTAGGTATTACGTATCCAAACGTTGGCAAATAGACGGGTGGTAGATGTTGTCATCTGGCCGCAGTCGAACAAGTTTGCCTTTGCATTCGGTTGCCAACTTGTTGACATTAGGGCGATTCCAACCCAAAAAAACGGCGAAGCATCGAGGAAACTTTAACAATCCGAGAATGTGTGTCACCAAACTCAAGCCTTTCGCGCACAGCACCACATCGACCGTTTACCCCAATGCGTCGTGTGGTGTGCTTCTTGGATCGAATCCTCGTTCAAACTATTTTCGTAGTACATCTTCTGCTTTTGTTTCACACGGTCGCAACCTACAGCCCAACCGTGGACGAAACTTCGCACTTGCCTGCGGGGTGGAGCCACTGGCGGTTTGGTCTTTTCGATCTTTATCGGGTGAATCCGCCGCTTGTTGACACGGTGGCGGCTGTGCCATTGTTGTTTTGCGAATTCAAGGAAGACTGGTCACGCTATTCCGTTGAGAAAAACTCGCGGCGGGAATTTTTCATCGGGAAACAGTTTGTTGATGTCAACGGTTCTGATTCCATTCGGCTGTATCGTTACGGGCGATTCGCCTGTGTTTCATTTAGCCTGATCGGTGCGATTTCAGTGTATTGGTTCGCCCGCCAACTTTACGGGCAATCCAGTGGCATTGTGGCGTTATGTTTGTGGTGTTTCTCGCCGAATGTCCTGGGCAACGCAGCGATCATCACTCCGGATGTGGCCGGTGGGGCGTTGGCGATTCTGGCGGCCTTTGCTTTTTGGCGGTGGTTGAATTCTCCTGACTGGAGTCGGGCGCTGGTGGCGGGACTGACGTTGGGGTTGGCGGAGTTGGCAAAGACGACGTGTGTGATTTTTTATGTGGTGTGGCCGGTGATGTGGATCATCTGGCGTTGGCGGGCGAATTCTCGGCGAGCGGAGGGTGTCAACCCTCCGGTACGTTGCGATGAGCAAACATCCGGGCTGGGAGTGAAGGGCAACGTTGTGAAGGAGTTAGAAACGTCAGAACTCGCGACGTCCCACTCATCCGGCCTGTCGGCCACCTTCTCCCCCTCCAAGGGGAGAAGGGACTCCACGAGCGCTGTAACGCACGCTGCGATAATTCCTGCAACGCATCGTGTGGCGAGGCACACTGTGGGGCAGTTGATCGCGATTTTGGTGCTGGGGATTTATGTCACCAATCTGGGTTACCTGTTTGATGGCTCTTTTCAACAGATGAAAGATTATCAGTTCGTCTCGCACGCGCTGGGTGGTCCGACGGCGAATCATGCGGAACCGAATAATCGGTATCGCGATTCGATCCTTGGCTACATCCCGGTGCCGTTTCCCGTGGATTACATTCACGGGATCGATCTGCAGAAGCTGGATTTCGAAGGTGAGCGTTGGTCGTATGCTGGCGGTGTGCAACAGAAGCGAGGCTGGTGGTGGTGGTACTTGTATGCGATGGCGGTGAAAGTGCCGCATGGGACGATGCTGCTGGTGGTGATGGCGGGAGTTGCGTCGTGGGTGAGACTAGGAACACAGGCGGAAGAAGCAGTGGCACTGGCGAGCCGGGGATGTCAATCTCCGGATTCTTCGGACAGTCTTGAGGACGAGACCAGCAGCAGTATCAGGGGACTGACGTCCCCCGCTCGCCGGGATGATCGAGTGATCAAGAGGCGTGGTGATTGGCTGGTGTTGATTCCAGCAGTGTGTATTCTGGCGCTGGTGAGTTCTCAAACCGGGTTTTCGAGATACTTCCGCTATGTGTTGCCGGCATTCCCGTTTGTGTTTGTCTGGGCCAGTCGCGTGGCGCAGCCGCATTTGCTGAAACATCGCTGGTGGAAGGGATTAGTTGCGTTTGCTCTGCTGTGGAATGTGTGGTCGTGTGTGAAAGTCCATCCGCATCATCTGGCGTTTTTCAATGAAGCGTCCGGTGGTTCTGACAACGGGCATTGGCATTTGCTGGATGCCAATGTGGACTGGGGTCAGGCAAACCTAGCGTTGAAACACTGGGTGGATGAGCGGGCCGAACAAGTCGGTCGGCGGGAGCCCGTTTATCTGTCGTGTTTCGGAGTGGACATGGGTATGAAGTTGGAAGATTTGGGTTTGAAGGGCAAGCCAGTTCCAATGAAACTCGACCCGGAAACGCAGATGAATAAATCACTGCCGATCAGTGAACTTCCGGCAGGGTTGTATGCCATCAGTGTGAATCATTTGCATGCGTATCGGCATCGTCAGACAGGCGAACCGGACTGTTCGGAGTTTTTACAATTGAAGCCGATTGCAATTGTCGGTTCGGCGATTCAGATTTTTGAACTGCCTGTGGACAGTCAGTCTGAACGGTTTTGAGATGGCGAGCCGAGAGTTTTACAATGTCGAGGAATCACTTATCGATAGTGTCTTTAGTGGCATTGATTGTTGCGTCGATATGGGCGTTTCGGACGTATTTGGCAGTGCCGGAATTGAACGTCGGTTTACAGCGAGTGGAGTTTGAGACTACGTCGAGTTCGAATTCGGCAGCAATGATCGGCGTTCCGCACGATGATGCGAAGTCGTTGAGGCCCGTACTCTTGTTTCTCAACGGTGTCGGTGAAAACGGGGACGATGGCTTGTTTCAGATTAGTAACAACTTCGGTCAGGATCTCTGGCGACGGCGCGGGAACTTGCCTTTCTTAGTTGTTTGTCCGCAATGCTCGACAGGAGGCCGATGGGCACCGGACAGCAACGACGGAATTGCGGCGATGGAGATCCTGGATCAGGCAATTGCTCAGTATTATGGTGATCCTGACCGTGTCTTTGTCACAGGGCCATCGTCTGGAGGCGTTGGAGCATTGGCCTTGGCATCGGCGTTTCCCGAACGATTTGCCGGGGTTGTTTCGGTTAGCACAACATCTCCCGGAGATCCGCAGCGGCTTGGTGCCGCTCGTATGCCGATTTGGGTCTTCTTTAATTCCGGTGATTCACCCACGATGTCGGCGGAAGCCGAGATGACACGACAGAGCTGGCTGCATGCCGGATTGAGTCCGCTTGTCAGTGAACTACCCGGACGTGATCATAATGCCTGGGATCCCGCGTACGCTCCACCAGCGATTTACAACTGGATGCTCCGACTTCCTCCAGCGTCTGAACGTTGCACGCAACCATATAAGCTTTGCACCCCGCTTCCGGCTTCCAGTGAGTCTGCAGCCAACAGTATGTCACTTGCGTCTTCCAATAACTCGGAGCTGCATGTTCAAATATGGCTGGACGACACATCTGCGATAGAGGTCGCTTTAATTTCGGCAACCAATTCCGACGCGGCCACAGTGAACAATCCTCGATTCCTGCTGGAGCTTGCTGATGTCGGAACAGGAGAATGCCTTCGCGCCGAAGCACAGCGGACTCTGAAGAATGGTTGGAACGACATACGGTTGCATCGCAGCCAGCAGCGAATCCAGGTGTTTTTGAACGGATGGCTGGGTGCGGATCTGCCGGATAGAGAACTGGCTGAATCGTGCATCTGGAAAATCTGCTCCCGAGATTCGAACGTCGTAAAGATCCAAAATATTCGTCACCGAGTCGCTTCCCTGCAACAAGCTCGACCTGACCTTCCCAGTGGAATACCAGCGACGGAAAGTGATTCGAACCAACTCGCCGATCGAAAGACGGCTACTCAGCGCGATCGAGAGTATTCATGGCGTGTCGTGCGTGATAGCCGACTGTCTGACTACGGAGGTGGTATCGCTGCGGATGAATATGCCGGCAAGTGCGTCATCGGCGACAGGAATTCTGTCACGACAATGTCGGTTCGCGTACTCCTGAATACTATTATTGGCGAGTCGGTCTTCAACGATGCCCCCGCGATAGCTCGGCAAGAATTCCGCGTATTTCTGCTCAACAATCAGATGAGAGGAAACCAGGACGCTCCCGTTTGGAAGTCGAAGCGATTCGTGACACAGCATGGTGAGACACCGAAACTGAGAGGGGCTCGGAGCGGACTTGATGAAGTCTTACTTCTGGCACCACTTCTGGCGTTCGCCACTGACCGTGTCGTGAAATTCTGCGACTGGACGAGGACTGAAAAAACGATACGCTCGCCGAGCCAAAACATTGCAGCTTGGTCGATATCGAGAACCACCATCGGTGACGTCGAAGAAATTTGGTGTGACCAAGCGGCAAATAATTGTGTCGTGCGCTGGATTGAGAGAGGCGTTCACGGCGTGACACGTCAAATCGACTTTCATCGCAGCGGCGACAAGGCCCTCGATCAGATCGACGGATGGACGGCGCTTGTCATGCATCCGTCCGGACAAGTTTTGGACTTTCAAACCGTGACGGTGACCAGAACAAAGGCGATCCCTCATGATTGACGGCTGGTATGTTAAAACGAGGGAGGGGATTCTGGGGCCGATCACGTCCGCCGAACTGAGATCGTTTGCTGACAAGAGTGTCTTGCCGGAGGACACACTGGTTCGACAGGGCGTGGCGGGCAAGTGGCGGGCAATTCGAGATGTTGCTGCGGTGGAAATGACAGGATCGGTTGCCGATCCCAGTGCAGCAGCGGCGAAGATTCTGCAGGGGACAAATCGGTCTGTAGGCTTTGGAGGTTCGAGTGGAGGCAAGCGACAGCTTCAATCGGGTGTCATCGCACACATCGCAGAACTGCTTTCAAATTGGGTGTCCTCCGCCGCAACCGGTCTCTTGTACCCGGTTTTCTGGATCTGGAGAAAGCTGGAGCCGTGGAAGAAGCCACTGACTATTACATGCCTGTTGCTCGTATCGTTTGCATTGCCAGCGTATCCGTGGTTGCTCTTACAAACAACTCGCACCCCCGCGCAGCTCTACGCGCGACTTGAACCCATTTGGGAGCAGGTTCAGACGGATCGAGAACAGTCAAACGGGCCGGTGTCCAATGATGTACTGCTTCAGGAATTGGCAAGTATCACATTGCATGTCGAGCGTCGGCGTTCGCTGACGCATCCACAAAGTCTTTACTGCTTACTGTGCGGGCATGACAACGAAACGGCAATGGCATTGGCCGATATCCATCGACTGGCAACCAAAGATCTTCCGGCGGCAATGACTGCTGGTTCAAACATCTCGTTGGTACGCGATCAGGCCATTGAGCAGCAGTTGGAGTCTGTGTACGGGCATTTGACAAGCCCGATCAGTCCCTACCTGCCTCAACCGTCGGCTCAGGCAATGCGGAGCCGTTATCGAGCACAATCGTCCGCGTCTTCGAAGGTGCCCACAAATCAGTCATTGCTGACTACGACGAACGCGATTGTTCTTGTTGACGCAATTCTCGTGCTCGCCGCCGTTGTGTACTGGCGTCGATCAAGGTTAACATCCTGAATCGGTTAACAGGAGAGTTTTATGTTACGATCGTCTGCTCGCCGATGTCACGGTTTCACGATTATTGAACTGCTGGTTGTGACAGCCGTAGTATCGGTGCTGATTTCGCTTTTGCTGCCAGCGGTGCAACAAGCTCGTGAATCAGCCCGTCGAACTCAATGTCAGAATCAGCTTCGCCAACTTGGTCTGGCGCTGCATTCCTATCACGAGATTCACAGTGCTTTTCCAATCGGCGGTCAAACGGCAAATGAACTGAGCTGGCATATTTCTATTCTGCCAATGATTGAACAGGTCGCCATTTTTGAACAGTTTTCAATGAATTCCGGCTCCTATCTTGCGAGTGGAAAAAATGATCCACACGGGTTGCGGCGCATTGGCATGTTCTTGTGTCCTAGTGGGGTCGTTGAGCATTCGATTTCGAAAGGCGATGTCGTCGGTGAAACAATCACATACACGTGCCACTACTACGGGATTATGGGGCCAAAAGGTGATCGTCCACACGGAGGAGTCTATGACGTCGACGAGTCAACTCCCGGCTATGGAGACTACAATCGACATGGCCTGTTCACGCGGGATGCCGTTCGCAGCTTCCGCGACATCTCCGATGGCACCTCGAATTCCCTTGCAATCGGCGAAATCTCCTGGCGAAGCGCGAACTCCTATCGTTCGTGGGTTCGCGGCGCGAACTCCAGTCCCTCCGGAAGCCCGATATCCGGGTGCAAGAATGTCCAGTCGCCGATCAATCGGGATTTTTACAACGAGGCTTCTTCGGGAACACAAAACAATTTCAACAGCGTGTCTCTTGGCAGCGAACATCCCGGTGGCACGAATGCTGTCAGTTGCGACGGCAGCGTGCGATTCTATTCGGAGGTGATGGATACTGTTGTCCTGCGCAGCCTATCCAGTATCAACGGTGGCGAAACAGAACTGTAGCTGTTGACTAGCGCATTTGAAGAG
>Ga0209181_10012205_pt1 | contig 10894 bp, 8 predicted proteins | sample MAT05_FD_187208 | JGI IMG/M metagenome (GOLD analysis project Ga0209181, IMG submission 187208) | Freshwater microbial communities from Lake Fryxell liftoff mats and glacier meltwater in Antarctica - MAT-05 (SPAdes) (version 2) | ecosystem: Environmental > Aquatic > Freshwater > Ice > Liftoff...
TGGAGAACCGCATTACCTGAGGTATTAAAGTTTGTAACAGAAAGTTTTCATCGGTAGTAATCTGGAGCAATGCGATTTCTTGATATGGTTGGTCATGGTTTCAAAATAGAGAGTCGTATATGTGTCTTCGCAATTGATTGGAGCCCCAGCTTAGTTTCATTTAGTTAGATATTTTTTGTTCCATCGGAATAAATGGGTAGAAAATCCAACCCAATTTAAGTTGTGTTCCGTAGGAACGCAATGTGTTATAAAACACAATCCACCTAAAGTTCTTAACGGAACAAAAAATCAAAATGACAGACACCCGTGCTACCCGTATATTACTTCTGCGAGGCAGTGCTTCAGCCTATCAAATTATTTTAACGCAAATAGAAAAACGACCAATCAATTTGAAACGGTATCATGTATTTTCTTTCACTTCATACTCCTTTCTGAATTGCGTTGGTGTCATTTTTTTTACATGTTTAAACTGTTTGCTAAAGTGTGCCCAGCTATTGTAACCGCTTTCATAACATATTTCCATCACAGGTTTGTTGGTGCCTGTTAATAGTTTACAGGCATGGCTAATTCTTAAATCCTGTATAAAATCAAAGTAGGTTTTTTTGATGTTCTTCTTAAAAAAACGGCAAAAGGTTGGGATACTCATTGCAGCTACATCTGCTACCTGCTCTAAGGTGATGGGGGTGAGATATCGCTTGAAAGAGAAGTCAATTATTTTTTCAATTACCGGGTTGATGTTGCTATTATTAGAGGCGAAATTTTGTGTGAGTGTGATGTAGTTTGATGTAGTACTTAATTTATGAAGACAGTTGAGCAGCAACGACATTCTTTGAAATCCTTTCAATGTTTGCAGTTCATAAATGATGGTTGTCATTTCCTTCTTAAGTTTCGGGCCAATTTGAATGCCGTCATTTCTTATTAATAATTGCTGTAGGTTTTTAATCTCGGGTAACAGCAGGAATTCTTTACCCAAAATATCGGGTTTAAAATGCAACACCTCCGAACAGCCGGTCATTTTATGGTGCTGCTTTTTAAACCAATGGGGCAGGTTGCCGGCTATAAAATAGATATCACCGGGTTTAAATTCGCCAATGTAATCGCCAATCATTGCGGTGCCATGGCCTTCTGAAATCAATATGAGTTCAAACTCTTCGTGCTTATGCCAGTTGGTTTCAAAAATTGGGGTCCGGTAGCTTCTGCAGGCAAATGACTGTTGTTCTTCCAGGTGTATTTTTTGAATCAGTGTTTTCATGCCATTGATTTAATTTAACTGCTATCTTATCAGTAATTATGCATAAAAATATATATAACTGACAAGATAGGATATTTTATTTTATAGATAGCAGTTGTATCCAGTTGAAAAATAGTGAAACTTTACACTAATAAAAACGATTGTATTAAAACACTACGATTATTAAAATTGCTTTATGTTATTATTAGGTATCGATATAGGAACTTCCTCCATTAAAGTGGCCATCGTAGATGCGCACTCCCAACAATGCATTATCACGGTGCAATACCCCGATGAAGAAACCGGCATCACTTCTTTGCAGAAAGGATGGGCCGAACAGAGTCCGGAAATGTGGTGGGAAAACGTGCAGCAGGCTATTTTAAAAGCGCATGCGACTAACAAATACAATCCTTCCGATATTGGTGCCATTGGTATTGCTTACCAGATGCATGGACTGGTTTGTGTTGATAAAAATCAGGAGGTGTTGCGTGACAGTATTATCTGGTGCGACAGCCGTGCAGTAGAAATCGGTAACAAAGCGTTTGATGCCATTGGCCATGAAAAATGCCTGCAACATTTGTTGAATTCGCCGGGGAATTTTACTGCAGCCAAGCTGGCCTGGGTAAAAGAAAATGAACCGGAGCGTTATGCTTTGATTGATAAGATTATGTTGCCTGGTGATTTCGTTGCAATGAAACTGACTGGCGAAATTACTACCAGTATCTCCGCATTGAGTGAAGGTATTTTTTGGGATTTTAAAGAGCAGGAATTATCAAAAGATGTGTTCAACTATTTTGGATTTGATACTGCCTTGATTCCTGAATTAAAAGATGTATTTACACCGCACGGAACGGTTCATTCAACGGTTGCCAATCACTTGTTGCTAAAGGCTGGAATTCCGGTAACTTATAAAGCAGGCGATCAGCCGAATAATGCTTTATCGCTCAATGTACTGGATCCCGGTGAAGTAGCTGCTACCGCAGGAACTTCAGGTGTTATTTATGGCGTAAGCGATCAGTTGGTATATGATCAAAAATCAAGAATCAATAGTTTTGCGCATGTTAATTTTTTAGAAGAACAAAAAAGAATCGGTGTTTTATTGTGCATCAATGGAACAGGGATTTTAAATAGTTGGATTAAAAAAATCACCGGCAGTCAGTTAAGCTATAGCCAGATGAACCATGCTGCTGCTGGTATTGAGCCGGGCAGCAACGGTTTGCGCATGTTGCCGTTTGGCAATGGAGCAGAACGGATGCTGGAGAATAAAATTGTGCAAAGCCATATTCACAACATCGATTTTAATGTCCATGGTCCGGCGCATTTGTTTCGTGCGGCGCAGGAAGGTATTGCGTTTGCATTCAGGTATGGTTTGGATATCATGCGGGAGAATGGCATGCAGCCTTCAGTGATTCGTGCTGGGAAAGCCAATATGTTTTTGAGTGATGTGTTTACCAGTTGTTTTGTAAATGCTACGAACGTGCCGGTTGAATTGCATGATTGCGATGGAAGTGTGGGTGCTGCCAAAGGTGCCGGTATTGGGGTTGGTTTTTATGCTACGGCAAAGGAAGCATTTACCAATGCAGCGCCGCTGAATTTAGTAGAGCCAACGCAGGCAAAAGTGTATGATGAATTGTATGGTGAATGGAAATTACTAACCCCCATCCCCTAAAGGGGAGTTCTGCGGATAGTATGCTGTTTTAAAGTGACTTTTTAGAAGTTTTTTTGTTTGGGCTTTTAAACGTTGATTAAGCCGCAGTGGCAAATGTGATTTTGTTAATAATCATTTTTTTTAAAAAGGATTATTAATCACTTTTTTACAGTTGTTCGTAAATGAGAAGGTAGCCTTCTGGTTGAATAGTTGTTCGAAATAGCGTTTAGGCGTTTAAAATAAAAATAGGAAACATAAATCAATTATAGATCTAAAAATTAAAATGTATGTCAGTTATAATCGGAAACAAAGAGTTTTTTAAAGGCATTGGCCAGGTGAAATTTGAAGGCTTGGAAAGTGATAATCCATTGGCCTATCGCTGGTATGATGAAAATAAAATAGTAGCTGGTAAACCCATGAAAGAGTATCTGCGGTTTGCCTGTGCCTACTGGCATTCTTTTGTGGGCAATGGTGCAGATCCTTTTGGAGAGGCAACGCATTTGCATCCCTGGAACGAAAAATCAGATGCAGTGGAACGAGCCAAAGATAAAGCGGATGCAGCTTTTGAATTTATTACAAAACTGGGATTGCCGTATTATTGTTTTCATGATGTGGATGTGGTAGATTATACCAATGATGTGTTGGACAATGAAAAAAGATTACAGGCAGTAACTGCTTATTTAAAAGAAAAGCAAGCCGCCAGTGGGGTGAAATTGTTGTGGGGTACAGCCAATTTGTTTTCTAACCGCCGGTACATGAATGGTGCTTCTACCAATCCTGAATTTCATGTGTTGGCACATGGTGCTGCACAGGTGAAAGCTGCTCTGGATGCAACGATTGAACTGAAAGGTGAGAATTACGTTTTCTGGGGTGGCCGTGAGGGTTATATGAGTTTGCTGAATACAAACATGAAAAGAGAGAAGGAACATTTAGCCAGGTTTTTACATACTGCAAAGGACTATGCCAGAAAGAATGGTTTTACCGGAACCTTCTTTATTGAGCCAAAACCTTGCGAACCAAGCAAACATCAATACGATTACGACTGCGAAACAGTGATTGGCTTTTTACGTCAGTACGATTTGCTGAACGATTTTAAAATCAATATTGAAGTAAATCATGCAACGCTTGCAGGGCACACATTTACGCATGAGCTGCAGGTTGCTGCGGATGCGGGAATGCTGGGCAGCATGGATGCCAACCGTGGAGATTATCAGAATGGTTGGGATACCGACCAGTTTCCTAACAACATCAATGAGCTGGCAGAAGCCATGTTGATTATTTTGGAAGCCGGTGGATTTGCAGGTGGCGGAATTAATTTTGATGCCAAGATCAGAAGGAATTCTACGGATGCGGCTGATTTGTTTCATGCGCATATTGGTGGTATGGACACATTTGCAAGGGCATTGATTGTTGCGGATAATATTTTGAATAAAAGCGATTATAAAAAATTACGCTCCGACCGCTATGCAAGCTATGATGGTGGTGAGGGTAAAGCATTTGAAGAAGGAAAATTATCACTGGAAGAACTTCGTGACTTTGCAATTGCCAATGGCGAACCAGTTACTATCAGCGGTAAGCAGGAGTATTTTGAAAATATTGTTAACAGGTTTATTTAGGGTTGAAGGGTGAAAGTTGAAAGTTAAAGGCTATTTGCTGCACGGTAACTGGTAGTATTCGGTTTGATGTCTCGTCTGACCGGATACATTTAAAGGTTCAGGTTTCAGGATTGAAGGTTGAAATTTGCAGGTTCCAGACTCAGCAATTAATTGTAACAATTTAAAAATAGATTATTCAAAACAAAGGCGTCAGGATCAGGGAAGAATGTTTTTACTTTCCTGGTTTTAATATCCAAAATCAATCATATGGACAAGACAGAAAGCGGAAGTAAATTTTATATTTTCGGAATTACTCTGGTAGCCACCCTGGGTGGGTTATTATTTGGTTACGACACAGCGGTTATTTCGGGTGCGGTAGATTCATTAAAAATGGTTTTCCATTTAGACGAAGCTCATTTTGGCGGAATGGCTACCTTCTATCACGGGGCAACCGTTTCCAGTGCGCTGATCGGTTGCATTATCGGTAGTGCTATCTCCGGCGTATTTGCAACTAATTTTGGGCGTAAAAATTCGCTACTGATTGCTGCCATTTTGTTTTTTGTTTCGGCTTTGGGAGCAGCCTACCCCGAAGTTTTCTTTTTTACAAAAGGGGATGGTTCTGTTCCTGTTCTCATAGCATTCAATGTCTATCGCATTATTGGTGGTATCGGTGTTGGATTGGCCTCGGCTATTTGCCCAATGTATATTGCCGAAATTGCCCCTGCCGAGATTCGGGGTAAACTGGTTTCCTGGAACCAGTTCGCCATTATTTTTGGTATGCTGATCGTGTATTTTGTAAATTATTTTATCACAACAGGAGAAACTACGGAATGGATTGATGCCACCGGATGGCGCTATATGTTTGCCTCCAATGCCGTACCTGCTGCTTTGTTTGGTATCTTATTGTTCCTTGTTCCGGAAACTCCCCGTTTTCTTGCGTTGGCGGGTAAACAGGAAAAAGCCTTCAATGTTCTTTCAAAAATAAATGGTTACATTAAGGCCAGCGAAATTTTACAGGACATCAGGGATTCTGCTCACGAAAAGGTTGAAAAAGTGCTGGCTTATGGTTGGAAAGTGTTGATCATCGGAATCCTGTTATCGGTTTTCCAGCAGGCGGTGGGTATCAACGTAGTGCTTTATTATGCGCCTACCATTTTTAAAGGCCTGGGTTTCGGCAGCGATGCAGCCATGTACCAAACCGTGATCATGGGCTTTATCAATATTATATTTACCCTGGTGGCCATCTTTACGGTTGATAAATTTGGGCGTAAACCCTTGCTGATCATTGGTTCGGTGGGAATGGCGATTGGCATGTTTGCCATCGGCCTGCTGGCTTACCTGCAAATTTTCGGCATAAGCACGTTGATATTCATTGTTATTTATTCGGCTTCGTTTATGATGTCGTGGGGCCCTATTTGCTGGGTATTGATTTCCGAAATTTTCCCGAATACTATTCGTGGAAAGGCAGTTGCCATTGCGGTTGCAGCACAATGGATTTCAAATTTTATTGTTTCGTCCAGTTTTCCGGCATTACAATCTGTAAGTATGACATTTACTTACTGCCTGTATGGAGTAATGAGTATTTTGTCGGCCATCTTTGTTTGGAAAATGGTGCCCGAAACAAAGGGAAAAACTTTGGAAGATATGAGCAAACTCTGGAGGAAATAAGAAGACTGCTGGTTTGCGCCAGTGTGATGTCAACATTTATTTGTCAGGGATGAATTTTCCGGGTTACACACCCTTTGACGGTGACCGATAAGGAATATTCATGAATTGAGCTTCACTTCTTATGTGACATGACACTAGCTGGCTCTAACATTATATTTATCCCGGTTCCTGAAGGAATACCGTGACGATTTTTTATTGTAAAGCACCCTGCCATCAGGCAAAGTAATGTAGTAAAGATATAGGTTTACATTGAACTGCATAATGTAGGGGTGCACCGGAAATTGTCGCAGTAACAAATGGTCGGTAATGGACATCCACCATGGGCTGAGAAGATAACTTCATTTAAAGAATATTAAAAAGACTCCGAACAAAAGAGATTTCGATATAGTTGAAATCTTATGACCATCAACCATGAACCATCAACCAGTCACCTTCAGTTATGACGTTTCTCTTCGACCTTAATGGCACCATGATTGATGATATGCATTATCACATCAAAGCATGGCATGGTATTTTAAATAGCCTTGGAGCCAACATCAGCATGTCACAAATGAAGGAAGAATGCTATGGTAAAAATGATGAATTGCTGGAACGGATATTTCCTGGCAGGTTTTCTACGGCAGAAAAAAATGTGATGTCATTTGAAAAGGAGCGTGCTTACCAGGAAGCCTATAGGCCGGAGCTGGCACTGATAAAAGGATTGCCGGATTTTTTGAAAAGAGCGAATGAACATTCCATACAAATGGCCATAGGTTCCGCAGCCATCATGTACAATATCGATTTTGTGTTGGATGGATTGGATATCCGGTCTTATTTCAATGCGCTGGTAAGTGCGGATGACGTGGTCTTTAGTAAACCACATCCCGAAACCTATTTGAAATGTGCCGGTTTGCTGGGGGAGGATACCAAGAATTGCATCGTGTTTGAAGATTCGCCTAAAGGTGTGGAAGCGGGTGCCAATGCAGGTATGCAGGCGGTGGTGCTTACTACTATGCATACGAAAGAGGAATTTAACCAGTACAACAATATCATTTGTTTTGTGGATGATTACGAGGACGATCAATTGAATGTATTGTTGAACAAATAAATGAATGATAACATTCAATCATTTAAACTGAAAAAGATAAAATTTTGAACGGGTAATCCAAATTGGGTTACCTGTTTTTTTTATGGTATTTGCCATCAGCTTTTTATAAAATGATTTCAGCAAATAAAAAACTTGTTTCATAAAAACTAACTTGCAACATTATCACCAGTTTTTTATTTAACCATGAAAGAAATAAAGTCAATCATTGCCGCTTATGATAAAATTGACCGGGCAACTACACAGGCTGCGTTGGCAACAGTGGTAAGGGTAGAGGGTTCATCTTACCGCCGCACTGGTGCAAGAATGCTGGTGATGGATAACGGAGAATGGGTAGGTGGAATCAGCGGCGGTTGTTTGGAAGGCGATGCTTTAAAACGTGCAAGACTAGCCATTGCAAAATCAACACCTACAGTAATTACTTACGATACAACAGAAGGCGACGACTTTCAAATTGGCGTAGGGCTGGGATGTAATGGTATTATTGATGTATTGTTTACGCCATTAGATTTCTGCGATCAAAATAACCCGGTCGAAGTTTTAAAATCATGCATTAGTGCGGCCAGGCAAACGCATATAATTATAACTGTTACTTATTTACAAGGCGATTGGAAAGCGATATCGCCGGGTGCGGTTATCAATTATACCGGTGAAACAAGTTTGTCGGTTTTTGAAAATAAGTTGGTTGAAGCACAACTGGTGAAACATATAGCCGTGCAATTAACCGAAAATAAATCATCACCTAAATGTATTTTGGTGGAGGAAGGTAATCGCCTCGAAGTATTCATCGAAATTTTGCCGCCAGAAATAAATGTGGTGATCATGGGGTTCCAATATGATGTGTATCCGCTCAGCAGGTTGATAAAGGAACTTGGCTGGATGGTAACCATTGTTGCCAATCCGCAAAAGATTAATACCCATATCGCCTCAGTTGCGGATAGAGTGATAGCACCTGAATTTTTTGGAAAGCTACAGATCGACCAGCACACCGTTATCATTTTAATGTCGCATGACTTTAAAACAGATAAGTACAATTTGCCCTTAGTCCTCGCAACAGCAGCACCCTATATAGGTATGCTGGGACCAAGGGTACGTTCCGAAAAAATATGGGGGGAGTTGGAGGAAGAAGGTGTTTCGTTATCAACCGAAGACAAGAATCGTATTTATGCACCCATTGGTTTAGATATTGGTGCTGTTACACCGGAGGAAATAGCCTTGTCACTGGCAGCGGAAGTGAGAGCAGTATTGTCAAAAAGGGTGGGCGGTTATTTACGCCTGCGAAAAATAAGTATGCATGACCGGGAGTAAGGTGAAATTGCGCTTACAGACTTTTGAATTTCTGCCGCAATACCTTCAATTATTGAGATAGACTGCTTGCTTATAAAATACCAGCTTGTGAATTTGAAAGTGGTTGAAAAGTACAGCGAGTGCTGTTTAAGTGACAGGGAAGTAATATTTCTTACGTTTGCTGCATCTGATACGGATCGTATTTTTTACAAGCTAATTTTGGCAAAATTTCTTTTCATTTCTTTTTGATATTCGTATGCTTGTTCGGGATGGCTGATATTTTGCATCCACCTACGAGAGTGTAAAAGGAAAACTGTTTTGACGCCTTTTTAGCCGTTCTGTCTATCCTTTACCTTACCCTTCTGAATTTTATAAAAGAGATATTTTATGCCAGGTATGAATCTTGCAACTTTTTTACAGAAACATGTAACAATAGGCATTTTAATACAGCCACCTTTATGCTTCACCAATTTATTTAATTAAGTGTTTTTAAATGTCATCTGTTTATAGAGATATTGTACGCATTGTTTAGCAGCTACTATCAAAAAATGGTTGATATTTTTTACACTGTCAAATCAAAAAGAGTATGAAAAAATTTATAATAATTCCTGTATTGGCAATTGTATCGCTACAGGCTTGTGTATCAAAAAAAATATTAAAGCAATCTCAGATGGAAACAGCCGCTTTGAGACAGGACAGTATGGATTTGGCAAACAAAAATGCTTCGTTGAATGGTAATATTTCGGTATTGGATAAAAACATTTCAACATTGCAGGCCAACATTAAATCGTTGAATGGTGAAGTATCAAGTTTGAGTAATCAAAATGGTCAATTGGGGCAACAAACAGCCACTCAGCAAAACCAGTTAGCTAAAACGAAAGAAGAATTGCAGGACCAACAGCAAAAGCTAATGCGCTTACAGTCTTTACTGGAGCAGCAAAAAGCCCAGGGTAAATTGTTGAAAGATAAAATGGCCGAGGCTCTTAAGGGGTTCAGTTCGAATGAACTTACGGTGGTGCAAAAAAATGGTAAAGTGTATGTAAGCCTTTCTGAAAATTTGTTATTCCCATCCGGTAGTGCGGTAGTAAATCCAAAAGGAGTTGATGCCTTGTCGAAGCTTGCAGCCGTACTCAATTTAAATAGTGACGTAGCCGTAAATATTGAAGGGCATACAGATAGCATTCCTATCAGGGGGCGTTTTAGTGACAACTGGGATTTGAGTACAGCCCGTGCCAATTCGATCGTTCGGGTGCTTGTAAACAATTACAAAGTAGATCCATTGAGAGTGATTGCTTCTGGCCACAGTTATTTTGATCCGCTTCAAGCCAACTCAACCGCTGAAGGAAGAGCGAAGAACAGGAGAACAGAAATCATCTTATCTCCAAAATTGGATGAGATGTATAAGTTGATTGGGATGTAGCGATAATAGCATCATTTACAAGATGTATCGGTTTTACACGTATGAAAATACATAATTAAAAAAAGGCATTTACAGTTAAATATTTACTTGTAAATGCCTTTCTTGTTTAAAGGTTTGTTGGTGGTTGTTAAGAACAGCGCCGCCACTGAAACAGGATATAATTCGGATGTATTTATTTTTAATAAAATGATTAAAAGATGCAACCTTTAGGGAGGGTAGCTTATCTCGTGTATTGCAGGGACATTATTAAACTCAACAAATTCCTGATAAAGAAAAATGCTGAAACATCAAATGCGTAAAAGTTTTTGCTCAAGCGGATGTTGCGATTATCCCACAGGCGCAGGACTCCGTCCTGTGTCTTCCCTGTTACTACGCTATAAATTTTGTACTGGTAGCAAAAACAAATACCATTTTACGAAACCTATTTTACCGTGTTGAGATTTATATTTTTACAAATAATTTAGTATGAGTATCAGGAAGAAGTTTATAGATAAAGAAGCGGTAATTTTTACAACTTCAACAGTTATTTTTTTCGCTGTTAGTATGTCCTAAAAAAATATCAGCTATCTCAATACGCCGCTGTTGCGTCTCCGACCAACGGCTGAAGTACTAACAAGAAAAGAGCGTTGCGTTTACTAACACAAGTTGCATTGTGTTTTTCCGCTCTGGTTAGTAGGTCCTTAAAAGAAGTAATTCAAAAAGGCGCAGCAATCGCCGAAGAGTAAATATTCGTTGCACTTGATTAACCCAACGGCTTTGTATATGAAAGCAAAACAACCCTACCTTCCAATACACCCAATGATAACTATACAGACAAGCTACAATTTGCCGGGCATGAAGAAGGCAGGATAAGGGCATTGTATGATAATTCAGCCCTGCCGAATACCATCACCGGGTTTGCGTATGACTACATGATAAAAGATCATTTGGGGAATGTAAGGATGGTGCTTACAGAAGAGTT
>Ga0209181_10012212_pt1 | contig 10891 bp, 8 predicted proteins | sample MAT05_FD_187208 | JGI IMG/M metagenome (GOLD analysis project Ga0209181, IMG submission 187208) | Freshwater microbial communities from Lake Fryxell liftoff mats and glacier meltwater in Antarctica - MAT-05 (SPAdes) (version 2) | ecosystem: Environmental > Aquatic > Freshwater > Ice > Liftoff...
CTCCAGATTTGGCCATAGAGATTGACATTACATCTCGAACCCATCCTCAAACCTATGCCGCCTTGGGTGTGCCAGAACTATGGCGACGCGAGAGCGGTCTGATTCAGGTTTATGCCTTGCAGGCTGGAGTCTATCAGGAAGTCGAAGATAGTCCTACGTTTTTGGGGTGGTCACTACACACTGTCATTCCTCAGTATGTGGAGCAGAGCCGTAGAGAGGGACGCAATCAGGCGATGCGGGCATTTCGGGCGTGGGTGAAGGAGGAGTTGGCGAAGAGATAGGAGCGTCACGCATTGGGTGGAAATTGACTTGCTGTGAGGTGGGGAATCGATGCTAATGCTGGGAGCGACGCGATCGCCCTACCGCATTCTAGTCAGCCGCTAGGAGGAGCGCACAAAAGCACAACTGTATGCCTTTGGGCTACGTCAGCCGATTCCGCCCTTCCGGTTCCGTGTCAAGGTGATTCTGAACCGTTGCTTGTCCTGCAACCGTTGCTGCATCAGGTATATGATCGGGCACGTTTGAGATGGCGATCAATTATCAGCAAGCAGTTCAAGCCGCAGATCGCAATGGAAGAGGCTCAGGAGAGAGGCTACCGAACTTTTTCTAGTTTTCCGATTTTGATTTTGGTCTGACCTATACCAAGTCGAATCTTTATTATTTTACCAGTAAATTGAACACGTTGGATGAAGAAATTGGCAACGTTTACTAATAATGGTTAAGAGACCAACTTTACTTTCTTGATTTCGCAATTATCCTTTAAATCAATGATTTCTACTTTAACTTGCTGCCCAACTTCAGGGAGTTTCTTAAGCTTGTGTTCTTCCACTGTTTTTTTAACACCCCCTAGCATTTCATAGGTTATTCTTTTGCCATTAACATTAATGACTGTGGCATCCAAAACTTGTCCAACGGCTGGCTTGTGAATCTGTGTAATTTCTCTTACTTCTTTTTGACGCTCAGACAGTTCAAGTTGCTCAACTTCTTTCCTTTTATTTTTTATAGGTTTGTTTATAGGTATCTGTGCAACCTCTAGAGCAGATAGGTTACGAGTATCTTTATTTAGATCGCCTAACACTTGAAATGGGGTAGGTAGGACTGGTCGATCTTTATATTCATTAGGCTCAATTGTCATATATCGAGTCTTATCATTGCTGGGAGCTGATTTCCATTGCAGCATGGCCAACAGCATCTGAATACGCGGTAGTTGTTGTAGGACTGTTGCTTTCCCTGAACCAGAATGATCCAGCTCATCGATATTATCTAGAATATACGTTTCAAAGGCTTCAATGCACTTAGTTTGAACATCGTCAAGATGGACTGTTTCACCTGTACCCCAGTTAGTTTGTGAGAACAATTGACTATAGCGATTTCGACGATTGCTAAGATGCAAAATAGACTCAATTTTGATAGCTCCCATCCCCAGTGGTTTTCCCATTCCTAGAGAAAGTCGATAGGTGTCATCTTGAGCTATATTCAGAAGCCATAATAATGCACCTAGCTCCTCGTCCCTCAAATTTTCAAACTGAAGCTTGAATTTAAACTTTACTCCAGGTTTAATCGGACGGATTTTTGTTGTTTGTGACGGAGAGGCATTAACAGGATCTGGATGTTCAATACTTGGAGACTCACCCTTATGCCAATAAAGTTTATGACCACGAATTATGGTCTCGATCCCTGGTTGACTGGCGTAGTGCTTCAAATCTTTCTTCGTCGATTTGTCTTGAACCAAATAATGTTGAAACGTAGTTAGCTTTGGGCCAGATAGAATTTGCGGCATGATCTCCTGAGACGATAGCCAAATATCCGCATCAATTGGTTGCTCACAGATCGCATCGCTCACAAACACTCTGCCAGCTTGAGCCGCCTTCTGACTTACTTTGCTCGGACGCACATAACCAAAAATTGCATCCGCCAAGTCCACTAGTTCGGAATCTCGTAAATGCCCGGGAATTAGATTGGCAATCGTTATTGCTTGGTTTGTTTCATCATGAAAATAGGGAATACGAAAATTGGGGCTGTGACCAAATAGCGTTATTGGTTGACCTGGTTGTGGCAAACAATAAAAAATGCAGCGATCTTGCAGAAGTGCTCCCCACTTAGGCAAGAAAGAAAGCTCATCTTGCTGAAATTCCGTCAAAGTCTCCCGATAAACCCGAATCGCTGTTGGACTTATCAGTAAACGCTCTGCATTACTATCTCGCTGTCCAACCAAACAGTGATTTTTACGTAGGGAAGTTCGTTCAGCGCCGCCAGTTTCAGCCATATTGCCGCTAGTAACCAGTACGCCTTTTTTGTGTTGTAACTGATTAGGATTTCTGCTAATTTGTTCAGCAAACGGTCGTGTATTCTTGATTTTTATATCGCCAAAACTGATATCCGTAACGTATTGCGGGTAATAGCTATTATCTTTAATAGAAACAAACCCTGCTAATTTTGTCTTGACTTTATCGTCTCGAATCCAGACAAATGGTTTCTGCTCAATTGCAACCGCAGGCTGGATATACCATCGATCTCCTTCACATAGCAGATAACCTGCCTTGATGGTTTTAGCCTTAATCGTTTTCTTATAGATGTCTCCCAGAGGGTCGTCAGTTTTGGCTGCAACCGCTCGAAAAGTGAGAGATGACCGACCATCTATCCGCGACTGATCCACTTTGCCAAAGCTGATGATTTCAATCAGCGATCTCAACATTCCTCGCAAACTGCTCCCTGGTAGTATTGATCTTAGGCGACCAGGATGCGTGAAAAAATCGGATAGTTCCTTTGCCTCTTTGCCAGCAAGAAATTGTCCTGATGTCAGACCACAACGGATATAGAGTGGTGAGGAGGTTTCCAACTGGCAATCAATCCAGCCTGTATAACGCGTTGAGTGATACGTGTTTGCTGCTGGAATTGGCTGCTTGCCTGGAACAACTTTCTCTGGTAGCTCTACGAAATTGTAGGGTGCAAATGCAACTCTTTCTTTTTCTTTAACTTCCTTGAGATGCTTTGGCAACATACTTACTTTCCCTTAGTTTCAGCAAATAAATCTACTAGTCGGCTCAGCCCAATCCTCGCCAATCCATCATTGTCATACTCGATATAGTGCCTAACTTTTAGGCGCACAGGCCGTCTTAGCTTTTTTTGAGTATCAAATTGGATGCCAGTTAAAGGAACTGCATGACAAAGTCCTTGTTGACCATCAGAGAGCAGCGTAAAACCATCTTTCACTTTGCCTTGAGTTCCCCAAAGAACTTGGTCTTCGGTGATTGTCTCTAGCTGTTGGGTATTGTTGGGTGAGTCGTAGATTAAGCGTGCCTTCCACTCCTGCTTAGTTCTCCACAGTAAAACTTCACCATCTATGCCAAAAATTCGGCATTGCTGGAGAGTAGACAAGCACAGCTTAGGGAATTGAGGGAAAGTTCCGTGGGCAATCGACAATTTGCCATCGTTAAAATATCCCCAAATCACGCCATCAGTTGCATACGCCAGCAGATACTGAAGTCGGTACTTGGATGCTTGTTCTATCAACCAAGTTTGGAGAGTAACGTCATCAGTGATCGCATTCGTTAATACTGGTTGGCAGAGGGTGTTACAGTTCAACTTGTTCATGGCTCCTCTCTTGGGTCTGAAGACACCAAAGCCTTGACAAATTCCTCTAAAGCTTCTGCATCTGATATTTCTAGAGAATTACCTTGCTGAGTAATTGTCCAAATTTTTACAGAAGTTAAATCCGGATGATGTTGAGTGATGGTTGCATGTTGGCCGCTCAGCGTTCCACGTCCAATACTGCGCCCACCGCCCACAGGCAAATCTCCTGTCCATAAGTCTTTGAGTACAAGTAAAAGCAGACCAATTTCAGATTGCTTAGGGTTTCTTAGCTCTAGTTTCAATTCCACCGTGGTTTCATCAGTCCCAAACACGGGCTGCTCGTTGAAAAGTGCTCCATGATACGCACCCCCTGTAAAGCGGTCGATCGCAACCCGGTTTTGAACTAAATCGTGTGTTGCTCCTGCAATCACGCTTTCATAAACGGTTAATCGACTCGCTCTAGCTGAGTCTGTTGTTTCCTTTTCAACAACAAACCCAAAAATGCTATTCAGCATTTTGGCTGGTTGGCTCAATTCCAGTGTATTGAGAATCCGTTCTGCCCGATGTCGCATTACTCCCGTTAAGCTAGTACCAGAAAGGATTGGTTGCGGTGTGTTTGTACCACTGCGCCGAGATTTGAGGTGTACGACATCAGGTGCAATGCCAATCGAATCTTGCCCAGAACGGATCAATAGAGGACTGTCTAATTTGAAAGTAGTGACAATTGAAAGGTAATCACGCTGGTCTGCCTGATCAATGGTCACGTCTAGGGCTTGAACAATTGAGGATTGAGGTTTAGGAATATTTCGATTGGTATGGTCAAACGTTAGCCAAGCAATTCGCTCTTTATCTTGCTGTAAATCAAACTTCCATACCTGCCAGCCTGTCACCTTGCAGCACCCAAAGCCGCGTCGCTTTTTGGTGCCCATGCTAATTTCGCCATTCTCTAACCCTCGCAACGCTAGGGCTAGCGCTTGGCATAGTTGTAATGCATCGTGCTCTCGCTCAATCAGCAACTCAAAACCTAGTTTGAATTCAGTTCCAGCCGCAATGAGTTCTAAGTCATACTTTGCTCCATCTTTGGCAGTTCCACTATTGGAATTAATCTCGACTCCATCCCGTAACTCTATTGTTGGAATATCACTACTGATGGCATCGTCAACGATTAAGGGACTCTGATTACCATCATCATCACTACGGCTACCCCCAAACAGGAGCGTCGTTAAACCTTTAATAGATTTCTCCACCGTCTTTCCATACCCGTTTTCGTATTCCCACAAATAGTTACGTAATGCCCCAGCCAGTGAAGCACCTGTGAGTAATGCGTGATCGCTGACGCTATCTCGTAATACTGGCATATCAGTGGGACTCTCGGCATCTCCACTTCCTAAACAGGTAGGTGTTTCTAGGACTAAGTTGCCATATACGATAATGCGATGAGTAATGTTGCGTTGATTACGTTTGAGGCGATTGTTTGATGGTGTGAGGAGGATCTGAGTCATGTACTCTTCTCCTGTGTCGGTTCTACTATTTGTTGCTCCTTTGTGGCCTTTTTGACAACTGCAACGATTAAGCGCAACGTGTATTCTCTAGCGAGGCGATCGCTCAGTTCTACTGTCACATCTGCAATTTTTACTGACGGTGGATTACTAATCCAGATTTTAGGATCAGCAATCCACTCTTCAAGCTGCTGCTTCAACGATTTTTGAGAACCTGCCATTCTGGTACGCTCAAATTGGCTACTGGCATTTGAGGGTAGTGCATTAAGCCAGCACGAGAGGCCATTCATATTACGATTCCCGTCAGTAAGAGATTGCGTTGCTACCAAAATTAATCGTGAAAGTTGACTATTGGTAATCTTTCGAGTTTCGGAGTCTATGTTTGTCCGTCCGACTTGAGCCAGCAGCAATTGGTCGAGCGTCTGTCGGATTAACCGTTCTGCCATCTGCTTTGCAAGTTGAGTAGAGGTTGGACTGAGGGGAGTTTTGCTAATTCCAGGAGCATTTTCTCCCGGCGACTGAGCACGAAACTCCGAACTTTCTTCTAGCCAATTAATAGCAATGCGTCCAAATCCTTCAACACGGCGATCGCCCAAACCCTGTGTTTCCCACTCCGCAATTTCCTCAGCAGAAACAGACCCATGCTCTAATACCAAAACGCTCCCAGATGCCAATGCTTGAACTTGAGGTAAGGGCAGTCCCCATTTACGGTTAAATCCACCAATTAACGTTGTGCGAGTGTAGCTGCGAATAATTTTTGTTTGAGCCAAGGTTGGTAGTTGCTGAATGACAAGCTTTGGATCAGCAACATACTGCCCCACCTCATCTTGTAGAATCAAGTCGCTTAACAACGTGATCGTTAGCGTTTTGCGATCGCAACGTTCCCTAGGTGGAATCCTCACTTCAGACCAATTAGCTACGCTGTTGGCTTTGACTTTGGTCTGTCCATATCCGGCTGACTGTGAACCCCCTAGCCATAAATCACCGGGACTGAATAAGTCTTTTAGGACTGTCTCATCAGCATCATCACATAAAATTACTGCTTGAAGCGACTGCCCAGATGCGATCGCTTCATACCGAAAAACCTCTCCTTCGCCAGCCTCTACAATTTTTTGGTTGGAGTCGAGCTTATCAGGAACAGCGCGTCCACGGCGGCGATTCCGCAAGTTATGGATATTAATCTGTTTATCTGTTGAATATAGAGTAACTAAATTGCTTTGTACTGTACAGAACTCGCCATCCAATGATTTGAGAGAGACCTCATCGGGTACGCTTTGAGCTAAATCAAAAACTGAGTAGGGTAGGATTTCTCCTTTCTTTTTGCGCCAAGATTGAGGAATAGGTAAGTTGCGCTTGCCGTTGACTTCTAAATAAGCATTCAAAAATCTTGTAGTGCCGTCAAAAAACAGCCGTTGCACTGATTGATTTTCTAAGATATCAGCATCCTGCAAAGGATGGCGCTTGAGATAGCGGCCAATTAATGCCCCTCGAAGTACACTGCCAGGAATGTAAGGATAGGAGACATCGCTGTTGGGATCGCCTTGAAAAGACGTTGCTAATACTGGTTGCTCAGTTTTCAGAGTGACAGTAATGGCTTTCATGTAGCTTCTCCAAAACGGTGCAGAAAATTCTCACTCAATGGTTCTTTGCCATCCCAGATTGAGCAACTAACGTGCCCTCGCCCACGATTACGTCCACTGCCTACTCGGCGTAATGCGGCTGCGGCTGCCGCCAACAGTGCCAGAGTATCTGGATTGGGAGGGTTGTCAAAGAAGAGAAAGGCCGCAAAACAAAGATCGTGCAATACAACGCGGGCAACTCGGAGGCTGTTGTGATCTGCTACCCCAGTATCAGAGGCGATCGCTGTTTGCCGTCGTACTGTTGTAAGTGAATTAAGAACATTTTCAGGCATGAGATTACCTTGACTAATTTGTTGAGCGATCGCAGCGCGCAAATCATCAGGCAAGCAGGCATCGCCTACATGCATTAACGCGATTGTGTCTAGGGTGCTACCAGGAATTCCAAATAGTCTATCGACAATAGCTTGCCAGTGCGATCGTCGAGGCTCAGGCAATACAGCAACGAGATTGTCACATTCCTCGCTCAGCAGCCCTTTCAAAGTACGCCCACGCAAATAAGGAAAGCCATTGGTATCGTGTTCTACCTCTTGATCTAAGAGTCCAGCGATGCCATCGCCACGCCCAAAAGTTGTGTCGCTGAGGAGTTGAATTCGGAATTGATAGAGACTCATTCATCCCCCTCAGTAATCTTTATATCCTCAGTCATATTTGTATAAAAATCCATCGCTTCAATCGCGTCGAAATATCCACATCGACTATCCACCCAGCCTTTTTTCTGTAGGGTTTTTTCTTTACCGTTCCGAATGGTGAATGTAGGTAAATGGTCTAATTTATAGACTTGCAAAAATTGCTCAACTGCATTGCTTTCTCGGCGCAACACTTCTCTCAGAGCAATCACTTTGTTCTTGTGATCTCTCCAGGCTACATCATGCACAAATGTGTGAATGACATGCTTCAATCCTTCCCATGTCTGCCATTCATCCCGATGCGATAACCACACAGGACGCATCAACAAGGCATTGCGTTGTTCAGATCGATATTCTCGCTGTCGAATTTCACTAATAGAACCTAGTAAACCGCTGGTAGCAATATGCCAGTCCATCGCTGATTTCTGTTTAGGGTTGGTTTCCTCTCGACCAGTTTCCTGCTCTTTTTGACGTAGTAAGACTTTAGCGCTATTACAGAGAATTTCACTGAGGGCGTAAGTACGGGCAAAAGGATAATGTGTTTTGACAATAGCAATACCCGCGCAAGCAGAAAAGGTTAGGTTTCCATCCGGATCTTTCTGCTTGGCAAATTCTTCTAAATATAATGCAGCAAGTTCCAAGCCCAATCGACCATCGCAGACAAAGGTAACGTCATCTCCGCCATATACTAAGGGCCTAAAGGGAAGATAGGAGCCGCCTTCATTACGCTTTGGGAGGGGAAACTTTGCTATTTGAATAAAGTTAACTAACTGCTTCGTTACACTCCGAATTGCCAAAAGGCTAGCATGATTGACACTGCTAGACAATTTACGGATCGCTATGATGTAATCATGGTTTGATTTATCTTTTCCACATTGCTCAAATCGAGCGCCCATATTGTTGCCATCAGCATGAACTACTGCAATATAGCTGGACTCACCATGCGATCGCCCTAAATCATCAAAGTCGGTGGGAAAGTGTAAGTCTTCGGGTACCTCGTGCTTTAGTTCCTCTCTCAAACGAACCCGTGCTTGGTTCACGGCTTGAATTTTCTTGCTGACCTCGCGCGACACCAAATAGGCATCCGCTTCGGGTGCGCCAAATTTGTTGCTCATGCCCACTGCAACTAGTCGAGTAGAGATACAGTCGGCAGTGACGCTTAACCCCAGCATGGGTGAAGAGGGTGCTTTGGGAGGCTTCTCGTATTCCAGGGTATGGCGCAACTGTTGAACGGCTTTAAATAGCGACGCTGGTTCATTCCATTCAAACTTCTGATGGGCAACATTTAGAGTCAGTCCAGGAGCCTCTTCAAGCACACGCCGACTCAAGATTTGGGTGAATCGAACCGCGTAGTCACAGGAGCAGAAAACAGCAATCGCATTGCCACCGCCTGTATAAATCAGCTCTGCGGCAATCTGAGGGTCTTGTTGAATCTGTGGTGGTGCATACAGAGTGGTTTTAGGTGGGATATAGGCAATCTTGCAGTCAACCTTGGCTTGACGTAGTTCTGCTTCTAAGCTTCTAAGCGCCGCCTCTACCCAATCTCCTGTTGCTTGACCCACTAAAAAAGATGCACCAATATTTTCTCGCAGTCGGTTGCTACCAAAGATGTACGGCTGAATCCCGCTGGTGTCGATAACGGTGGCAGTATAGACGCTCATTTTGCCTCCCGATCAAGTTGGTTGATCCAGGCAGTAATTTCGTCAGCTAAATTACTCAAATGCTCACGTCCAAAAACTTTGATTTTTGAATCTTCTAGCATTACTTCCAGTTCCTGCTTCAATGCGTCGGGTTGGTCGGAACAACAGACTAACGCAACCCGTGCCTCATCCCCCCCTAACTGTTTTGCTCTTAAATAAGCTTCAAACAGCTTCGACTTGCACAATCCTTTGTTATCATCGGTGGTACAAGAAATTGCAAAAAGCTGATAGTTTCGCATAAACGCGACATCAAGTTCAAATTTATCTTGACCAGTTTTGGGGTTCTTGACAGGAAACGAGAGAGCACTGTCATGGATATGGGAGTCAACGGCAATGCTCTGAACTTGTTGCAGGGTGTAGTGCTCTAACCATATACCGTCTAACCATTCACAAAGATGCTTATATTTTTGGAAAGCACCTTGCTCTTTGGCTAATTGGAATTTTAAAACCTCTGTACCTGCTCCAAAGTGTTTTTGCAAAACTGCCTTAATCTCATCTGGTAGTTCTTTTTGAACTTGATCTGAAAATGAGGAATTTTCAGAATAAGCTAGCGGTAGATCAAGAGACTGAAGTTTTATTTCTGAGAGCCACTTCTGTCCTTCTCTAGCAGTTGGGCGTAGCGTATTATCACACCACTTTCGCCAAGAATCAGCAAGAGATTTATCTTGGTAAAACTCAGTAAAAGCCTGAGCTACATTGGGTAAGGTTGGCTCCATTGTCGGTGGACTTTGCAACGTTAAGTTATGAAGTTGAAATAGTTCGGTGAGTGGCAACTCCAGTGTCACCTTTTCATGAAACCGTTCTCCGTCTTCACGATCGATACACATCTCTAACTTGCGTGGATCGAGATAGCTGAAGATAGCATGAGGCTGAATTTTGAGCAGGGCACGGTAGGCATGGGTTGCCATGGGCTTGGTGCCACCCGTGTAGTTTAAGCCGAGTCGCTCTTGAGCATACCGCTTGATAGTGTCTTGAATGCCTTTTTGGATGTGGTAACTATCCGATTCGTAATTGTCAAGGAAGACATATTGGCAGTCTTTTAGATCAGGCGATCGCTCTCTCAATAAATCTCGCAGGCGATCGGCTTGAGGTTTTGTATGTTTCGTATATACCAGATGAGGTGTACCGCCTACCTTGAGCAAGGTTCTAGCCGCAACATAATTAGGTAGTGGATTTTCACCAATCAACAGCAATAGATGATCGACCTGAAAGGGTGAAAACGCTCTTTCCCGCGTAGCCTGTCGTGCAGCATCGTGAGACGTAACTGGAGGAACGGACATAAGCAGGTGAATAACAGAGTGTTTGAGAGAGCTAGCGCGATCGCACGACTGTCTGATCGAATTTGCTCTTGATGGATAGTCTGTCTACTCTAACAAGGGACTCTCAAAACGTCAGTAAGGAGACACCATTCAATGCAAGATATAGCTTGAGACGGTATGGTTTCGATGTTTGAGGCGTCGGAAGCAGTGTTTGGGAGGTCGGAAGCAGTGTTTGAGGGGTTGGAAACAGTGTTTGAGGCATCGGAAGCAGTGTTTGGGGCGTTAGAAACAGTGTTTGAGGGGTTGGTAGCAGTGTTTGGGGCGTCTGAAGGAATGTTTGGGGCATCTAAAACAGTGTTTGAGGGGTTGGAAACTGTGTTTGAGGGGTTGGAAACTGTGTTTGAGGGGTTGGCAGCGACTTCATGTCCTTTAACTAGAAGAATTTACGGAAGAAATGGGCGATCGCTCGTTGCAACGTAGACCAGCTTAGAAAATTCTACGGATCTCGCCGTGATGCTGGGGGGGCTAAATTGAAGCCGTCTTTAATACAACCCAGCATTTGGAGTGCTCTACGATGGTCTTACAAAAACGGCG
>Ga0209181_10012220_pt1 | contig 10886 bp, 10 predicted proteins | sample MAT05_FD_187208 | JGI IMG/M metagenome (GOLD analysis project Ga0209181, IMG submission 187208) | Freshwater microbial communities from Lake Fryxell liftoff mats and glacier meltwater in Antarctica - MAT-05 (SPAdes) (version 2) | ecosystem: Environmental > Aquatic > Freshwater > Ice > Liftoff...
CGGGATTTCAATCCCGGGCGAGGGGGTCTCGTGGCGAAATTCCGGCTGATTTGGGCTTCCCACGATGCGGTGCGAGAGGTGACCAAGGATGAGGTTAAACCCCCGGGCTCCACCTTACGAAGCACCCCCGCCCGGGGTTAAAGAGGGTGTAAGCCACAGCCTTCGCCCCAACTACGCCCAGAGCAGGGGGCGCGGAGGGGTGGGGGCAGGGGAGGGGAGTCGTCAGCGTCAGCGTCAGCGTTTACGTAAACGTCCACGTCCACGTCCACGTCCACGTTTACGTAAACGTCCACGTGCACGATGCCGATCCCCGCGTAGACCAGCCCCTGGATCGAGTAGTGTGCCCGCCGTGCCGACGATATTCACCAAAGGCGACCTTCTTCACACCGAGGGAGTGCGCGCCTACGCCCTCGGTTGTAACTGCGCGGGGATCATGGAGGCCGGCGTTTCCGTGGCCTTCAAGAAGCGGTGGCCAGAGCTCTCGGTGGCCTTCGCCAAGCGCTGCGCCGAGCGCAAATTGAAGCTCGGGGAGGTCTTCGTGTGGACCTCCGGCGCCGAGACCGTCTACTGCCTCGCGCTCCAGGAGAGCGACAAAAAGAAGGCGACGATGCCGGCCCTCACCGGGGCGCTGCAGGTGATGACGGAGCTCGCGTCGACGGCGGGGATCGACAAGATCGCGCTGCCGCGGCTCGGGGCCGGGAGCGCTGGGCTCGATCCGTTGCGCGTCAAGCGCGTCCTCGCCCAGGCCGGCGTCGCGACCAGCGTGACGCTCCTCGTCTTCGAGCAGTTCGTGCGCGCAAAGACGGCGTAGCGTGGACGTCGGCGCCACCGTGCGGCGGCTCCGGGAGCGGGCGAATGCTCGCCTGAGCGCCCTCCTCGCGTCCCGCGTCGGTGGCGTGCTCAAGCCTCTCGCCGCCACGATCGGTGTCGCCCTCGTCGCCTCGGTGCTGCTGATCGCCGTGGATTACCGGACGCCGCGCAAGATCACCGCGCCCCGCGCCGCGGTGACGGCGGTGGTGTCCTCGCATCTCCCGGCCCCTTCGGCGCCGCCGGCCCTGGAGGACGGCGGTGTGCCCCCCGCGCCGGTGCGGGTGGCCGCCCCCGAAATCGAGACCACCGTGGTGCGCCCGAAGCTGATTGACGATCTCCTCGTCAACCCCGGGATCGGGCTGCAAACGTTCCAGCGCTTCGATGGTCAGCCCTTGAACCCGGCGTTGACGTGGTCGGAGGTGGGGCCCGTCGATCCGCCGGAGGACGCCGCCGCGCGCGCCGACTATCCGGCGTCGTCGACCGCCTATTTCCGCTGGTTCTGGGCGCAGCTCGAGCCCTCTCCCGGCGCCGTGCGCCTCGACATCATCGACCGGGCGATCGCCTCCGCGAAGGCCCACGGGCAGACGTTCTCGTTCCGGGTCATGCCCTATGACAGCGAGAACCCACTGCCCGCCTGGCTCTGGAGCTCCGGCGCCCACCGCGCCACGCCATCCCCGGGGGAGGACACCAGCATCGTTCACCCCGACTACGCCGATCCGATCTACACGCAGAGCTGGAGCGCCCTCGTCGCGGCGCTCGGGGCCCGCTACGACGGGCACCCGCTGATTGACACCGTCGACATGGCCTCTGTCGGCTACTGGGGCGAGGGTGGGAGCCCGCACCCGCCTTCTCCTGTCGGCCGGCTCAACCTGATCGATGGGTGGCTCGAGGCCTTCAAGCAAACGCCGCTGCTGGTGAACTTCGACGAGGACAAAGGCATGGCCCACGCGGTCGGGCGCGGCGCCGGCTACCGCCTCGACTGCCTGGGCGATCTCCGCCTCTCCGCCGACGGCGTCACTGGCTGGTCGCACATGCGCGACGTCTACCCGCAGGGGATCGTGCGCAGCGGCGCGCAGAACGCCTGGCAGAAGCGCCCGATCGCGCTCGAGACCTGCTGGACTCCGGCCTACTGGAAGCAGCATGGCTGGGACGTCTCTGCCATCCTCGCCCAGGCGCTGCGCTGGCACGTGAGCCTGCTCAACGCCAAGTCGACGCCGATCCCGCCCGAGAATCGGCGGATGTTCGAGGACTTCCTCCGTCGCGTCGGCTACCGCCTCGAGCTCCGGCAGATCTCCTATCCCAAGACGGTGAAGCCCGGTGAGATGATGCCTGTCCAGCTCCACTGGTTCAACGCGGGCGTGGCGCCGCCCTACCGCCCCTGGGTGGTGGCGCTCGCGCTCTCCACGCCCGAAGGATCGACGGTGTTCCGGCTCCCCGCCGACGTGCGCACCTGGGTGCCGGATGACGCGGTGATCGACACCTCGGTCTACGTGCCGGAGACGCTCGCGCCCAAGAACTACCGCGTCCGGGTGGCGCTGCTCGATCCGCGCACCGACGCGCCCGCGGTGCGCCTCGGCATCGCCGGCCGCAAGCCCGACGGCTGGTACGATGTCGGCTGGATCAGCGTGAAATAGAGCTCGTAAGGATCCGGTCCACCACCGGGCCCGCGGCGTCGAGGAGCTCGCTGCAGGCGTCGGCGAGGAGCATGTGGCCCTCGACGCGGAGCGCCGGCAGGTTCAGGCGCGCGCGCACGCCCTGGATCCGGTAGGCGAGGCCTTCCCGGATCGTGGGGGAACCAGCGATCGGCGGTGAGGCGGTGGGCGATCCCGGCGAGCACGCTCGAGAGCGCGCCCGGCTCATCGCTCGCGGCGATTGCAGAGGTGGCCGGGCGGACGCGACGATCGGCCATGCGCCAGAGGTCGGGGAGCATGGCGCCGACGGCGGCCTCGGGCGCGCCGAGATCGCGGAGCGCGAGGTGATGGTGGAGGAGAAAATTCACGCGCTCAGGGCTCTCAGGCGCCGGTTTTTCCGAGGCGCTCCGGCAGCCGGAACTCCGCGGTCGCGCCCGCGAGGCCGATCTGCACCACCCGATCCCAGTAGCGATGCCCGGCGTCGACCAGGGCCCCGCGGGCGCCGGGCACCGTCTCGCGCGCGACCTCGGCGGCTCGGGTCGCGGCGCGCGCGACCTCCATGGCGTAGCGCCACGGCGTCCGCGGGACCCCGAGGGCGTCGGCCATCTCTTCACCCAGCAGGCCGCGGACGAAGCCTTGCCCGAGGTGGGTGGTGAGCACCGCCCGGCGTCGCGCCTCGTCGGTCTTGGCGGTCTCCTGCGGGGAGTCGAGGAGGGCCCGCACCAGCGCGCGCGAGTCGTCGTCCGGCGGCTCCTGCGTCGCGGCGATCAGCTCGGCCAGCGCCCGGGCGTCGAGCTCGGAGGTGACGCTGATCTCGGGATCGACGCCGATCAAGCGGCTGACGTAGCGCCAGAGGTGCATGTAGCTCTCGGCCTCGTCGCTCGGGATCCGGAAGCCGAAATCGCGCAGCCCCTCCAGCACCGCGATCGAGAAGAGCAGCTGCGTGCCCGCCATGTCGTGCTGGTTGATCGGCAGGCCCCAGCGGTCCCCGTCCCAGCGCCCGGAGCGGAGGATCATCCGCCGGACCTGGGCGTGCATCAGCCGCACCTTGACGGTGATCGCGAGGCCGTCGCCGTGACGACGCAGCCCGTCGGGCCGGCACACCGCCTGAACGAAGCGCGACGTCTCGTTGAGGCGCCGCGCCGCCTGCTGCTGGAGGCGCCCCGAGAGCACGAGCGGTTTGTTGCCCGCGGGCGAGACGTACCCGAGCACCAGCGATTTCGCCCCGAGGACGATGCCGCCGATGATCCCTGTGCGAAAGAGGAGCTCGCCGCCCCGGTCGATCGTCCTCCAGTCCACCCAGACGGGCACGTGATCGATCTCGGCGAAGAGCGCGCGCAGGGCCTCGGGAGCGTCGGGGACGGCGGCGATCCCTTTCGCGAGGCCTTGCTCGAGCATCGCCCAGCCGCTCCGAGGCGGGAGGCCCTCGAAGGCCTCGATCACCGCGTCGGCGAGCAGATCGGACTGGAGCAAATAGGGGGCGAGTCGATCGACGCGATCGCCGAACCGAGCCCGCGCGGAGTCGAGGTGGGTGTAGCGAGAAGGGACCATCGAAGCGCGCAGGATTGGGGCTCCTGGGCCCCAAGGCAAGCGGGATGTGCCTGCAAGAAGGTCAGGGGCCTTCCGACGATGACGTCCCCGCGCTCTGCCGACCGCGGCGGCGCCGGGACGCGACAGCACCGACCGTCGCGACTAGGCTCGCCGCCATGCGAAGGATCGCCTCTTTGATTGCCCTCGGCCTCACGCTGGTCGCCTGTCAGCTCGACCTGCCCTCCGGCAGCTCCGGGGCGAGCACCGGCGCCACCGGCTCGACGGGGGCCGGCGGCAGTAGCACCACCAGCGACACCACCACCGGCACCACCACGCACCCCTGCGACACCAAGAGCGACTGCAACGCTTGCACGAACTGCGCGTTCAACGCCCAGTGCGCCGCCCAGGCCACGGCGTGCAGCCAGAGCTCGGGGTGCGTCGGGATCGACCAGTGCGTCACGATCTGCGGCTCTGACGCTGATTGTAAGGGGCAGTGCGTCCTCCAGAGCCCCGACGGCGAGGGGGCGTACCGCGCGCTGGTCGGGTGCCTTTTCTGCGACGCGTGCCCCACCGACTGCGCGGGGTACGTCATCTGCAACTGAACACCTGAACAACTGACTCTGAGCGAAGGCGCCGTTCACCGCGTTCTTGTAGGCGCGGAGCGGTGGTCTCCCTCGATTTCGATCCCTCGCGCCCGCGTCGGCCTTGCGGACCGCCTCCGAAATCGGTTAGCGAATGGAATGCTTCTACGACTGCGCGGTCGCGTCGGTGTCCAGGCCGCCGCGCTCTCTTTTGTGGCGATGAGCGGTGCGATGAGCGGGGCGAGCTGCAGCGGGGGTGACGAGGGCGAGCGCCTCGGCACCGATCAGGAAGAGATCGTCGTCTGCCCCGGACCCACCGTGGTTCAGGGGATCGACGTCTCGGTCTATCAAGGCAACATCGACTGGGGCGCGGTCAAGGGCTCGGGGATCGCGTTCGCGATCGCGCGCGTCAGCGACGGTACGTTCAAGGACACCAAGTTCGATCAGAACTGGCCGGGAATCAAGGCAGCAGGCTTGATCCGTGGGGCGTACCAGTTCTTCGAGCCCGCGGTCGATCCCGTCGTGCAGGCCGACTTGATGATCGCGAAGGTCGGCGTCCTCGGCCCGGGGGACATGCCCTGTGTGCTCGACGTCGAGGCCACCGGGGGCCAGACGGCCGCGACGATCGCCGCCCGTATCCACACCTGGTTCGACAAGGTCAAGGCCGGTACCGGGAAGACGCCGTTCATCTATACCGGCAAGTACTTCTGGCAAGACAACGTCGCCAGCAACGCGGACTTCGTCGCTGTCCCGCTCTGGCTCGCCGCGTACGTCTCGCCCTGCCCGAACACGCCCGATCCGTGGACGACGTGGACGATGTGGCAATACTCGTCCACGGGCAAGGTACCCGGGATCGTCGGGAACGTGGATCTCGACGAGTACAATGGCACGCTCGCCGATCTCGAGGTCTTTGCCGGGATCGAGCCCGACTGGGCGGCCAAGTACGTCGCGCAGTCCTTCCCGCCGGCGGTCACGCCGCTGGTGATGACGGTGAACCAGAGCCTCCCGGCCTACATCGAGCTCCAGAACGTGGGGAAGAAGGTCTGGGACGAGAACACGCGCCTGGCCACGACGGAGCCCCGCGATCGCGCGAGCGTGTTCGTCGCGCCCGACTGGCTCGCTCCCAACCGCCCTTCCGCCGTCGTCGGCGCGGTGAAGCCGGGCGAGAGCTACAAGTTCGAGCTCACGCTCCAGGCCCCGAACAAGCCGGGCATTTACCTCGAGCACTTCGGCGTCACCCAGGAGGGCGTGCACTGGTTCAGCGACATCGGGCAGGGGGGCCCGGCCGACAAACAGCTCCAGGCGAAGATCGAGGTGATCGCGGCGGAGTACCAGGCCGAGCTCATGATGCAGTCGTTCCCCGGCGCGGAGGAGGTGCGGATCGAGCTCGTCCAGGGCAAGAGCCTGGACGGGTGGATCGAGCTGAAGAACCTCGGCACGGCGACGTGGAAGGCCGGCGCGATCAAGCTCGCGCCCACGCCGCGCGAGCAGGCGTCGCCCCTCGCGGCGCCGAGCTGGCTCTCGCCGATGCGCGTCTCCACGCTCGCGGCCGACGTGCCGCCGGGCGGCGTTGGCCATTTCGCGCTGACGATCCTTGGCGAGACGGCGGGGGATTTCGTCCAGATGTTCGCGCTCGTCGAGGACGGGGTGACGTGGTTCGCCGACGCGCCGAAAGGCGGCGGTCCGGCGGACGATTACCTCTCCATTCACGTCCTCGTCAGCCCGGATATCCCAGGCGGCGTGGGCGGCGGCGGCGGCGGCGGCGGCGGCGACGGCGGCGCGGTCAGGGACCTGGTCAAGGACGGGTGCGACTGCGCTCTCGCGGCCGATCCCGGCTCTCCTGCGGGGGTCTGGCTTGGCGCTGCAGTGGCCTTGGTCTTCGTCGGACGGCGGCGCCGCGGCGGGCGAGCGCGGTGAATTGACGCGGCGGCGGCGCACCTTCAAAGCGAAGGCATGGCCGATCCCGTTCTCACGCTCTCCCGCGCTTTCGCGGCCGCCATCACCGCCGCGTTCGGCGCGGAGCACGCCGCCACCGACCCCGCGATCCGTCGCTCGACCCACGCGGACTACCAGGCGAACGCCGCGATGGCGCTCGCCAAGCGCGTGGGCAAGCCGCCGCGCGTCGTGGCCGCGGCGATCCTCGAGCACCTCCGCCTGGAAGACGTCTGCGACAAGGTCGAGATCGCCGGCCCGGGCTTCTTCAACCTCCATTTGAAGAACGAGTACCTCGAGCGCGAGCTCACCGAGACGGCGGCCTCGCCGCGCCTCGGCCTCGCGCCCTCCGCCACACCCGAGACGGTGGTGATCGACTACTCGGCGCCCAACGTCGCCAAGGAGATGCACGTCGGCAACCTCCGCAGCACGATCATCGGCGACGTGCTCGCGCGCGTCCTCGAAGCGCAGGGCCACACGGTGATTCGTCAGAACCACCTCGGCGACTGGGGCACGCCGTTCGGGATGCTGCTCGAGCACCTGGTCGACCTCAAAGAGGGCGCGTCCGAGCTCTCGGTCCGCGATCTGGGCGGCTTCTACAAAGAGGCGCGCGCCAAGTTCGACGCTGATCCGGCGTTCGCCGATCGCGCGCGCCGCCGCGTCGTGCTCCTCCAGGCCGGCGACGAGCCGACGCTGATGCTCTGGCGCGTGCTCGTGGGCGAGTCGACGCGCTACCTCAACACGGTCTACACCCGCCTCGGGATCACGCTCCGCGACGCCGACCTCGCCGGCGAGAGCCTCTACAACGCGATGCTGCCCGAGGTCGTCTCGGAGCTCGAAGCCAAGGGCCTCGCGCGCGAGAGCCAGGGCGCGATGTGCGTGTTCCCGCCGGGCTTCCTCGGGCGGGAAGGGGAGCCGCTCCCGCTGATCATCCGCAAGCAGGACGGGGGCTATGGCTACCCGGCCACCGATCTCGCGGCGATCCGCTACCGCGTCCAGACCCTCCACGCGAGCCGGGCCATCTACGTGATCGGCGCGCCGCAGAGCCAGCACCTGGCGATGGTCTACGCCACGGCGACGCTCGCGGGGTGGCTCGCGCCGCCGGCGCGGGCCGAGCACGTGGCCTTCGGCTCGATCCTCGGCGCCGACAAGAAGATGTTCAAGACCCGCAGCGGCGAGACGATCAAGCTGCTCGATCTGATCGACGAGGCCATCGAGCGCGCCGCGAAGGTGGTGGCCGAGAAGAGCCAGGCCCTCGATCCGGCGACGCAGGCCGACGTCGCCCGCGCGGTGGGCATCGGCGCGATCAAGTACGCCGATCTCTGCAACGATCGGATCAAGGACTACGTCTTCGACTGGGATCGGATGCTGGCGTTCGAGGGCAACACGGCCCCGTACTTGATGTACGCCCACGCTCGGATCTGCTCGATCTTTCGCAAGGCCGAGGGCATCGGCGCACCGGGGGCGATCGTGGTGCGCGATCCCGCCGAGCGCGGCCTCGCGCTCGAGCTCCTGCGCTTCGGGAGCGTCGTCGCCGAGGTGGAGCGCCTGCTCGAGCCGCACCGCCTCTGCGTGTACCTCTTCGAAGTGGCGAGCGCGTACACCTCGTTCTACGAGCGCTGCCCGGTGATCAAGGCGGCCACCGACGAGGAGCGGGCCTCGCGCCTCGCCCTCTGCGATCTCACGGCGAAGGTGCTGGCCCGCGGCCTCGATCTGCTGGGAATCGAGGCCCCGGAGCGGATGTAGACCTCAGCGCTTGCAGTGATCAGCGATCACGCTGGCCACGCAGCAGGTGAGCTTCTTCCCGGTAGGGATGTGGAGGAACTCGTTCGGCCCGTGGGCGTTCGACTGCGGGCCGAGGACGCCGGTGATCAGGAACTGCGCCTCGGGGAATTTCTCCCCGAGCATCCCCATGAACGGGATCGTCCCGCCTTCGCCCATCGCCATCGCGGGCTTGCCGAAGAAGGCCTCCGACGCGCTGTTCTGCGCGGCCTCGAGCCAGGGCGCGAGCGCGGGCGCGTCCCACCCCTGGCCGGATTTCTCGGCGTCGAAGGAGACCTTGGCGCCGTAGGGCGGGTCCTTCTCCAGCGCGGTCTTCAAGGCCAGCATGGCGCGCTGCGGATCGACGCGCGGCGGGATGCGGATCGAGAGCTTGAAGGTCGTCTGCGGCCGCAGCACGTTGCCGGCGTTGTCGAGCGAGGGTATGCCGTCCACGCCCGTCACTGAGACCGTCGGGCGCCAGGTGCGGTTGAGCACCAGCTGCGTGCGATCATCGCCCATCGGCGTCGCGCCGGGGACCCAGGGGAACTCCCCCGCGACGACGTTGCCGAGCGCCTCCGCCGCGGCCGCAGCCTGCTCGAGGCGCCCCGGCGGGATGTTGACGTGGAGCTCATCGAGGAGCACGCGCCCCGAGCCCTCGTCCTCGATGCGCGAGAGCAAGGTGCGCATGATCCGGAACGTCGAGGGGACGATGCCGCTCGCCGCGCCCGAGTGAACGCCCTCGGTGAGGATCTGCACCCGCAGGTTGCCGCCGACGAGCCCGCGCAGCGAGGTGGTCGACCACATCTGATCGTAGTTGCCGCACCCGGAGTCGAGGCAGACGACGAGGCTCGGCTTGCCGATGCGCTCCGCGAGCAGCTCGATGTACGCGGGCAAATCCGGGCTGCCGCTCTCCTCGCCGGCTTCGATCACGATCACGCAGCGCGCGTGCGGGATCTTCTGCTCCTGCAGGAGCCGGATCGCCGCGAGCGATCCGAAGGACGAGTACCCATCGTCCGCGCCGCCGCGGCCGTAGAGCTTATCGCCTTCGCGCACCGGCTCCCACGGCGAGAGGCCGTCGCGCCACCCGACCATCTCGGGCTGCTTGTCGAGGTGACCGTAGAGCAGGACAGTGTCGGCGCCCTGGCCCGGCACCTCCATCAGGATCACCGGCGTGCGCTCGGCGAGGCGAACCACCTCGACCTTGAGGCCTTCGATCGGCTGCTTGCGGCACCACGCGGCGATCAACTCGACCGCGCGTTCCATGTGCCCGTGCTCGCGCCACGCGGGGTCGAACGCCTGGGATTTGTTGGGGATGCGGATGTACTCGAAGAGGGCGGGGACGATCTCCTCTTCCCAGATGCGGTCGGCGGAGGCCGCGGCGACGGACGGGTTCAGCTTCGAGGTTGTGCTCATTTGTCCGGCGGTTTAGTCCGGATCCGTCTGGCGGTCATGCGAGACATTTGCAGCGCGCAGGCCAGGATCGCGAACGTGGGGCGCCTCCGGAGGCTGCGCCGCGCCGCGGCGATCCAGCCTCCGGAGGCGCCCTGCTCGATTCGAGGGATCTTTCCGGGGGGGAGGCGGTCGCGTAGGCCCGCGCTGTGCGTGGCCGCGCGCCGGGGGTTGCGAAAAAAAACGGGACGTGCAAGATTCGCCCGCGATTCCAGCAGGTTCGCCCCCGTAGCTCAGTGGATAGAGCAGCGGTTTCCTAAACCGAAGGTCGCAAGTCCGATTCTTGCCGGGGGCGCCAATAGTTCCCGTGGGTTAGCTTCGATCGCTGTGCCGACCGGCACAACGCCCGGCACTGTGCCGCTGATCCAGACGAGCGGGATGGTCGCCACAGCATCGGCGAGCGCGGCCAAGGTGCGCGCGGTGGAGTGCTTCTCGGTCACGTCGCGGGCGGCGTGCCCCATCAGGCGCTTGCGGAGTGCGCTGTCGACGCCGGCATCGGCGAGCCACGACGCGAACGAAGACCTCGTCGCCTTGAGCTCGACGGCGGCGCCCCCGACGTCCACGGGCAGCCCGCACGCGGCAAGGTCTGCCCGGAGCAGCTCCGCCGACCTCGGACGCGACGGCCTGCGAGGCGGGGGGCTCCGCCGGCGCAGGCAGCTCGACCGGCGGGGCGGCCGCCTTGCCATTCCGCGCAACGCGCCAAGCGGCCAGGCGCTCCTTCGTCTTCGCCCTTTTCTCGCGAACCTGATCCGCCGGCGGATTCCACTCGAGGAAGTCATGCACCTGAAACGAGCCGTCGCTGTTTTCTTCGAGCAGTCCGTGCTCGTGCCCCGCCCGAGCGGCGACGAGCTTGCCCCACACGCTGGGCTTCCGGTTGATGACCAGCGCCATGGCCCGCGGGATGCGCCCTCCGTGAGGTGCTCGGAGCACCACTGGCCGGCGCGGACCCAAGCGCCGTAGGCTTCATCTCCGGCCTCGATCACCTTCGCGTGAAACGCACCTTCCCCGGCAAGGCGGAACCACATCAGAGCACCCCATCCAGCGCGTCGGCGCACAGGATCTCGGCCGCCTCGCGAGCGATGGCGCGGGCTTCGAGCACGTACGCGTCCGAGGTACCAGATGTCGGGACATGGAGTTCGAGGTTCATGATGCCCGCTCCCTCCCGACGCTCCTAGGCGTTAACCAGGTTCTT
>Ga0209181_10012223_pt1 | contig 10886 bp, 12 predicted proteins | sample MAT05_FD_187208 | JGI IMG/M metagenome (GOLD analysis project Ga0209181, IMG submission 187208) | Freshwater microbial communities from Lake Fryxell liftoff mats and glacier meltwater in Antarctica - MAT-05 (SPAdes) (version 2) | ecosystem: Environmental > Aquatic > Freshwater > Ice > Liftoff...
GCCACACCTGCGGTGGCTTCTATGGCAGATTATTATTTGGCATACGTTGTAACTGTTACCGATTATTATGCCTTTTCAGCCCATTCTTGGTTTTTATGGAATAAAAGCCTTGGAATGGCAAATCCAGGTTGCAGCGTAGCGAAACATCGGGACGGCAGCAGCATACAGCAAAGGACAGCGAGTTTTGAGGCTACTTACAAATACGGTTTTAACAATCAAGAAAAGGAAGGCGCGTTAGGCGAATATTACAGTTTTGAATTTAGGGTGCATGATGCGCGGCTTGGGAGGTTTTTAAGTGTGGATTCTTTAGGTTCAGAATTCCCATTTAATAGCCCGTATGTTTTTGCCTCTAATAATCCTACTACTTTAAATAGATTTATTAGGATTAGCAGCGTCTAATCCCATACACGGAGAATCTAGAACAGTTGAAGGCTGCACAGAGTTCTTTGATGCAGCTTATTGCAATTCCGATGGCAGCTCGGGATGTTGGGTTGATAATAATCCATTAATGAAAGTTGCTGAAATATGTTCAGGACAGGATGATAAATCAACGGGAACAGGAATCGAAAAAAATGGAAAATTTGACCCTATATTATCACTTACAGGAAAGCCAAATTTATTAATATTTATACAAGACGGATCTGGTGGGGTTATTGACAAAAATAAAATGAAAACAACCAAGGGTAATTGGGATTACATTGTGGTAAAAGACTTTGCTCAAGCAGCAGAGGTTCTAGAATCAAAATATGGGAAAACTCGTTCATCATTTATCCAAAATCTGGTAGTTAAGGCGCATGGCTGGTGCGGCTTCTCTGAAGTTTGTTCAGGAGGGATGCTCACAAATGATGCAAATATTTTATTTACATCTTGTAGTATTGTCAATTGTTATTGGGTTGATAAAAATTCCGAAGGATTCAAAAAACTGACAAAAACGGAACAACAGAAACAGCTACAATATAAGGAAATTGCAAGGAAAACTGCAGTTGCATTTTCAAAGTACCTTGCTTTAAAATACGGCCTTGAAAATCTGTGAGTTGGTAGGTGGCAGTTTTAATATTATCTGGTAAAGTAATCTGCAACTGGTTTTGCAGGGGTACTGGGTATATACCAATGCCCACCAACGCAGAGTTTTTAACGCCAATTGCCGCTTGCAACGTAACAATAGCGGTATCTCTGCCTTTGCAGCCAAAACTGTTATTTCTTCCTTCCTACAAACCGTATGACCGATCCTGTTCCATTGTGAAATAAACCTTCGTTCAATTCTATTTCTGTTTCTTCCAATTCTATAATTTCATAATTGGCAAAATCTGATTTTATTTCCGCCATAGAAAACAACATGTCTAATTCTTTTGGTCCGCCAACAGCTTCGTTTTTTGAATTGTATTCGATGTGTTTTTTACTGAATGCTTCAAATATTACAATACCTCCCTGGCGCAACAATTTATCCAATTCTGTATGGCATTTGGATTTAATATCTGCCGGGAAATGCGCGTAAATCAGTGCAATTGCATCGAAGGGCTGTTGGGTGAATTTCAAAGTTTCCAAAGCGCCAACTTGGTAATTGATGCTTACATCATTGCTTTTGGCCAATTGCAACGCCTTGCTTTTTCCAGCTTCGCTAATATCAAAAGCAGAAACATTCCAACCCATTTTGGCAGCATAAACAGCATTTCTCCCTTCTCCTTCGGCAGGGAAAAGGATGGATCCAGAATTTAATCTATTCAACTGGCCTTTTAAATAATTATTCGGTAATTCTCCATAGGCAAACTCTGGTTTGCCGTATCTCTCATTCCATCTTTCTGTCCACGAATTGCTCATTTTTATTTCAGAATTTAAATTTTTTTAAAAAGATCCAATTTACAATTTTAATAAATAGTTTATGCCCAAGCCATCTTCGCAATGTAAAAATCAGCTTGGCATCGCTGCCCACAATATAACGCAATTTATTTTTACCATCCGTCGCGGCGCCATAAATAACTTTTACAACTTGATCGGTAGTACTTTGGTTTTTTAACCTTTTGGGTTGATTGTAAACCGACTCTACTTGCTTAATAAAATCATGATAGGCAGGATGGTTTGTAACCACCAAAGATCTACCGTCAAAATCAGTATTGATTCGGCCCGGAACTAAAATTTTTACGGCAATTCCAAAATGTTCTAGTTCATACGCCAAACTTTCACTCCAACCTTCAAGTGCCCATTTGGAGGCGTGGTATGCAGAAAAAAGCGGAAATGCAGAATGGCCAGCTATGGAAGTTGCATTCAAAAATACCCCAGAACCCCTTTCTCTAAAATGCGGGATAAATGCTTTGGTTATTCGCATTCCACCCAAAATATTCGTGTTTATTTGTTGCAATATTTGTTCATCCGTGGTAGCTTCAAAAGGGCCAATCAATCCGTAACCTGCGTTGTTAAAAACAACATCTACAGTGTTGTTTTTTATGATTTCAGAAATAACGCTTTCAATTTGTGCTTTGTTGGTAATATCCAATTTATACAGGGTTATATTGGGTACGCCGTCAAAATGTTGATGCGCACTCGGATTCCGCATAGTTGCAATTACATTCCACCCTTTTTGTGCAAAATACAATGCCGTTTCTTTGCCCAAACCTGTGGATGTTCCCGTTATAAAAATCGTTTTATTCATTCAAATTTAAATCCAATATAAGAATTGTCAAATATACAATCTGCGTTCCGTTTTCAAGTTTTTCCGTTCATCTGCGTTTCTTTTCTAAGTGGACATCATATATCTTTGCCCTATGCGTTGGTTTTACACTCTCATTTCCTATTTGTTTTTCCCCGGGACTATGGCTGTATTCGGATTTTTTTTAATCGAAATTTTAGAAGGTCGATCTCCTTCTTTGGGTTTTCTTTTTCTGCCATTCCTGCTATTTTTAGCCGTTCCTGTTGTTGTTTTAATGTTATTTGTAAAATTAGGACTGGTTTCTGATATCCATGTTTACAAGCGAAATGAACGGGGCTTAAGTTACACCATTGCAGTTGCATCCGCGCTAATTTTTATGGTTATAACCCAGGTAGAATCATGGTTTTACCGGCACTGGGGTTTGTCCGTTTTGCTCACACTCGTTGCTTTAATGTTGGTGAATTGGATTTGGATGAAAGCCAGCGCACACATGGCAGGTTTGGGTGGATTTATGGTTTTCACATTGTTTGCATTCGCCCATGGGTTGTCTCCACTCTGGTGTGCACTTGCCGTTGTGCTAGCTGGCTTGGTATATATATCTAGAAAAGGACTATCAGCGCACAGTCATATTGAATTGATAGCGGGTTTTTCATTGGGTTTATTGGTTACCTTTGTAACATTTCGAATATGAGTGAAAATCCAGTTTTATATGAAATCGAAGGAAGTGTTGCAACAATTACACTGAACCGCGCCGGTGTTTTTAATGCCTTTGACGATGCACAAAGTTACGGTTTGCAGGATGCCTTGAAACAAGCTACCAGAGACTCAAATGTTCGTGTGGTGGTATTAACAGGTGCGGGCAAAGCTTTCTGCAGTGGCCAAGATTTAAAAGCCATTGCAGATAGTAAAAATAGAAGTTTAAGCGACAGTTTATACAAGCGCTATAATCCCATTATAAAAGCCATGCGTGATATGCCAAAACCCATTATATGCAGAATGAATGGCGTTGCTGCAGGCGCTGGGGCTTCGCTGGCATTGGCTTGCGACTTTATCATTGCTGCCGAAAATGCTTCCATGATTGAGGTATTTATCAATGTGGGTTTGGTTCCTGATAGTGGTAGCAGCTATTTTTTGCCCAGAAGCATTTCCCCTGCAAGGGCTTTTGAACTGGCAACCATGGCGAGCAAAGTAAGCGCCCAACAAGCTTTGGATTGGGGTTTAATTAACCGCGTTGTACCTTTAGAAAATTTGGATGAGGAAGTAAATAAAGTAGCCAATTATTACGCATCGGCTCCCACACTTGCTGTAGGCATGATTAAAAAAATGTTGAACAAAGCCACTTATTCCGATCTAGAAACTATGCTGCAATACGAAGCCTATTGCCAAGAAATTGCAGGACGAAGCCATGATTATAAAGAAGGCGTTTCCGCTTTTAACGAAAAAAGAAAAGCAGAATTTAAAGGAAATTAACAGATGAATAAAACAATAACTATATTGTTGCTTTTGTGTTTTTCTGGAAAGATTTTTTCACAACAAATAAACTCGGAACCTTGCGGCCAAGTAGGTGTTTTAGATGCTTTGGAAAAACAATACCCTGGCTTTAAAGCCAATTATGAAAAACAATATTTACAGCAAGTGCATCCTAAAATTGTTGCCAACCGCAAAATAGAAACCAAAGATACATTTTATACTTACGATACAACCTATTTTGTTCATGTAGTTTTTCATGTATTGTACAATGTTGCATCAGAAAATATTTCTGATGCATTGATTATGAGTCAGTTTGACGCCATAAACCAATGTTTTCGCAGGCAAAATGCGGATACAACAAATACCCGTTCTATTTTCAAAAAACGGGCTGGCGATACCCGCATCCAATTTGTGCTGCCAACGGTTGACCCCAATGGTGCGCCTACAAATGGAATCATCCATAAATATACTTCCAAAACTTCATTTGAAAGTTCACAGTATGCCGATGAAATGAAAAGATCTTCTGCAGGCGGAAATGATCCTTGGGATCCAACTAAATATTTAAACATTTGGGTTTGCAACATGCGTTATTTTGGACAGGAAGGTTTATTGGGTTATGCATTTCCACCTTATGGTCAACCGAATTGGCCTTCCGCAAATTGGGTGGCGGACAATCGGCAGGGTGTAGTTTTGTTCTATAAAATTGTTGGGGTTAACAATCCTTTAGCAACCGCTGCATTTGCCTCAAGCGCCAATGGCAGAACTGCTGTTCACGAAGTGGGTCATTATTTGGGATTGCGCCATATTTGGGGCGATGCAGTCAATGCCAACCGATGTTTTGTAGACGATTATATCGACGATACGCCAGTGCAAGGCTACAAAAGTAATTTTGATTGCAACCAGTCCCAAAATTCTTGCAATACAGGCAATGAAGACGAACCAGATATGGTAGAAAATTATATGGATTACAGTTCCAATTTTTGTCAAAATATGTTTACCAAACACCAAGTAAATGTAATGCGCAAAGGAATTACAGAATTTAGAACCAATCTTCCCTTTAAAACAAAATTAGATACCATAATGCATGTTTTTGACACGGTTGTTTACAATGAATTTAAATTTTATGTGACAGACAAACAACGCATTTATTTTGAATTAAAAAATGCCGATTTGTTGGACCAATTGTTGGTGGATATTTACGACATGACTGGGAATAAAATAATTTCTGACTTTCAATTGTCAAAAAATGAAAATTTTATAAGTACGGCGAAATTGGCCACGGCAACCTATGTGGTTCGGGTTAAAACCAATCAAAATAAATTGATTGAAAAACGGCTCGTTTTTATCACTAAAAATTGAGCAACGCGGGCAAATTATATATTGTTGCAACGCCGGTTGGCAATTTGGGTGACTTTAGTTTTAGGGCTGTAGAAGTCTTAAAACTAGCAGACAAAGTGCTTGCCGAGGATACCCGCACTTCAAGGGTTCTATTGCAACATTATGGCATTGAAACCCGATTGGAATCTTTTCACCAACACAACGAGCACCATAGGGTAAATGCAATTGTTGCAGAATTGCAAAATGGCGCAACCATAGCCCAAATCAGCGATGCAGGCACACCGGGTATATCAGATCCTGGATACTTATTGGCCCGCGCCGCTATGGAAAATCACATTCCCATGGAAGTAATTCCAGGCGCCACTGCATTTATTCCTGCATTGTTAAAAAGTGGTTTTGCATTGCATCGTTTCGTTTTTGAAGGATTTTTGCCCGTAAAAAAAGGAAGACAAACCCGCTTGAACGAAATTGTAACCGAAAAAAGAACCGTAGTCTTTTATGAAAGTCCGCATAAACTCTTGAAAACTTTGGAAGCGTTAAAATTAATTTGTGAACCCCAGAGGCGCATCAGTGTAAGCCGCGAATTGACCAAAAAGTTTGAAGAAACCACCAATGGCACAGTAACTGAGGTTTGTGCCCATTTTCAAACGCATGCCCCCCGTGGAGAATTTGTAATGGTATTAGAAGGAACCGATAATTTGGCCGAACCCGATGCTGAATAAAATTCCAAACGGTTTCCTTATGCTTTTTCCCGCCGTATTTTTTTGGTTGGGATGGCCACCCAATTCTATTTTCATTGCCTTGTTTTTTGCCTTTATTCCATTGTTCGAATTGGAAAAAAGAAGCTTAAACAAACGGGGCTGGGTGTTTTTTGGACAATTGTATCTTTCCCTTTTACTTTGGAATATTGCAATCAGTTGGTGGGTATGGAATTCCACGCCAATAGGGGCAATCACCATGCTCATTTTAAATACTCTTTTTATGTGTTTTCCATGGTTGTTGTTTCGGTTTTTTCACAAACGCACTGGCGATAAAAGCATTTATTTGTTCATTGTATTTTGGCTTTTGTATGAATTTATGCACCACCGTTGGGATTTAAGTTGGCCCTGGATGACTTTGGGAAATGGACTGGCTGGTGTCCCTTGGCTGGTGCAATGGTATGACATTACAGGCACCCTAGGTGGTACTGCTTTTGTTTTGGGAATGAATGTATTGATTTATAAATGGATGCAATTGCCTACCAAACGAAATTTGATTTGGCCTGTGGCTTTTTTTGCTTTTATTTTTCTATCTTCCATTTTCAATGCATGGAAATTTTCAAATTTTATTGAAAACAAAAAAATGCCTGCAAACATAGTAGTTATGCAATCCAATTTTGATCCTTGGAATGAAAAGTTTGTGCGCCCACCCGTAGATTTAATGCAGGAAATGGCAAAAATATCTGCCACCCAATTGGATAGCAATTCTGATTTGCTCCTTTGGCCAGAAACGTCTTTAACGGCTGGAATAAACATAGACTACATGGATTTGGATCCAAGTATTGGTTTTTTAAAAACGTTCCGAAATAAATATCCAAAACTAAATATTCTCACGGGTGCGGATATGGAAAAATATTACAACCATACTAAAAACCGACCTTCAAAGACAGCAAGAAAAACAGAAAGCCCTGAAAATTGGTGGGACGCATTTAATTCTGCAATATTTCTCACCAACAAAAATAAGGTTCAATATTACCACAAGTCCATACTGGTGCCAGGCACCGAACAAATGCCTTTTGTAGAGTTGTTCCCAGTAATTGAAACGATGGCAATTTCCATGGATAAAAATTCAATTAGTGGAAGTTTAGGAAAATCAGACAGCCATGTTGTTTTTTGCCACGAGAAATTAAAAGTAGCGCCTGCTATTTGTTATGAAGGCATTTATGGTGGTCACGTGGGGGAATTTGTAAATAAGGGCGCCAATTTAATTGCCATAATTACCAATGATGCGTGGTGGGGGAATACACCCATTTACACCCAACATTTGTTTTATGGAAGATTGCGAGCCATTGAACAAAGAAAATGGGTAGCTCGCAGCGCAAACAGCGGCATCAGTGGCTTTATAGACCCCACAGGAAACATTTTAAATGCGGCCCGTAAGTTTGATAAAGTTGCCTTAAAACAAACCGTTTATTTAAATGATTACAGAACCATTTATTCAAAAATAGGTGATGTATGGGTTTTAATAGTGATATGTGGAATTTGTATGGCTATGTTTATAAACCGAAAAATTCAAAATAAATAGATTTTGCAAAAATGAAAAATATTATTGGCTCTGTTGTTTTTTCATTTCCAATTTTAATATTTGCACAACAAGATGCTTACTACATGCAACTGCGTCAAAATGCGCTTTAATCAACCCATCTTTAGTGAGCATGGACAACAAATACCAAGTTACCATAAACCGACATACACAAACCCGTGGATTAGAAGACTGGAGCAATTGTTTTTATGCAAATAACTTGCCCATTAGTTCGAATCTAATATCAGCCAATTTCCCAGATTACTTAAGTTTCGCCGTGAGTATGCCCATCCACTATAAAAAAAACAAATTGCGGTTTTGAGTATGATATATGCAAAAGATATAATTTTGTTTGAACGCAACAGAAATATCAAATTGAGCTTGTCTTTGCTTTTGGTAAATAACAAAAAACCAGAAATTCGAATTGGTTCTGAAATCGCCCATATTGAAAAAACTTTTTATGGTAAACGCGCTACCTTATTTCAGGATCCATATTTGTCCACTATCCCGTCCAATACAATTACAAGAAATGCCTTTTCCTTCGGCACGGGAGCTTCTTATGTAAATAAAAGATATCACTATTTTCTTGGAGTTTCTATTCTGCATTTAAATAGAGATAAATACGTTTATCCCGCAAAGAATGGCAGTCAAATGGAGATTAAAAATACACCGGAAATTCGGTACTTTGGAGGTATAGATATTCCAAATAGTTTCAATGATAGCAATATAACATTTTCACATACAATACTATTTAACAGAATTATGTATATTTCTCTAAACAAAGCATACCCAATTGGGTTTAAACCCAGGTATACAATACTTTAATCCTCTATTTCACAAGCTCCAAATTGGCGTGGCTTACCGGCATATTGGGGGTTCAACATTCAACATTCAATTCCCAGACGGATACGCTACAATTAAGGTTCCATCTCAGCTATACTTAAATGCAAAAATGGAATTTAAAGCTGTATTAAAGTCAGGACTCGATATCATACCGTCTCTATTTTACCGCACCACGCAAACCTCAAAGTGGATAAACGGAATTTTATCTGTTCAGTCCAGCTTTGTATTTAAGAAATGGTTTGATGCATCACCCACAATGGATATAGTTGGGGGCAAAATATCAAATTCAGGCCTAATCATAGGACTTTACCCGCTAAATTGGTTTATGAAAAATAACCCAAATATTAATTTGCGGTTCGGTGTTTCTAGGTGTTCATCTCGTTTTATTTTCAACAGAGAACATGTTAATGAATTTACACTTCATTTTACCCGAAAAATATTTGAATACTAGTTTGTAGCATATCGTAAAAGTAAGGTTTGTAATAGTATCGCGTATTTTTTACAATTGACAAGGCATTTAATGAAGTAAATACCGGGGTATTTACAAGGAAAATAACGATGTTAGGTGAAAAAAAACGAAGATTTTGGATTTTATAGATCTACCCATTGCAGTAAAATATTCAAAGATGACTTTTGAGATATGCTCTAAAAGCCTTGTATATTTGCAAACACCCAATCGATTGAAAACCTTCGTTCAGATAGCCTATATTTTTCACCCGGATATGGGCTATGATGTAAATTTGATGTTGCGTCATTTTGCAGGCAAATTCACCAATATCTTAATTACTTCTGAAGACGCAAGTCTATGGAATGAAACCGCCGAAAGCATTGTAGAAAAAGACAAGGCATTTGAAATACAATACCAGTGTAAAATAATTCGTTTGCCTTATTTCAAAACCAACCCAGGCAATACAGTGCCATTGATAAAAAACTTGGGTAAAACGATGCGAAATATCAAACCCGATTACACATTTGTGCATGGTTTGGAATCGCATGCTTTCTCGCTGGGAATGTTGCGTGTTTTAAAATATGGTGGATCCTTGGGATTGGACACGCATACACTGTATAACCAAATAAAAAATGCATCTTTTATCTGGAAATTGTACCGCAGTTTGTTGTTGAAACCCATCATTGTAAAACGAATAAACCGACTTAAAATTCCGATTTTTTTTACCGCCCAAGACAACCGTCATTTTCTAATTCACTATTTGGGAATAAACGAAAATTTAGTTTACACCAACGAAATAGCTACAAATTTATCTGTTTTTTATCATTTTATTGATGCTGGATTAAAATCCAAACTACAGATGCAAGATGGCGAAAAAGTAGTGATGTACATTGGAAAATTTGACGAATTTAAACAACCCCATTTGTTGTTGGATGCCATCCAATTGTATGGCGAAACGGCACCATTCCCAATACACGTAATTATGGGTGGACCTAAAAATAAAACATATTTCGAAAAATATTTTGCAGTACTTCCAAAAATAAAAAATATTCGATTTACGATATTGGAATCCATTCCAAACCAAGAATTGTATAAATACTATTCCTTGGCCGATGTGGTGGTAATTCCAGAGCAAAATTCACTGAGTGCGCTGGACGCCCAGGCCTGTAAAACACCCGTAATTTTAAAAGATGATGCAACGAATAGGGAACGGGTTTTAAAAGGTGGATTGGTTTATGAAGAAAACAATATTTTGGATTTAAAAAACAAAATAGATTCCATTTTAAGGGATCCTGAATTCAGAAATCAATTGGCAGAAAATGGGTATCAATACATTGCAGAAAAATACAATTATATAACTACTATGGATACCATTCTTGGTATTTTAAACCAACATACTTCCGTTAAATAAATTTCGGATCTGTTTCCATTACATGCCCGCATTGTTTGCAGGTGCGTAATGCTTCACTGGCATAATAGTTTTTAAAATGAGGCAAAAATTCATTTTCAATGTCTTTCAATTCAAAGAAAACTTCGTGCAATTTGTTGTTGCATTTGTCGCAAAACCACATCAAACCATCGGTATAGCCTTTGTTTTCGCGGATTCGTTCAATCACCAAACCAATGCTGCCTTCGCTTCTACCCGGGCTGTGGGGAATGCCTGCTGGGTGCAAATACATGTCTCCCTCCTTTAATGGCACTTCTATGCATTTTCCGTCCACTTGAATTTTTATACAGATTTCTCCTTCCAATTGGTAGAACAACTCTTCCGTTTGGTTGTAATGATAATCCTTGCGGGCATTAGGTCCGCCTACAATCATCACAATATAATCTGTGCCTTCTGGATACAAATTTTTATTGGCT